>Ga0209006_10006837_pt1 | contig 10301 bp, 5 predicted proteins | sample JacPin_JW_Ref_O2_FD_188567 | JGI IMG/M metagenome (GOLD analysis project Ga0209006, IMG submission 188567) | Forest soil microbial communities from Algoma, Ontario, Canada - Jack Pine, Ontario site 1_JW_Ref_O2 (SPAdes) (version 2) | ecosystem: Environmental > Terrestrial > Soil > Boreal... | reverse complement strand
GACCAACGAAAGATAACTTGAGCAAGTTCACTGATTACGCGCTGATCCAAACCGGGTTGGAGATCATGAATGTGTCGGTGCGTTAAAGAGCGCCATTTAGCGGAGGTAGGCTGAGGTTCTAATCGCCACATGTATTCAGCTGCAAAGCCAGTTATATAAGAGGAAGAATCAATTCCCACCAGATGATGCAATGTGTGAATAGATGGCGGATAGCATAGCGTTAGATTTTGGTGGAAAACCGACACAGAAGAGCGATAAAACGTTCGCGATACATATCGAGATGCAGCCTTGCAAAGCAAGCTGAACAAGAATTGGGTCTTGTGAATGGTCTCGTGTCGATAGCATCCTCGTTAGTTGCGGTCCCAATCTCTCTACGATCTCGTGAGTTGCTTGGACTGCCTGGGGCGTAGTAGGGAAGGGAGGGGGCTCGAATGAAGAAAATTCACTGGCACATGCGGCGAATTGTAGAATTTCCGAATTCAAGTCATTCACAGCTTGAACGATTTGAGCGCCGGACCAAAGATCTGTTTTCGTAAGGAAGACTTCGAGACTTTTTGAGCGCGCAGACTGCTCCAGTCGTGCAGCCGTCGCCTGCGCTCGCGCTATTTCTGATTTTTGATTTCCTCGAGGAGGGACACGTTGTATTTCGTCGCGTTTTTGTTGAGGTGGTGTTTTTTCCTTGTTCGCTGTCGACGGTCTACTCGCCGTTGACGGTCTACTAGGCCTTTTTTGGTCGCCATTGCTGCAGCGACGATCTATCTCTCCCTTCAACTTGTCTACTTCCAACTCCCTGGCCTTGAGCAAGTCTGTTGTTTCCCTCAACGTCCTTTCGAGCACCTTGCACCGTTCTTCTAATCTTGTCACCTCCGTTCTAGACCGAGCAAGTTCGGTCTTAGTACCGTCTAACTCTTTGCGCATTGAAGAGAGTGTGAAAGGCGAAGCTGGGGGGGCGGAAAGGCATAAACTGTCCTTCTGTTCAGTGTCGCACGGAGGACGGTCCAGCGTCAAATTTTCTGTGGGATTCGGAGATACGGATAACAGGTCGTCCTTTGTGGTTGGTGGAAAGGTAATAGATGAAGGAGAACGGAGGGCGAGAAACTCGAGGGTTGTGTCGTATAAATCTCTGAGATGAAGGCTAGTGACAGGGAGGGGCATGGTGGATGGCAACACCCAACATGGAATTGAAAATCACTATCAAACCGCGGAGTGGCAATGGTGCCTTGCAGCTGGCCAACTGGCGGCTGTATTTGTTGCAATCCACGTTTAAAACCGTTCCATTCATCTCCCGTATTTGAAAGGTGTTCCGGTCCTCACGACTTGGATAAAACGGTAATCAACGGTCATCCGTCGGTCGGTGTCATCGAATCGTCCTTCCAGCCTCATGTTTATACTGAATTTCCCTTTCTCTTTTTTTGCTCTTGTTCGCAGAGCATGTTATACCCATCCACCCTTCATCTCTAATTCGCATAATCTCGTAATTGATTGATATGAAGCCCAACGCAAACACTCGAAAACCATATGGTGGCCCAAAGAGGTGCCTGGTTATCGCTCTTGATGTCGGAACTACTTTTAGCGGCGTCTCCTACACTATCCTCGAACCTGGTGAGGTTCCGAAAATTCACGGTATTACTCGGTAATGTTCAGAGGCAACATATAATCCTCCCTCGTCGCTCATGTCTGCTTCTATAGGTTTCCTGGCCAAGAGCATGTCGCGGGGAATTCCAAGATTCCGTCTGTGATGTATTATGACAAGAACAGCAAATTGAGGGCCGCTGGCGCCGAGGCAGAGAGTTCCTCCGTCCTAAGTCAAGCAGAAGATGAAGGATGGATTAAAACTGAACTGTAAGATTGCAACGGCTGTCCCTCTGTGATTCTCTAACCCAGACACTGTATAGTTTCAAATTGCGTCTTCGACCAAAAACCATGAAGCTACAGATGAACGGCATGCGCTTGAACCCACTTCCCCAAGGGAAAACCGCTACGGACGTTTTCGGAGATTTTCTCTCATGTAATGACTATTCATTACCATGTCGTACAGTCCTGACCTTTGTCTTACTAGATCTGTATCTATGCACACGGAATTTTATTATCGATACTTATGCTAGCGGTCCTGCACTCTGGAAGGGCGTCGAGCGAGATATACAATTCGTTTTGAGCCACCCGAACGGATGGGAAGGAGCGCAGCAAACCAAAATGCGCAGAAGTGCCATTTACGGTGGCTTGATTCCCGACACGGATGAAGGCAAAGCACGAATTCGTTTCGTAACTGAAGGCGAAGCAAGCTTGCATGCTTGCATATTGAATGGTCTCGCAGCCGATGTCCTATCGGTCAGTACTCGGATTCGAATACTCACAATGTGTCCCTAACGTTGCACTAGAGCTCTTCTAGGCCTGGCTTCATGGTAACCGATGCTGGAGGTGGCACCCTTGACGTTAGTTCTTATGCCATACGTGGAACCGTCCCTCTGGTTATCGAAGAGATTGCACCTCCGGACTGTACGTCCCTTCAGTGGTTAGTTGAGGATTTACTTAACACCTGTACTAGGCATCTTTGCTGGCTCTGTTTTCGTAAGCCGTCGAGCAAGAGAATTTCTCGAAGGTGATTTATTTCATTGATCAATCATCTCCCTGTCTTAGTAACGAACGTCAGAAAAACTGAAAAGTTCAAAATACGGTACCCCGGACGCCCTCGATCATATCACAAAACGGTTTGACGAAACCACAAAACGCCTATTTCGAGACAGCAAAGAGGCTCAATTCATCCCATTTGGGTCTCCTCTGGATAAAGATGTCTCTGTTGGCATCAGAGGTGGCCAGTTGAAGTTAGCGGGGTGAGTGCTCCTGAAACAATCTTCATGGTACACTTTTCATGGGCTTGTCATTACTCAGCTACGAAGTTGCCGATTTTTTCGAACCTTCGATTGAGGCGGCTGTTGTCACCATCAAGGCTCAAATAGACGCTGCTTCCGGAGCGGTCAATGTAAGTTTACAAAGATGTCTCCTTCATAATTGCTGAATCTGACCTCTCAAAGTCCGTTTGGCTGGTGGGGGGCTTTGCGGCTAGCCCATACCTCTTTAAGCAGCTGCAAGAACGTTTGGCCCCATTGGGCGTCACGGTCAGCCGACCGGACAGTCAAACGTGAGCATGCCCGACACGTGTCTTGTTGAGCTCCGATACATTCCTCTCCAGATCGAAGGCAGTCGCTGACGGAGCAATTGGTTTTTACCTCGATCACCACGTGTCGGCTCGCATGTCCAAGTACATGTATGGCGTGGAGTATCTTCGCGAATTCAACAGTCAAGATGAGGAGCATATCGGGAGAAGACACAGGCTTTGCGAGCTACCCTCCGGCCCGAAGCTACTCCCGGATGCGTTTGATTGCATTCTTGCGCGGGTGAGTGCATAGACACGTGAAAGAACGTTTGTTGACGTTACGTCACAGAATGTGAAAGTCAAAGAATCAGCTGTCTTCACCCGCAAATATTGCACCGAACTCACAAATCTCTCCACACTTTCCATCTTCGAAGTTGACATCTGGTGTTATAGGGGAGGAAACACAGTTCCGAAGTGGATTCTCAGACAAGCAGGTTTGTGATTGTTCCATCCCGAGTATAGACTAGTGACCTACTGTTTTCATTAGAGGAATTTTCCACATTGTGTGTCGTCCGAGCAGACCTCTCGCCTCTGAGTGGTAGCGCCAAGCCGAAGCAATCAAGGAACGGCAGGGTCTACTGGACAATCGTATTCTCCGTCGAAATTCATTTCGGTTTGACAGAGTTCAAAGCTCGTATAAAATGGCTAGACGATGTACGTGAACTTCTTTTGTTCCTATTACAACCCTAATATGTTTGCTGTGTCCTCATCCTGAAGGGTAAGACGAAGTAGTAAGTCGCTTGATTACGACCGTCTTGCCACAATGTTTGACATTGAATCCCAGCGGACCCGCGAGTATTGTCTATAACGAGGGCGGGGTTCGCTCTGAGGAGGACGAAATGGATAGTTCAAATGAAGATGACCCGACTTATATTCCCTCCCGCTCCGGAAAATACGCCTCACCTCGACGACCTTCTCCCGTAGCTTCCACCAGCATGACCCGCGAAAACAGCAAGGGAACGTCATATGGCCGTGTAGCGTTTGTAGATGCCCCTAGTCCACGGATCTCGGAGATCGAACGCAAGGCGTCGCAGAATGGGTCGTCGATTCCATATACTCTGGTTGCCGTTTCACACGGCCAAAACAAACGGGAAAAAGAGAGTGGGCGGGGAAAAGCTAGGGAGCTGGAAAGGGGCAGGCCGATTGAAAAGGGAAAGGAGAGGGAGAAGACGCCGAATCATCAATCCACTGATACATTCATTGCCGAAACGCTGGACTCGGTCTGGGGATCAAGTAAGACGCCCACATATCCCACCCCGCCTCGAATGAGGACTCCGAGCGTCTCCAACTCCGCGCCTAAGACACCTGTCGAGAAACCGAAGGAGAAGGAGAATAGAACCCCGAAGGAGGCATCCAAATCCGCTGAGCAGAACGTAGAGCCTCCCTCCATGTGGAGTAGTATCCCTACGGTTCCAACCCATCTGTTCCCCTCCGAAAATTTCCCCGATATGACCTCGGTTCAAAAAGTAGGGAAATCGAAGAAAGCCGATCATACGCCTAGCCCTTCGTGGGGAGCCTCGCTTGGCCTCTCCAGCTCGATTGCTCCTATAGTAGCATCATCCGATCCTGTCAAATCGTCGCCTCCACGTCGAGAACCATCTGGACGCAAGAAGGAGGAAAGAAGGACATCTTCTTCCTTGTGGGGTACATTTGGTCTTTCCTCTTCTTCTGAAACCGCGTCGCAGAAGCCAGCCGACTCGAAGAAAACGTCGAAGGAGACGACGAGATCGATTGAAAAAATCACATTAACTGAACAACCTCCTGTCGATGCCCCTCCAAGGCCCTTGACTCCATCGCCCAAGATGGAGTTACCAGCTATGGAGCGTACACCGTCGCTTTCGAGGGAGGTGAATGGAGCGTTGAATGGGAACCACGTAGAAGCCGAAAGCAAGGTCAACGGTAACTGGAATCAAATCAATGGCGATTGGAATACAACCAACCCACAAGAAGAAAAAGTCAAGAACGGGGTTTCATTTTCGCTCGGCGACTTCGAGAACGATTTCACAGCAGACGCAGATACAACAACGTCCCTCGTCTGGGGGGCGGACCCTACTCTCGACCCCACATCTAGTGATGCCAAAGATGCGCTAGATGTCTTCTCCGCCTCCAAGTTAAACGATTTCGGCGAAATGAACGGAGATCCCGTGACAATAGGCCATCCTTATGGTGAAGCTTCGCCCGCAGGAGAACTTGAGGAGGCCTTTTCTTTCTCGTTCACCAATGGCCCTCGCGCATCTGATACTCGCAAACAAAACAAGAAAAAGAAAAAGGATTTGGCAGGACCTGCCTCGGCGCCCGGAGATGTCAAGGAACACGGCACTTTACCGCCTTCTACTGTGCCGGTCTCGAATGGCCAAATCAATGGCCAAATCAATGGCGACACTCGCTCATCATTCGAGGCTGTGAACTTAGGCGACGTCTTGGAATCGTCACTGTCGTATCCCCAAGATGATCCCGCCGAAGTACATTCCCCACACATGGTGCCGGACACTGATATCGACCTTCTTAATGATCTTGCTTCGAAAATGGATCCGCCGCCTGGCGCGGAGGAAGTTGTTGAACCGGTCGCAGATGAAGAAACTGTAGATAAACAGGCTGATGCTGTTGATACTGGGTTGACACAATCCAAGAAGAAGAAGAAGAAGAAGAAGTAGACGAGGGTTCAGATCTATGTATACGGTGCGATCTTATCTCTATATGCCGCTATCCCAATCTATCACCATGTTCTCCATTTTGCTTAAATAAATAATATTCTCATGGGCGCTGAGTTATTATGCAAAACAGACATTCATCGATGATTAATGATTAGTCCATGGCATTCCAACAGAGGCAAGTTCGACATTGTTATCTAACGATGTCCTAATACTTTCTGATGAGCCTGGCTTATCGAAACATCCGTTGAGTTATTATGTATATATATACGTAAACACCGCAGAGTCATGTATGTACCATTAATCTTCTGCCATACACATGTCTAGAATATCACGAAGGTGATCTAGTCTAGCGAACTTGCGAACGCAATCTAAGATTCAGATAACTGCCCTTCATTCAACCTTCGGCTGACCTCCGCTTTTATAATCCCATTCTTTCAGCCCCACAGTCCCACCCAAGGATCTCCAAGTTGCCATCCATCCCATCCTCCTCTCATCACACATCGACACAAAAGCCGGCCAATATTTGTCGTGCTCGTAGACAAAATCGCAGTCACCACCCCACTCCTTCATGACCATCTCCGGAGCAAAAAAGCCCTCCTTGACAACTTCCGGGTTGAATTTCATCTTTTCGCGCGTGACGGGGTCAATGAATGGCGTGATAAGTTTGTAGAACGCCTGAAGGAGGAAAGGAACGTTGAGAATCAGAGACATGCCGAGACGTTCAGGGTAGTGGTCCTGTAAAATATTGAGAACCTGAAAGAAAGGTGGTAAATCTTATATCAGAACAGTGTGAGGAACATAACGAACAGCTTTGGCTGTGGAAAAGGAAGGTGATTTCGCCTTATCGGCGTAGTCAATCAAGAGATCGAGCGTCCTGGGCGAATAAAAGTTAACGATGGCTGGACAGAGAGGTAGGCATGGGTCAAGTGTACTCGACGCCCGGACCCATAAGATCGATGCAACGCTCCAGTTGCCAGACTGTGAATTGTATTTGCCGAGCGGCACCCTCAGTGTTCTGGCGACTGGGGAACATATAGAACCCCGGTCTTCGACAGGAGTCGTAACCGAAAACAACTAGCTTCCCTGTTACTGCCTGCGGCGCATGTCGAGGCGGTGTGAGTATGAATGCAGGCAAATGGAATCCGCACTCACTTCGGGCTCTACGTGGGCAGCGGTGACGATATTGGATAAACCATATTCTCGTCGCCATTTCAGAGTGGCTTCCAGTCTTTGAATAGCCTTTTCCAATACCCATTTTGAGGCGCGTAAGTATCTGAGGAACATGGTTCATTCATCAATCAATTACGCGACCGCGAATGCCGCCGTGCGCACCGCAGCATACACTCGTAGGACTATTTTACGATCGTGTAAGCATTTCCATTGAACCAGATTGTCAGAAATCAAAATCGTACAAGCCAAAATCTCTCGTCTTCTGTGAGGTCACCTTTTTCCTCGCCAGGGAGGACATATTCTTGCTTGGAAAAGTGGTCCAAGACTTTTCTCTGCAATTCGACCTCAGTGGAGGTGAGACTTCCTGGCTGATCTGCGTCCGTCGAGACAGGGGGCGACAGAGCCAGAAAGTGGGTGGTCATCAAAAAAATATGCTGACTTGAAACTCAATTCGGTAACAGTACTTGCTCAACAGAACCAGAGATGTATCCTCACATCGACCCGTACGAGATCGGTATGCTCAAGGTAACACAGTTACATACCTTGTAGTAAGCTCTCAAGTCAGTCTTTTGGCCTTGACGATTTTTCAATTCCTTGCCTTTGCAGCTATGAAATATGCGGCAACAAGGATGGATCCCCAGGTGAGATCTCTTACAATCTGGGGATCCCTAAAGCCAATACTCAAACTTTCTGGTAGTCGTATTTCTTCATGGTTGCTGATTTGCTTATCTTCCATTTCATTTGCGTGACTATTTTTCTAGGCGGGCCAGGAGGTGGTATAAATGAAAAAGTATACACCTCAACCTGCCCTTTATTGTTCATCTTGACCCATGTTGCTCCAGGACAGATCGTTTTTCGATCCTGAGAAATACAAGGTTTATTGCCTGTTTTCATTCATACATTACAAAATTTTATCTTCCGATTGGAACCAGATAATACTCTTTGAACAGAGAGGTGCTGGGAGATCCACTCCGTACGTTTCCTTCGTTCGTGAAGTGATGCCACCTTCAAGTTCGTGGCTTTAGGAGTGCTTGTGTAGAGGAAAATACCACATGGGATCTCGTAAAGGACATCGAGACGCTTCGGAAATTTCTGATGGTCGACAAATGGCACGTTTTCGGTGGTTCTTGGGTTAGTCATTTAGGTTTCTTCTTCTGCCAAATCTCGCCAAAACCCTCCCCTGTAGGGTTCTTCTCTCTCTTTAGCTTATGCACAAGTACGTAACGAGTGTTAAGGCCTCACTTTTTGATTTACCTAGCTCTGAAGAGCCATCCTGATCGTGTAAAGAGCCTTGTGCTCCGGTGAGCTTACTGCTTATTTTCACGTCGCAGTCGTTCAATGTGTTCTCAGAGGTATCTTCACGCTGAGGAAGAGGTGAACAGCGCGCTGATTTCCATTGGCCTTCATTTGACGGCAACGTAAATGACTTCTGCTCAGCGAGATTGATTTCTTTTACCAAGATGGCACCTCCCATCTTTTCCCCGAAGCATGGTCTTTCCCTCATTCCTGAGCATTTCAACACAATTCACTGACCAGAAATGCAGGGAAGACTTCATTGCACCAATTCCTCAGGCAGAACGTTCCGATATTGTCTTGGCATACCATGCACAGCTAAATTCGGTAGACGAGGAAACTAGAATAAGGGCCGCGAAAGCTTGGGCCAAATGGGAGTATGTGCATCTTGGTAGCGCGAAAACTCGATTTCTTTCAATAACAAAGTGACATAGGATGACTACATCGAAACTTCACGTGGATCCCGTACATGTAGCCGAGGCTGACAACGACAACTTTGCGATGTAAGTCAAGGGCCTTGCCATGACTCGACTGTCCACTGATCAAATCAGTACGTTTGCCCGGATCGAGAACCACTATTTTGTGAACAATGTGAATCTTTTCCCGTTTGTCCTGTTATCAGTCTCATAATCAAATATAGGGCTTCATGAGAGATGGACAACTTCTGGAGAGACAAGGGATTGACAAGATGTGCGACAGAGCTTCACTCGGTCAACAAGGCATCTCTGATAGGCTATTGCTTCCCAGCCGTCATATTCCAACGACCGTCGTCCAAGGGAGATACGACGTCGTCTGTCCCGTTAGTCTCCCCTCTCCACCGGATAGTAGCCCCTGATATTCTTCCTGATAGGCCACCACTGCTTACGCTCTCAAGAAGGTGGGGGAACATTTGAAAAAAAAATGTCGGACACGACTACTCACCATCGCAACCAGGTCTGGCCGGAGATTACATTACACATCGTTCCAGACGCGGGTCATTCTTCCCGCGAGCCTGGCACATCGAAGCTACTAGTTGAGGCCAGTGCCCTCGCGTCCCACTTCATTGGATGATGCGCTGATCCAAGCACAGGCAACTGACAAGTTTGCAGACTTGTGAACAGAAGGACAAGATTTCCGACCAAACTCCAAGTTATATGACATTGTAATAATGATTTAGCAGCATAAGTACCAGTCGTAAAAGCATGACATGAACGAGTACAGATGTTAACTCGACAGCGACTTTGCAAGAATTGAGCAATAAAAAAAAAGACAAAGGAAAACGAAAATAACAGAGGAACGCAATATAAGTAAATCAGAGGACTCACTCCAACTCCTCGGAATACGGCAATGGCACCTCACCCATCCGCTGTCCATGCACCCGCAGTCTGTACAGACACGTATAGTCCGCCAGCCCCCAATTACTCTTCACCAGCAACGTCACAACCCCAAAGTCCACCCCGAGATCCTGAATCTCCTGGAACACAGGGAATGTCTGAATGTTACTGGGCGCGTGAATATTGTAGGAGAATGATGCGATCCGAATATACTTTGGGGATCTGGGCAGTGTCCGTGGATATACCTCTTCCTCCTCCTCAAACACAACTCCTTCCTCCTCTGCCCTTGCCTTATCAACCTCCCGCCTCCACGCTTTCTCGGCTTGCCACGCTTTCACCTTCGCAAGATTATCCTTCCCCTCCACTAACCCCCACAACTCCATCTCCCTCGGCGCACTCCGCATATCGAACGCCACCTCCTTCGCGATATGGTCGATCGTAATATCCGAGATATACGTCGGCGCAGCGAGCGCGACGCCTAGCTGACCCTTGGATCCTGCGAATGGCCAACAGTATCCGCTGTGCAGCTCATGGTGCAATGCCGTGATCGGAGGTCGCCCGATCGCGTGTCCACCCCCAGTGACGAGCCCCGCGAGTTTCCCGCTCAAGGTCGAAGGCGATGTCTCGAACGTTGGGCTTGTGAGAGACGGTATTATCCGCCCGCCGGCAGAGTGCAGCGCAAAATCGGCTCGCCCGACCACGTCCTTGCCATACTGT
>Ga0209006_10006836_pt1 | contig 10301 bp, 11 predicted proteins | sample JacPin_JW_Ref_O2_FD_188567 | JGI IMG/M metagenome (GOLD analysis project Ga0209006, IMG submission 188567) | Forest soil microbial communities from Algoma, Ontario, Canada - Jack Pine, Ontario site 1_JW_Ref_O2 (SPAdes) (version 2) | ecosystem: Environmental > Terrestrial > Soil > Boreal... | reverse complement strand
CGCACCAACTGGAAAAACTTAAGAAGCTGTCAAAGAACAATCCTGTTGTACTCTTTCTATTTTTCCCGTCAACGAAAAATCACGCTCCGTAACTACATGTATTTTCAATCGAGTGCAGCCCGTCCACAGCCCTATGACCGGATTTGGTGCAAGCCCGCAGCAAACTTTCTTCAGACTCCGCGTCCGATGCCGCTTTGCGACAAGTTTGTTTCTCGCATCACGGCCAAAACCGCGACACTGCCAGGTGCCCCCCTGTGAAAATCCAGCACTTCCCTTGTCTAGTAAGGGATTTCCGCGATTGGAAAGGCAGACGCAAACCTGCAGGGGAGGCGTCGAGGGCTACTTTCTAGCCTTCAAGTCGGGGTCGTACATTGCACCGTAGTCCAGGTATTGGGCGACAGGATTGTCGTAATCGGTAACGCGCACATTCTGAACTTCCTGATCGTTGCCAAAGTCTGCGGTCAGGTGCGCGTTGATACCGGCGAAATATGTTGGCAAATTCAGTTTCTGAAAACGGGCGAGAACCTCGTCGCGTAGCGCGGGGTCGAAGTGGACTCCGTACTTGTCGACCAACGCCTTGATGGCTTCGTAGTCGCCTTCGGCTTTTATGCGCATAAGTTCGGCCAGCAGCATGCCGACACCCTGGCGCATCTTCTCGTAGTCGGCGACATGCACGTAGGTTTTGCCGTCGCGTTTGAATTGTTCGATTGATCCCGGCAGCTTGTCGGCGATGTAGTGCGCAATCAACTGGCGATCGCGTTCGTGGTCTTCTTCGATGGTGTCGCCGTGTGGAATGCGGCGCAGCTGGGCCAACGCTACTCCCGCAGCGCTGTCATACATTGCCTTCGCAACTTCTTCCTGATTCGTGATCAGACCCAGTTCCTTCAGCTTGGGATCCCACACGTTCCACAGTGCCATCAGGTCGGCTCGAGCTTCTTCGAGCGTGGAGAAATATTCTTTCAGGAATGATTGGGCTCCGCCGGCAACGCGGTCACTGAGTTTGCCCGAGCCATGGCCGATGACTTCGTGCATGGCGACCAGGAGATCACTGCCTTCCGTACCGTATTTCTTCGCACGTTCAATCTCGGCAGGGTCGGCGGCAAACTCGGCTGTGGCTTTCTCGCCGACGGATTCCTCGATGGCTCGTTTGCTTCCCATGAACAGAAAATTCTTTGAGCCATATTTTTCGTGGATTTCATTTTCGTTGGGCAGGTTGTCGCCGATCGTGGAGGCACTGAAATCGCCGGTCTCGATCAACGTTTCGACGGCCTTGACCACCGGAAGCTTGAAGGAGGTGAGCTTATACTTCGCGTCCCAGGGAGCTTTCTGCTCGAAGTAGGCTGCATTTTCGCCCAGTTTCTTCATCGCGGTGGTGATTGGCTTATCGGTGACGGTGACAAAACTCTGCGAACTTCCTTTGGTGCCGCGGGCGTCCCGATAGACCTCGATAAATCCGCTGTCGAAATCGACGGTGGCGTCGTTCTGAACCCAGGCGGTGCCGAAGGCAACCCACTCGGCGTAGTCTCCCGTCTGATAGAAGCGGATCAGGTGGGCGATCGCCTCGGCCTGCGCGGGTTCTGCATAGGCGCGCGCTTTCTCAAAGTAATCGTTGGCTTTCTTCAGAAACGTTGCATACAGCCCTGGAGGAACCTTCCCGTCGGGAGTTCCGGCGCGGTGGACAAGTTCTTCGAGCTTGCCATCTGGCCCTTTAACGACCCGCGAGTTCAGCGGGTACTTTTCCTGAAATCCCTTGAGATCGTTCAGATTTACGCCCTGATAGAAAGTGTTCGAGCTGGCCTGGATCGTGTCTTTGCCACCGGTCGGACTCTTGGCCGTAATCATGGGCTCAAATGCAGGGTCAAACAGCGAAGCTCGCAACGACTCGACTTCGCGCGCCAAGTCCGCAGGCTTCTTTATCGGAGGCAGATCAGCATAAGCGGTTTGAAAAGCTCCATTTTTCTGGGCGATGAGCGCGGCTTTTTCCAGTTCTTCGAAGGTGAAGGTGGGCAGGAATTTTTGCGACGTCAACTCGTTGTGGTTGCCGCGGTTCGCCCAGAAAAGTTTCGCGAATTCCGCAACCTTCGCCGCCACCCCAGGGTCGATGCCGTTTGGGTGGGCCACGATTTCTTCAAACAGACGCTTCTGGCGCAGACCGTAGGCAGACACCTGATCGTAAAAGATCGGGTCGATGGCAATGGACGCTTGCGTCAGCCAATAGCCCAGGGCTTGCTGGCGGGGCGTCAAGGCTTGAAAACTGGGAGCGCGGAGTAGAAGGAATGCGGTGTCGCCAACGCGCTCGACCAGCACCGAACTGCCCGCTTGCTCTTGCGAGAGTGCAGGGGCAGCGTTGCCAAAAGCAAAATAAACAAGGGCAAAAACCACGACCAGGTTTTGCTGCACGCCAGCCTCCGTTGGATCCCGCTATCGAATTGACCAAACTTTGCAGGCTATCACAAACGACGCCCTTGATTGGGGCCTGATGGTGGGGCTTCGCTAGCTCCAATGCCGTAATCGTGCCACCGATCCTTTATGTCGACCGATCCCTCTCCGTAGCCCAACCCGGTCCTGTAGAGCGTGAAAATTCGTGCTTGATAATAAGCTTTTTCTTATATAAGATATATCTTATGTCGAGCACATTCAATCTTGATGCCTCCTTCGCCGCGCTCGCCGATCCTACTCGTCGTGCCATCCTGGCACGTCTCGCCTCGGGAGAAGCCACGGTTACGGAACTGGCGAAGCCGTTCGAGATGACGCAGCCCGCAATCTCCCAACACCTGAAGGTGCTTGAAGACGCGGGACTGATCGTCCAGCGGATCGACGGCAGCAAGCGCCCGCGGCGGTTGGCAAAGGCCGGCATTGAGGTGATAGACCAGTGGCTTCGGATGCTGCGAAAAGCTCTGGAGAAAAACTACGACCGGCTGGACGGGGTTCTGGCCGAAATGCAATTAAACAAAGAGAGGAAACCGCGATGAGTAAATTAACGCTGAAGACCGAAGGCGATACACATGTGGTTGTGACCCGGCGCTTCGCCGCGCCGCCAGAAGCCGTGTACCGCGCGCACACAGATCCGAAGCTAGTGCAGAAGTGGCTGCTCGGCCCCGAGGGCTGGACCATGCCGGTCTGCATCAACGAACTGCAAGCGGGCGGGAAAATCCGCTACGAATGGAGGAATGGCAAAGGTGATGGATTCCATCTGACGGGTGAGTTTCTGGAACTGAAGCCCTACCGGCGGATCGTCCATGTGGAACGGATGCACCTTCCCGATCCAACGCCTGACAATCACATTGAGACGACCTTCGAACCGGACGGCACCGGCACCTTGATGACGATGCGCATGACCCTGCCTGATGCTCAAACCCGGGCCGCAATGCTGGCTACAGGGATGGAACGCGGAATGGAGGCGAGTTACGCTAGGCTGGAAAACATGATCTTGGACTGGAGGTTGTCGGAAGCATCTCACTAGGGCGTGGAGTCGAATGCTGAGCCCCCGAGCAGCTATGCCTTGGGGGTTTTCCTCTTCGCCGGTCCGCCCGCGCTTTTCACGCTCGTGCCTTTCTTGCCCTTCCCGCTCCCCGCCCCCACCAGGTCCGCGATTGTCGTGTTCTCCAGAATCTTGGCGGCGGCGTCCCGCACCGCCAGAAACACCTGATACAGTGCCCGATGATCGGCGTCTTTTGCGATCAGACCACGCAATTGCTCCGCGTCCCCCATCGGTGCCAGCGGTCCATCCACCAGCCGGATAATATCGCTCAAGGGAATCTCCGCCGGATCACGTCTCAGTTGGTAGCCGCCCCTTGCTCCCCGCACGCTGTCCACCATGCGTGCGTTTTTCAATTCCAGCAAAATCAGTTCCAGAAACTTCTCCGGCAGATGGCTCTCCGCCGCGATATCCCGAATCTTGATTGCGCCCTGTTCGTGCCGGCGGGCCAGCGTCATCATCGCCTGCAGCGCGTACAGTCCTTTTTGCGAAATCTTCAAGTAGCGTACCCTCCCGCGATCCGCCCTGATTGTGCCCCATTTCGAGTCCGTTGCCTACTGCAACTTTGCGCGAAAAGCCAGGGCGCAGTGAGCGGTGCCCACCGCAACGAACACTTACCTATGGCGCCGAACATTATGAGTAAACCTGCAGCCACTCCCGTTCTGCGCCTTCACCCACGACGACGAAACGGAAGTCGCGATGCCCCCAGTCAAGCAAAGCCCGCTCCAGTCGTGCCAGGGCGCGTCATTCTTCTCCGCCGTAAGTCGCCCAACATCGCGGGAAATCTTCGAGATCAAACTGGCCACTTAGCCGATTACCGCCGTAACTGGGGCAACCTTTTCTCTGTGCTATACTGTCGTTAACGCTTTTTCCACGGTTTGCTCGTGACGCGGTGGTCCCTCGTTGGATCAGATTCATCTCCGCCTTTCCTGCCCGCCGTTTAGTTCCAGCGTAAATTCAAACAATGTGAGCGGCATGGAAGCTTCACGTGTACCTAAAGATCGACGTGTATTTCGACAGGCCCCTCCAGAAAGAACAACTCTAGAATGACCACCTTTGCAGAACTGCCCTTGTCTGCTGCCTTGCAGCAGAAGCTCGCGGCAGCTCAATTCATCACCTTAACGCCAATCCAGGAGCGCGCGATCCAGCCTGCTCTTGAAGGCAAAGACGTAATCGGCACTGCCCAGACCGGCACTGGCAAAACCCTCGCATTTCTGATCCCCGTGATCGAAATGCTCCGTCGCGAAACGTCGGCTCAAACCGGCGCTCTGGTTCTTTTACCCACGCGCGAACTGGCCATGCAGGTCCACGAACAGTACGAAAATCTGCGAACCAAAACGATGCCGAAGGCTGCGCTCGTGATCGGCGGAGTCTCTGAAAAAGCTCAGATCCAGGGCCTGCGCGCCGGTTCTGCGCTGATCATCGCCACTCCCGGACGTTTGCAGGATCTTACCGACCGCAAGTTCGCCGATTTGCGACACATCAAGATGCTCGTTCTCGACGAAGCCGACCGCATGCTTGACATGGGATTTCTCCCGGCCATTCGCCGCATTCTTGCGGTATTGCCAAAGAGCCGCCAGACGCTGTGTTTCTCGGCCACGCTCGAGGCATCCGTTGCCGGACTCGTGCACGAGTACATGCGAGACCCCATTCGCGTAGCTCTGGGTTCGGTGCTCAAGCCCGCAGAAAGCGTAGAACTGAAAGCCTATGAAGTCCGTCCGGGCGAGAAGCTGGATGTTCTCCGCCAGCTTCTGTACGCGGAAAAAGGACAGACCCTCATCTTCACCCGCACCAAGCGAGGCGCGCAACGCCTGGCACAAGAGCTAGCGCGCGACGGCTTCACCGCCACTATGATTCACGGCGATCGCTCGCAGTCCCAGCGCAACGGCGCCTTGAGCGGATTCCAGGAAGGACGCTTCCAGGTGCTGGTCGCAACCGATATCGCATCTCGCGGCTTGCATTGCGACGACGTCGCGCATGTCATCAACTATGACCTGCCCAAGATGGCGGAAGATTTCATTCACCGTGTCGGCCGTACCGGGCGCGCCGGATCGTTAGGCCGCGCTACTACGCTGGCTGCCGGAGTCGAAGTCGTGGAACTTCGCAACATCGAGCGGACTTTAAAACTCCGCATCGAACGCATGCAGATGGATCCCTCCGGTGCTGCCCAACCAAGGCGTTCCATTCAAAACACCCTGGCATCACGCACCCTAACCGCATTACCTGGCGAAGTTTTCGTTTAGAACCTGAGAGCACCCCGAACACCAGCATCAACAAAGGCACGACTTTTAAGTCGTGCCGTTGGTTTGTCGACGGCCGATCGGGCTCAGCCATCTCGGGAGAAGCCCGTAACCCCACCGCCGCTCATGGTTGCTGAAGCAAAATGGAAATCGTATTCCCAGTCAAATTTGTGACTGCGAGCCCGAGCCGTCCACTCCCGTTGAAATCGCCGACTGCAATGGAAGTTGGCCCGCTGCCCACAGCAAACGGCGAGCCGGATGCAGGCGTGAAAGTTCCATCGCCCTTTCCCAGCAGAATGGTCAGCGTATTATCCAGATAGTTCGCCACCGCGAGATCGAGTTTGCCGTCGCCATTGAGATCAGCCAGGGCGATCGCGTAGGGGCCCTTCCCCACAGCAACCGGCGAGCCGGAGGCAGGCATGAAAGTTCCGTCGCCCTTTCCTAGAAGAATTGTCAGCGAACCGTCCTGGTAGTTCGCGATAGCGAGGTCGAGTTTGCCGTCACCGTTGAAATCGGCCACAGAGATGGCTTGGGGAGCCGCGCCTGTGGCAAAGGTCGAGTTGCTGGAGGCGGTGAAGGTTCCATCTCCATTCCCCAGCAGGATGGTCACTTCATTATCCTGCGCTCCTGTGACCCCCGCTCCCGTTACCGCAAGGTCCAGCGTTCCATCGTGATTGAAATCGCCCACAGCCGGCATGTATGCGGTGGACACATATCCGGTCGCTGGGATCGGTGCCTGATTGAACGCCCCGTCTCCATTTCCCAGCAGAATATTGAGGAGCAAGCCGCTAATGGCGTTCGTGACAGCCATGTCGAGCTTCCCATTCCCCATGAAATCTCCGACTGCAAGAGCCGTCACAGGCTGACCCGCTGTATAGACAAATGCACTGGAAGGTGTGAAGGTTCCGTCCCCGTTGCCGAACAGGATGGTAACGTTCTCATCCTGGGAATCCGCCACCGCCAGACCGACGTTGCCGCTGTTGTTGAAGTCGGCCACCGCCACAAAATCTGGGTACGGAGTGGGCAGCGTGTCCCAAGGCGGTTGTTGCACGATCATCGGCGATCCAGTCGCTTGGTTAAACGTTCCATCTCCATTTCCGAGGAGTATGTACACTCTGACCCCAAATTGGACAACGGCCAGATCCGGCCTTCCTTGGCCCGTGAAATCCCCCACCGCGACGGAGATGGGCCCATAGATTCCGGTGACGGGAGAGCCCGCGGCATTGGCGAAACTCACATTCGCTTCTGGCGATGCTATCGGTAAGAAAACCACATTCGAGCTGCCCCCACCCGGAGTTGGATTCACGACCTTAACCGACGCGGTTGCCGCCGTGGCGACGTCCCCCGCGGGTACTGCCGCCGTCAGTTGTTCATGGTTCACAAACGTAGTTGCCAGCGGCGCTCCGTTAAAGTCCACAGTCGAGGTCGGAAGGAAGCCCGTTCCGTTCGCCGTTAGGGTGAATCCGGATCCGCCTGGCGAGACTGCGTCCGGCACCAGCGGCTGATTCAAGTAAGGCACGGGATTGCCGCCAGTGCTGGTCGATTGCACGGCTATGCTCACAAAGGGCTGCTGGGCCACCACACCGGCCGCATCCGTTAACTCGACTTCGAAATACCAGGTTCCTCCGCTGGTGGGGGTGCCACCGATCGTGCCCGTGCCGGAACCGATATTCAATCCGCTCGGCAGGCTGCCGTAGACGATTGCCCAGGTAAAGGGCGGCGTACCGCCCGATTCGGCGACACTCTGACTGTAAGGAGTTCCGGTCGTGCCCCCAGGCAGCGAAAGAGGGGGAATCAACGGCAATGGATTAACGCTGACCTGCAACGAGGCCGTCTTTGTCGGATCCTTCACAGAAATGGCGGACACCATTGCGCTCTCGACTGCTGGGTTGTTTACAGGCGCCGGCGCAACGTAGGTCACGGTAGTGAACGACTGGCTTGTCAGCGTGCCGGGGCCGGTCAGATTCCAGGAAACGCCCCTGCCTGAAGAGTCGTTCGTGACCACCGCTGTGATGGTGATCGATTTGCCTTGGTCCGTCTGCGTCGAGGAAGCCGATATCGCGACGGAAATTGGGGGAGCCGAAGTTGAACAGGAGGATGCAAACGCGACGGCTAGTAACGCAACCAGCCTCGCCAAGCTACTGCGGATCGGTCTCGGCTTCAGTTCCGCTTTCGCTTGCGATGTCTTCACCGGTTGCGCTTTTGCGCCGGGCGCTGCCCTTAGGACTGTCACTGCAATTTGAAATGTGCATCTCATGGCGAACCTTCAAATCCGCTCAATTCCCAGATGCGCAACATTACCATCATCAGGTTACGGTTCCTGGAAGTACTGAGGGCATTTCTCTTCTTGAAACAAGAATTGTGAGGGCCTGCCACCTCGGCCGCCTTGCGCCTGCCCGGAGACTCCGGCTACCTGAAACAGAAAAGGCAGCCGCAAGGGCTGCCTCAATCTGATTCGCGAATCGCTTTTCTAGTGTTCGAGCTTGCCGCCTGGGGTAAACACTTCCGCACCGGGTTCGTCTTCCGAGCCGATGCGGAACAGCGCTGCTTGCGCCTCTGCATGCTCCCGCAGTTCCTGCATTTCGTCGACCACGGCGCCTTCCGGCTTGTTCTCTTTACGCTGCACTCTGCGCTCTGCCTTCTCGCGCTGTTTTTGCTGCCGCGTCTGTTCTTTCTGGCGTTTAGTAAATGTTGATCGTCCTCGTGGCATTCACAATCCCTCCTCAGGTTTTTTGCTTGCGGCGCCGGCTCGCACCACTAGGCGTCCGGCTGCTTCCAGGAAACAAGAAAACTACCATCGCGGTTCGCGCGGCTGGCGGGCATGGCCCTGATAGTCATCGCGACCGCGGCCACCTCCGCCCCCACCACCACCGCCAAATCGTTTTCCACCACCGCCTCCGCCGCCCTTCGGTCGGTCCGTCTTGGGCTGCGCTTCGTTGATCTTCAACGCGCGGCCACCAAGTTCGGTCCCGTTCAACGCCGCGACCGCTTTATCGGCCTCGGCGGCATTGGTCATTTCCACAAACCCGAAACCCCGGGCTCGGCCCGTCTCCCGGTCCGTCACAATGCTGACTTTTTCCACCGCACCGTGAGCCTCAAAAACGGTTCGTAACTCTGACTCGGTTGTGCTGTGGGGCAAATTTCCTACGTAAAGGTTCTTCATTGCAGTTCCTCTCTGAGTAAATCATCTAAAGTCCGAGTTTCCGCTGCGACCCGCTTGAAATCCCTGGTTTCAAGCTCGCGTTGCGGCGCAGGTTTCTGCTGGTTCGCTTTGGAGCGAGCGTGCGACAGCGTACGCACCGCCGAAATTCTCTGCGAAGCTTGCAAGATTCCCCATCGCTGCGACATTTCACCAGGGAGTTTCGCTGCCAATGCAGCCCTCACATCGCCCCACGGCGCTGGTTGGTCGGTACTCTTCTGCTCACGCGGCATCTGCTCAGCCCTCGGCGCATCGGCAAGATACGCAGGCTTTCCCACCAGAAACGAAATCTGTTGCGGCGGAGTGGCCCTTCTCATGTCGTCACAAAACCGATCCCGATGCCCCAGTCCGCTCTCCATGTCAATCAACACAAGGCTGTAACGGTCCGCTCGCCACCAGAATCGAGCTTCGCTGATGTCGACTGCACAATCCACTTCCATGCCAAGCTTTCTCATCGACTCGACGCGCAGGTCGCGCATCGTCGACGAAGTATCCAGCAAAAGAACACGCTTATTTTTCAGCTTACCGGGTTGCGGTGCGGAAAGCGGCAACCCCAGTAGCGGCGCGTTCAAGCTCCTACCCGTTTCTTTTCAGAACTCGATATCGCCGGTTTGGCTTGTGACGCATTCTTGAACAGTTCGCGGTTTCGGATGCGGCGCGCGAGCTTCTGTTTTCGCACTCGATTAAACCGCGATTTGTCGCCATTAACTCCGGACATACTGGACTCCTGTCATTCGGGCAGGTTGGTGAACGGTTGTGCTGGCCATTCCTCGTGGGACTGCGGGTGAAACTGATGCGACGAACTTTGCTCGTCACAACGGCTCGTCAAAATGCACCTCTTGAGTTGAGCCGCCGCTTCCTGCCCGGGCACAGAGTGAAATGTTCCAGGGACAGTCGTTAATCCTGAAAGACGGATACGGAAAAGACGCCTCTCGATCTCTCAATCGCGAAGGCGCAAATAGGGTCTAGTCTTCGAGGTTAAGCATTTCAAGTATACCCTGTTTGTCTTCATCCTGCTGCCGCCCCATCAGCCGCGAGTCTCGCCGAAATTTTGGTTTCGGCCCGCATCGTGCCCCCGTGTTCCTCCGGTAGACCCACGGACGGCGCCCACCGCAACCTCAATCCCATAGTGTTCTTTCAGCTTGGCCGCAGCCCCGGCGAAGGCATCATTGGCACCAAAATCGGTCATGACTCGCTGCAGGGCTTCCGAATACCCACGGCACTCCACTGGCGCCGATTCCGCAAAGGGTCGAATCTGCGGCCCGCCACGACCTTGGGTGAAGATCTGCTCTCCTAAATTTCGATTTTTCCCAGTCGGGTGTACCAGCAGAGCTTTTTTTTCCTTGCGATTCACCTCCGGCTTGGCGTTGCATTCCGCTTCCTT
>Ga0209006_10006835_pt1 | contig 10303 bp, 12 predicted proteins | sample JacPin_JW_Ref_O2_FD_188567 | JGI IMG/M metagenome (GOLD analysis project Ga0209006, IMG submission 188567) | Forest soil microbial communities from Algoma, Ontario, Canada - Jack Pine, Ontario site 1_JW_Ref_O2 (SPAdes) (version 2) | ecosystem: Environmental > Terrestrial > Soil > Boreal... | reverse complement strand
CTCTTCCGCCACGTTGTCCCAAGACAGGATTGGCATTCTGTTGGGCTTGGCGAGTGTGGGAGCGAAGCCTGAAAGGAACGAGGGTTAGTGGCGTGCATCCGTCCCCAGGGAAGAGAGTGCCTACATTCTGTCGCTGACCCTGTGCTGCTCTTCTTCCTCTTGTACAACTTTCCTCCTGCCAGAGGGTTTGGAGCTGGATCCAGTAGCGTTGTCATCGTGAGCCTTCTGGACGCTCCAGTCAAACACGTAGTCATACTGATATCCCTCTCGAACAAAGAGGTCGCGGAAGAGCTTGCGGAGGTAGGAGTAGTCCGGCTTGTCATCGAAGCGCAGTGCGCGTGTGTAATTAAGGAAAATACCGAATTCGTTCGGAAAGCCGCGGCAAAGAAGATCGGTGGGAGTGGTCATTTTCTTTTCCATGATACGGTCGTACTTCTGCTTCTTTGTGGCCGCCTTGAGACCTTGCCAAGGCAAAGCTCCTCGCAAGAAGTACATGAGGACGTAAGCAAGAGACTCGAGGTCATCTCGACGAGCTTGCTCAACGCCCAGGTGGGTGTTGATTGAGGTGTATCGAGCGGTGCCAGTCAGATTCTTGTTTTCCCTGTACGGAATATGGAGGTGGGTTTTGGGATCCCTGAATTTCTTGGCCAGACCGAAATCGATGACATTAACTTGATTACCACGCTTTCCGATGCCCATGAGGAAATTATCCGGTTTGATGTCGCGGTGAATAAAGTTTCGAGAGTGGATGTATTCGATTCGAGAGATCTGGAAGATAGATGTTCATAACGGAGCGAATGGTGGAAGGGAAAGATACTTACAAGCTGGTCAGCGAGAAGTAAAACAGTCTTGAGATTGAACTTGCGGTTACAAAAATTAAAAAGGTCCTCCAGGGAAGGGCCGAGGAGATCTAGAACCATGGCATTGTAGTCACACTCGGTCCCGAACCAACGCACAAAGGGGACGCCGACACCGCCGGCGAGAGTCTTGTAAACCTTGGATTCGTATTCCAGTTGTGGATGCTTAGCCTTGACGGACTCCAGTTTGATGGCGACTTCTTCACCAGAGATGATATTGATACCCAGGTAAATATCACCTAGGAGGGGGGGAAATCAATGGGAGGGGATATATGTAAAGAATCCATTGCTCACCAAAGGATCCGGAACCGATCTTTTTGCCGAGTCTATACTTTCCACCAACTCTCAGGTCGAGTCTGTGAGATGAGTTATCGGCCATTGTCTAGGGAGTATGAGATTATTCTGTGAGTTGAAGGTAGAAAAGGAATTGAGAAAGAGGTAGGAACAATAAGTAGGTCAAGGGGCAGGAGAGGGTGTGGATCAGAAACACGTAAAGGGTGACAGTCAAGTCAAGTGGCGAATGGGATGTGGCAAATGGGAAATGGGAAATGGATGTTCGAATGATTCGAATTAAAGGGCACGTTGAGTGGTAGGTGTCCCACTGTCCACCCGGATGGACATAAGTGAGGCATGGGTGAGGCGCCCAAGATGATGGGAGAGGTTGAGGTTGAGGATGTAATAGAGAAAAAAAGGGGGGAATATGAGTGATAGAGGAGGGGTACTTACTGAAAGTGAAGAAATAAAGTCGTAGGCTGAGCGAGATGGAGGTCAGTGAACAAGGGTTGACCAAACTAACAGGTCGCAGTTGGTCAAGGAAGCGTGGGAAATAAGTGTGATAGTTACATTATCTAATCATCACCTTGCCCCCATCATTTGGCGGTCTTAATCGGATTGATGCCTCACCATCTCAATGTGTTCACTTACGACTCAGTTTCGGTCCTATCATTACCTCTAAGGATACCATGGCCAGAGATTATGTTCTCCTGATATTCAAAGTTACTTTGAATGAAATATAATATCGTAGTTTACACGTGTGCCATGTGCCATTGCCAAGAGAGACCCAACGTGGATCTATCACGAAAAAGGGCAACGACATCAACCTTTCCTTCTACCACCATTCCCTTCGTTTTAGGTCTTCCTCACGGAATCAGGCCATCCATTCTTTTTCACAAATCACCCTAGCATTCACTTTTCAACCCTATCCTTATCAATATGGCTTACCGGCAGAATCGTGATCCTTACTACAACACCCAACCACAACAGCGTTCTCACTACCCAGAAGTACCCGACTACCCTCCGCAGAATCCCGTTCCTTATAACGAATATGACACCCAATCCAATTGGGATGCGAAATCTTATCAAAGCAATTATACCGGTTCCCAAGCTCATCTCAATCCTTATGAGATGAGTCAAGTCAGCGTACATGGCGTCCCCCCAGTCCCAGCAATTCCCTATCAACCTACGGCCCCTTATCAACCTAATTATCCTCCTGCTCAAGCCAGACCCGGAATGTACAGTAATCAAAGTGTCGCAGGATACTCCTTAGCCAGGGAACAACTCATGAAACGCAGATCTCTCCGCCAGGTTGAGCTTCAGAACGGAAATCTCGTACTCGATATCCATGTCCCATCACATATCGTCCCTAGGGGTATGAGCGATGTCGAAGAAATGACAAAGTTGAGGTACACTGCCGCAACCTGCGACCCAGATCATTTCATGTCTTCAAAATATTCCTTGAGGCCCTATCTCTACGGTCGTCAGACAGAACTCTTCATCGTCATGACCATGTACAACGAAGATGAGGTCCTTTTCACCCGTACCATGAATGCGTGAGTTGCCATTCACTTTCGAAAACTACATTGCGTTCACCCCCTATGTAGCGTTATCAAAAACATCGCCCATTTGTGCGGTCGTAATCGATCCAAAGTATGGGGTCCTGAGGGATGGAAGAAGGTCGTCGTTTGCATTGTTTCCGATGGAAGGAGCAAAGTCAACAAACGGACACTTCAAGTTCTTAGCCTTGTGAGTACATCTTCCTTACCTATTTTCTCTTCCGCAAATTAAATTTCTCGTAACAGATGGGATGTTACCAAGAAGGTTTACCTAAGGATTCGGTAGACGGGAAGGACGTAACTGCTCATATTTTCGAGTCCGTGCCCATCACTCTCCCCTATTATTGCATCTCATAGCCTATATCCAAACAGGTACACCTCCAGCGTGATCGTTACTGATACCGGCGAGGTGTCTATGGGCGCCTGTCCCATCCAAATTTTGTTCTGTCTGAAGGAGCAGAATAAGAAGAAATTAAATAGCCACCGATGGTTTTTCAACGCATTTGGCCCTTTGATCAAGCCCAACGGTAAGCGGCTTATTCAGTCGTTAATGCCAAACTAAACGTTAGCCCGATTCAAGTGTGCGTTCTCCTGGATGTTGGCACAAAGCCTACGGGAACTTCTATTTATGACCTTTGGAAATGTGGGCACCAACCTTCTTGCCTCCGGTATTTTGCTCAACTTGGCCTTTACCAGGTTTCGATAATCACTCCAACGTTGGAGGAGCATGCGGGGAGTAAGCCAGATCAAGTCTCGCTGACATGATAGCCTGGTTCCTGACGAATGTCTCGTTTGCAGAATCTGCGTCGATACTGGGAGAGGGTGTTCACTTCTTCTAACCAGTCCCTTGGCAGCTTCACAGAACTTTGAGGTAAAATCTTCTATCTAGAATCAGCCAACATTTAGCTCACACAGCTCAACACTATCAGTACAAGATGTCTAACATTCTCGACAAGCCATTGGAGGTTCGCTCCTTCTGACAGTCTATTTCCACAACAATTCGCTTACTTGTTCGTATTAAGAGTGTCTGCGGTTACATCAGCGTTCTTCCCGGCGCTTTCAGTGCGTACCGTTACAGAGCCCTTCTCAATGGCCCAGATGGCAGGGGCCCACTTGCCTCGTACTTCAGGGGCGAGACTATGCACTCCGGAGGGTCTGCTGCCGGCCTGTTTGGTCAGTATAATTGATTTCACTACTGTCAATCATCGTTTTGATTCTCTTTTAGAACGGAATATGTATCTTGCTGAGGATCGAATTTTGTGCTTTGAAATCGTTACGAAGAAGCACGAGGGATGGATGTAAGCGCTAGTTCTCTGTCATTTGCACTGTCTGACTCCCCAAAGCCTGAAGTATGTAAAGAGTGCCAAGGCCTCAACAGATGTTCCCACTTCTGTGCGTCAGGCCATGATACTCTCATTCATGCCTCTAATTCACATGATGTCATACATACAGGTTCCCGAGTTCATTTCCCAACGCCGACGGTGGTTGAACGGATCCCTTTTCGCCTCAATACACGCGACGCTATTCTTCTTCAGGATCTGGACGTCTGGTCAGGGTTTCTTCCGCAAGATTATCCTGCAGGTTCGTATCACGAATTCGTTTCAGGTGACGTACTTACGCAACGGTCATCCAGATTGAGTTTATCTATAATGCCGTACAACTGCTCTTCACATGGACGTCCCTTGCTAATTTCTTTCTGGCTTTCTTCTTCGTGAGTATTTGATTAACTTGTACTTCTATTTATATTGAACCATAAAGTAGTTGGTCTCTTCGGCCACATCGGATAAAAATAACAACGCTTTCAATTTCCTGGATGTCGAACGCGCTGGTCCGGATGTGTTTGAAGTATTCCTGAAGGTTAATTTGTCTTATGCAGTCAAGCCTATTCGTTTGACTCTCACACATCCTTCATAGCTTTATATCGCCCTCGTCTTTATTGTGACCATCTGTTCTCTCGGCAACCGTCCACAAGTGAGTTGGTAGTGCTTATTTGTTATTTGGCGTTTCATCTCGAATATGACAGGGTTCCAAATGGCTGTATATCGTCGCCATCATATTGTTCGGCTTATGCAACGTCATCACTCTGTGGTGTGCAGGATATACTGTTTATCTTCAAGTCCCACACACTATCAATGGTTGGAAGGATTTCCCCCAGTAAGTGCACAATCGCAATATCATCACAATCTCCACTCAGAAGGCACGTACATAAATCAGACTGCTCGAGACCAATGCTGCCTTCCGCGATATCGTCATCTCATTCGCTGCTACGTACGGCCTCTACTTCTTCAGTTCGTTTATGCATCTCGAGCCATGGCACATGTTTACCTCCTTCATCCAATATATGTTCCTCCTCCCGAGTTGTAAGTGTACTTGGTCTATCCTTTATTTTTTTGTTCCTGATGATGTGTGCCTTAGACGTCAACATCTTGAGTAAGGTCATTCTCATCTGGACTTGGAGCCTGGCTGACCAACTTTCGGCATATAGTGATGTATGCGATGTGCAATCTCCACGACGTAACCTGGTACGCCCCTGTCACGATTTATGTCATCTGCCATGTTGTTGACCATGTTATTAGGGGCACAAAAGGAGACAATGGTTCCACCAAGGATCTTGGTGGAGCAAAGAAGGTTAAAGGCGAGAATGGCAAGGAAGTCATGGAAGTTGAGCTTCCGACTGCTAGGGAAGATGTCGATCAGCTTTGGTCCGCGTCTCGTGCTGCCTTAAAAATGAAACCTCCTCCCGAAAAGGAACATCGAGACCTCGCAACGAAGCAAGCCGATCATGACCGCAATAGCCGGACAAATGTCGTCATCGCGTGGATTGGGACAAACATGTATATTGTTCATGTTCTCTCGTCTAGAGACTGACATTCTGATTGCTCTTCCATCAGGTTCATGATACTCGTTTTCACCTCCACAGCATTTGTAAACTGGGCTAGCGAGCATGTACAGTCAAGCACTACCACGACATTCAACCCGTATCTTACCTTCCTGTTTCTGGCATTGTGAGTGCTTTCTCTACTTGTTGCTGGAATACCTTCCAACAAACATTTCGTTGCTTAGGGCTGGATTGTCGGCAATTCGTTTCACGGGTTCGGCTCTGTATTTGGTGTTCCGATTGTTTGGATTTTGAGCTATTTAGTGTTGATAGTGATACGACCTTGGTTTTCGCTATGTTCTTTATTATACCTTAGTCAATAAAACGGCTGGAACGAATCAGAAGAGAATTACGTAAAAAGTCCAACTGTGGTGACATCAGTACTTGGAGGCCATCCCGTGCACTCGGTTTCCTGTGCTGCAAGGTTGAGTCCCAGTAGCACTACCGCCATGGAACCAACTCCGGAAGTTGTGGTGGAATATAACAACATGCATCCCTTGGTTTCTCTGCTTTCGGCATTCTTTTGGGTTATCCGTACGTCTTCAGATCATTATTAGACTTCAAACCGGCATGATTCGCACATAGTATGGCTACTATCATGGGTAAAAGCCCTTGTTGCGTTTGCCACAATCACGATTCCCCGTCTCATCTATGCCGTTCTTTCATATTCCATGACGTTGACGGTAAGTTTTTATTAATCGATGGTGTGATGGAAACCCCCTTATTTACTACCTAATAGCTGAATTTCTGGTCGTTCGCCATCATATTTGCGCTCTCTGCAGTTGCGCTGAACTACTGGATACGCTTTGGCTACTTGAATGAGTATACTCAGTTGAAGGAACCGCCATTAGTCAAACCTGACGCAAACGAACTTCATCCTGATGTGAATGTTCCTGAGCCTCCACCTGCGTTTCACAATTACCTTGATGACTTTCTACAAGCCATCCGAGTGTTTGGCTTTCTCGAGAAACCAGTACGAGAAAAAGGTACTTTGGTGTTTGTAGGTGCTTAATGATGTTCTTTTTTTTCTCGTTAGGTTTTTCACGAACTCGCGAGACATTTACAAACGAGGAGACTGATCGCTGGAGATAGCATTTCACTCGACCAGGATAAGAGCTTTTATTGTGTGGTGGACGGAATGGTCCAGGTTTTCGCGCAAACAGGCCAGACAAACGAGGGTCAGAAAGGTTTATGGGATGAGGAAGACTTGAACGGTTATCAGCTTTTGAACGAAGTCGGGAGCGGGGGGACGCTTTCTAGCCTGTTTACCATTCTCAGCCTCTTCACAGAAGATGTAAAAATGAGCTGGCAGGACGGCGAGCCTTCGGCGGAATCGCAAGGTTACGACGGTAACGTTGATGACCTCCAAACTCCCATACGAAGTCGCGTTCGAACGGATTCGGATGTTTCCAACCTTAATATCGACTCCCACTCGCCGACGAAGAGTCATATGCGGCGATCGTCTACCTCTTCTGCGTCCACGATACATGCAACGAAGGCGCTGTCTTTCCTACCTGTTGAGGAACTTGTTCATGAATCGTCATCGCCATCGCCGCGGATACCTCCCGTGATCCGTGGTGATTCCTCTCTGCCTACAAGAATTCACCATGGTATCGTCGCACGAGCAACAGAAGACACAACTTTGGCCGTGATACCAGCCGAGGCCTTTCGACGCTTGACCAAGAACTTCCCAAAGGCCACGGGACACATTGTTCAAGGTTGGTCTCGATCTTGTAGCTGGCGTCAACTTCTCTTGTTCTTAAACTTTCCATTGTAGTCATCTTGACGAGATTCTCGAGAGTGACGTTCAATGCCGCACACAAATACCTTGGCTTGACCACTGAAGTTCTCAGAACAGAGAAGGCTATCAATGACATTGCTTGCCATCCTTTGCCGGCCTCGTTTTATGAAGGTGGTGGCTTGCAATACCTCCGGCAACGCTTTGACGACGTCAGCAACAATCCTCCAGACACCGAAGATGACTTCTTCAAACGAGTCGCTTCCTCCGTTGTGTCCTTAACGCCGAAATCCTCGTTTGAGCCAATCTTGCCAAGCGCCAAGTTTGCGGATGGCCCTCTTGCTATGCGTGCATCCACCGTCATTTCAGAACGTCGTCATCTCAGGCAACCCTCTCGTTATCTGGTCCAGGCAGGCGATCTTCATACCAGTGAGATCTACAGTCCTCTCACGCGCATGTTGAGTGTTTCAAATGTCCCTCTTATCCCTCGACTCGGTGAGAAGGACTATGAAAGTGCAAAAGCAGCACGGTTATCAGGAGACGAATTTGATCTTCGAGAAGAAGTCATGTCGTGTATAGCCAAGTCGATCGGGCTTTTACAGCCTCCCTTGAGTGGAAGTGAATCTGTCGAATTCTCGCCTTCATTTGCTCCCAGTGATCCCGGATCTCCACCACATCGAGTGTTTAACTCGTCTTTTGGCTCTCTGTCATTGTTGGAGATTGGTGATGACAGTTCCAGCCTAACAGGCGGCTCCTCTGTCACAGCGTTAGGGTACATGAGTGGACTAGATAATGAAGTTGAGATTCTTTTCTTTGCAGCTGGTTCGACGCTTGCAAAGGCAGGGGAACGGAACACAGGTGAGTTGCTACTTGCATCGAACGGTATTAGTGGAGTAACCCTCGGCAGGTTTATTCTATGTTATCGACGGTTTCCTTGATATCTTGCTGCCCGTTGAACCGAAACGAGAGACAAGAGACAACAACATGGATGGACACCGACCTTCTCTGGACTTCAAGCGAGGCAAATATCAGAAACTACTATTCACTGTGAAATCTGGGGGGATTGCTGGGTACCTTGGTACATCAACACATATCGCAATGCTGTTGGATGCTCAATTTTTTCCAGCTTCTCTTTGCAGCACAGCCTCCTACGTTGATATCAAAGCGAAAACGGATACCTATGTTGGATTTTTACCATCTCATGCCCTAGAACGCTTGCTCGAAAAAAGCCCGATCGTGCTGCTTACTCTTGCAAAGCGGTTGATCTCTCTGTTATCTCCTCTTGGTATGTCTCCCGCGTCTATATTTTTTCGACAGGCTATATTGATATAACTGTCACGAAGTGTTGCAAATTGATGCCTCGTTAGACTGGATGCATGTCAACGCGGGACAAGTTTTATGGCGACCACAAGATGTAAGCGACAGCTTTTACATCGTGATCAATGGTCGCCTTCGTGCCATCACGGAGAAAGATGGTGGGGTAAAGATTGTGGGAGAATATGGTCAAGGTGATACCGTCGGTGAACTTGACGTTATCACCAGCTCCCCTCGCAGGACTACGGTCCACGCGATCCGCGATACGGAACTAATTCGCATGCCGCAAACTCTGTTCAATGCCATCTCCGCTCGGTGAGGGCAGTCTTTGGTGTTGTAATGGTCCAAATCGCTGATGACGCCTATTTTTTGGGTAGAAATCCACAAACCACCGCACAGTAAGAATCAAATTTAAGTCTCGTCGCCCTTCCTCATCCTACTCTGCTGCAGATTGTTGCGCATGATCGCCTCGCGTGTAAGAGACGAGGTTGACTCATCGGGCTCTCAGTCTAGGAGTGCAACCTCCGAACTCGGCCATAACAATACCAACTTGAAGACGGTAGCCGTCCTCCCAATGTCCCGAAATGTTCCCATAGATGCCTTTTCTCGCAAGCTGCATGCTGCGCTTGAGAGCATCGGTGCCTCGACTTCCTATCTCAACCAAGCATCCGTGTCAAGCCATCTTGGTCGCCACGCATTCAGTAGGATGGGGAAACTCAAGGCCGCTGGGTGGCTGGCCGACCAAGAACAGAGATATCGAACTGTGTTATATGTTGCTGATTCCCCGGTCAACAGCTCTTGGACACAAACCTGCATTCGGCAGGCGAGCAAACATTCTTTATATCCACTATGATAATAACATGGTCTTTAGGCGGATCGAGTCATGGTGGTTGGTATGGGAGATGATCCAAGTCTTGGCGAATATGAACGTCTCTTGATGTCTATGAAGACCACCGCTAGAAAGGAACTCATCTTGTTGCATCCTGACCGTAGCGTTGTGCCGGGTTCGACTCGGGAATGGCTCAAGGTAACGTTGCCCAGCATCAAATGATCTTTTGCTAAAATCCTATCAGAATCGAACGTGGGTCCATCAGCACTTCCATGTTGAACTCGCTGTACGTTTTTTTTCTTGGATTCTATGCAAAGGCGTCTTATTTCTGCCCAGGGTCTCGTTTTACCTGTACCAAAACCTGTCCCCCTCCCGCAAGACCCAGGTGCTGTAACTGTATTGAAAAATTTCAGAGACAGAGTGCAAAGTGGGATACAGAAGTATCGTGGAAATTCAGTTGACTCTCGTCCACAACCTCCAAGTCACAAGAATGATTTCGCTCGGTTGGCAAGAAGAATTTGTGGGAAGTCCATCGGTGTTGTTTTAGGAGGCGGAGGGGCCAGAGGGATGTCACATATAGTGAATGTTCACTCCTCTTTCCTTCACACGAGGGCTAACTCTGGGCAAGGGTGTGCTTCGTGCTTTGGAGGAATTTGGCATTCCGATAGATCACGTTGCCGGTGGGTCTTGTGTGTTACCCTCCAAATACTCTATGTAACGCTTCGGGTCGGGCAGGCACAAGTATTGGCGCATTCGTTGGAGGACTGTATGCACGTGAAGGTGACATACTATCAAGTGCTGGTCGTGCCAAGAAATTTGGCAGCAGGATGGGAAATATTTGGCGGATGCTATTCG
>Ga0209006_10006834_pt1 | contig 10304 bp, 11 predicted proteins | sample JacPin_JW_Ref_O2_FD_188567 | JGI IMG/M metagenome (GOLD analysis project Ga0209006, IMG submission 188567) | Forest soil microbial communities from Algoma, Ontario, Canada - Jack Pine, Ontario site 1_JW_Ref_O2 (SPAdes) (version 2) | ecosystem: Environmental > Terrestrial > Soil > Boreal... | reverse complement strand
TTGGCCGCGCAAAAGGGTACGAACGCTTATTTTGATTTAATCCCGACTGCTGCCATCATGCGTCCTGTCACGCCTTTCTCGGCGCGGAAACTGAACAGCAATTCGGTATTGCACGCGGTACATGGCGCAGACGCGTCAATGTTCTTAGCCGGGACACCGGCATCGAGCAACTGCCGCCGGTTCGCTTCCACCAGATCAAGAAAAAGTTTTACCGGCAATTCGCTGTGGCCAGGCGCGCGCGCCGTCAAGAACAGCAGCGGATATTTCTCCCGCACCGGATCAGAATCCTTGACTTCGTGGAACAGGCTTTCGGCGTAAGCAAACTGCGACTCGAACTTGGTGCGAACCTCGTTTCCCACCTCATAGCAACAGCGCTGCACGCCGGGCCCGATTGCCGCCAAAAGATCTCGCGGATTGCTGCCAAACTGCAACCCCATTTCTCCGACACCCTTTTCAACGATTCTTCTCAACGTGCCACGCCACCCGGCGTGAAAGACGCCAACCGCGCGACGCTTACGGTCAACGAGAATGATGGGGAGGCAATCGGCGGTCTGCACCGCGACAATCAGGCCAGGAGTATCGGTAACTAAGCCGTCCCCCACCAGCGGTTGGTCCGGCGCGGCATCGACACGATGAATTAAGTCGGAATGGATCTGGCGAAGCGAAACCAGCGGCCACGCTTTTCGTCCTTTCGCGACTCCCAACTTTTGGAGAAAGAGTTCGCGGTTGCGCTCGACTGCCGCTCGAGAATCTTCTTTGGTGAATCCAAGATTCAGCGCGCCTCCACCGTACCGGCGAGACACCCCGCCATGCCGCGTAGAGAAGGCATGTACCAACCAGGGAAGATCGTTCAGCTTCTTGGAAGGCAAAAGTTGTAGTTTATTTTTTGCGACGCGATCAGTCACCACTATTCGATCATACCGTGAGCCAGGCAGAGATTTGGTGGTGGATGCAATTAAGGCATTGAATCATCCAAACCGTGCGCAGGCTTCAATGATTCAATGCCTCAATGATTGGAACGACCCTCGATGATTTATTTCTTCTTCACGATTTCCGCATCAATCTGGATCTTGACCGTATCGCCAATCATGGCCTCGCCGGTCCCGAGCATCTTGTTGTAAGTCAGATTGAAATCCTGGCGATTGATGCTGGTGGTTGCCGAGATGCCACGGCGCGCGTTGCCCCACGGATCCGCAACCTCCGACGAAGGCCCATCGACATCGAGCGTCACTTCGTGCGTTGCCCCGTGGATGGTGAGATCGCCAACGACCTTCAATTTACCGGCGCTGCCCGTGATCTTCTTGGATTTGAATTCGATGGTTGGATACTTTTCAACGTCAAAAAAATTGGGACTCTTAAGATCTTTATCGCGCGCCTCGACTCTGGTGTCAACGGAATTGACGTCAATGCTGGCCGCTACCTGCGATTGCGTGATGTCTTTGTCGTTCAGCACGACGGTCCCCGACACCTTGGTGAAACTACCGGTGACATTCGAGATCCCGAGATGGCGGACGGTGAATTGAGCGGTTGAGTGCGCGGGGTCGATGTTCCATGTGGTCTGGGCAAACGCCGACAGGCTTGCGAGAGCGATGACGGAAGCGATACCAACACGTTGAGCTTTTTTCAGCATAACGACTCATATCCTTTATAGGGTGAATTTTGCCGTGAGCGGCAGGACTTCAATACGGGACAGGACTTGAGATTCTCACGAATCCGGCAAAGATGCAAAAAAACAAGGCCACGCGGGGCGGCATGGCCTTCCAAACTGATGGACTATATATTTCCTATTCCTTGCCGCTGGCAATGCTCACTTTGCTTTGTTCAGCAACTGGCTCTCTCGCCGGATCGACCTTAGGACTGATCTTGGGATCGATCTTCACCGTGGCCAGAATCTTCTCCAGTTTGTCGAATACCTGGTCTCGATCCACATGCTTAATGTTGTCGTCGGAGCCATAACCCGCGGTTCCCAATCCCAACACGTATTCGTAGCACGCACCACCTTGATAGTCGTGGTAATACTGCGTTTCTGCCTGTTTCACGGCGCTGGCAGAGAAGTCGGATGTCATGGTCATGTTTGTCGATCCGACCTTAACCTTTTCAGCATCCACTGGCTCGGCATCGGCATTGCGGGTGTCGACGAAGGCGAAGTGCGAGCATTCCTGTTCGGAGACGTTGCGATTCACATTCACATGGAAGAACGCCGATGCGAAATCGGTGCCGGGATACGAGCTCGCAGGCAGGGCGACGGTCGCAACCACAACCCCGCCGGGCTGAGCGAAATTCATGGAAGTTGCCTGCGAGTCTTGCTTCGCGCCTACAAGATCAGCCGACACTTTGTCACCCGAGGTTAGCGCGTATTTTCGGGGATAAAGGAACGAGACTCCATAGTTAGCGTCGCTGTAGGTGACGTCTGCTGGACGCTTCTTGGCTGTCTTCTTTGCCGGGGCAGGCGATGCTGCGGCGGTTCGTTGTGGCAAATCGCTAGCCGCTGCGGCCGTCGTCTGTGGTGTCGGCGCAGTCGACGCTGAGTTCGGGATGCCAACAAGTGCCGGCTTTGCCGACTCGGTGGAGCAAGCGCTCACGGCGAGTAGCAATCCGAGGATCGCGAACCCTGCGATCATCGCCAGTTTTTGTTGTCTCGACCAGGACGAGAGTAACTTCCCTGAGATTGTGCTGTGAATTGGCTGTTTGCTCGATTGCTTGTCATCGGACTTCCATGTCGTTGTCATTTTGTCACCTCCTCTGCGGCTGGCGCAGTCAGCTGGAGAGAAGCAGGAGGTAGTCCAATTGAGCGGGTATTGATTCTGCTGGGGTTGAGCGTTTGCAGCTAACAAAGAACGTGTGGCGAACGACACAGCGTTCGGACGGAGACACACATCAATCGACGCGTTGTGGGAAGTTAATCCAGCCCTGTGACATGCAGACTGTCATGCGGCTGGCTATGATCGTCGTATGGGTGATCATTGCATGGACGATGTAACTACCCTCTATCGACCCGTAGGTAAAGCCGAGCTGGAATTGATTCGGGAGAGCGGATACAAAAGATTTCCACCGCGGCTACCCCATCAGCCGATTTTTTATCCGGTGCTGAATGAGGAATATGCGCGCGAGATTGCCGAAAAGTGGAATACAAAAGATGCGCAGTCCGGGTACGTTGGATACGTTATGCGGTTCCGCGTGAGGACCGCTTTCCTCAAGCAGTTTGAGGTGAAGCAGGTTGGCGACGCCCAACATCGAGAGCTTTGGATTCCTGCTGATTCTGTTGACGAGATGAACTGCAATCTCGTTGGGACGATCGAGGTGATCGCTGAGTTCTCCGGCCCGTCCACCGTATCCGAATCTTAATAATGACAAATTTTCCGACACTTCCCTATCGTGGACGCCTCGCTCCATCGCCAACCGGATTACTCCATCTCGGTCATGCGCGGACCTTCTGGATTGCAGCGCAACGGGCACGAGACCGCAATGGCATCTTGGTCTTACGAAATGAGGACCTTGATCCGCAGCGCTCACGGCCAGAGTTCGCCTCGGCCATGATCGAGGATTTGCATTGGCTGGGAATTCGCTGGAATGAAGGGCCGGATATCGGTGGGGCGTATGGCCCATACTCGCAGAACGAACGCCGGCCGCACTATCTGAAGGCCTGGCAGCAGCTCCGCGAGCTTGGGTTTCTGTATCCCTGCATTTGTTCGCGCAAGGACCTGGCGCAGTCGGCTAGCGCTCCGAATGACGGGGATACCGACGATGAGCCGGTGTATCCCAGAACCTGTCGAAATCGAAATGGGGCTCAGTTCCTGGAACCTGCTGGTGTGAATTGGCGATTCCGCGTTCCTGACAGCGAGGCCATTGAATTTTCGGACCTGCACCTGGGACCGAAGTGCTTTGTCGCGGGCCGTGATTTTGGCGACTTTCTCGTCTGGCGGCGAGACGATGTTCCGGCCTATCAGCTGGCGGTTGTGGTTGACGATGCCGCAATGCAGATCACAGAGGTTGTGCGCGGCGCGGACCTGCTGAAGTCGACTGCCCGGCAGCTGCTTCTGCAGCGAGCGCTTGGCTACGCCAATCCCGATTATTTTCACTGTGATTTGGTACGAGACGACACTGGAGTGCGACTGGCAAAACGCCACGATGCGTTAAGCATCCGGCAACTGCGCGAAGCCGGAATGAGCCCTGAGCAGGTTATCGCAATGGCCGGTTGGCCATAATAAGGTAACACTTTCGTTTGTCTGCCGTGTTACTTCGGTAGTTAGTAAGGGTGGTGAAGCGAGATAGCATAGTAAGAACAGTTCCGCATAGCGAGCAAGGGAGAGTTATGCAGAGAATGTTCTTCAAAGTTGTAATGCTTGCCGCAGTCGCTACCTCGGTCGTTTATGGACAGTCGTTGGCGGATATCGCGCGCCAAAACCAGGAAAAGAAGGCTGCCGAGGGATCGAGCGCCCCAGCTCCGAGGGTGATCACTAACAAAGATCTCCCAAAGGATCCTGAGGCGGACCAGGCATCGAGCAATGTGGCTTCCGCGCCGAACATGGCGGCCAGCAGCCAACCTGCGGATTTTCGTTCACAACAGCACACGGCCCAACAACATCTTGCGGCTCAACATGCGGCCGACCAATGGAAGAGACAGATCGGGGCGCAAAAGGACAGAGTGGCGGCACTCCAGTCGCGAATCGATCTGGTAAACGCCTCCATTCGCAATGCCTATGGGAGCGTCCAATACGATGCGCCCTACAACCGTTATCAGACGCGAGAGATGCTGCGGGTAGAGCAAATGCAATTACAGTTGGATGAGCAGAAGGCTAAGTTATTGCAGATGCAGGAAGCCGCGCGCCATGCCGGCATGCATACCCTGGTATACGATCCATAGGCGACGCTGCGCGCCCGGTTTCTGAATCTAAGCTTCCACGATAACCGTCAAATACTGTGGGTACGAATAGCATTTTTCTCAGCGCAGAATGGCGGTATCTGGCCATGCTGAACTATGAAGTGGATGCCAGTCTACTTCTTCCGTTTGTTCCCGCGGGAACTGAGCTTGATCTCTGGGACGGCAAGGCCTTTGTCAGTCTTATCGGCTTTCAATTCCTAAAAACAAAACTGCTCGGGTTCCTCGCGATTCCGCTACACGTCAACTTCGAAGAAGTAAATCTGCGGTTTTACGTTCGGCGTCAGGTCGGGGATGAGGTGCGTAGAGGAGTCGTATTTATTCGAGAGCTTGTTCCGCGTCGAGCGATTGCGTATGTGGCGCGAACGTTCTATAACGAAAATTATGTGGCTATGCCCATGGCGCATGATGTTTGGCCTAACGGTAGCGATGGGTTTCGTGCAACCTACAGATGGCGGAACGTGAAAGATTGGAATTCGATTGAAGTCGAGACGGTTGGCGCTTGTCGATTGCCAGAGGCGGGCTCAATCGAACAGTTCATCACCGAACACTATTGGGGATACGCGGCTCAACCCGATGGCCGTTCGGTGGAATATCAAGTCACACATCCGTCGTGGAGAGTCTGGCAGGTGCGCGAAGCAACCTTCAAAGGTGATGGCGAAGATCTCTTTCCGAATGGACTGGCAACCGCCTTACGCGGGAATCCCGCGTCAGCCTTTCTTGCGGAAGGATCTGCCGTTTCGGTTAGGCACGGACAACGGTTGCCACTGTGACGGTAACCGCGGCGTCAAAACAAATGAGAAAGCGCGGCGTGGTTCTCTATGACGGGGAGTGCGGCTTTTGCTCGCGTTGGGTGAAGTTTTGGGCGCCCACAATCGCGCGCCGGGGATTTGAGATCGCTTCACTGGACGAGCCTTGGGTCGCCGGGCGAGTCGGAATGCCACATGAAGAACTCATCAGGGACATCCGATTATTAACGGCTGACGGTGAATTGATTTCTGGCGCTGATGTTTATCTGTACATAACGCGGCGAATTTGGTGGGCTTGGCCTTTTTATGCGATTTTCAGTTTACCGGGGTCCAACCGGTTAATCCACATAGGCTATCGATGGTTTGCGCAGAATCGGCACCGGGTTTCGAGTGCCTGCCGTATCGCGCCGCATTGATAATTGATATCGGATCCGAAAAAAATGACGGGGCATAGCCCCGTCACCACACAGGTTGGGGGAACAGCTTAGAACAGCGCGGTCGGCCTTCTTGTCCAGGATTTGCCTTTCTCTTTCGAGACTTTCTCAACATCGCCCACATAGGCGGCGGTTTGCGTCAGCATGTGATGCAGATCGTTGCCCAGGCTGAAAAATGTAAAGCCCTTTTCCAGGAACTCGCCAACGCGCGGCGTTCCAAACAGGAAAATGCCGAGAATCACTTTGTTCTTGTTGGCGTGATCCACCAATTTTTGTGTTGCGGCGCCAAGCTCGGGCGAGGTGTACATGTGCGGGAACTCATATTTGTTGTAGAGGCCCATCGACATGCAAAGATCGTTTTGTCCGAGGAAAAGAATGTCAACTCCGGGAACAGCCGCTATTTCTGCGATGTTTTCGATGCAGGAGGCAGTCTCCACCTGCAACGCGATAATACCCTCGTTGTTCCAGCTACCGGCATAGCCGAGTAGTCCACCTTTATTCATGCTGCGCTGGGGAAAATAAACTGATCGCGTTCCCACCGTAGGATATTTCGTGCAGCTGATAGCCTGGCGCGCCTCTTCGGCGGTGTTGATGTAGGGAACGAGCACGCCGCTCGCTCCCAGATCGAGAGCTTGCTGAATGCCAGGCCGGTCGTCATATCCGCCAACCCGGACCATCGACTTTGCGCCACCATTCGCGATGCCGCTGAGCATCGCGGAAAGTTTTTCGTAATTCATCGGTCCATGCTGGGTGTCGACCAGCAGCCAGTCGTAGCCACTGTGCGCCAGCTGTTCGGCAACCGTCGGGCTGTGCGAATTCACGAACAGACCAAACTTCGGATTGCCGGCGCGTAATTGATTCTTGAAGTCGACGCCAGTGAGAGCGGCTTCTGCCATAAATAAATCCTCCTCAACCTTTCGAAAATGGTGTTCAGTGTACCCAACGAAGTGGGGATGATGCCAGCCGGAACCTTACTTTTTTCTAGTAGGTGACTGCGGGACGCTGCCGGCAGGAAACGCGGCAAGCCGCATCTCTACAGCTCGAATCATTTCCGAGCGAGCTGCCCATGGAGGTAGGCAAGACAGCTCGGTTTTGGCCAGAACTGGGCCGTTTCGGAGCCTTCGAACGGCGAAACCCTTGTTTTATGCTGTTTTTCTGGGGGGTACCTTACTGGGAACCGCATAAAATCTGCATAAAATGCTACTTTTCCACAGGGCAGTGCGGTAGTATGCGCGAGGATACACGCAAATTTGTAAGTTCCTGAAGGAGGAATTCATGGCATCTGGTATGACTAAGACTCAACTCACCCGCCACCTGGCGGAAAAGCTAGAACTGAACAACAAGACCGCCGCAGCATTTCTGGAGCACCTCGCAGACACGGCGATCAAAGAAACGAAGAAGAACGGTGTGTTCGTAGTGCCCGGCCTCGGCCGCTTGGTGAAAGCGCACCGCAAGGCCCGCATGGGACGCAATCCGCAGACCGGCGAACCGATTCAGATCAAGGCGAAGACCGTTGTAAAGTTCCGCGTGGCCAAGGCCGCGAAGGACGCGATTGCGCCGAAGAAGTAGTTTGGGTGGCGCGGACACTCTGGTTCGCGAAAAATTGATGACAAGAAAGGCCGGCTTTCGAGTCGGCCTTTTTGTTTGAAACTACTCCTTCAACTCCACCAACTCTGCACGGATTTTTCCCGCATCGATGGTCAACTTCCCCATGCTCACGGGCAAATTAAATCGACGCGGTCCGGCGCTGCCAGGATTGAAGTAAAGCACCCCATTTTTTTCTTCGATTTTTGGCTGATGGCTGTGACCATAAACAACCACGCGGACTCCAGCCGCTTCCGGTTTCAGATCGAGTTGGCCGAGATCGTGCAGCATATAGATGGATACACCGCCGATCTCAACCAGTTCCGTTGCGGGCAAAGCGTCCGCCCAGCGGCCGGTGTCGACGTTGCCGCGGATCGCAGTTACCGGAGCAATTTTCGCCAGCGTCTCAAGGATTTCGGGAGCGCCTACGTCACCTGCGTGAAGTATCCAGTTCGACCCGTGCAGCGCTTCCATGGCCTGGGGACGAAGAAGGCCGTGAGTGTCCGAGATCACGCCTAGAGTGACTACACCTGGAGTAATTGCCTTTCCCGCCATTTTTCTCAATCGCAAATTTTTCCGTGCGCCCTGCAGATTCGTCACAAATCTGGTGTCTGCGGGCTCACAGCTTGGCTCCTCGGTATAAGGCTATACTCCGAATAATGCCGGATACAGAAAATCTGAATGAGGTCTTGCGGCGCTATTGGGGATACCACGAGTTTCGCCCCAAGCAAGAAAGTGTGATCCGGAGTGTGCTCGCCGCGCGCGATACCTGCGTCGTGATGCCTACTGGCGGCGGAAAGTCGCTGTGCTACCAGCTTCCGGCGGTGATTTCTGGCAAGACCGCTGTGGTTGTATCTCCGCTCATCGCGCTCATGCAAGACCAGGCTGCAGGACTTGCGCAGATGGGTATTCCCGCCGCTGTCATCAATAGTTCGCAGACCGCAGCGGAAAGACGTCAGGTGATGGAAAGAGCCATGCAAGGAGAATATCGGTTGCTCTATCTTTCTCCCGAACGCCTGGCCGCACAAAACACGTTCGGATGGCTGGCGAAGGTTCCGGTAGGTTTCTTCGCGGTCGACGAAGCCCATTGCATTTCCGAGTGGGGACACGAATTTAGGCCGGACTATCGCCAGCTCATCCGCCTGCGCACCAGCTTTCCGAAACTTCCGATTGCGGCGTTCACTGCGAGCGCAACACGCCAAGTACGGCACGACATTCTTAAACAGTTACAAATGCGCGAGCCCGATTGCTACATCGCCAGCTTTCATCGGGAAAACTTGCGCTATGTGGTGCACGAGTGCGAAGGCCGCACTCAAATGGACCTACTCCTTCGCGCTTTGAAGACCTATGCGGGCGAAAGCGTGATCGTGTATTCGCCCACCATTCGTCGTGTTGAAGAGACCGTTGAATATCTGGAAGAGTGGGGCATCGGGGCGATCCCGTATCACGCCAAGATGGAAGCCTCCATGCGCCGCCAGAATCAGGAACGCTGGATGTCGGATGAAGTGCGGGTACTGGTAGGAACCATTGCCTTCGGGCTCGGGATTAACAAGCCGGCCGTGCGGGCAGTGATTCATCTATCGCTGCCGCAGTCGATCGAGCAGTACTACCAGGAGGCAGGGCGTGCGGGAAGAGATGGGCGGCCAGCGGATTGCGTGTTGCTCTGGCAGAAAAGGGATCACGTTCTGCTGCAATATTTCATCGGAAAGATCTCGGATGACGCCGAGCGTGAGCGCGCGTCCGGACGAAAACGCATTGTCGGACGGTTCGCAGATTCAAACTCCTGTCGGCATCGGCAGATCTGCCAGCACTTCGGCGAGACTCCTGTGTGGGAGAAGTGTGGAAGCTGTGACAACTGCGGCATCAGACCCGAGTGGCTGAACAAAGAGATCAAGATGGCTGCGGCGCCCGAAGTCTTGACACGAAAGGCGTCTTTTCCATTCGCGGCCACTGCATCGTCATCCGCTACCGCGTCACGATCTGGTAAACCACGGGTACGCGATGCAGCGCCAGCGGAAGCGAATCCGGCGCTGGCCGATTATCTACGCGAATGGCGCCGCAGCATGGCACGCGAAAATAAAGTTCCGGCGTATGTGGTTCTGCATGACAGCACGTTGGAGGAACTCTGCCGTCGAAATCCAAAGAATTTGTCGGAGTTGAAACAAATCACCGGCATCGGTGAGAAAAAGGCCGACGTTTACGGTGCGGAACTCTTGCAGGTGTTGCGTAACTTTGATGGTGGAGCGCGCGCGACCCAAACCACCGCGAAAGAAGCGAGTCCGGCGGAACAGACTCTTCGCTTGCTGAACGAAGGCCGCAGCTTCGAGGAGATCGGACGGATTCGGGCGCGGCAGACTTCTACCGTTGTCTGTACGGTTGCAAATCTGGTTGAAACCGGACAGCTGAAACTCGATCCGAAGTGGATCTCTCCCGATGCGCAGCCGTTGATTGAGGCCGCTTGCCTTAAGCAGGGAGTTGAGCGCTTGAAGGAAATCAAAGAGGCTGTTCCTCCTTATGTCAGCTTCGACGACATCCGACTGGTCGTGGCGCATTTACGGGCGGAAAACCGTATGCCGGCTAAAACAGCTTAAGGTTAAGTTCGGGTTGTGTGGTGACGGGGCTTTGCCCCGTCCTGGCGGGGCAGAGCCCCGCCACCAC
>Ga0209006_10006833_pt1 | contig 10305 bp, 10 predicted proteins | sample JacPin_JW_Ref_O2_FD_188567 | JGI IMG/M metagenome (GOLD analysis project Ga0209006, IMG submission 188567) | Forest soil microbial communities from Algoma, Ontario, Canada - Jack Pine, Ontario site 1_JW_Ref_O2 (SPAdes) (version 2) | ecosystem: Environmental > Terrestrial > Soil > Boreal... | reverse complement strand
GCCAGGCCGCGGTGCCAGAACAAGATCCGCTCGTCGTCGCGTTCCCGGCCAGGCCGCGCGCCGGTCACGATCTGGCCCAGCTCGGCGTGCAGCGACGCGCGCGACAGCCGGCCGGTGTCCACGTGCTGGCGCAGCGCGCCGAACCGGCCCGACTGTGCCTCCCGCCAGTCGTCCACCACCACCTTGTCCATGACGTCGAGCAGATCCAGCTCGACGGCGCTGACCGTGCCGTAGGGCACGACGAACGCGCCCGGCTTGACCCAGGCGGTGCGCAGGAGCGGTTCGGGCGTGATCAGCCGGGACGCCTCGACCAGGATGTCGGCACCCTCGAAGACCTCCTCGGCGGAGGCCACCACCCGGATGTGGGTGCTGGTCACCGCGGCCAGCTCACGCGCGAAGGCCTCACGCGATTCGGGCCGTCGGCTGGTGATCCGGATCTCGTCGAGGTCGAACAGCTCGTCCAGCAGCACCACGTTCCAGAACGCGGTGCCGCGGGCGCCGACGTGGCCGAGCACCCGGGCGTCCGGCCGGGCCAGGTAGCGGGCTCCCACCGCGGTCATGGCGCCGGTCCGGCAGGCGGTGATCAACGTGGCGTCCATGATCGCCAGCGGCACGCCCGTCTGCGGGTCATACAGCGTCAGCAGCCCCAGCTCGCTGGGCAGCCCGGCGGCGTAGTTGGCCACGAAGTCGCCCACCACCTTGACGCCGCTCACCCCGGGCACCGACAGGTGGCCGCGCAGGACGTTGAAGTGACCGGCGCCGTTGTTGTCCGGGACCAGATGGACCCGCGGCTCCACCACCACGCGCCCGTCACCATGCGCGCGCACGGCCTCTTCCACCGCGGTGAGGATGTCGGCGTTCGACAGGCCCAGGTCGTCGATGTCCGGTCCGGACAGGAAACGCAGCCACAACCCGCTCACGGAGCTAACCTACAGACTCGGCCAGGCCGCACTGGTCACGCCCGGAGCCTGAGCCGGTTCCGCCCGTGCCTGCGCCCGGTCTCCGGCGGCCCGGCCGGGGAACCCAGACCCAGCGTGACCGCGCCGCCGCCGGTCGCAGACCGGCCCACCACCAGCGTCCCGCCGGAGGCCTCGGCGATACGCCGGGCAATGTCCAGGCCAAGACCGGTCGAGCCGCCGCGGGACAGGCCCCGCGGCGTGGGGTCGGCGTCGCCGAAGCCGGGGCCATCGTCGGTAACGACTAGCCATACGCCGCCGCCCGCCCGCGGGCTGAGCCGGATGGCCAGGCTGGCGCCCTCCGGGGTGTGCGCGAAGACGTTCTCCAGCAGGATGTCCGCGCACGCCGCCAGGTCGTCGCGGGACACCAGGACCGGCAGCGGACCCGGGGCCAGCTCGACCGTCATCCAGCGGTCCTGATCCTCGGCCAGCGGCCACCAGAACGCCGCGCACTCGGCGATGACCTCGGCCGCGTCGCACGACGCCGGCGTGCCGTTGCCGCCCGGGCGCCGGGCCTCGCGGATGATCCCGCTAACGGTGCGCTCCACCGCGCTGACGTCGGCCAGCAGCCGCTCCATCTCCGCATTGTCCCGCAGCGACTCGGCGTCGATGCGCAGCGCGGTCAGCGGGGTACGCAGCCGGTGCGACAGGTCGGCGACCGTCTCCCGCTCGTGCGCGAGCAGTTCGCCGATGCGGACCGCCAGCCGGTTCAGCCCGGCGCCCGCGCGGCACACCTCCGGCGGGCCGGCCACCGTGGCCCGGGCCGACAGATCCCCGGCCGCGAGCCGGTCCGAGGCGAGCGCCAGCGCCCTGATCGGGCGGACCAGGGACCGGGCTAGCTGGTCGGCCACCGCCACGCTGAGCACGAGCAGCAGCAGGCCCACGAAGCCGAGCAGCAGCCAGGCCCGGGTCACCCCGTGGCGCAGCACCGAGTCGGGCACGAACGTGCTGATCACGGCGGCCCCGCCGGGCAGACCCGCCACGGTGACCAGCACTTGTTCGCCGCCTGCGGCCTCGGCGGTGAAGCTGCGGCCCTTCTGGGCCAGCTCGACGGACGCCGAACGGGGCGCCAGCTGGCCGAGCTCGGCGCCGGACGGCAGGAAGACGGTGACCCGGTTACCGGTCTCCGCGTTGATCAGGTCGATCGTCAGCCGCAGGCTGTCCGGGGGCAGTGTGGTGACCAGCGCCGCCATGTACTGCGCTTGGGCGGTGGCGGTGCTCACCGCCCGGTCGGCCGCGAGCGTGCGGAGCACGAGGGCCAGCGGGATCAGGAAGGAGACCAGCACCAGGGAGCTGGTCGCCGCGACGAGCAGGATGACGCGCAGCCTCATGGCGGCGGGCTTAGCTTGATCCCGACCCCGCGCACTGTGTGCAGGTAGCGGGGGTGCTGTGCGGTCTCGCCGAGCTTGCGGCGCAGCCACGACACGTGCACGTCGACCGTCTTGTCCGCGCCGCCGTACGGCAGCCGCCAGACGTGGGTGAGCAGGTCGCGCCGGGCGACCACCTGGCCTGCGTGCTGGGCCAGATAGTGGAGCAGGTCGAACTCGCGCCTGCTCAGGTCGAGGGGAGCGCCGTCCAGGGTGGCCTCGTATGCGTACGGATCCAGCCGCAGCCCGCCGACCTCGAGCGGGCTGGCCGCACTCGGGTCGGCGCTGGCCGTCCGGCGCAGCACGGCGCGGATCCGGGCGTCAATCTGGCCCGCGCCGAATGGCTTGATCACGTAGTCGTCGGCCCCCGCGTCGAGCACCCGGATGATCTCGGCCTCGTCGTCGCGTGCGGTGACCACCACGACCGGGACGGATGTGATCGCGCGCATCATCCGCAGGGCCTCGTACCCGCCCAGGTCGGGCAGCCCGAGGTCGAGCAGGATCAGGTCCGGCGGCGAGTCCAGGACGTGCTGTATGGCCGTCATGGCGGTCGGCTGGCTCGTCACCGCGTGCCCGCGTTCGGTGAGCGCCCGGATCAGCGCGCCGCGGATGGCCGCGTCGTCCTCCACCACCAGCAGCTGCGCCACGACACGAAGGTATCGGCTTTTACCTGCAGGTAGACCCCATATCGGCCAGCGCGGCGAGGCTCGCGCCAGGTCCTTAGCACCTGTTTTACCCGCTCTTAACCATGCGCCGGCCACCCTCGGCCCGTGCACATGCGGGTCTTGGCAGGCGTGGGGGCCTGGCTGCTCGGGGTCGGCGCCGCGACCGCGGGCAGCCTGCTGGCCGTTTCGCTGCTCGGCCAGGGCATAGCCGCCGGCACGAGCCAGCAGCTGACGGCGATGGCCGTAAACCGTGCGCTCGCCGCCGAGGCCAGTGACTCGCCGGGGGCCATTCCGGCGACGACCAGCGCGCCGAGGCCTGCTCCGTCCGCGACGCGGTCGTCTCACGCCCAGGCGTCAGGGACCATGCCGCCGCAGACCGGGGCCACCCCGTCGGCCGGGGCCAGCAGCTCGCGCCCGGCCTCACCCAGCGTCCAGCCGACGGCCGCCGCCGGGCCGGCCTCGACCGTGCTCACCTCGCAGGGTGGCACCGTGGTGGCCGACTGCCGGCCGGCAGGCGCGTACCTGGTGTCGTGGAGCCCGGTGCCGGGCTATGAATCCGGCACCGTGATCCGGGGGCCGGCTGTGACCGCGCGGGTGACGTTCAACTCCGCCGCGAACTCGGTGACCATGAGGGTGTCCTGCTCGGCCGGGGTCCCCACCGCCACCACCACGGTCGGCAGCTCCGGGGGCTGGGGCGACGACGGCGGGGGCGGCGGCGACGAGTAAGGCCGGTGAGCAAGGCGCCGGCTGAGCAAGGCACGGGCAAGGTCAAGGCCTGCTCAGCGATGCTTGCTCGCCGCCTCCTCGATCAGCAGGGCCAGGGTGGGGCAGGCTTGCACCGCCCGCCGGGCATGCTCGGCCAGCGGGCCGGGCACCGCCGGGGAGGACAGGATCGGGTATCCCCACCGGTCGAGCCGGATGATCTCGGGCAGCAATTCGGCGCACATGCCATGGCCGACGCAGGCGATCGGGTTGACCCGGAGGGTGATGCTCAACGGAAACTCTGCTCATCGCGGGGCAGCGGCAGCACCGGGGACCGGCCGACGCCCGCGCAGGATCCGCTCCGCTCATGCCCGCGCGCGTCGGCCGGGAACGCCCGGAGCATGCTCCGCACCAGCTGGGTGACCCCGTCCGGGTGCCGGCACGCGCCACGGCGCTCGATGAGGGGGAGCAGCGTCGCGACCTGGGCGACGCCCCCGTCCCGGCCGCCGCCGTAGGCCAGGCCGCCTAGCGCGTCGGCCAGCGCGGGAAGCCCGAATACGCACGGGCCGCATTGACCGGCGTTCTCCTCGGCCAGATAACGGACCACACGGGCGGTCTCGGCGATCGGGCATGAGGACGCCGGCAGGGCGATCACGATGCCCGCGCCCAGGGACCCTCCCGCCGCCTTCAGGCTGGCGTGGGTCATCGCTACCGGCCAGGCCACCTGGACCGGCAGCCACGCTCCGAAGTACCCGCCGACCAGCAGCGCCCGCAGGGGCTCGGCGGGACCGCCGGCCAGCATCACCAGCTGCCCGATGGGCGTGCCCGACTCGATCTCGTATACGCCGGGCCGGGCGACCGCGCCGCTCACCGTGACGAGCATCGAGCCGGGAGCGGCCGGCAATCCGGCGCCGCGGAACCAGCGGTCGCCGTAGCGCGCGATCAGGGCCAGGTGGGCCAGGGTCTCGACGTTGTGGACCAAGGTCGGGTTCCCGTGCACGCCGCGCTCGTGCGGGCGCGGTGGCGAGAAGGTCGGCTTGGCCGGGCCGCCGTTCAGGTACTGGACGATCGAGGACTGCTCACTTGAAACGTACCGGTCCGGGATGCCGGTCAGATGGATCGGCACGGGGTCCAGACCGGCCGCCAGCCGCTCCTGCACAGCGAGGTCGAGGTGGTCGAGCAGCCCGTGCTCGGTGTCGTGGACGCACAGATAGGCCTCGCTCGCCCCGACCGCCTCGGCGGCGAGCGTCATCCCGTCCAGTACCAGGTGCGGGAGTCGGCTCAGCAGCAGCCGGTCCTTCAGGCTGGCGGGCTCGCCCTCGGCACCGTTGGCGACCAGCACCTTGCTCCCCGGCCCGGCCGCCACCGAGCGCATCTTGCGCCCGGCCGGGAAGCCCGCGCCGCCCCGGCCGGTCAGTCCCGAGGCTTCGGCCACGTCGATGAGGCGGCCAGCCCGGCGCAGCACGGGCATCGGCCCGTGCTGCTGTTCGTGCCGGCGCAGGTCGGCAGGCTGGGCGCCGATGCCCGCGAGCAGGCGGGGCAGCCGCGCCGCCGGGGCCGGCGGCCGCGGCGGGGACAAGGCCAGCGTGGTCACCGCACCTCCAGCCGGGCCGCGGCGACGAGCCGCCAGGCGGCTACCGCCAGCACGGAGCCGGCGCAGCCCATGGTCAGGACGAAGACCCAGGTGGCGCTGCGGTCGGTGCCGATGCCCAGACCGTGCGCCACGGCCAGCGGCCAGCAGGCGTAGGCCAGCCAGTGCACCCGGCGCCAGGCCCGGTGCCCCATGCGCGCCCGGAGCAGGCTGGTGGCGATCAGAGCCAGAAGCATGTCGAGCGCCACCGCACCCAGGCTCAGCCAGGCTGTCTTGTACGCGGACGCGAACGGGATGAACGCCGCGGTCAGCGGGATCGAGGTGTACGTGTCGACCACCGTGGTGCCCACGTGCAGGGCCAGGAACACGAGCACGAGGAGCGAGATGTTGCGGTGCAGGCCTTGGGACAGGAACCGGGGCCAGCGCTGGGCAGAGAACCGGCCCGCGGTGAGGATCCCGAGCAGCACGCTGACGGTCAGCAGGAGCAGGGTCACCAGGCCGGTCGCTCGCGTGGCGTACCAAAGGCCCGGTCCGTGCAGGCTGATGCTCATGCCTCGGGCCCCTCACCGTCGGCGCGGTCGGCGGGCCAGCCGCCGGTGGTCACCGTCGACCCGTCGTGGCGCACCAGGCGGGCGGGCAGCCGCAGCCCGTCGAGCCAGGGGGGCGACTGCCCGCCGCGCAGGATCGCGGCCGTGCTCGCGATGTTCGCGCCGACGCAGCTCGCGGCCGCGACGCTCACCGTCCGCCAGCAGGAATCGGCGGGCCGGCCGGTGGCCGGGACGATGATGTGGTGCAGGTTCGTCCCGGCGCGCCGCCAGGCGCGCCCCAGGGTGCTCGAGGTGGCCAGGCCGCCGTCCCGGATCAGCACCACCTGGCGGGGCTCGATGCTGGCCGTGCTGGCGTCAAAGCCCACGTCGTCGGCGATCCCCACCCGCCAGCCGCCGTCGGGCGGGTCACCAGCCACCCGGAGGTCGCCGCCCAGGTTGACCAGCACCCCGCCGCCCACCGCGGCCTCGATGGCGGCCGCGGCCCGGTCGGCGGCCAGCGCCTTGGCCGTGGCGCCCAGGTCGAGCATGACCCCGGCGGGAACGGTGACCTCCCGCAGGTCCGGGTCGAGTGTGACCCTGCGCCAGCCGCCCGCGGGCAGAGGCGGCTGGCGCAGGGGGCCTGTGAGCTGGCGGGCCCGCGCGAAGTCCTGGTCGTAGCCGAGCCGGATCAAAGACTGCCCGCAGGTCGGATCGACGTCGCCGTCGGTGAGCTCGGCGGCCGCGAGGGCCACACCGAGCGCCTCCGCGAACAGCGGGCTGACCCGGATCGGACAACCGCTCGCGTGGTTGACCCGCCAGAGTTCGGAGTCGGTCCGGAACCGCGAGCAGGCCGCGTCCATCGCGTCCAGTTCCGCGGTGAGCAGGTCGTGGGCCGGTTCCAGGCGGTCCGGATGGGTGACGAGCAGCGTCGCGAACGTCCCGAATGCCCGGAAGGTTCGCGCGCCCGCCACCGGGGCCGCGGTCGGCATCAGCCCCCCGAGTGCGACGGGCTGGACACGGTCGGCTTCGGGGCCGGGGCGGAACTGGTCGACGGGGCCGGCGCCGGAGCCGAGCTGGGCGGGGCCAGCGTGGCCGACGGCGACGAGCTCCGCGATCCGCCCGGCGAGCCCGGGGAACTCGACGAGCTCGAAGAGCTGGAGGGGCCCGGCGAACGCGAGCTGCCGCCCGACGGGCTCGCGGCCTGGCCGGCCTGTGCGGTGGGCTGTACGCCGGGCGCGCTATTGCGGTCCACCGGGTGATGCCGATGGCTGGCCGACGGAGCCGGCGTTCCGGCCGAAGAGGCCGAAGCGGACGGCTCGGTGCTGGTGGCCGTTGTGGCCTGGTCGGCCGTCTGGGCCGGGGCGGTTCGCGCGAATAGCGTCGCGAAGCCCACCGCGGTGACCGCGCTGAGCTGTGTGGCCCGCCAGGTCAGGCGGGAGAGGCGGCGCAGCCCGGCCGAACGCGCGGCGCCCGGCGGCCCCTCTGGGGGCTCGTGTCGATAACGCATGAGTCGCGATCGAAGCAGGGCGCGGGTTAAGGGCCTGTGAAGAACCCGTCAAGAGCCGGTTGCGCGCGGCGGGTTAGCCTTGCAGAAGCAGGCAGCTGATCCAGGGAGGCCATGGTGGGCCACACGACCTTCAGCGTCCACGTCGATCCGGACAAGTGCCAGGGACACAACCGCTGCTACAGCGTGTTCCCCGACCTGTTCGAACTGGATGACCTGGGCATGTCCCACGAAGTCGGCGCGGGCCTGGTGCCCGCCGGCCAGCTCAGCCTGGCCCGGCTGGCGGTGGCCAACTGCCCCGAGCACGCCATCTCCCTGATCGAAGCGCGGGAGGCCCAGCAATGACCGACCGCCATCCGCGGGTGCAGGACTTCGCCACCGACTTCGATCACACCGACGCGGCGTGGGTCGCTGACCCCTACCCGATCTGGGACGACCTGCGCCAGCGGTGCCCGGTCGCGCACAGCGACCGGTACGGCGGCGCGTGGCTGCCGGTCACCCACGAGCTGGTGTCGGAGGTGGCCTACGACCACGAGCACTTCACCTCCCGGTCGGTCGTGGTCAGCGAGCGGCGGCCGGGTCCCGACGACCTGCCCGCGCCCATCGGGGTGTCCCCGCCGATCAGCTCGGATCCGCCCTTTCACGGGGTGGTGCGCCGGATGCTGCTGCCCGCCTTCACGCCCAAGCCGATCGCCGCCCTCGAGCCGTTCACCCGTGAGCTGTGCCGCGAGTTGCTAGAGCAGACCAGCGGCAAGAAAACCTTCGACGCGGCCCTGGAGTACGCCCAGCACATCCCGGTGCGGGTCATCGTCAAGTTCCTCGGCTTCCCCCAGGAGGACGCCGACCAGTTCCGCGGCATCATCCGGCTGGTCCTGGAGGAGGTCGACCTGCCGCCCGAGGAGCGCGAGGAGCGGTTCGCCGCCGTCGACGAGTACATGGACGCCCAGATCGAGGACCACCGCGCCCGGCCCCGGGACGACCTGACCTCGTTCCTGCTTGAGGCCGAGATCGGCGGCCAGAAGCTGCCCGTGGAGCACGTCCGCGGCACCATGGTCCTGCTGATGATCGCCGGGATCGACACGTCCTGGTCGGCCATCGGCGCGTCCCTGTGGCACCTGGCCCAGCATCCCGAAGACCGCCGCCGGCTCGCCGCCGAACCGGGCCTGATGGACACCGCCGTCGAGGAACTGCTGCGCGCCTACGCTCCGGTCACGATGGCCCGCCTGGTCACCACGGACTTCGACTTCCACGGGCACCCGTTCAAGGAGGGCGACTGGCTGCTGCTGCCGTTCCCGGCGGCCAACCGGGATCCGGCCGCCTTCGAGAACCCGGACCTGGTGCAGCTCGACCGGGTCAGGAACCGCCACGCGGCGTTCGGGCTGGGCCGGCACCGCTGCCTGGGATCGAACCTGGCCCGGATGGAGCTGCGGGTCGCCCTGGAGGAATGGCTGGCCCGCTACCCGGATTTCGAGCTGTCCGACCCGGCCGCCGTCACCTGGTCGGCCGGGCAGGTGCGCGGGCCGCGCAGGCTCCCGGTGACGATCCTGGGTGGGGACGGGTGAGCCACGGACCGTTCGGCAAATAGAAATCTTTTCTTTGGTTGGCGGCCAGGTGTGTTGCAATCCTAGGGCCTTGCGGCGCCGTCGCGACCTGGCATGCTGGTCCCGTGACCGATCAGCCTCCGCCGCAGGGCCGCATGGCCCGGCTGTGGCGCTACGCCGACCTCCGGCACGTCCCGCTGCGGACCATCGTGGTCACGGTGGCGGTGGTGGCGGCCGCCTACCTGGCCGCGCAGCTGCTCTACAAGCTGCGGACCATCCTGCTGCTGATCGTCGTGGCCGGGTTCGTCGCGCTGCTGCTCAACCCGATCGTGGTCCTGCTGCAGCGGCGGATCCCGCGCCGGGGCCTGGCGGTGACGATCGTCACCCTAGGGGCCTTGGTGGTCTTCGCCATCGTGGCTTACGAGTTCGGCAACCCGCTGGTCAACGGGATCACCGACCTGGCCGGCAAGCTGCCCGGCTACGTCACGAGCGCCGAGCACGGCACGGGCTGGATCGGCCACCTGGCCACCAAGTACCACGTCCAGTCCTGGGTGCAGAAGAACGCGCCCAAGCTGGTGACCTACGTCGAGTCGCTCAGCAAGCCGGTCCTGACCGTCGGCAAGGGCGCCATCTCCCTGCTGCTCGAGCTGTTCACGATCTTCGTCCTGGTCCTGCTCCTGCTGCTCGAGGCGCCCAAGATGCGCAAGTGGCTCCTGGGCCAGATGCGGCCGGAGCGCGCGACGACCTTCACCCGGATCGGCGCCGAGGTCAGCCAGAGCGTCACCGGGTACATGCTGGGTAACCTGCTGACCTCGCTGATCGCCGGGACCGTGGTGTTCGTGACGCTGCTGATCCTCGGCGTGCCGTTCCCGCTCTTGTGGGGCCTGTGGGTCGCCCTAGTGGACTTCCTGCCCATGATCGGCGGGGCCCTGGCCGGCATCCCGACCGTCCTGTTCGTCTTCTTCAGTAAGGGCCTCACGGCCGGGGTCGTCACCCTGGTCGTGTTTCTGGCCTACACCCAGATCGAGAACCACATCCTGAACCCGGTGATCATGAGCCGGACGGTCAAGATCAACCCGCTGCTGGTCCTGCTGGCGGTGCTGATCGGCGCCGAACTCGGCAACCTGGTCGGCGGGCTGTTCGGCGGTTTCGTCGCGGCGCTGCTGGCCATCCCGCTGGCCGGGGCCTTGCAGGTGCTGGTCCGCGAGGCGTGGCAGGCTACCGACCCGAAGACCCCGAGGACCCCGACACCGCCGACCCCGACACCGCCGCTTGCCGCCGAAATCGAGATCGAGACCAGTACCGAGATCTTCCCTGCCACGCCGGATGCGCGAAAGCATGGCAATTAACCCGTAACCGTCACAGGAGGGGTCATGCCGAAGCCTTCAGTCCTGGGAATCGTGCTCGCCGGCGGGGCGGGCACCCGCCTGAGCCCGCTGACCGCAGACCGGG
>Ga0209006_10006832_pt1 | contig 10307 bp, 11 predicted proteins | sample JacPin_JW_Ref_O2_FD_188567 | JGI IMG/M metagenome (GOLD analysis project Ga0209006, IMG submission 188567) | Forest soil microbial communities from Algoma, Ontario, Canada - Jack Pine, Ontario site 1_JW_Ref_O2 (SPAdes) (version 2) | ecosystem: Environmental > Terrestrial > Soil > Boreal... | reverse complement strand
GCGACGGCGACAGCGGCGCACACTGGCACTTGTGCGACGCGCTCGTCCGTTTGCCATCGGACACGAGCCGCCGCATCCGCGCCACTACTTCTCTTCTTGCGCCGGTATGAACCGCAGGTCGACATTGCAGCCGTTGCAATCACTCGACGGCCACTTCGTGATATCCACGGTGCCTGTCGCATGAGTGCTCCTTGCGCTTGAGCTTGTCCCCTGCTGCCGCGATTGCTGATCAGGCCACCATTCTTTGATCGCCAGCACGCCGCCAACAGTCGCTAGGATCACGAGAAGCGTGATGACCCTGCAGTACATGTAGACGACACGTTCGTAAACTCGCCAAGGGGAATGGAGCAGTCCAAGCTTTGCTTTCATCTCGGACGTAGCCTTTAGCTCGTCCAGGGCAACGCCTAGCTTTGCGCGACTTCTCTTTAATGCACGCGCCGTTCCCCACTTTGTCACCGCGCGAAAGCTGTAACCAAGCAAGGCGTACCACGCCGCCACCGCCGCACTAGCCACCAGGAGCGCCCAAGCGCTTGCAGTGCCTACCCAGTCCCATCGGCCTTCAGCCGCCGGGCCCTGAGCCAAATGGAATGATGCGGCAATTAGAAACGTCACGCTAATAGCGAGATACACCCACAGTATCCCGCGCTGCCGTCGTGTCGCGTATGCATAGTAATGGCGCTGCTGATCCGCAAGATACGCAGTCAAAAGCGTTGGCGTTACCAGCAGCCATGCCTGTGCAGAGCCGCCGACGACGTCCGAGAAATGCCCCTTTGCGATTAGGATAACAAATACCCCATTGAAGACTGCCCCAGCTGCTATCTGCTTGTGCCCATGAGTACTGCATCTTAGGTACGTCCTAATCTCGCGCTTGTGGTCCGGCCGCTCGGTCTCAGAACGATCATCGTAATGAAAGTGCACGCTATCGTATGCCGAATCCAGCTCGGTCTCGTCATCCTCAAAGTTATTACCTGTCGTCCAGTCCAGAAAGGTTACATCCGTCTTTGGGGGTGGCTCAAGGGTAAAGTAATAGCTGCCCGTCAAGCCATGACTTGGGATAGGAATAGTAATATTAAAAGGTGCGAGACCATACGCCCGATACGATCGCATGAGCCACTCTCGAAACCGAGCTGACCGCCGAACGGAAGCCGTCGGAGCTAAGTCTCTGTAACCAACTCTCTGTCGATCATCTGAGACAGTATGCTGCGTCTGAATACTCATTAGGTGTCCGGGCTTTGCTCTCACCCAACAGAGATAGTGAGTCACTTCAAGGATCGTCTCAAAGTTCGCCCGAAAGGCCGCGGCTCGCTCCAGCAAGTGCGGAGGCACCGGATCAAACAGGCTCAGAAGTCGCTGAAAGATACTTGCGAGACGCTGCGCCTCCGTGTCAGCATCAATATTTCCGGCCGATGTGAGCGAGTCGTATATGGCTGCGACAAGCTCGCGATAGCATTGGTGCACTGGCGCATATTCAACTTGCTGCGCAACGGCCGTCTGTAGTGAAAAGTCGCGCAGGTGCTTTGCAAGAAAGACGCCTGTCAGGAGTGTGCCGTGCTCGTAACGCGTGAGTAGATTGAGTCGACTGCCGCTTTCATCGAAGACCACCATGTCGGGAAATCGCCGACGGCGAAATACACCTACCGAGACGGCTCTCCATTCGTCGAGCGTTGGGCCGGCGATGGCAGGTATCTGGAGCTGAAGCGTGCGCACCCATCGCCGTCCACCATTAGGTAGATAGGTGAGTTGTTCCACGAGGCGTTGGGTCGACCTCCTGGGGTGCTCAACCATCCAACGCAAACACTCAACGTGCGTACCGAGAGACTCGGCGGCGAATGGTTCGCTCATGAAAGGGATGGTCGTTGCTGAGCGGAGCGACTACCGTTGACCGCGCGGGCTACTCAGCGAATGTGAATATCTCAACGGTTAGTCTCGGTCGGGAACGCTGTCAACGATCATACGTAGGACCTGCTGATACTGCGGATCATCATCGCTCAGCGGATTATCAACTGCGTCTTTGTAGGTATCGCTATCAGGCGGCAGCAGAAGACGCCAGTCCCGCCCATAATGAACTGGGGCAGGATACTCTGGCGCAACCCCAACGTCTATCGCAGGAGGATAGATCGGGGGGGAGATGGAGGGATCATCAATCGCAAGATCGTCGGCGACATCTTCCGGTAGCTGAGCAGCGAATTCTTGGGTCGTCTGGTCGAGAGGCTGCTCTTGAGTGCCGGAGTCCACGCCCTGCTCGTCGTCATACTGTGTGTAGAGATTCCCATTGACACCGTTGTCCCCACTCATCGCATCGCCTCCGTGCTCGCGTGCCGGACCGAACAACAGTCTTCCCAACCATCGGATTTTGCGCAATCCTTGCACCCGTTCTTGCAACGGGGATAATCGGGATGGGCGCTCGGCGGATTCCATGGGTTAACAATGAACGAAGACGTTCTTGAAGTCAAGGTACGGCCCAGATCCGGGGCGCACCAAGGTTGGCCTGCGCCTTGGCGAAGACCACCCGCACAAAGGCTGCGGGTTCGCCGACCATAGCGAAGCCCATCGGCACGAGAGAGCTGACGTCGCGCGCGCCCAAAGTAGGAGCGACCCTGTCCGCAGTTCACAGCACTCGAATCTATAGCATTCATGCGACCGAAGAGCTGCCGCGTCGCGCGCGCGGGACCAAGCTTCTCCCCTTTTTGCGCTTACTGCGGTATTTCTGACTTACTGGCTGACTGACCAGTCAACCTGCGGGGCGGGGCTGAGCCACACTCCTGCTGCGCCGACTTGGATCTCAGGGCGCTAGTTCGGCGCGCCCTGAGTCCGCGAAGACTTTCCGTCTCCCGGGCACTCGTCTCAGGCGAGAGCAAACGTTCGAGGGCGTCACGCTTTGTTGTGGGGCCAAGCCCGCCCTCGCGAACTTGATAGCTCGCCGACCGACATCGCGCTCAATACCGGTTGTGCGACCCCGACTCGCTAAGGTCCTTAGATGATTGAGGCTGGCTCAGCGGTTGCGGCGACGGGGGAACAAGCGCCGCTTGGTTTGGGCCTCCGCGATGAGCGCTCCGAGGAGCCTCTGTGCGCTAATTGGGTCAGATGTACCGGCGAGCCGTAGAGCAAGGTCAGCAACCCGCGGTGCCGAGTCGCGCGCTGCGGCTGCAGCCTCCCGCAGCCGAGTTGCGGCGTCTTCTCGTGGCAGACTCGATATCTGGCGCTCCGCGACAACACCGGCGTAGGCATGCGCCAGAGCGGTAACCTTCGAGACTGGCGTGGGCACTTGGTGTGTAGTGCCATCCTCGCCTGTAGGCGGGAACCATCTTCGCTTGATGAAGAAGCCGGCGACTGTACAAAGCGCCGCTCCAGTTACCGTGATGATTGCCGCCCAGTATGCGGAATCGAGTCCAATGATCTGTGGCTTCATCTGGCTAGCACATGCTGGGTCGAGATGACGGGCGTCGTCGGATGGATAGAATATCCTAAGGGGCGTTGGTAGTTCGTCCTGACGAGATGGGGGTCCCATATGTCACGCGATGACGTTAGTCTCCGGGCCGTTGCTGCGGTCGCCTCGCCAACGTTGCTGGGGATGGTGGTAGTTGTTTTTACTCTGACCGGTGACTTCGTTGGCCCGGAGGTCGCACGCTCAGCGACCGTTAGCTCGGTGGCGCTTGTTGTGGGAACTGTGCTTATTCTCGCTTCGATCGCACTATTTCTCCGCGACCCCGAGGAGTATCAGCGGTTTCAGCTGATGCACACCCAGCAGCTGGACGCTCTGCATTACGAGCTGCGAGGCCTCAGGGAAAAGCAGGACCATCTCGAGGCCCGGGGCAACACCGGCGAGGGCGGGACTTAGAGCCATCGTTTCCTGTCGCGCATCGCCGATTGTGCGACATCTCTCCCGAAGGCACTACAGGGCGTGCACCGTTCCGGTCACGCCCTGTAGCGAACTGCGGTAGCGAATCTTTCTAAACGTATTCCCACGTACATCCTGTGCGGTCGTGTTCTTTCCAGTGCATGCATGGGGCGAACGTCTCTCCGGCTTTGACATCGTCCTTTGTGTTGTGATGCTGAGTGCACTGGACTTTGCCCGTCTTCGGCACAGTATCGCCAGGCTTGTAGGTTTCAGCCACGTCCATCCTCCTTTTTCGCAGTCGCGGGACGCTAGCGGCAGGCGGTGCGCGACTCAATGGCCGTTTTTGACTCGGGCGGCTTGCCACTAGCTAGACTTCGCGCTGACTCCCATGACCTACGATGTCACGATCGCTGTGCTCGCTGATTGGCTCCCAAAGTTCGATCCACCTGTCGGAGACAACGGGTTTCGCACGCCGTATAGGGATCGGCTCAAGCTACGGCTCGCTGTCGATGACGCAGATACGCTTGCGTCCGTCTACCGGCGTGCGATCGAGCACTGGCGGCCGAAGGTGAGCGCCGACAGCCAAGCGCACCCCGAGAATCTGATGAGCGTTATTTATTGGCACTCGTTCTACTTGCCGGAGGACGAGTCCGGCCTCCAATTGCGCTACGAATCAGCGACCGACCTGATCCTAATCGATGAGGATGGTCGTGCCCGATGGAATCTCGGAGTGGATGAAATCCGCTATGCACATTTGGTTCGCGCTGGACAGCAAGGACTGATCCGGGGCGACCCGCTGCGACCGTACCTACCGATGCTCCTTCCTCAAGGTGGGGGTGGATTCCAGGTCGGCTGGGAAACGCTGCTCACCATGTGGAAGATGTTGGAAACGCTGCTCGTCGCACGTGGGGCATACGCCCTCGGCAGCGAGGCCCGGCAGCGCCTACTCGATCGACTACGCCGCCGGCACGTAGTCGAGGCCCACAGCGACGAGTGGGCCGCCCGCGGCGGCGGCGCCCGTAACGTTGCCAGAACGCTCGATCGGAAGGCGTGGTTGCCCGAAGATCTCCGAATTGTGATGAACGTCCCGACCATCCAAGACGCTGAAAATCTTCTCGCGCTGTTCGGCCATGAGCCAGACACGACGGGCGGCTTTACCATTAGTGAAACAGACGAGGCGCGTATCCTGCGATTGGCAGAGGACGACATCTTTCGCACCTTCATAGATGGCGCGACCGACGCCGAGATGCGACCAAGACTGGAACAACTGCTTGAGACTGGAGAATTTCCGGCCTGAACGACGGCGATGCATGTCAGACAATGCCGCTTGTGCGACGGACGACGCGCGCCCGTCACATTGAGAGCTATCTAAGCCTTGCATCCATCCTGGCTATAAGTCAGTCCTACCACGGAGAATGACGCCCGAACCATTCGTGCTCTCACGACTCCCCCACGGGCATGGTCATCCGTACGTCGCGCTCATGCACAATCTCCTGCCAGCGGCCGTCCGGCTTCAAGCGCAGCTTCCATGTGATCGTGTAGCTGCCCGACACGGGTAGGGGCGCATCGGGGGGAAAGTCGCTGTTGCCGCTGCCGAATCTGAACCAGAAGCTCGTCGCCCAACCTTCGCCCTCGTCCGTCGCCGTGAAGCTGCCCCCGTTCGGGTGCTGGACAGTGCAGCGGTCCCCGTAAGTGTGTTGAGAAGTGCGATCGATGCGCTGTAGTTCTAGGTGGAGCGTTTGCGGGCCTGCGGGGCGCGCTCGCGCCTCCCAATGCTTATCGCGCTCGGGATGAACAGCTATCTGGATATACGCGACTCCGAAGGCGACTGCGTATATTGAAGCGTTCCCTGCGCTGCCGATGGCCGCGCCTATAAGGGCATCTTCAAGCTTCAGTACCCCAAAGAGGGCGGCGAGCGCAGCGGCACCAAGGACGGCAACCTCGACGAGAATCCCCCAGGCGACGTTAGCCCCGGCCCACTCTCGCGCTCGGCCTGCTGCCCGGCGCGTGTGAGCGGAGCAGCGCTCCATCACTTGAGTCTACCGCCGCTGGAGATGGCAGCACGGTTCCCGCCGCTGATCGCCCAGGCGAGTCCAGGCGGGTACGATGGCTGCGCCGGTGCCTCGCTGAGCCGCCGCACTAGCTGGCCGAGCTAGCTGTCGAGCCCAATGTGATCGCAACCATCCTGCAGATAGCGAACTAGCGATTGTGACACGCGCGGGCCGGTTCAGGCAATTTTGGGGCGAGGCTCGATGGTGGCTGAGGCTCGCGTTCTTCCTGGTTATGGGCGGATGGCTGCTTAGCGTCCGTCCGGATCTCAACACCGGCCCGACAGGCGTGATTTTCCGCTTGACGTGGTTTGTCATCCGCTATGTCGTCTTCTGGGCCTTGGTTTGGCTGGTCGTGTGGTCAGTCGATGCTCACCTGCTCGTTAGGTCTCGGACCGGCCTGCAGACTGTGCTTCAGGTACTTCCACCAACGGTCGTCGCGGTGCTTGTCTTGGTCCTCGGTGCCACGTTCGTGATTGCGCAAGTGGTCACGTCGACATGGGGTACTCGCGCGCCGCTCATGATCACCCTTGATCCGCAAGTCGTAGGCGTCCTAGCTCCTCCCCTCATGATCCTGGTCGCGTCTTTGCTTCTTTCGGGCCAAGTGCCGAACGAAGGAATGCCCTTGAATGCGGTGACCGCCGCCGCCACGGTCTTAGTGTTGGCCACGGTGCGAATGCTCGTAACAGCCGTCGTGAGCGTTCCAACGAACATCCAGCAATACATCGGCCCGCGAGCGTTCACGCAGTTCGTGGTTGCCGATGTCCGACGCGAATGCGAAGGCGGTGCGCTCGGGCTCGTCGTGTTCCGCACAGGCATGCTGGCCGAGATGTTGCGTATGGCCTTGCGTCGCGGCGACAGCGTGGCGGTGGCGGCGACGCTCGAAGCCATGATTGACTTTCAGTCTGCGTACCTTGCATCGAGAGAGTCTCGTCCGGAGTTGCGCGTGTTCCACACCGAAGACGGTACGGTGCGCGAGGGATGGTTGGCGCTGGATTTGCGTCGCGCGCTAGTGGTCGCCGGCGAGGAAGCGTTGCGTGTTGGCTCGAGTGGGGGAGACGGTAACGCGATCTGTCGAACCCTGGGTGTGATAGCGGATAGGTTCGACGACGCGGATGACTTCCAGGATGTAGCTACGTGTATGGACGGTCTCACCGAGCTGGCCACCAATTATCTGCAGCTCGGAGCCGGCGGTGCGACGAACCTATACACCGAGCCGGTTTTCCAGCTGGCTTGGCTTGAGGGAAGCGCTGAGAGCAGGAAACACCGAGAGGCAGCCGCACACGCGCTCGCTGGCTGGGCTCTCGGCGCTGCGTACGCGCGCTACCACCTCGGCCGCGAACTGCATCCGATGCAGCCCAGATCGATCGGCGTCTTCGGTCCAGACCCGCCGTGGAGCGAGGCCCTTGAGTTGATCAACGCCCCCGACTGGGAGCAACGGTGGGTGAACAAGCTGAGCGAGCCTGAAAGTCTCCAACACGTCATAGCGGAGATCGGGCGCGCCGCTAAAGAACACGCCCAGCGTCCGAGTACGGTCACCGGCGCCTAGGTCGCGCAAGGTCCTCGCGGGCGGCTTTGCGGATTATGGTCGAGGAAGCCTGTAGTAGGCCGAGAAGCTCACGCGCGGTGGCCTTTCCTGGTTGATGCCTTCGACCGTGAGCCGTCGACCAGAGCGTATTTGACGAGGCGGTCGTACAGCGGCTTCGTGGATATCGCGTGACGAACTCGTTTTGAGTAATCGAGGCGTGCGTCTATTGCCGCATATGCGACGTAAGTCGGCACGGGATCGCTGGCTCGGGCTGTAGCAGACGTTGGACTACTAGATATGTCGCTGGCACGGTGAAGCGGCGGCCACGGCGATACGCCGTCTCGCGTCTGCTCGTCCGAAAGCCCCGTCAGACTGAACCTTCGTGCCGTCGAAATTAAAGTTCCGCCCACCCCAACCGCGCGATCTGTTGCTCCTGCTTGGTGCCGTGTTGATCGGATTTACGGCGTTCCTCTTGGGGTCTGAACTAGGCGAACCTGAAGCGCCACCGCAAAGCGGCGGCGCGGTCTCGGTTGAGAGCGCCGACGCCTATCAACCCCGCAAGGAATGCTACACCGAAGCTTTCCCAACCGCGGAAGCATATCTCGCGATCTCTCTCGGTAGCTTCGACCCAAACACAGAGACGTTGACTTTGACGCCGAGGCTATGCTTCCCGCCACGGCTGTTTCAGGAGTTGCATCTCGTCCACTCCGGCTTGGGGGCACCAAGCCGGAACTCCGTCGTGCCACCCGGTGAAACATTTTCGCTCCGCATTGACGCGGATAAGCTCGCTGCTGGCGTGTCACTCGATCCAGTGGACCCGGGTGGCGCCACCAACGAAGGGGCCGAGCTAGAACCCGAGTTTCACGGGACGCCTCTCGGGCACCTCTACCTTACGAACGGTCGAGAGCCAGGACCGATCTCGCTAACGCCGTACGCCTTGCCGTTGGCTGCCACCCCGCAACACTATCCTCTCGATTGGTATGCAACCAGCGACGTAATTGATGTAGGTGCGCCAGAAGGCTCTGAACCAACCTTTGCCTACTGCCCCAATGGACACGAAGTCAGCGTGTACACCTGCGGCTTCGGCGTCCCGACACGAGTCACAGTTTATGCCGAACCGAGCTTGTCGCAGTTTCATCTTCAAGCGAATCTCGCCCGAAGTAATCGGGTTGTTGATCAGTTTCTCCTGACGATAAAGCTAGCACGAAAGACGGCGATCAAGCTCTACGTACTTTTCATTGCGCTGATACCGCTTATTTTTGGCGTGCTGTTGATGGTAATGCTGGTCCAACGTAGGTCGGAGCCAGTGGGTGCTGAGGGCATCGCGGCAGTGGCGGCCGTCCTTCTTGCGATCCTTCCTATCCGGCTCGTCTTGGTCCCTGCCGAAGTACATACGTTGACGGTCGTTGACTACGTGCTAGGGCTTGAGATGGCGATTCTCGCCGCAATTGCGTGCTTCAGCGTATGGCTCGCGCTGGGACGCCGCCACCCACCCGACTAGCTCCTCGGTCCCGCAACACTGGCTCCCGCTACTCCAACTCGCCCATAGTCTCGTCTTCGTATTCTTGCTTGGCTAGCTCGATCTCCTCGACGTAGGCGAGATAACCATCAATCAAAGAGACAAAGCCATCGACATGCTCCGCGAGCGCGTCAAGATCGATGAACTGCGGGCGCCCGTTCTCGGTGCCGTGCTTATCTACTGGATAGCGAAAGGTGTAGGAGCCTGGATCGGCGTCATCAAGCACAGCGACCAACTCGCTACCTGAGTCGATCTGCTGCCACTCAACAGTCTCGGCGCCAACAAGCTCCTTACAGGCGTACCAGAGCGCGACAAGTGAATGTTGCGACTTGATCCCGCCAATACCCACACCACGCTCGACAAGCAGTTCCTTGAGGGCGAGCTCAACGCGGTGGCGCTGCAGGAAGAAGATCGCCAGCCCAGTCTGGTCGATGCTCGCCCCAAATGTGAGCCTCTCCTTCGTCAGGAGCCGAGCAGCTTCCCGGTACCCAATCCCGGCGTAGCCCCAACCCTTAGACCACTCGGTCTGGACATATGCCTCTCGGCGCTCGCTCGGAAAGATTTCCTCCCTAATGCCCATTCGAACGAGCATAGGCGACCTCTACCGAGCCGCTTGAGACGGCAGCGTCGATCACCCGGTCCCGGTTGGCCCTATCGAGTGCGCGGGGGTGGGTGCCCGATCCGTGCTTGTAGACGCCATGTCCTACCAAGTGCGGCTAGGCAGACTCAAACCCTTCCGCAGTGCAGTTGCTAAGGCGCTTCCATAGGAGGTCTAGGTTCGATCGTCGTATCTCGCCTCCCGGCTGGCGAGATACGAACCCTCATCGATCTGGCGGGTACTCCCGTTGACCACCGACGGCTCCTAGCGTAGACTTACGAGGAGCGGATGAGCCGGTAGCACCCGTAGGACACCCGCTCAAATCGCGGCTCCTTTCCGCCGGCGCCACTCGAAAGGCACCAGCCCACCGAGTCCTTAGATACGCTGTCGCTGAGCAACCGCTCGACGGCTGCGTGGACATGCGTCAATCGCATCGGACGGCCTTCATCGGCGAGCACGCGAATGACTGCGTCCGTGACCCACCCGGGACGGCGATCACGCTGTCGCCGACTCTTGATCGCCCGTGGCTGGGCATCACTGGCGCGAAGCTGCTTGAGTCGCTTGGCTACGTGGCTCAACCGGGAGCGGTCAGCTGATGCCAAGACCTTCGTAACTTCTGCCACAAGATTGCCGGAAGCACCAGAATGTTGGTTCGATAGTACTTGCGTCGCCTGCATAAAAATAGCTGTGACTTCAGTGTGGATCGTCATCTCTCCTGCTTAGTCCTATGTCGCGGGTGAATAAGCTCCAGACCTCATGACCACCATCTCGATCCC
>Ga0209006_10006831_pt1 | contig 10308 bp, 5 predicted proteins | sample JacPin_JW_Ref_O2_FD_188567 | JGI IMG/M metagenome (GOLD analysis project Ga0209006, IMG submission 188567) | Forest soil microbial communities from Algoma, Ontario, Canada - Jack Pine, Ontario site 1_JW_Ref_O2 (SPAdes) (version 2) | ecosystem: Environmental > Terrestrial > Soil > Boreal... | reverse complement strand
CTGCTGGTCAATCACGCTGAGCATGATCATGCGCTCGTGATGGCGCATGGCGTCGGGGCCGATCAGTTTTTCTTTCGCGTCGTAGCGCTCTTTCAATTTCGCGAAAATGGCGTCGCCGAGATCCTGGCGGTTTAGGGTGTCGGGCTTCACGCCTTCCGCGAGAAAGTCCACACCGAAGCGGGTGAAGATCGCATCCTTCAGCCCCCTGATGTTCCAGTCGTCGACGTGAGCCTTGGGCGGGCAGAACTCGTCCATCTGCGCGCCGAGAATCGCGGAGACATAATCTTCGAGGATCAGATCTTTTTGGTCCGTGCCTTCGAGCAGGCGGCGGCGCAGGCCATAGACGGCCTCACGCTGCTTGTTCATCACGTCGTCGTACTCGAGCAGGTGTTTGCGCGATTCGAAATGTTGCGCTTCCACCGTTTTCTGCGCCGTCTCGATGCGGCGGCTGATCATCTTGGACTCGATGGGCACGCCCTCTTCCATTCCCAGGCGCTGCAACAGATTTGAAACCCACTCCTTGGCGAAGATGCGCATCAAGTCATCTTCGAGCGCGAGATAGAAGCGCGAGGAGCCGGGATCGCCCTGGCGACCGGCGCGTCCGCGAAGCTGGTTGTCGATGCGGCGGGACTCGTGGCGCTCCGTGCCGAGAATGTGGAGACCGCCGGCAGCGGTGACTTCGTCGTGCTCTTTGTCAGTCTGCTGTTTGTAGCGGTTGAAAGCTTCCGTCCAGTTTTCGGTGGGGACGGTGTATTCGTTGCCGTTGTAATAGAAAATGGAAGTCTCGCCATCTTCCTGCGGGCCTTCAATCTTGCCCTGGGCCACGCGCAGTTGCTGCGCGATTCCCTTCTTTACCAATTCCTGCTTGGCCATGAATTCGGCGTTACCGCCGAGCAGAATGTCGGTGCCGCGGCCCGCCATGTTCGTGGCGATGGTGACTTGTCCCTTGCGCCCGGCCTGGGCGACGATTTCCGCTTCGCGCTCATGCTGCTTGGCGTTCAAAACCCAGTGCTTGACGCCTTTTTTCTTAAGCAGCTCGGAGAGGCGTTCCGATTTTTCAATCGACGTAGTGCCGACCAGCACGGGCTGGCCCTTGGCGTTGAGTTGCTGAATTTCATCCGCGGCGGCAAAGTATTTTTCTTTCTCCGTGCGGAAAACGACGTCCGGATTTTCAAGGCGCAACATCTGTTTGTTGGTCGGGATCACGACCACATCCAGCTTGTAGATATTTTCGAACTCGGCGGCTTCCGTTTCCGCGGTGCCGGTCATTCCAGCCAGCTTCTTGTACATGCGGAAATAATTCTGGAATGTGATGGTGGCGAGGGTCTGGTTCTCGCGCTCGATCTTCACGCCTTCCTTGGCTTCGATGGCCTGATGCAGGCCATCAGACCAGCGGCGTCCGGGCATCATGCGGCCGGTGAATTCGTCGACGATGATGACTTCGCCGTCTTTGATGACGTATTCCACATCGCGGCGATAGAGTGCATGCGCCTTGATGGCAGTATCGACGTGATGCTTCAGCGGCCAGTTCTCCGGGTCAGCGATGTTGCCGATGCCGAGCAGTTGCTCCACCTTCAGCCAGCCGTCGTCAGTGACGGTGATGTTTCGATGTTTCTCGTCGACTACGAAATCACCGGTGAGCTGCGCAGGTTCGCCGGGGGCGACGTCGAGTTCTTCACCTTTTTCGAGTTTGGCAATAATACGGTTCACGCGATAGTACTTGTCCGTGGATTCTTCGCTGGCGCCGGAAATAATCAGCGGAGTGCGGGCCTCGTCGATCAGGATGGAATCGACTTCGTCGACGATCCCGTAGTTGTGGCCCCGCTGCACGCAATCTTTCAGGTCGAACTTCATGTTGTCGCGCAGGTAGTCGAAGCCAAATTCATTGTTCGTACCGTAGGTCACGTCGGCGGCATAGGCAGCGCGGCGTTCTTCGTCGTCGAGGTCGTGGACAATCACCCCAACGGTGAGACCAAGGAAACGATAGAGCTTGCCCATCCATTCGGAGTCGCGCTTGGCCAGGTAGTCGTTGACCGTAACTACGTGGACGCCGCGTCCGCTGAGCGCGTTGAGATAAACGGGAAGCGTGGCGACCAGCGTTTTACCTTCGCCGGTCTTCATTTCGGAAATTGTGCCCTGATGTAGAACCATGCCCCCGATCAACTGCACGTCGAAGTGCCGCATGTTGAGCACACGGCGTCCGGCTTCGCGGACCACCGCAAAAGCTTCCACCAGGATTGCGTTCAACACTTCCTGCAGGGCGGCGTATTGCTCTTTTTCGAGTCGTTTCTGGCGGTCGACGTCGGGCTCGGCATCGTCTTCATCTTCGGCTTTACCCGCAACTTCCGCGGCGCGAGCATCCTTGAAGCGAGCCAACCGCTCCTGGATGCGCCGCCGGAATTCGTCCGTTTTGGCACGCAGCTCGTCGTCGGTCAACTTCTGGATCTGCGGCTCAAGCGCGTTGATAGCCGCGACCTGCGGCATCAGTGCCTTGACGACACGCTCGTTCTTCGTTCCGAAAACTTTGCCTAACAGAGTGTTAATCAAACCGGAAATCCTTCGGGGGCCGCACGGCCCAAGGCGATAATGAAAGCCTAGCATATTTAGATGCAAGGCGATCTTCTTGCGATCTTCTTGCGGGCTAAGAGCGATCGCGGATGGTAAACTGACTCCACCGCGCGGCCTCCTGTAAGATTCCCCACGACCCATGCCCTCTTTCTACGATCGTTTTGTCGAATGTTCCGAGCGCTGGCCTGACAACATTGCGCTGCAGATTCAGCGCCACGACCACATCGAGAGCTGCACCTACGCCGAACTGCGGCGGATGGCTGAATCCGTAGGCCGATGGATCATCGAGAACGGATTCGCCCGCGGATCGCGGCTGGCGATTCTCGCGGACAACCATCCGCGATGGGTGGCGGCGTATCTGGGGACTATCGCCTCCGGCTGCGCGGCCGTGCCTCTCGATACGGCCTTGCACGCCGATCAGGTCACGAAGCTGCTCAAGGACAGCGGCAGTTCCGTTCTCTTCTGCGATGTGAAGCACGTTCCGGCGGCGCGCGATGCGACTGCCGGGTTGCAGGTTGGTCTTGTCCTAATGGATCCGGATCGCGCGGCCGACCCTTCCATTCAAGAGAAGTGGCTGGCGAACCTCCCTGCAATTTTCGATGGCGGGCCCGGTAGTTTCAAAGCTGTCGATGCGAAACTGGACGACCTCGCTTCCCTCCTCTACACGTCAGGAACCACCGCCGACCCCAAAGGCGTGATGCTTACGCACGCAAATATGCTTGGTGAAGTCGAGGCCGTATTCAACTGGGTCGAAATCAGCCCCACCGACGCGCTGCTCGGCGTGCTGCCCATGTTTCACGTGCTGGCGCAGATGGCGAACCTTCTGCTCCCGCTGGTGAAGGGAGCGCGCGTGGTGTATCTGGAAACGCTGAACACCACGGAATTGCTGCGCGCGCTGCAGGAGCGCGACATCACCGTTTTCGCCGTGGTGCCGCAATTTTTCTACCTGATTCATGAGCGCATTTTTCAGGAAGTTGCGAAGCGGGGCGCGATCACACAAAAAATATTCCAGAGCATGATGAGCCTCAATCGCACCCTGCGTAAGATCGGGATAAATGCAGGGCCAGTCCTGTTCAGCAAAGTGCACGACACGCTGGGCAAGAAGATGCGTTATCTGGCGACCGGAGGCTCGCGCTTCGATCCGGAAATTGGAAATGATTTTCATGACCTGGGCATTGACGTCCTGCAGGCCTACGGTCTGACGGAAACCACCGCAGCTGTGTTTGCCAATTCGCCGACGAACAACGTGATCGGCTCGGTGGGCCAGGCGTTGAAGGGAGTTGAGGGGAAGATCGTCGACCCGCAGCCGCAGGAAGATGGCGGTCCGGCAGTGGGCGAGGTTGCTTTACGCGGCGCGGTGGTGATGAAGGGATACTGGAACCGCCCCGATGCCACTGCAGCCGTAATGCGCGACGGATGGTTTCTGACCGGCGATCTTGGCTACTTCGACGCTCACCGAAATCTTTTTCTCACCGGGCGCAAGAAAGAAGTGATCGTTCTCAGCAACGGTAAGAATGTGTATCCGGAAGAAATCGAAGCCCACTATCTGAAGTCGCCGCTCATTAAAGAGATCGCGGTGATGGGCCTGGAAGGCAAGCCCGGCGAGGGCGGCGACCGGCTCTACGCCGTCGTGGTCCCGAATTTCGACGTGCTGCGGCAACGCAAAATCGTCAACGTCAAAGAAGCCATTCGCTTCGACATCGAGGGTCTGTCGCAGAAGATTGCTTCCACCAAGCGCATCGGCAGCTACGAGATCTCGCAAGAGGATCTACCGCGCACCACCACGCGCAAGATCAAACGCTTCGAAGTGGAAAAGCGGGTCAAGGCTAACCTGGCGCGAAAGTCCAACGCCGACGATTCCGATTTAGCAGCGGAAAAGCCTTTAACTACAGAACAAACTGCATGGTTGGAGCAGCCAAGCGTGCAGCGCGCTCTGGCGACTGTGCGCGAAGCCGCGCGTGCGAAGCCTTCGCAGATGCGGCCCGACCTCAATCTGGATCTTGACCTCGGACTCGACTCCATGCAGCGCATCGAGTTGCTGAGCCAGCTCGAAGAAGAACTCGGTGGCAATGTCGACGAATCGCAGCTCGCCGAGATCTATACGGTGCACGATCTAATTGAAGCCGTGTTGCAGAGTGCGGCCAGCGGCGCGGGTGGTCCCGGAACACGCCCGGTGTTCGCCGGATGGAAGGCTATTCTCGCCGAGGAACCGAGCCCCAACGAAGTGGCGGCGCTCGCCCAGCCGCAGCCCCTGAGCGACGCTTTCTGGCACCTGGTTTCACGGCTTGTGCAGATGGTGGCTCGCGATCGCTTCAGGATGCAGGTGCGAGGAATTGAAAAGCTGCCCAAGAGCGGTCCCTATATTCTCTCGTCGAATCACCAGAGCTATCTTGATGCGGCGATCCTGGCAAGCGTTCTGCCGTCGGAAGTTTTCAACAAAGTGTTTGCGGTCGGCACCAGCGATATTTTCGGGCAAGGATTGATGCTGCGTCTGGCGCGTTCGCTGCGGGTGGTGGTCGTAGATCCGGACGCGAATTTAATTCCCGCCATGCGTGCCGGCGCGTTCGGGCTGCGCCAGGGACGAGCGCTCATCCTCTATCCCGAAGGTGAACGCTCGATTGACGGCACTCCGCGAGTCTTCAAGAAGGGCGCAGCCATATTGTCGATTCACATGCAGGCGCCGATCGTTCCGGTCGCGATCGACGGTTTTTATCAGGCATGGCCCAGGAACAGGCCGTTTCAGGGGTTCGCCCCGCTAAGCATCGTGTTTGGCGATCCGATTATTCCACCGCCCGAGAGTGAAGCATCGGAGGCCGCATACGAAAAACTAACCTCTGAGCTGAGAGCGCGGGTGGTGAAGATGTGGGAGGCACTACGGAATGAAGGCCGATGATAAAAGATAATCAGAGCCTTATTCTCAAGTCGTCAACCAAAATTGACGCGGCGCCATAGAGCTCGACCAGCGGCCCTTTCTGAAGCGTGATGTCCTCCCTGCACACATCGTCATGCAGGGACCGGCAAAGCTGGTAGGCGGCTCGAACTCGCTCCGCGGTTAGGTAGGAAGCGACCGTGGTACGTCCCTCGTCAAAGAGCGGAGCGTTCGCCGATTGCTGCGCCGCCCAGGCGGTATTGCGGATGCGATTCAACGCGTCGCGGAAATCGGTGAGAACGCGAGCATCAACCTCACCGCAAAGCAGCGGCCCCTGCAGCGCCCGCAGCTCAGTAATCGCGCTCGCCAGTCGCGCAGAAACGTTGCTACGTGGCACGGATTCAGTACTCACCGGTCGGCCTCTGGTTTAGACACTAATACGTTTCTCCGCCGTGCAACAGACGCTGAAGAACATCTGCCTTCGTAATCGCCGCTGGAGAGAAAAACGAATTAGAAATCACAAAGAATGCTGGCGCTGACTTGAGGAGATGTGCTTCGTCACGACGGGCTTCCTCACGACGGGCCCCGAGCTACTTCGCGCGTGGATGAGTCTGATCGTAAACCTGCAGCACATGTTTTATCGAAAGCTGGGTATAACGCTGCGTGGTGGCAAGGCGCTCGTGACCGAGCAACTCCTGAATGGCGCGCAAGTCGGCGCCCTCTTCCAGCATGTGCGTGCCGAAGGCGTGGCGAAGCGTGTGGGGATGAACGTCGGGTGAAAGCCCCTTGGCGACCGCGATCTTCTTGATGATGCGGCCGACGCTGCGCGTGGTGAGGCGTCCGCCGCGACGGTTGATCAGCAGCGCGGATGCGTTCTTGTGCTTCTCAGTCATCACTTGCCGGCGCACAGGGAGATAGGAAGCCAGCGCGTTGGTGACTGAGCCGCCGAACGGAACATAGCGTTCCTTCTTTCCCTTGCCGCGAATCAGGATCACCTCGGAACTCAGCCGAATATCTTCAAGATTAATTCCGGTTAGCTCTGAGTTACGAATGCCGCATCCGTAGAGCAGTTCGAGCATGAGCCGGTCGCGCTCGGGAAAGGCCGCTGCTTCCGGCATTTCGCCATCGAGCACGGAGTTCATCTCTTCAATTGTCGGCACACGCGGAAGTTTCTTGGAAAGCTTCGGCGTAGCCACCAGCTTCGCCGGATTCTGCTCCACCACTCCCTCCCGCGCCAGCCAGCGATAGAGCGAGCGCACTGCGGCCAGCGAGCGCGCGACCGAAGTCTTCCCCAGTCCCTTATCGTAAAGTTGGGAAAGAAATCCGCGAATGGCAATGTGGTCAATCTCTTTCCATCGTCGCGACCCTGCATAGGCGGCAAAGTTCGCCAGGTCGCCGCTGTAGGCCTTCACAGTATGCGGCGAAGCGTTCTTCTCGCGCAGATGGCGGAGGAAATCGCCGACGGCTTTGGCGACGATGGTCCGGTCTTTGGTCATCGCTGATCTCTGAGGCTTCATCTCCGGCTTAACCATTGACGGCAATTGATGATCGTTAATCGATGATCGTCAAGCGATGATCCAGTTGACGACTAGAAGTCGTCTCATAAATAGATTTGGGAAGGGCACGGCTTCAGCCGTGCCGTCTTGTCGTCCCGAGATTCTGGCTTTAGCCCCTGAGGCTTCGCTCCTGTCCCTCGCCCGCGAGGATTTATGAGATAGCTTCTAGTGAGTTGGCAACTAATCTTACGAGCGCTTGATCCCTGATCTCTAGACTTGAACCGCGCTTGCGCAACCAATCTGACAACAGATCCCTCAATCCGTGGCTGACGTAACTCCCGCTCCTGCCGTGACTTACGGGTCTGTACAAAACTGTACAGACACTTGCGTCAGCACAAAGTGTTCCTGCAGGAACACTTCAGCGATTTGGCACTCACTTCTAAATCAACGTTCAGAACTTTCCTCATCTCGCCTTCGCCCTGGGATGATGCTTCTGATAAACCGTCCGCAGCCGATCGAGCGCCACATGCGTGTACACCTGGGTCGTGGAAATATCCGCGTGGCCGAGGATGGTCTGCACCGTCCGCAGGTCCGCGCCGTTCTCCACCATGTGCGTGGCGCAGGAGTGCCGCAGCATATGCGGCGACGCCTTGCGTCCCGAGGACGCCGACGCAGCCCGCACCATCTGCCAGACGCGCTGACGCGTCAGTTTGTGAGCGCCGCGCGCCAGGAATAGTAACGGCGAGCCTTTGAGCGGCGCTGGGGATCTTCGCTTAGCTGTCGCCAAGACAGGGCGCGAGTGCGCGAGATATTCCGTCAACGCATCCTGCGCCGATTTTCCCAAAGGAACTACGCGCTCTTTGTCGCCCTTGCCGCGCACCAGCATGTATCCGGCTTCCAGCTTCAAGTCCGCCAGATTGGCGTCAACGATTTCTGAAACACGCAGCGCACCGGCGTAGAGAACTTCGAGCATAGCCTGATCGCGAATCGCCAGCGCCGCGGATTCTTTCGTCTCCTGCATTCCTGTTGCATTGCGCCGCAGCCCGGGCGCGGCGAGCGTGGATTCCATTTCGTCCCGCGCCAGCGACTTGGGCAAAACTTTCCACTGCCGGGGCGACTCGATATCCAGCGTGGGGTCGTGTTCGATTTTTTTGTCGAGCAGAAGGTACCGATACAAGTGCCGCAGCGCCGAGAGCTTCCGACCCACGCTGCGCCCATCCACCTGATTGCCAAAAAGCTCTTGCAGGAATTCGCGGACCTCATTGCGGCGTGCCGTGAGCAGCGTACGCCTGCGCTTTTCCAGAAACTCCGCGAACTGGCGAATGTCGGTGGTGTAGGCGCCGATAGAAAGCGACGCAAGACCTTTCTCGATTCTCAGGTAGTCGAGAAAACTGGAGAGTACGTGCGAGCTGATCTCCGCAGGCATAGTCAGGAAGAGATTCAGTATGCGCGTTATCGGACGCTGGGGAAAGTGACGAGCAGGGTGCCGGCTTGAGACGTAGCAAGCTACGTCTCTACAACAGGTTCTTTCTCTTGCCACGACTCACGCCTTGCTCACTTCTTGCAGCATCTCCACCGCGTAGAGAGCTCCCTCTGGGGTCTCTTCGTGCTTGAAGTACGCGAACACATCGCGGCCGGCAGCGATGTGCCCATGGATGCGGTCGATCATGGAGCGGCGTTCGTCGCCGGTGTAAGTCGGCTTGCGGAAGCGGTAGTAGACAAACGGGGCGGTCACGACCTCGGGGGTGGTCATGGTCTCGGTCTCGGCAATGCACACGGCGGCTTGGTGGGAGCGCAGCAGGTCCCATGTGGAATCGCTAAACCATGACGCGTGGCGAAACTCGAAGGCGGCGGGTGCGGTGCGCGGTAGGATGGCGAGAAAATCTTTCAGCAGCGCAGGGTCTGCCTTCAGGTTCGGAGGAAGTTGAAAAAGGATGGGGCCGAGTTTTCCGGCTGAGGCCAGAGGCTCAATCGTCGCCAGAAATCTGAGGACAAAGTCCTCTGTCCCCTTCAGTCGCTTGATGTGCGTGATCACCTGGTGAGCCTTCACGCCGAAACGAAAATGCGCTGGAGTTTCCTGAATCCACTTTTGGATAGTGGTTTCCTTCACCAACTGGCGGAAGGTGAAGTTCACTTCCACGGTGTTCAGTTGCGTCGCGTAATGGCCGAGGAACTTTTTCTGCGCCAGCTTGGCGGGATAAAAGTCGGGCTTCCAGCCCGGATAGGCCCATCCAGAGGTTCCGGCGAAGAGTTGGGGCATAGGCTACTCGATGGCGAGGGTAGTGGGGCTGCAAAGCGGGCAAGAGTGCCCGCTCCACACAAGCCGCGTCACACCAGCCGCTCCACACATCCCGATACGAACAAGCACGGGATTATACCTTGCGGTGAGTCTTGCCAGCCGCTGGCTTCTTCGCGACTTTCTTCGCAGCCCTATGTGCCGGTACAGCTCGCGCATCCTCCGCTTGAGCGGCGATCTCGACAGGCTCCGGTTCTTCCGCGACGGCGGCTGCGGCCAGCTTTTTCAGATCGGGCAGTGTTTGCTTCAACGCCAGCACAGGTTCGAACAGATCGCCCATCTTCTCGAACCGCGCTACCGCCTGTTTTGCTTCAAACACGAGCAGGCCAGCATCTTTCTTCTTGTGCGCGCGTTCGACCTCGTCCCAGGTCACGGGAGTCGAAACGGTTGGATGCTCGCGCGCCCGGAGGGAATACACGCCGATAGTCGTCTTATGCTCGTCGTTCTGGCTCCAATCCACAAAGACTTTGCCGGTGCGGACCTGCTTCTTCATTTCCGAAACGACTTGCTCGCGGTGGTCGTGTTCCAGCAGTTGCGCCAAGGCATGCGAAAAAAGCTTGGTCGCTTCGTAGGTGATCGGAGTGTTCAGCGGGACATAGATTTGCAGCCCCTTCGAACCTGACGTCTTGGGAAAACTCTGGAGATTGAAATGTTCGAAGATCTCACGCAACCACAGAGCGACCTGGCAGCATTGCACAATGTTCGCGGGAGGGCCGGGGTCGAGATCGAAGACCATCATCGTGGGGCAAGTGATGTCCGTGGCCAAAGAGAGCGACGGATGCAACTCGAGCGCAGCCAGATTCGCCAGCCAAACCAAGGTCGCCATATCGTCGGCAAGAACATAATGGACGGTGCGACGGTTACGGTCACTCCAGATCGGGACCGTCTTCACCCAGTCGGGCCGGTGCATGGGAGCGTTCTTCTCGAAAAAAGGTTCGCCTTCCACGCCGTCGGGATAGCGTTTGCGCGTGAGCGCGCGCCCGGCGAGATGTGGAATGATCGCCGGCGCAATGCGCACGTAGTAGTCGATGACCTGCTTCTTGGTGAAGCCGACAGCCGGGTAAAGCACCTTCTCGAGA
>Ga0209006_10006829_pt1 | contig 10308 bp, 13 predicted proteins | sample JacPin_JW_Ref_O2_FD_188567 | JGI IMG/M metagenome (GOLD analysis project Ga0209006, IMG submission 188567) | Forest soil microbial communities from Algoma, Ontario, Canada - Jack Pine, Ontario site 1_JW_Ref_O2 (SPAdes) (version 2) | ecosystem: Environmental > Terrestrial > Soil > Boreal... | reverse complement strand
TCAAGGCATTATAGGGAGACTGGACTTGGCAAGCCATTGCCCTACCATGAGGGTGTCTGCTTTATATAAATAAAAGGCTAGAGCATGCCATGCACATCTCGGCAAAAAAAGGGTAAAAAAAAGATTGGCATGCCATAAGTGAAATATGAATTTGAACGAGCGCGGGTATGTCTGAAATGCCCTGTACGTCAACGTACATCACAGAAATAAAAATATTATCATCGATAATGCTAGGTCAACTAGAGTTCATCGCAGTATGGGAGGTAGTCGTGATCCCCTTCGTCTTCGTTGATCGGTTGGGAAGTATGAGTGGGGTGAGCCGAGGTGACGTGGAATGTTCGGGTAGGTGAGGGTTTTGCGGAAGTGCTGGCGATCACGGCCGCTGTGATACCACCGGAAGTATGTTTCTTGGCGACGCAAAGGACCTGGTAGTGGGTGTAAACACAATCACTGTACATAAGGAAAACCGCGACGGACCTCTCCATCGTAAATGTTCGTACACTCGGAGTTGATTTGGGGGTTATTCGATACCAAGTGATTATTGCTGATACCGAACTTCGCGGCGACGTAATCGCACGTGTCGTGCGACTTGACGATATAGACATCGGGACAGCCCCCATTCGAAGTTTCTAGACAGAGGACCATTCCTGGAGTCAAGTTGTTGCAGGATGCGTCGATATCGGGATTCAAACTCGCGAGTTGAAAACTGACAATCGCGTCTTTCAGGATGGAAAAAGAAATGATAGAAAAGACTAACGTGGAGACCCCCTTCATAGCGGAGATGTTATCGCAGATATCACCTGGTTTAACGACATACGTGCGGGTACATCGATCAAATATAATAGCGGCTGGTTTGAGATGAGCGAGACGATGAGCTCGGTGAAGAATATATGATAACTTACACTGAACTTGAGCGAGAAAAAGAGCGATGAATGTTACAGCGAGAATAATCGAGACCATAACGACGAAGTTGAAAGCAAAAAAAAAGGTTTTTCAACTTTTGAAATTATTTTTAAGGTTGCCAGGTTGCCGACGCCACGAAATTGATTTAAAAGAGAAGGTGTATTACCTTATTTATACAATATTAGACTCGTACCCAATTATACCAGTCCAAGTGTCTACCAGATCAACTACACAATACCCATTCATTGGTACGTATTGTCTCGTTATCATCTTAATCGTCTCTTGAGCTACAAGTCCTCCAACAAACGCTGCAGTGTTCGGTACATCAGCGTTCGGTGTTCGTTCACTGTTCAACCAATCAATCTAATAAACAATCAATATTCACACATGGAATGCTTACATTTCTCCTACAGCATTCGTCCACTCTTTCGGAAGTTGAACTTCTGTCCCAACACCCAGTAAAGATCGAGCCTCTGCAGTTAACGCTGCGATCGTAGGTGCTACGTTCGGTTGTCTACCAGACAGAGCAGACAGCGCCGACAACGCAAGGTGGGTGCAAAGTTCTCTCGGTGACGTGACCAGGAAGTTCGCTAGAGTACACAGTCGGGTCAAATCAATGCGTGAGCAACTGGGTAAGGTTTCGTACCCAACGCCGATTTATCCTCATCAAAAGCACCCCACCGCGTCCCTCTCAACAATTTTAGCCCATGCGCATTCTTTATAAACGTATCCACATCGTCATTTGCCACAGGCACTTTAATGAATGTCTTAAACACAGCCTTATCGATCTCCGATTGAGCCTTGTACAATTTCTGGAGGTGTATGTAGTTCTTCGTGTCCGATTTCATATCCGGTAGCGCGCTGCTCAGCGGTAGCGTGTATGGCGCGCGTAGGGTGAACTCATGTAGAGCCGAAAGGAGGTGGAAGAACGAGCCTGATGTAGGCGTGAGGTTCGTGAGTACAGGATCTGTAAAGAGTGCCGCGATCTCTGACGGAACTGTCGTCGACGTCCACGCGCGATAGGCTTGTCCGAGCGCTTCATCAAAGTTCTCCTCATCAACTTTGATTTTCATAGATGCGATCTGTTTTTTAAATTGATCTTTGTCGGCAGAAGATTGGGGAGGATTGCCGTTGTGCTGTTGGTCATTTGTAAGAAGAAATGGAAGCAAGGGTTCGGCACGTACCGTCTTTTTCCAGTCCTCCAGAACACGAACGAGGATGATAACGTAAGGAATGTGAGTGTGTTCGGTTGGATCCATGCCGGCAAAATTTAGCGACAACGCATGTTGTCTAAGTGCAGGGAATGGCTTATCGATCCGAAGCGATGGCAATGTTTCAGGGTGACTCTCGATAACTGAAATTGATGTCAAATATGGATCACGAGAAGACAAAGAGAAAACATACTCGGATGTTCGTGAAACTGGATGAAGAATTCAGCTAGGAATCCTGCCGATCGCACCACCACAAGTGGCGTATTAGAAAAATTGGACCACAACAGTTGCGATAATCGATCGAGCAGTACTTTCTCCAGGTTGTGTGCAATGATGAGCGTGAACGAGCCGAGATATGCGGGATTGTTGTCCAGGATTTCTTTCAAGTCAGACATATCCGCTTTACCGTTCACGCCGTCGTTCAGTTCTGAGAGTAGACGCACAGCCTCACTTGCTCTTGATTTTCCGATACTTTCGTAACCGTCCAGGAAAAAATTGTTCCCAGCGTCTTCGGGAGAGACGGTCGTGTGATCAAGGATGGTGAACTGACCGATCCCGGGAAGGACGAGGTTTTTCAGGATGGATGTTGAGGTTGCAGAACCTGAAATGACCAGAATACTAGCGGACTCGAGCGCAGCCTGGCCTGTTGCAGCCCATAACCTTTTGGATGCCAATTGAATAATTGGGTTTCATTTAAATAAATAAAAAGGAGAAAATAGATATATACCGAAGCTGGCGGTCATATCTTCTTGTCTTATGGTCTGGTTGTAAACTGGATGGATTCATATTGGATTTGACGGTGATATTTGGATGAGAGGACTGACTCTGAGCACGCTGTTAGCGCAGTTGTCGCTGACTCGATGTCTTGCGATTCAGTCATTTACCCGATGTTGTGACCGTGACCGTGACCCCAACGTTAACGACATCAATGAACGGTTGCTTGTTATCATTCTCCCTGATCATTTCGCTTGCCTTGTTCTTTGGCTTGTTTTTTGGTCTCAATTACCCAGGTAATATTTATCCATAAGTACACCACCTAGTTTCACCAACTTCATTCCCTTCAGAAATTGTCCGCCATGGCTGGCCCCTAGCCTCATGTACCGTTCTTAGTTCACAGGTAGTCTCCCGGTACTGCTGCGAGTCTAATTGTGATACCTCGGGTTGTTCGAACGCACCATCGGGTTCTCCGTCATGTGGTCCCTTGATCGCTCAACTTGATAGTGGGTACAGTCCCACCGCTTGTGCTCTCAACTCCAGCGCTTGCCCTCCTGATATCGGTAGTGTCTGTGGTGGAGGGTGGGTATCCACCAATCCATTCCCAATATATTGCGTCAACTAAACATCGTCCCAGGTCATATTGTTGTTCTACTTGCTGCTCTACTTGTACATCATGCACGTCATCGTAAGTCTACCCCTAAGATATTTGCCTTCGTCACCCCGCTCAAATATAACATGACAGTTGTTCTGGAGGGGGTGGAGGAGGTCCCAATGGTGGTAGTAGTGCTCCAACTTGTTCGTCCTCCTGTTCCACCTACTCGTACGCCTTTCCCTATCAATTCTTTCATGGTTCACGATAAACTTCAATCGTCATTTATTTAGATGTAACTGCTACTGTTGCGACTCGGCCTCAAACCTTTACTGTACTGTCTCTTGTCCGATATGCTATGATGTCGACCTTTCACTCAGCTACAAGACGAGATCCGGTCAACCAGAGATCGCAAATTACACTCAAGATTTTGGAACAAACAACAACACCGCTTCGGCTTTCTACACTCAGCATCTTGTCAATAGCACTTCGGCATGCCACTATGACCCCCATAAGTTGTCACAGGTTCATTCATTCTCTTTTGAACATATTTGAGCCACTTGATGCTCATATCCCCCCTCCAGATTTCCTATGATGTAGCATTTACTGTCTGGAAATGGGTCGTCTCTGCTATATTTGGCGTCCTTCCTTTAACCATCGTCCTCTTCCTCATCATCCTTAATTGGTTGATCCTCCCCGTTCTACGTTTAGTCAAGGCAGGCTACAGCGATACAGCCAAGTCTTTGAAAGACTGGAACGAGAATCGAATCACGAAGAAGAAGACCATCTCCCCTTCTGAACTCAAGGAAGAGGACCCTAGCAGTAACGACGACACTCCCCCTCCTCCTTACGCTTCGTAGGATGTAGCAAACAGATATTGACCATTCTCTCTCTGTATTCCATTCCTTTATCTTGTAGCCAAATCGGACTTGATACTTTTCTGAAAATCCGAATGTCTGTATTGTCTGTATTTCAATCCAAATTACACATCGCGAATGTCTTTTGACACGTGCCAGCTTCGGATGCCAAATTTCTCAATATCTTGCCTCGAGGCTCTGGTGATTGCCAAGGCTGTGCTTGGGGCGTCCACCGTAGACGCTCTGAGGCAGTGTTCAACAATCTAATACTTATACTTATCAATTCCCTGCATTCAATTCCGTCAATGGCGGATTCCCATGTGGGAAAATCCCGAAAACTTTGCATGGTGGGCGCTGATTCTGATTCTCAAATTGGTTTGGTCTCAATTTTTCGAGTTCCCGTGATAGATTGATTGCAATCCATGGTACCTAATCGTCATGGTTGCTTCGAATTCGCGGCGCACTGTGCAGTCGCGGGTAAGCGAGGATGGCGCGTCTTCATAGGTCTCCATAATCAACCACGTATGGTTCTCTGCCACCATATTCTGCCGACCCCATGGATCTTCAAATTGTGGGAGGCATCATGCACTTGTGTTATACTTAACCATGTCAGGCCTGAAAATGAGCATTGATCAAAGCTTATCAGAAAAGGCCGAGCCTGACACACACACAAAAATGATAAAAGATACCATTCGTAGGCTGGTCCGTGGTAGCGCTCTTGGCAACAACCATGTCCATCCTGGAGGAAACCGTTCACAGCCCAGGAAAGAATACTGATACTGTGGCCGAGGTGAGCATATAACACAAACATTTTGCTATGGCTTTTCTCACCTTCCAACTGCTGCAGACATTCAAGGTTGGTTGTTCCGCGGCAAACTCCTGCTCTTTCGTATGAGTGAATGGCTTCATTTGAATAGCCAGAGGAATTGTATGTTGACCCAGAAAAGAACTCTGATGCCGTGGGCTCAGGATTACCGACTGCGGCCGATGTGAGCACATAACATAAACGTTTCGCTATCCATAGCATTTCTCACCTTTCAGCCGCTGTAGACATCTAAGGTTGGTTCTTTCCAGCGATTGCCTGCTCTTCACCTGAATAAATTGCTGTATATAAATAGCCAGAGGAATTATCTGTCGATCATTCATGGAGAGTGTAAGTGCCCCATATACCGCTCGATCTACAACTTGAATGACTTACTTTGTCTCTTGACCAGCCGGAGGCAAGCCTTACGTTCCGAGATACTTCGTGTGTTTACAATCCTCGTGCTACTTTTCGCTTTATTTTGGGGATTTGCCATCGCCACCGCTCGCCATCCCATCGCGATATCCAGTCAGAGAGCCGAGGATTTGTTGTGGTCCATCCCAAAGATTGTCGGGATCGTATTCACCCCAGTATCCACGTGCCTCACCATCTTCGTGGTCTCACTCTATGCTCGATGTCTGCAGATTGCTGCACGAAGACGTCTGACAAAACCATTAGATATCCAAACACTTCTGGGTTGGTCCGCCATAATTAGTCACCGAAGATTCGGACTGCCTGTCGGGGCAGGCTCACATTGGGCTAAGCTGGCCCTCCTTTCTTGGATCCTTGTATGGTCCCTTACGACTGGGTTCAACACTTTTCTCTTCCCGCAAAAATTCCCTGTGTCCAGGAACCTGCCGTCACTTAGCGAGCTTGATATGTCGAGCGCCGCCTTCTTGAACGAGGTTTACACTCCGATGTCACAAAATGTACGTTGAACGGATGATTCATGGTGTCTGCTGCGAAGGTCTCATATCAGGGTCTCCTCCAGCTCCCATGTCGTTACGGCAATTATTCTTTCTTTTCCTGTTCGGGATTGCGCCAACCGTTTTTCCTCCTGGATGCTGGGGAGAGTGCAGCGTTTGTGGATTTGGGATTCGCAACCTTAACGAGCTTTGCGACCGCGTCCTTCTTTGGAACGTCAGGGGGTGTAATGCCGATTGGGGCATATCCCAACTCGATCTGGTTTGCCGAAAGTTCTGCCGATCCATCTGGGACCAATATGAAGTCATCTCCTACGACTGTCATATACGCACAACAGGGCTTGACTGCGAATGTGACATGCACTATGGAGCAATCCTCGCCTCTTACCTATACAATCAACCAAACGTTATCGTCGTCAACGTACCTCATCAGCCCAACGATTAACTGTAGTGGAAATGTAACATCGTTGCCTCAGCAACTTGTTGGATCCGATTTTGCGCTGGCTGGCTCCTGCTCCTCTCCAAATCAAACTCAATATGTATGTCCCCAAAATATTCCATCTCGAAGATCAGATCGTATGACCTCATTATTCTAGATATATCTGCGCGGATTTGGAACATACCAAACTGATCCTGAAGATGGCAGTCCTGTCATCGCCAACATGTCTTGCCAACTTGATCCCATTTTCACGACAAATGCCTTGACAGCGCAATTCGACTCACTCAATGGCAACAACATCCTCTATGTAAATTCCGATGCTAGCGAACCCGCCCTTCCCAACAGCAACACCACACTCATCAGCGACATTGCAGCGACATTGACCCAGAGTATACTCGAAGGACAGTCAGTTAACGGAAACATATTCGTCGATACCGTACAAGGCATCGCTCGCCAAAATCTTATATCCCCCTCACCTGGATCGGAGTATCCAACAAACCTCATCGTACAGTCAATGTTTCGCGGCATGTTCGAAATTTCGGGGCTGGCTATAAATGGCTACTGGAGCTCCAAACTGTTTACAAATGACACTGCAGCCCAATTCTTGACCTCCCCTTACACCAGAGAGATCCAAGGAAATCTCACCTTCTCGGTGTATGGTTGGAATAATGATACACCGACAATAATTGGTTTATTTCCTTTCACCGTCCTCACCATCGTAGCCTTGGTCCTGCTCATTCAGTGCTGGCGTGACCGTTCATACATATCGTCGCGCTTCGATCCATCCAGTAAGTGCATTGCTTCCACCTTGAATCTGTCTGGCCTGACGCAGGTTACTTCAGATCCCGCCCACCTCATAGTCGCGTCTGCTTCAGGCGATTTTAGCGCACTCTCTGAGACGTTGAAACCGGAGAACTTGCAAGGCATTGAAGAAAAGTGAATGAGAGGCAGGTATGATCAAGAACTTCTTGTCCTTGAGTGATACGGTATTACAGTATGGCTAAGCAAGACAAATGGAACGAGCTATGGACAATGTAATACATATGTAGTGCGTTCGATGGACAATGGTAATGGTAATATATTAATGGTTCAATGGCACCAGAAGACTAGCCAAGGATATAATTCAGTAATTCAGGACTCTTGAGATGTTTACTGCAGCGTAACTGATCGGTCAGATCTGGTAACCTGTCGTTTTCAGCCTTTCTGCTTCCAATCCGCTTGCATGAATCCGTCATTGCAGCAGTAAGTGACTTACTCTCTGCTGCCATAGACAAGTCTATACAGGTATCCAAGATATCTCGGCTCTTCTTCCATTACTCGGGACAGAGCAATGCGAAGAGCACATTTGCTCCGCTCTCACGAAAGGACACCTCGGTGTTGCTGCAACACCAATATGTCAGTCTTGGGAAGTCTTGGGACAGCCAGGGCTCATTTCAAGGCCTCATCGTGAGCATCTCGATGTGGTATTGGAGAACAGTTGGTGTGGAGATCCTGAAAAGTGCTGGATTCGAACCATCGAGCAAGAATTTCTCGTTGATCATGATGGTTGTCATCTTGTAGAGATGTTGAGAAGCTGCATGAAGTAGACACGTACTGCCTCATGCGGAACATTCAAGATGTCCGTTTTGACCGCCTTCGCATGTATCTGTATTTTCGCTCGAAATATACAATGGAAGCACTACTCTTCCTCTCTTCAGCCCTGGATCTCTCCGGTGACCGGTGACCTGAGCCCTGGGAGGTTTTCTCATCGCGAGGTCATTTCAATCTCTGATACCAACAGGCTTCGGGTTAATTGAAAAATGACTTATCCCAGTCATGCCGTGAACCGTTGTTTCAATGCAAATGATGGCCTTTATGAGGAGGATGTTCATGCGCGGGATAACTTTGAAGGGTATGGTCGTGTTGGCTCCACGAATGATGAGCACAGATCAATCAGAAGAAGGAAATTAGGTCACCTATCTCGGAATTATGCGTTTGATCGTCGCTTTCATTGAAACAGGAATATCAGTCCCTGCATCAACCTATTGGGCGCCTGCATCACAGAAGAAATTCCGATACGCACAGAAGATCCTGAACCAGAAATGCACGCAGTACCAGTATCACCAGAGTTACTGTGTTTATAGCAGCGGCAGGGCCACAGGATGGTCTGAAATCTTGAGGAAACACTCTGGTATGTAATCCCTCCAGGCTCTCGAAAACAGACATCATGTCACCCTGATGAACGCCAGGGTATGGTGATGATCATTCAACAGATAATTCCGCTCTCAGAGGCCTGGAATCGTGCAACCCAGAGACGGCACTTACAGCATCAGCCATTGTCTGTATCATCGGGCCTCCGTTGTGCTTCTCTGGTGTTTCCCATGGCATCAGACCAGAGAATGCACTCAAAACATGATGAAAGTACCATCCATCTCGACATAGGGCACCGCCCCAAAAGTGAATAAAATTGGATTGAAAAAAAAAAAGCACCATCCACAGCTTGGTTCACAGCAGCATCCTCAACGATAATTATGTCCAATATGGCAACCATTCACGGCTCAGCGAGCTCTGATATCGATGACTCCGAACTACCCATTGTGTCCATTGTGAGCACATAATGTGAATGTTTTACGATGGCTTTTCTGACCTTTCAACCGCTGCAGTCATCTAAGGTTGGTTCTTTCTGACAACCTCCTACTCTTTTCTATGAATGAACGGCTTTATTCGAATAGCAAGAGGAATTGCCCATCGAACATTCATCAAAAGTGTAAGTGCCATATACTGCTCCATCTACCATTCGAATGACTTATATTATGTTGTCCAATTCTGATTAGCCGGTTACGCATTGAGATACTTCGTGTGTTTGTGCCCCTTGTGTCACTTTTCATTTTGTTTTGGGGATTTTCCATAGTCACTGCTATCCATCCTATCGTAATATCCAACCAGACGGCCGAATACTTTTTTTGGTCCTACCCAAAGACTGTCACGATGATCTTCACCCCGGTATCCACATGCTTCACCATCTATGTGGCCTCTCTCTATGCTCAATGTCTGCATATTGCCGCACGAAGACGTCTGACAAAACCGTTAGACATCCAAACACTTCTGGGCTGGTCCGCCATAATTAGTCACCGACGATTTGGATTGCCTGTCGGGGCAGGCTCGCATTGGCCTAAGCTTACGCTCCTTTCTTGGATCCTTGTATGGTCCCTTACGACCGGATTCAACGCATTTTTCTCCCCTCAAAAAATTTACAAGTCCCAGACACTGTACCCCCTTCACGAGCTTGATATGGCGAGCGACGCCTTCTTGAACAATGTTTACTCTCCGATGTCACAAAATGTAAGTTGAATGGATAATTCATAGTGCCTGCTGCAAAGGTCTCATATCAGGGTCTTCTCCAGCTCCCATGTCGTTACGGCAATTATTCGTTCTTTTCCTGTTCGGGAGTGCGGCAACCATTTTTCCTTCTGGATGCTGGGGAGAGTGCGGCATTTCAGGATTTGAATTTCACAACCTTAACGAGCTTTGCGACCGCATCCTTCTACGGAACGTCAGGGGGTGTGATGCCAATTGGGGCATATCCCAACTCAATCTGGTTTGCCGAAAGTTCTGCCAATCCATCTGGGACCGTTGTGAAGTCATATCCTACGACCGTCATATACCTACAACAGGGCTTGACTGCGAATGTGACATGCACTATAGAGCAATCGTCACCTCTTACCTATACAGTCAACCAAACGTTATCGCCAAGGAGCCTTATCGACCCAACGATCACTTGTAGTGGAAATGTAACATCGTTGCCCCAGCAACTTGTTGGATCCGATTTCGCGCTGGCTGGCTCCTGCTCTTCTCCAAATCAAACCCAATATGTATGTTCTCAGAATT
>Ga0209006_10006828_pt1 | contig 10308 bp, 8 predicted proteins | sample JacPin_JW_Ref_O2_FD_188567 | JGI IMG/M metagenome (GOLD analysis project Ga0209006, IMG submission 188567) | Forest soil microbial communities from Algoma, Ontario, Canada - Jack Pine, Ontario site 1_JW_Ref_O2 (SPAdes) (version 2) | ecosystem: Environmental > Terrestrial > Soil > Boreal... | reverse complement strand
GCGCCGGGCGCAGCTGCCGTTCCACAGCCCGCCGGAAGCATCCCGGACATTGGCCGACAAGCTGCGCGCGCCGCAAACCGGGATCGGTCCCGGCTGGCGGAGCACGTTTTATACAAGGGCGCCGCTGCTGTTCCACCAGCTGCCGGCCGATATGCGGATGCGGATTGTCGGCAGTTGGCTGGGACCCGCTGGCGGCTGGTACATGCGCGACCGGATCGTCGGCCGCGTCGCCTGTCTCGACGGCTATGCCCCATTGGCGGGCGAGATCTCCGGTGGTCAGATCCATTTGCGGCTCGCCCGCGCGGACGGATCGCAGCGGGTGATTTCGGCCGATCACGTCATCGCCGCAACCGGCTACCGGGTCGATTTCCGCAATGTCGGGTTCCTCGACCAGACACTGCGCGGCGACATCGCCTCGGCATCGGGCCTGCCCATCCTGTCGCGCAATTTCGAGAGCTCGGTGCCCAGGCTCTACATCGTCGGACCGGCAGCGGCCTACAGTTTTGGCCCGATGCTCCGGTTCGTCCTCGGCGCCCGGTTCACCGCGCGCCGGCTCGCCCGGCATCTGGCCGGCGCGAGCATCCGCCTGCCGCTCATGCGAGGCGAGGCGCTAGCGTCGCGATGACGGCGGCGATCCGCTCATTGCCGCGGGCCGTGTCATGAACGGGCTGATGATCGCGTTCGCGTTCACGCTGCCCTACCACGTCCTGCGCACCGCCGCCGCAACGGGGATGTGCATTCATGTTCTCGGCAACGGCGCATCTCGCGGGTTGCGCATGTCGCGCTATTGCCGGGCCTATCACGAGACCCAATTCGGCGGCGATGCGGATGCCTTGCTCGCGGAAATCGGCGAGCTGGCGCGCCGCCACGCGATCGAAATCGTTTTCCCGTCGGACGACGTGTCGACTCGGCTACTGGCGGCGTTTCGCGACCGGTTGCCGATCCGCTCGACGCCGCTGCCGGACCTCGCGACCTTTGACCTATTGAACGACAAATGGAATTTCACCCGGTTCTGCGGGCAAAACGGCGTGCGTGCCCCGCAGGGCTGGCTGTTCGACAACGCCACCGACCTGCGCCGGGCGCTCGACAGCGGCAAGATCGCGCTGCCGATCACCGCGAAGCCGACCAACCGCTCGGGTGGGGTCGGGGTGCTCCACATCCGCGAACCCGCGGAAGCCGCACTGATCGACGCGATCGACTACCGGCCGGTCCTGGTTCAGCGCCACATACGCGGCGCCTCGGTCAGCATCACGATCTTGTGCGAGCGGGGAAGGGTAATTGCCAACGTCGCCCAGGAGCGAGATTCGGCGCGTTTCCGTGTCTTGGCCAATGCCGACCTGCTCGACAACGCGACCCGCCTCGCCACGCTGACCGGCTATCACGGGCCGGCCAATTTGGACGCGGTGCTGTCCGAGGAGGATGGCCGCAGTTACCTCGTCGAGTGCAACCCGCGCTTCTGGTACTCGATCTACCTGGTGATGATCTCGGGCCTCAATTTCATTGACCTGGCGCTGAGCCCCCTCAGCGCATCCCGCGAAGCCGCAACCCTCGACAGCGGCGAAATTCGTCTGCCGTTGCGGGACACCCTGACGCGCCCCTGGCGGGCAAGCCGGCTCGATTGGAAGTATATTTGGTACAGCCTTGGTGACCCGATCGCCTATCTGTTGCAGCGGTCGAAGTCATACGGCGACAGCGAGGTCGCGGTCCCGGTCGGTCAGATGACCGCCTCCGACCCAATCAACTCCCCTATCGCCCCGGGGCAGCGTCGCCGTGCCGTTAGACCTTCCTTTACGGCTAAGCCGCACTCTGCGGAGGCAATCAGAGTTCGCTGATCTTGGTCAATCCGTAGCGCTGAGAGAATAACCGGCAATTTTCATGAGCGATCAGGTCGTACAGAACGGCACGGCTCAGCTGTTTCGCAGCGTTCGCGCTGCGCGCTCATGGGTGCAGTCCGGCATCGCCCGGCTCGAGCCCTCGCCGGTCGCCGGGTGCGTGACGATGAAGCCGGGAAACGACGAGCCTCCTGTCTTCATGTTCCCCGGTGCTGCCGGAAGCATCCTGCAGATCGCGCCTTTGGCCGCGGCGCTGACCACCCCAATGCCGGTCTACGCGATCAAGCCGCGCGGCATGGAGCAGGGCGAGACCCCCTATTTGCACCTGGCCGAGATGGCGCAATACGCGATCGACGTGATCACAGAGGTTCGGCCGAAGGGCCCTTATCTGCTGGTCGGCTATTCGGCAGGCGGCCTGGTGGCTCTCGAAGTGGCGCGGCAACTTTCCGCGGCTGGTCACGACGTGCCGTTGGTCGCGCTGTTGGATACCTATCCGAGTCGGGAAACCTGGCCGCTGCTGTGTCATCTCGAAATCCTCGTCCGCCAGTCCATCAGGGCGATCGCGACGATACGGCGGCTCGCGCTGCGGCAAGCGGTCGACGATGTCGCGCGGCGCCTGCACAGCCTGTGCCTCTATCTCGCGGCGAGCGGTCTGAAGCTCATCACGCCGCCACCCGTGGTTGCCGAGGGCTGCGACGCGGCCGCCCGGCAAGTCCATGTGGCGACCTACAATGCCGGTGAGGCCTACCGACCGTCGCATTACGCCGGGAGGGTCGTCTTCCTGCAGCCGGCCGAGATACCCAATCTGGAGCCCCGATCGCCGCAGCGGGTATGGGGGCGGTTCCTCACCGATCTGGCGATTCGCCGGGTGCCCGGCTCACATCTCAGCATCGTCGACGAGAATGCCGCCGCCACGGCGGCGGAGATCTGCCGCTGCCTCGCCGAGGCGCGGCGCCGCTAGGACCGAACCTCGACTTCGTTCTTGCCGGCGTGGTACTGAGGGGAATTGGCACAGCGTCATCCTCAGACGGCGAAATCCTTAATGGCGGTGGCGGATTCCCGAAAGGGATTGCGGTGACGGGCGTCTATGAAGCGTTGCAGCGGGTGCGGCAAGGCGGCCATGACCGCGTGCTGCCGGCCGAGCGCTCGGCGCGCGGCGCGGAACTGCCGCCCGCGCCTACTCGAACGCCGGGTCCCATTGCCGGCGAGCTGACGCCGCTGCTCTCGGCAGTGCGACCGCTCTTCGACGGCACAAAGGGCGCTCTCCTGCATTTCGTTGCCGCAGCGTCGGGCGAAGGCACATCGACGATCGCCCGCGAATTCGCCCTGCTCGCCGCGACCAACGGGCGGCGCCGCACTCTGCTGATCGACGGCGCACGCGGTGACCCGCAAACCGCGCGCTACTTCAACTGCGACACGTCGCGCGGCCTGATCGACGGCATCTGGATCGGCTATGACGAGGCCGATTTGCAGCGCCAGGTACCCGGCACCGCACTGTCGGTCGCCTGCCTCGTCGGGTCGCGCGGCAACGCCCCGGCCGACGCGGTCACCTTGAGCGAGCTCTATGCGCAGGTTCGCGGCCAATTCGAGCTGATCGTCGTTGATTGCCCGGCAATGGAAGCCGGGGAATATTCGATGCTGTTGCCCGAGGAAGCGGACGGGATCTTCCTGGTGATCCGCGCGGAAGGCACCCGGCCGGCGGTGATCGCCCATTCGAAGGCGCTCGTCGAGCAGGCCGGCGGCCATTTCCTCGGCGCAGTGCTGAACGCCCGGCGCAACTACATTCCCGGCTTCCTCTACCGGATGCTCTAAACCTCTTTCGACAAGAGAGTTTGGAGCCGCCTTTGAGCCACCTTTATCGTTAGTTAAGCGCTCGCCGGCACACTCCCGACATGACGTCGGAACTGGGTGCCCTTGGCCGACCGCGCTCTCGGCTTACCGCCGTTTTTGCGCGGTATCGCTACGCCATCGCGGCACTCGATCAGATGGCACTTAGCGTCTTCGGCTTCGCCCTCAATCTGTGTCTGCTGCGGACGCTGTCGGCGACCGATTACGGCATAGTCTCGTTGTGGATGACGATGTCGCTGTTCGCGATCAGCGTACAGGCTGCGCTCGTCAACGGGCCGCTCAACATCTACCTCCCCGGAACCGCCGAGCCGGAAGCCGCGCGCCGGCTCGAAGCGGCGCTCGCCACGATGAACCTCTTGGCGGTGCTGGCCACCGCGGCGATCGCCGGGGCCGTCAATCTTTTCGCTGATGCCGAGTGGGCCTCGCACGACACACTGACGCTCATCGCCATACCGCTCTTCGTCGCGGCCGGCATGTATCGCGAATATTACCGCAGCACCGCGTTCAGCCGGCACGACATGACGATGCTGCTGTGGGTCGATGGCCCCTATCTTGCCGTCACCATCGCTTGCCTTGTTGCAATGGTGTTATGGCCGCAACGTTTCGCTGATCTGGCGGCGGCGTTCCTCGCGATGACGATCGGCTGCCTCGTCAGCCAGGTATGTGTGCGTGCGCGTGGCGAAGGCGCGGAGCGACGCCTGTTTCGCGACGGCTGGATCAAGACCTATCGGCGCATCAGCGGAGAGGTGGCCTGGTCACTGGTCGGCGTCGTCGCCAATCACGCCGAGAATCGCAGCTACGTCTACATTGCGACAAGCCTTGCCGGAATGGCCTCTCTCGCGGCGATCAACGCGATCGGCCTGTTGTTCCGGCCGGTCAGCGTGCTGGTCAGCGCCTGGGGCCAGTCGGCGCTGCCGCATCTTTCGGCGGCGCTGGCGAACGGCCGGCTCGACGAATTCGACCGCACGCTGCGGCGCGCCCTCGTCGCGACCGCGATCGCCAGCGTTGCGCTGGGCGGAGTGCTCTGGGTCGCCTGGAATCCGGTGGAGCACTATGTGTTCGCCGACAAATACGGCGACGGGATCCTGTTGCTATGGCCCTGGGCGGCCGCATCCGGCGCCAGCGTGCTGCGCTATGTCGGCAGCACCGGCCTGATGGCGGCCCGCGAGTTCAAGTTTCTGGCGAAGGCACAAACCCTGTGCGGTGCGCTGGCGGCGGCGGCAACCGCCGGATTCATCCTGTGGCAGGGGTACACCGCCGCGATGTGGGGCATCGCGATCGGCAATGGCGCGTGCTTCGCCTGGGAAATGTTGCGCCTCCAGGGCGTGCGGCGCCGTGCGCTCGCTTCCGCCCAACGTGATCACGAAAGGAAAAGCTGATGTCCCGCGGCAAGGTCGCGATCCTCAACCACGGTTATCTGCCGCATTACCGGGTGCGGTTCTACGAGCTGCTCGCCGAACGCGGCGGCTTTGACTATGTGGTCTTTCACGGCGCCCCGCCGTCCTGGGTCGGCACGCCGGAGCTCAAGGGCCCGTTCCCCTTCCCCCAGCGCCGGGTCAACAATCACGAGTTCCGCGTTGGCCCTCTGACGCTGATCTACCAGCCTGTAGTGCGGGAGATCCTCTTTGGAGGCTACGACGCGATCGTCATCACCACCGAATCCAAATTCATCTCGAACCTGATGCTGGCTCTGCTGTGCAAATTGCGCGGCATCGCCGTGCTGCATTGGGGGTTCGGCTATCACCCGCCACGCGGCTCGCGCGAGAGCGATGTGCCGAACCCGGCGATGCTGGCGGTCACCACCGCCATCAAGAAGGGCTTCACCAAGCTCGCCGACGGCTTCATTGCCTACACGAAGAGCGGTGCGGAGCAGCTGATAGGCAGCGGTTATCCGCGCGAGCGCACCTTCTTCGTGCAGAACACGATCGACATGAGCGAGCAGCTCCGCCTCTGCGAGGCCGAGCGCGACACCGATCCGCAAGCGATCCGCCGCGAATTCGGCCTGCGGCCCGACTCGACGGTGTTCACCTTTATCGGCAGGCTGGTGCCGATCAAGCGCGTCGACCAGTTGATCGAGGCGGTCCGGATCATCAACCGCGACAAGCTTTCCAAGCATCCCATCGAAGCCGTGATCATCGGCGATGGCATGTGCGCGGAAACGCTCAAGGCCCAGGCCGCCGATGTGCCGGGCATCCACTTCCTCGGCCACCGCCCGCCCAACGACGAGGTAGCGCGTTGCCTCAAGGTCAGCGTCGCCTCGGTCGTCGCCGGGATGGTCGGCCTCGTCGCCAACCACTCGCTCGCCCACGGCCGGCCGGTGATCACCCGCGAGCTCGACACACACAGCCCCGAGCTCGAATACATCGAGCACGAGCATAATGGCCTTATCGTGCCCGGCGACATGGATGCGTTCGCCGCGACCCTGGCGCGTTTGGCCGATTCACCCGAATGGCAGGTGCGGCTTGCGCAAGGCGCGCTCGAGACGCGCGATGCCCTGCGCATGGACGACATGGCCGCGCGCTTTGACGAGGCCGTCACCGTGACGGTCGATCGCCGTGGCGCCAATCGTCAATTCGACATTCCACAACCCCAGCCCGATCGCTCATAGGAGCCAGCTCCAAGATGATTTCCCGCCGCGCCCTGTTGATCGCCGCAGCCGCCGGCGCCGCTTGCCGACCGGCCTTTGCCGCGCCAAGCCCGCAGACGACGCCGGCTTTGCGCGACATTGCGGCCGAGCGCGGCCTGCTTTACGGCAGCTATCTCGATCTATGGGATTTTCACTCGGAGCCCGATTACGCGGTGCTCGCGGCGCGCGAATGCGGGCTTATGGTTTCGTCCCGGATGGATTGGGATCACCTCGCGCCGACGCCGGCGAAGCAGGAATTCTCCGAGGTTGATCAGGATCACGACTGGGCTCGCGCGCACGGCATGAAGTTCCGCGGCCATGCGCTGGTCTGGGGTGAGCGGGCGCCGAAATGGTTCGCTGAACTGCCGAGCCGCGCCGCCGCGGCCGACGCGCTGGAAAAACACGTCGCCGAAACCTGCCGGCATTTCGCCGGCCGCATGCAGTCCTGGGATGTCGTCAACGAGGCGATCCTCGTCGGCTCCGGGCGGCCCGACAATCTGCGGCCGCATGTCTTCCTCGACAAGATCGGCCCCGATTATCTCGACATCGCGTTCCGCACCGCGCGCGCCAGCGACCCGGACGCGCGCCTCGTCTACAACGATTTCGGCATCGAGTTCAGTTCGCCCGACCAGCTCGAAAAGCGCCGGGTGCTGCTCGATCTCGTCGACGGATTCAAGAAGCGCGGCACGCCGATCGACGCGGTCGGCCTGCAGAGCCATTTGTCTATCGCCGACATGGCGCAGTGGGACGCAAAGGGCTTCAGCCGCTTTCTCGACGAGCTCGCGGCGCGTGGCCTGGAGGTGATGCTGACCGAGCTCGACTGCATCGATAAGGGCGCGCCCTCGGACATCGCCGCACGCGACGCCGCGGTTGCCGGCGCCTATCGCCATTACCTCGACGTCGCGCTCGCCTCGCACGCGGTGACGACGGTCGTCAATTGGGGACTGAGCGATCGCCACAGCTGGGTCATCTCGGGTGGCGACCCGCTCGCCAAGCGCGATGACGGGCTGCGCGCGCGGCCATTGCCGTTCGACACCGACCTGCACCCGAAGCCGGCCTACCAGGCAATCGCCGAGGCGCTGCGTAACGCTCCTCGGCGCGCCACATCGCTGCGGCGCGCCGAGGTCTCCCCAAACCGGTAAGCTATGCCTTTATCGCGACAATCGACTTCACGAACCCGCAATACCGCTCGAGCACGATCTCGGCGTCGGGGAACAAGGTCCGCATCTCCCTGATCGTCAGAAGGCGGAAATCGGGATACACTGGCTTGATCCAGCGGTGAGCCAGAAACCGCATCAGCCTCACCTGCCAGCGCCGCGGCAGCAGCACCACGAAAAACGGCAGAAAGCTGTGCTGTTCGATCGGAAAGTATTTGTACGGCGTCTGCACGAAATAGCGCTTTGCGATGCGTCGCACCTCGGCCGCGAAATTCGCCTGCGCCGCGCGCGCCGAGGCGGTGAATTGCCCGGCATCTTCGAGATCGTAGACAATCTCCTTGGGCCCGGTGACGTGCTCGATAACCGACGAGCAGAACACGATATCGTAGTGCGCATCGGGCACAGGAAACGTGTCGCCCCCGTCAAGGCAGAGCGTGTTGAAGCCATAGGTCTCCGCCGCGCGCCGCAAATTGTCGGGGTCGAGATCGGCGACCGTCACGCTTTTTCGATAAGGCACGATCTCGGCAATATGTCCGCCGCGGCCGCCGCCCAGATCGAGGATTTGGTCGTCGGCCGTTGGGCTCAGTCGCTCCATAAAAAGCCGTCCTCGGCGAACCCGGCAACTGGTGCTTCGTCGCACCGCGAGACGGCGAATGAAATTGGCGAGCTTGGCCGACCCGCGCGTATTCGGCGTCAGCTTGGCCCAACCCGGCGTACCAATCATCGCCAAATCTGATGAATTCTCGCCAGGAAAATTATCCTTCGTTGAGCCCATAAGACTCGCGCCCATTTTTGATGATCCTCAACAACCAGCGGCTGGATCAATATAGACAAAGTCTATTAAATACTTCAATCTTCGTCGTAAATTTTAACGACGTTTGAGCAACCCCGACGATAGCTTGAAGATTAACCTTAATTACCGTGCTTCACGAATTATTTGATGGAGTCGCTGTTCGCCACCACACTGCGTTCCATTCAGTGTCCTCGAAGCGGAGCCGGTCGCGTCGGCAATCGGCCATCGCCGCAAAATACGGATCGAGCGCCGGAGCCTGGCCGTGATAGTAGGTCACGAGGCAAGCCCGCCCGAGCTCCGATATCCGTGCGAGGAACCGCGGGACGTCCTTGACGTAATACAGCACCTCGCAGGCGACCACGAGATCGACCGCCGGCGGCATCCCCGGAAGGCGGAAGCTGAACGGGTCGCCGGCGGCGAACCGTCCCTCGGGGCAGCGCCGCTGCGCCCGGCGCACGGCGCGCGCGCTGACGTCGATGCCGTAGAGCCGGCCGCACACCCGCGACAAATATTGCGACTGATGGCCTTCGCCGCAGCCGATCTCCAGGATCGACCCAGCGGGCGCCAACCGTGTCGAAATGATCCGATTGGTCCAGCCGAAGCGCGATTGCTCCTTTGCCGAATCGAGGCGCCACGGGTTCTCGACCCGGTAGAGCAGGTCGAGCTTATCGGCACGATCGGAATAATGAACCCGGCGCAACGCCAGCCGCATCCAGTAATCGCGCAGGCGCGGGGCGAGGAACTGCTCGAGGATCGTCATTGCGCGAGTGCTCCGCGTGCGCCTGCATAGGTGATGGGCTGCGGCGCGGTTGGACGGCGCGCGTCGGCCTGGCTGGCGCGATAGATCATCACCTCGCGGCCGAGATAGACGACGATCGCGACGAACAGCGCCCACATCAACCGGCCCGACCGGAAAAACTCATATTCGCTGAGGTTTTCGAGAAAGATCGCGGCCAGGAACGCAAAACAGAACGCGACATGCTCGGCATGCGGCGCGGCGGCGACGCGCAGCGTCCGGTAGAACGCGGCCAGCCATCCGAGAGCGGCGATCCCGACCCCGACAATGCCGATCCCGAGCGCCATTTCGAGCCAGCTATTGTGGGCATGTGGCGTCTTGAAGCCGAGCGCGACCCAGAAAATCTGCGTGTCGGCGCTCTGCTCTCGCCAGAACGCGCCGAACCCATAGCCGAACCAGGGGCGGCGCGCGATGTATTCGAGCGCCAGCTGCCAGATGCGCGTGCGGTTGGTAAAGGTCGGGTCGCGGCCGAGCGCCAGCAGCGCGTCCTGCCAGCCTACCGCCAGGAACCCGCCGACCCCGACGCCGACGACCAGCAGCGCATAGCCGATGACAAGCCCCGCCGCGCTGCGCCGACGCAGCGCCAGCACGATCATCGCCGCGTACAGCGACGCCATCATGAAGACGATCGGCGTTTTCGACTGTGAGCCGTAGAGCAGCACGAGCGCCGCCGCGATCGTGAAACCGGCGACCCAGCGCGGGCCGTAGCGACGGCGAAACGCATAAACCGACAGCATCAGCGCCTCGCCGCACGCCATGCCGAGCTCGTTCTTGTCGGTAAAGGCGCCGCGCCAGGCGTGCGTATAGTATTCGCCGGTCACCGTCGCCGCCTGCGGCAACAGGGTGATCGCGACAAACGACGCGATCGCCGCCAGCGCATAGATCTTGACCAGCGTCGCGACCAGCGAACCGAAATCGCCGCGCGCGACGAGATAGATGCCGAAGAAGGTAGACAGCGTCGCCGTGCCGGCCCGGCGTACGACCAGCGCCGGATCGTCCGACCAGTACGCGCTGAGAAACGCGAAAAGGCACAGCGCGAGAACCGGCCAGGCGCAGAGCATCAATTGCGGCAGCTCGCGGCGCCAGGCGAGGAAGCCCAGCCCGAGAAACGGCACCAGGCTGGCGAATTCGAGGAAATCGAAGATGTTCGAGGAGCCCTGCGGCGTCACCATGGCGCCGGAGAAATAGGCGTCCGGCGGCCACATGATTCCGGCGAAGAGAACCAGGAAGACGAAGGTCGCCCCGCGCTCGAGAAG
>Ga0209006_10006827_pt1 | contig 10308 bp, 8 predicted proteins | sample JacPin_JW_Ref_O2_FD_188567 | JGI IMG/M metagenome (GOLD analysis project Ga0209006, IMG submission 188567) | Forest soil microbial communities from Algoma, Ontario, Canada - Jack Pine, Ontario site 1_JW_Ref_O2 (SPAdes) (version 2) | ecosystem: Environmental > Terrestrial > Soil > Boreal... | reverse complement strand
CGTCATGTCCTCGTCCTTGCGCAGCTCGGCCGCCACCATGTGCGCGAGCGCCTCGGTGTCGGTGTCGCTGACGAAGTTCACTCCGTCCGCGGTGAGCTGAGCGCGGAGCGCCTCGGCGTTCTCGATGATCCCGTTGTGCACCACGGCGATGCGGTGCTGCGCGTCGGTGTGCGGGTGCGCGTTGACGTCGTTCGGCTCGCCGTGAGTGGCCCAGCGCGTGTGGCCGATGCCGATCGTCGCCTTGGTCTGCTTCCCGTCGAGCCTGTCCCGCAGGTCCTGCACGCGGCCGGCCGTCTTGGTGACCTGGAGCCTGCCCCGGTGGAGGACGGCGAGTCCCGCCGAGTCGTAGCCGCGGTACTCAAGCCGGTGCAGCCCCTCGACGAGCACGGGCGTCGCATCCCGCTTGCCGATGTATCCGACGATTCCGCACATCGGTTGCTGGTCCTCTCCCTAGCCGGTGACTCCTAGCCGTAGACCATGCGGCGGAGCTGACGCTCCGAGAGCTCGCCCGGCTTGAACCTGCGGGCCTTGAGCTCGTCCGCGATCAGCGGCCAGATGTCGTCGTTCTTGCGGTTCCTGCTCTTGAGGTCCTGGTGGCGCTTGATGACGTACTCCTCGGCCGTCTGGCCGAAGTACGCCATGACGTCAGCCACGACCCGCGACGCGGTCGCCTCGTCAAGCCCGGTGGTCGCCGCCACGTGGCGGATCAGGTCTTGCGGGTAAGGCGCGTTCCGCGCGGGCAGGTCGTTCATACGACCGTTATCTTGCCAGGGATGGCGCCTTGAGGCAAATATCTGCCCGATTTCGGGCAGGAATAAGGTGAAACGGCTCCGAGAGACGCGTTAGGGCCGGTCGTCGCGTGAGTGGGCGGGGAGCATGCGACGACCGGCCCGTAAGCGAATCGCCAGCGACCGCGAAATCGTTACGCCTTCAGGCTCGGCGACCGTGGGCTCGGCGCCCGTGTGCTCGGTGACAGCGGGCTCGGCGCGCGGGGCGGAGCGGGCGAGCCAGGCCAGCGCCACGCTGGCGACGAGCACGGCGAGGCAGACGCCCACGGCGCTGCCCGCGCCGGTCCGCGGCGTCTCGCCGAGCAGCCCGATGCCGATGGCGACGCTGGTCACCGGGGTGACCGCGGCGATGACAGGCAAGGTGATCATCGGCCGGCCCGCCTGGTAGGCGGTCTGGGTGAGCAGCACGTTCCCCGCGCCGCAGATGGCCACCGCGTAGACCGTCCACGAGGTGAGCAGCGCGGCCGGGCCGTGGCTCACCACGTAGGAGAACGCCATGGTCACCACCGCCGAGCAGGTGTCCGCGAGCCCCGCCGCCACGGCGAGCAGCACCGCACGGCGCCGGCCCGTGGCGCGCAGCCCGGCGGCGGCGGCCGCGAGCGCGGCGCCGCCGGATATGGCGGCGCCCAGGGCCGCGGCTACGCCATAGTCCGGGTGGCCCGCCCGGTGACCGTGACCGGGCGCGGTCAGCGCGAGGAACGCGGCGACGGCAAGCACGACGGCCAGCGCCGCGGCCCACGACGCCCGGCCGAGCGGACGGCCCGACCAGGCGCGCACCATGACCACCGCGACGATGAGTTCCCCGGCCACCAGCATCTGCACGGTCGCCAGCGGCCCGGACCGCAGTGCGACCGCGTGCGCCGCGAACCCGGCGACCTGAACGGCGATCCCGAGCAGCCACAGGGGCTGGCGGGCAAGCAGGAGCAGCAGCCGGGGGCGTCCCGCCGACGACTGCGGCGCCGCGGCCGCCTGCCGCTGCTCCACCGCCGCCCCCGCGCCGTAGAGCACCGCGGCGGCCAGTGCGGTCACGATCATCACCATCACGCTCACCACGCTAGAGGCGATGCATCGCGTTAGACCATCCGGATAGTCCCCCATTCCCGCGTAGGGGTAGCCCCACTACCGCCGGGGTCACCTTCCCCGCGTCCTTTACGACACGGAATCGCAAAGACACGGACAGCAACGGCACTCGTGGCGTATACCGGGCGAGTGAACCCAGATGGAGCCCTCCGGCAGCGCCGGACCCCTGTCGCGGCGCTCGCCTCCTACCACCGGTGCCAGGACCGGATGACGTGCGCCTGGCCGGATTTCCAGGCCAGGCGGTGGGAGCGCCTCGCGCAGCAGGCGCGCTCCGGCACGGCCGCGGAACAGGTGACGGCGAACATACTCGAAGACCTGTTCACGACGGTACTCGACTGGCGCTTTGCCGAGGTGAGCAACCAGGCCGCCCATGCGGACCTGGTGCTCACCCGGCTCGGCGCCAAGCAGCTCGTCGTCTCGGTCAGGGGACCGGGGACAATGGCCTGGAACGAGCCTGCCGTCGGCCTCGCGCTGGCCCATGTCCAGCGGTACGCCGCCGAGCAGCGGGTCAAGTCCGTCGCGATCAGCGACGGGATCATGCTCTACGCGCGCGACGTCATCCCGGGCGGCCACCGGGACCGGCTGTTCGCCAGGCTTGACGAGCCGTGGGCGCCTGATGACCTGTGGTGGCTGAGCGCCGACGGGATCTACCGCCCGCGGGAGGATCCGGGCGGGGCTCCGCTGCGCCTGCTTCCGGTCGGCACGAATTCCCTCGAATGATGGATTTAGCGCTGGATAATGGTAGCGCCTCGTCCGCGTTTCATCCCCCTCGGCGGATACGCTCCACGAAGGCGAACCACTGAGCCGGCGTGAATGCGAGCAGCGGGCCCGAAAGATTGCCTGAGTCCCTTACCAGGACCGAATGGCCGGTAGAGGCGATTTCGACGCAGGTACCGCCGTCGGCGCTAGCCTCGCTCCTACGCCAGTTCAGCTCGGATTGTCGCCTCTGCTGATCAGGCATCCAACATCCCTCCGTTCAACGGGTGCCCAGTATCGCGGCATCCGGGGATGAAGATGTCGAACCAGCAGGAGTCAACGGGGCCTACGCCCGCCCCCTTGTCGACCTTCCCCACTGCAGTGTAAGCGATTAATTTATCGCCGCCTATGGCAATTGTGTGTACAAGTTCAGGACATGGCCTCGGCGGCTCTCCTGAGGAACGCGACCGAGTCGGTAGCGGGCAGCGCGTTCTCCACCAGGACCTCGAAGTCGTCCGCGTACTCCGCGATCCGGCTGTCCGAGCCCCCGATCAGGGTGATATCCCGTCCCGCGTCGATGTAGAGCAGGTCAGGCATCGGGCCGTCGAACTCGAGCAGCGTGAACGGCCCAGACATCCCGCGGTGCGCGCCCGCGCTGAACGGGATGACCCGGACCGTAATCAGCTCCTCGGCCTCGGCCCGCGCCGCGACGTGCATGAGCTGGTCGGACATGATGGCGGGATCCTGGCTGACGCCCACGTGACGACGGATCACGGACTCGTCAATGACGTAGTACTGCCGGGGGGGCACCGTGCGCCGCGCCAGCTCCAGCTGCCGCTCCATCCTGAGCTTGACGGCGGGAGCCGCCCGCAGGGCATTGCCGGAGTTGGCGGCGAGCACCTCGGCGTAGGCCTGCGTCTGCAGCAGGCCGGGCACGAACCCGTTCGTGAACTGCCTGATGAAGGAGGCACCTGCCTCATATCCCACGTAGTCCACGTACGTGGGGTCGAGATCTTCACGGTAGGCGGTCCACCAGGCGCGCTCGCGGGCCCCCTTGTTCAGGGCCTGCAGCCGCTCGCGCTGGCTCTCCGACGAGACGCCGTACCTCGTCAGCAGGGCATCCAGGTCCACCTTGGTGATGGAGCTGCGCCCGCCTTCAACTCTGATCAGCTTGGATGGAGACCAGTCCAGAGCATCGGCCACCTGCTCCTGCGTCAGACCGCTCTCCTTGCGAAGGCGGATCAGCTCGCTGCGCAGCAAGGCGCTCTGGACTACCGGTCCCTGATCGGTAGCCATGGTGTATTTACACTCTCTGTAGTCAGAAGGTGATGTTTGTAACTTGGCTACTTGCCAGGTTACACTTAGGCATCTGTCAATTCATGTAGTGGCATGGTGACACCCGACATGATCCACAAGGTCATCCGGCCGACACGTCACCCACCCTGGACTGCCGACATGGTGCCCCCAGGAGAATCAGGCAGAGTGCAATGTAGCATCTTGCTGTTTTGTATATCACACGCTGACGCTGTGCAAGGTGACGATTCGGACACCGAGAAACGCCCCGGCCGTGTGCGGAAGGTCATCACGGCACGAAAATCAGCAAATCGACGCACGGAGAGTAGCTAAGCCGGCGTCACGCGCAACACGACGAGGACCACCCCAACCGCCACCGATCATCGGTTTGGTCGCCACGGATCGACGGCGGGCAGGGCGGTCCTCACGGAACCGGCATCGGACAAACCCGGAAGCACGGGAAGGGCATCGGCATGACAAGCGTCAATAGGCAGCACCCGATACCGGCAGCGTCATATCTGAGCATGCGCCCTGATATGACGCTGACCGCCTTCTCTGTCGCCAGGAAAATCGTCCTTTCCGGCCCTACCATCATACGTCGCCCTGTTCAATCGCGCTATAGGCAATTAGCGTGTGCGACAGGATGCCCGTGATGCGGAAGTTTCCCTGTTTCCGGGCCCACGGCCGCGGCCCGGGAATGTCTGCGGAATGTCATCGACAGGTCAAGTAGCATGGATTTCCTGAATTCTCTCGATACGGCCGAGCGGCTGGCCTTCATTTCCGTTGCCCAAGAGCGCACCTTCCTCCGCGGTGCCAGGCTTATGGAGGAAGGCGCGCCCGCGAACTACGTAATTGTCATTCTCAGCGGCTGGACGCAGATTACCCTGCAGGAGAATGGCCGCGCCCGGGTCATCGCGGAGCGCGGGCCGGGTCAGCTGGTGGGAGAGCGCGGCGCCCTGCGGGTCAATGTCAGGTCTGCCACCGTGACGGCGCTTGGCACGGTCCGCGCGCTCGTCATGAGCACGGAGAACTTCGCCAGCTTCGTCGACGCGCACCCGCGTGTCCTTGACATCATCGAAGGGCAGATTTACAGCAGGCTCACCGAGGAGCTGGCGGGGCGCCCGCGGGACGGGTTTCCTGTCGGCCTGTCGCTTGAGCCCGTCCGTCCCGCGTGGCTCACCGCTCCGCAGCGCCTGCGCACGCTCGCGGGAGAGAACTGCACGGTGCTGCGCACCGACGTCGTGGGATTCGGCGCGCTCGAGCGGAACGATCATGACCGCCGGATCATCAGGCTATCGAGCCGGGACATGATGCGCGCCTGCCTGGGCCACGTCTGGGATGAGTGCACAATCGAGGATCGGGGCGACGGGCTTCTCATCGTAGTTCCGCCACATATTCCAACGGCAGCCGTCATTGCGCTGCTTCACCAGAAGCTCCCGGGCGAGCTGCGGCAGCACAATCGCACTTACGGGGAGTCGGTGCGGATCAGGCTCCGGGTAGCTGCCAATGTCGGGCCTGTCACGAGCGACGAGCTCGGAATTTCCGGCGAGGCGATCATCCGCACCGCCCGGCTGATTGACGCCCCGGCCCTCAAAGAGGCCATGGACGCGGCCGGCGCCGCCCTTGGCATAATTACTTCAGAGTTCGTATACGAAACCGTCATCCGGCACGCCGCGGAGTGGGTAAATGCCGATGAATACGCCATGGTGGAGGTGAACGTCAAGGAGTCACGCATCCCCGGGTGGCTACGGCTGATCGATCCGGCACCCCCTGAGCCGCGAACCCCGCAGACAACTCACTGCTAGCGCCCAAAGAGGTCGCGGGCGGCCTGGCGTCCTGATTCGAGGCCGGCCGCGAGGAGCTTGGGATCAGTGGTCAGGCGGCTGACCGGCGGGACCGACGGCGGCGGGTAGAGCATGAGGGCCTTGCCCTCGGCTTCATGCAGCATGATGCGGGCGACGTCGGCGGCGGTGCGGACGGGACGGGTGAGCAAGGCCGTGCGCAGTGCCAGGGGCTCGCGGCGCAGCGCCGTCCTGGCGAGGATGCGGCTCGACCGCGGCACGCGCGGTGGCCTGCCGCCGTTCTGCCCGTCCGCCAGGTCGTCGGCGAGCGGGTCGTTCGGCTCGGCGAGGTCAGTTGCCCGCGGGTCCAGCGGCTCCGGCGTGAGCGGCCGGCGTGAGCGCAGCAAGAGCACATGGGTCGCGCCCTGGGCGAGCGGCGTGCGGAACGGGATCGACTCGGCGACGCCGGCGTCATAGAAGCGGCGGCCGCCGAGTTCGACCGGAGGCCCGGCCAGGAAGGGCAGCGAGGCGCTGGCCCGCAGCGCGAGCCGCAGCTCGACCGGGCTGGAGATCAGCGGGCGCAGGTCGGTCGACTCTCCCGTCTCGGCGTCCGTGCCGAGCGGGTGGTACTCGATCGGGCTGGCCAGGATCGAGGCGAAGTCCATCGGCCACTCCGTCTGGTACACCTCCTCGACCAGCGTGCGGACGTCCACCACCGGCCGCCCGCGCAGCAGCGACGACCAGCGGATCAGCGTCTTCGCGTAGTCCGGGTCGGCCCAGCCGCGCAGCCGCTCCGGTTCTGAGCTGATCAGCCACGCCCCGGTGAGCGCCCCGGCCGAGGCACCGTAGACCGCGTCAAAGGCGGAGACCACGCCGAGCTCGTGCAGCGCCAGCGCCATCCCAGCGGACACGGTCCCCCGCATGCCGCCGCCCTCGATTGAGAGCACGATCCGGTGCGGATCCGCCCGGCCGCCAGGCTCGCTCCCCGTGCGCACGCGTTCTTCGATGAGCTCAAGGACTTCATGCACCCTCGCACCGTACCCTCACGGTTCGAGAGAGCGCAGCACAGCGGGCAGCTCGCCCTCGTGGACGACCGTCAGCCGGTGCGTCGCGCGGGTGATCGCCACGTACAGGTCGTGCGCGCCGTTCTGTGACTGGCCGAGGATGCCGGACGGGTCGGCGACGATCACCCGGTCGAACTCAAGCCCCTTGGCCTGGGCCACGGTGAGCAGCGCCGCCGCCGAGTCCAGGGACTCCGGGCGGTCGCCAGGGATGGCCTGGGGAACCGCGGGCGCGAGCAAGCCGATTACCGCGTCCGGTGCGATGACCGCGAGGCGGCCCGACTCGGGGCCGCCGATCTCGGCCAGGTCCGCCCGGACCGCGGCGGCCACGGCAGCGGCCAGGCCGCCGCCCGTGCCGTCATCCGGGACGCGGACCGCCCTAGGCGCGACGCCCTCGGAGCGGACCGACTCCGGCGGGCGCTCGGCGGGCGAGACGGAGGCGAGTACCTCGGCCGCGACCGTCATGATCTCCGCCGGGGTGCGGTAGTTGACCGTGAGGCGCTCCTCACGCCAGCGGCGGCCGACCAGCGGGGTGAGCATGTCCCGCCACGAGGTCGCGCCGGCCGGCGAGCCGACCTGCGCCACGTCGCCGACCACGGTCATGGACCGGGCCGGGTTGCGGCGCAGCACCATCCGCCACGCCATGGCGGACAGCTCCTGCGCCTCGTCGATGATCACGTGGCCGTAGGCCCAGGTGCGGTCGGCGGCGGCGCGCTCGGCGGTGGAGAACGCCACGCCGCCGTTGCTGTTCCAGTCGGAAAGCCGCTCGGCGTCGAGCATGCCGAGCTCGCCCACCGTCATGGAGAACTCCATGCCCTGCACGATGACGTTGTCGAGCACCTCCTGCGCGTAGTCCTGCTCGGCGCGGCGGGCGCGCTCCGCCGCGCGGCGCGCCGCCTGCTGCGCGGAGTCGTCGACGCCGAGCAGCTCGGCCGCCTCGTCGAGCAGCGGGACGTCCGCCACCGTCCAGCGCGCCGGGTGGCCGGGGCGGGCAAGCCGCTCGCGTTCGGCGGCATCTAGAACAGAGCCGGCGGCGGACCTGATCGCTTGCGGCGACCGCAGCAGGCCGGCCAGCAGCATTTCCGGTGTGAGCAGCGGCCACAGCGCGTCGAGGGCGGCGTTAACGCCGTCGGTGTCCCACAGGCGAGCGCGCGCGTCGGGCAGGTCTTCTGGCTCGAGCGGACGGTTGAGCACCCGCGCCTCGGCCCGGGCGAGCTCGGTGAGCAGTTCGGTGACGAAGAGCTTGCGCGCAACGTTGTGCGGCTTGCGGGTGGAGCGGGCGCGGTCGCGGGCGCGCAGGATCGGCTCCCGCGCCAGCGGGACGTCGACGCCGTCGGCGTCGACGACGAGGTCGTGCCTGGGCACCGCCTGCCGGTCGCGGAGCGCCTGCTGCAGCACGCGGACCATCCGCTCGTCGCCCTTGATCACCGCGGCGGGGTCGCGGGTGTCGGTCGCGTGCACGCCGGGGAACAGGTCGCCGAGGGTGTGCAGCACCACGTCGGTCTCGCCGAGCGACGGGAGCACCTGGCCGATGTAGCGCAGGAAGGTGGCGTTCGGCCCGATGACGAGGACGCCGCGGCGCTCCAGGATGCGGCGGTGCGTGTAGAGCAGGTAGGCGGCTCGGTGCAGCGCGGCGACGGTCTTGCCAGTGCCAGGGCCGCCCTGGACGACCAGGACACCGGGCAGGTCGGCGCGGATCACCCGGTCCTGCTCTGCCTGGATAGTCGCGACGACGTCGGCCATCCGGCCGGTTCGCGCGGACGACACGGCGGCGATGAGCGCGGCCTCACCGGAAAGCGTCCGCCTGTCCGACTCCGTCAACTGGTCCAGGTCGAACACCTCGTCATCCACGCCGGTGACGACACGCCGCCTGGTATAGATGTGCCGGCGCCGCACCAAGCCAACGGCGTTACCCGGTGTCGCCGCGTAGAAAGGCCGCGCGGCGGGAGCGCGCCAGTCAATCAGCTTCAGTTCGTATTCGCCATCGCGCAGGCCAATCCGGCCGATGTAAAGGGTGTTCCGCTTATCGTCGTCAGTGCGGCCGAAGCACAAGCCGCGCTCGGTCAGGTCGAGCTGGGCGAGCCGCTTAGCGTGCTCCGCCGCGGAGATATCGCGTTCCAGCCGCGCCTGGTGGGTCCCGCCCGCGCCGCCGTCGGCGCGCACGCCGGCCAGTCCCCGCCGGCTGCTCTCCCTTGCCTGGTCAAGTAGGCCGTAGAGCATCGACACGTACTCTTGCTCCGTCCGCACGGCGGCGGCGTAGCCGACCGCTGGCACAGCCTCGTTTCCCGCGAGCTGGCTTTCCTCAGCGCTTTCCTCGACGCTTTCCGCTGCGCTTTCCGTCTTGGTTTCCGTCGTGGTTTCCGCTGCGGACGGCTCAGAATCCGTTTGACGAACTGCCATGATAATTGGTATACTCCTGTAGCCAGTCAGTATTTAGCTGCTGGCTCTTTTTATGCCCGGGCAGGGTTACTCAGCTTACCACGAAGCCCAATCACAGCCGCCGCGCGCCAATTGGCCGATTGGGGGCGGTAATTCCGCGCGCTCACCTCCCTCGTCCGGCCCCGCATGCCGCGCCCTAGGATGGGCTGCGAGGCTGGAGGGGAGCTGACTATGCCTGAGCGCGTGGAGATTACCGGGCCCACCGAGGAGCGGTACGTCGAGATCCTCAGCCCTAAGGCGCTGGAACTGCTGGCCCGGCTGCACGACGCGCTCGCCGACGGGCGGGCCGCCGCCCTGGCCGCGAGGCGACGCAGGCAGGCCTTGCTTTCTGGCGGCGCGATGCTCGACTTCCTCCCGGAGACCGCCCTGATCAGGGACGACCCCAGCTGGCGGGTGGCGCCTGCGGCGCCGGGGCTCGCCGACCGGCGGGTGGAGATCACCGGGCCGACCGACAAGAAGATGACGATCAACGCGCTCAACTCCGGCGCGAACGTCTGGCTCGCGGACTTCGAGGACGCCAACACGCCGCTTTGGTCCAACATGATCGAGGGCCAGCTCAACCTCAAGGACGCGCTCGACCGGACGATCGACTTCACCAGCGAGGAGGGCAAGTCCTACGCGCTCGGCCCGGACGACACCCTGGCGACCATCGTGGTCCGGCCGCGCGGCTGGCACCTGGACGAGAAGCACATCCTCGTCGACGGGCGGCGCGCGTCGGGCAGCCTCACCGACTTCGCGCTCTACATGACCGCCTGCGCGCAGCGCCAGCTCGACAAGGGCAAGGGGCCGTACTTCTACCTGCCGAAGATAGAGTCACACCGCGAGGCGCGGCTGTGGAACGACGCGTTCCGCATCGCGCAGGACTACCTGGGCATCCCGCGCGGCACGATCAGGGCCACGGTGCTGATCGAGACCATTCCCGCGGCGTTCGAGATGGACGAGATCCTGTACGAGCTGCGCGAGCACAGCGCGGGCCTGAACGCGGGGCGCTGGGACTACCTGTTCTCGGTGATCAAGAAGTTCCGCACCAGGGGCAAGGAATTCGTGCTGCCCGAGCGTAACGCCGTCACGATGACCGCGCCGTTCATGCGCGCCTACACCGAGCTGCTCGTGCAGACCTGCCACAAGCGCGGCGCGTTCGCCATGGGCGGCATGGCCGCGTTCATCCCG
>Ga0209006_10006826_pt1 | contig 10308 bp, 8 predicted proteins | sample JacPin_JW_Ref_O2_FD_188567 | JGI IMG/M metagenome (GOLD analysis project Ga0209006, IMG submission 188567) | Forest soil microbial communities from Algoma, Ontario, Canada - Jack Pine, Ontario site 1_JW_Ref_O2 (SPAdes) (version 2) | ecosystem: Environmental > Terrestrial > Soil > Boreal... | reverse complement strand
GCTCGTGAGTGACCCCGCCGAATATCCGGGCCGCATTGCCGAACATCAGTGCGTCCCGCTCGGCTGGGCCGAATTCGCTAATGCAGCTCCGGTAAGCAGTGAGGACGTCGCCATAGGAGCTGAAGAGGCGATCGAGGGGCCAGTTCGTGCCGAAGAAGCTACGTTGCGAGCCGAAGAGCTCGATGCAGGACATGACCCACGGGCGGATCGATTCGGTGGTCCACCGGTGGTCGCACATTCCCAGGCCCGAAATCTTGACCACCACGTTGTCACACGCGGCGAGTGACGCCATCGCCTGGCGCCACGCCTCGAAGTAGGCGGCATCGCGCTGCCGCGGGTAGCAAGCATGATCGATGCAGAGCTGAATGCCAGGGAACTCGCGCGCGAGATCCACGGCCGCGGGCACCGCCTCCAGCAGCGGATCAGCACACAACAGCAGCCCGTGGCGCTCAAGGTGCGCGTAGCCCCGGCGCCAGTGCGGATCGGACAGATAGTCGTCGTACCGCAGGTCCCGGATACCGCGGACCTTGGCAAATGCCGCCTGCCGCGCGACGATGTCGCCCGCGTCGTCTCTGGACAGGTCGGCGGCGGCGACGATGGCCTGAGGAAAGGGCGCCGAGCGAAATTCTCGGTCGAGCCACGCCGTCTCCCGGACCGGGTCGCTCGTTCCGACGGCCGCCTGGACGTGGACCGCGGCGGTGACCCCGGAGAAGCGGGTCTCGCCGATAAAGTCATCGACCCGGTACCGGATGGCCTTGATGGCCCCGTAGTCACCTAGATCCGGATCCGTCGCGTCTTGTTCGAGCCACTCGTAGCGCAACCCCGGCTCTGAGCGGTCAAAGAAGTGGACGTGGGTGTCGTAGAAGCGCGTTCCGGCCGCAGCGGGCCCGGCTGGGTCAGGGCCGGCGCCAGCGCGCGACTCCGGGATTGACTGCCTGCCCGTCGAACTCATCTAGCCGATGTCCTCGGGGAGCTCATACCAGCGCACGCGCCGTCCGACCCGCGACCTGACCTGCCAGCGCGTCGTCTTCGGTGCCTTCTCGGCCGCCGTTATGAGCTCGCCGACCCGGCTCGCGATCAGCTCACGGTCCGCCGCGGTCAGGGGCAGCGCAGCCACCGCGCTCGTGAGCAGATGCATGTTGTCGGTGACCGTCGTGTACAGGCCCCAGTCGCGGGCCAGCGTCTCGGCGAAGTGCCCGGAAGCCAGCTCAGCATCGCCGTCGCGCTCGCCGGGTCGGTGGTCGAGCAGGAGCATGGCCGCGTCAGAGAGATCCTTCTGGTTGATCTGTGCCACCTGCATCTTCGTCATCAGCAGATCAGAGGCGGGCAGGGTCAGCGGCACAACGCCGAGGCGCTTGCTGAAGTCCAGCTTGTGGGACATGTTGAACTCGTCGAGAAAGACATCGACGTGATACGCACGGCTGGGATGGTGGTAGAGAAGCCGCGTTTCCCCGTGCGTGGCATTGAAGACGGTCTCCGGGGCGTACTCCCTGGCCTCCAGCAATCGGCGTAGCTGCCGCGACTCTTTGCGCCGGGCGATGAGATCGAAGTCGCCGTACGAACGCCCCAGCGCGGATCGTGTGCTGGCCGAGCTTCTCAGGTAGATGCCGACGCCCCCGATGAGCCGTACAGTGAGGCCCTCGGCGTCGGCCGATCCGATTACGGCCTCAGCATCCGACAGGATCTGCGATCCCGCGCCTGGGTCAGATTCCATGGTTCCAGAGACCTCCAGGGCGTCCTCGTCGGTGACGCCGCCGCCCGATACCTGGCCGATGCCTGCGCGGTGCGAATATCCGCTCATGGCCTCACCGCCTTACTGCCGAGACTGGCACCAGCGCTCCGCTGCTCGCGGAGCGGTACATACAGTCCAGCAGTTGGACGGTCGCCAGGCCAAGCTCGCCCGGAGACTGGTTCTCGCCCTCACCTAGTGCCAGCCCGATGAGGTTCTGCACGGGCGCTGCCATCGGATAGCCCCCGACTGGTGCGTGAACCTGGAGTGCCTCGCTCCCGGCCCGGGTAGCGATGGTCCCGGTTTCCCCGTAGACATCCCAGACAATGTGGCCGGCCGACCCGAAGATGCGGTATTCGAGCATCTCCGGCTCTGTCTCGATAACGCCGCCGGTCGCGGCGAGCGTCGCCACCGCGCCGGACTGGAACCGCACGCACCCGGCGTCGGCGAGGTCGACGGCGAGTCCCGCCGAGTAGGTCACGGCGGAGACAGACTCGACTTCCTGGCCCGTCAGCCACAGCAGGAGTGCGGCCGAGTGAGTTACCTGCGCCTGACCCTGGCCTCCGCCGGCGATGGCGGGATCGCTGTAGCTAGTCGGAAGCGGCGCGATCCGCCCGAACCCGAAGGCCTGGCGATAGTCCTCCGGCGTCCCCGAGTACAGGCTCCGGGCCACGGACGCGAAGAGCACGCTGGCGAACTCGAACGTCCCGATCATCCCCTGCCGGATGCAGGACCTGATGTACGCGGCCTGGGCGTTGTAGTGATACGGATATCCGACCACGATGGAGCGCCCCCGGCTCCGGGCCAGCGCGAGGAGTTCTTCTCCATCCGCGGATGCCAGGACCATCGGCTTCTCGATGAGTACGTGCGCCCCGCTGCTCAGGGCGAGCCTGGCCGCCTCGTAGTGAAAGTTGGGTGGCGTGGCGATGACAACCGCCTCGGGACTGACGTCGCTGAGCATGGAGGGCACGTCCAGGTAGGCCGCCGGGTTCCCGAAGGCTTCCTTTGCTACCTGCAGCCGGTCCGCATCGGACTCGACCACGGCCACCAGCTCGGCCCGCGGGTCCGCCACGACCGCGGGCAGGTGGGCGGTTGTCGCCCACCAGCCGCAGCCAACGACGGCCACCCGGACGGGATCGCGCATACCTGCTTCCACGGTCTACTCCGATCCCGGCCGAGTGCCAGTCATGTCGTCTCCGACCTCCGCCCGCTTACTCAGGCGGAATCGTGCTGTAGGCCATCCCGAGCTCGACCCCATGCCGCCGGTGCAGCGCCTGCGCGGTGTAGTACCAGATGAAAGCCAGTGCGATGACGACGACCGGGAGCAGCCACTCGAGCGTCTCGTAGCTCAGGCCGAAGAACGCGGTCGCCGACGTGATTCCCAGGTGGGACCGGTAATAGAAGCCCATGAAAATGAGCCCGAGGCCCGCGATGGTCGTGCCGGCGCCTGCGATGGGGGTGACGCTGATGCCGGCGATCTTCCAGTCCGCCGGCGAGTCTTTATACAGGTCAGGCCGCCGGACCCGCATGATCATCGCCGACACGCCAACGAAGATGAGCGGCAGATAGTTGAACAGCAGCACCACCCCGAGGATGGCCAGGAAGTTCGAGGTGAAGGCGCACGCAATCAGGCCGATGAGGCCGAACACCCAGGCGACGCCGATCGCATTGATAGGCGTGTGCGTGCGGTCGTTGACCTTGATGAACCAGCTCGGCAGCAGGCCGTCGAAAGCCCAGGTGAAGACTGCGCGGTAGGCCATCGCGCTGTTGACGTACAGGCCAGGCAGGAACCATCCCATGAAGGCGAAGGCCAGGATCGACACGATGACCACGTTCCGCGCCATGAGCGCGGCGAAATACGTGTAGCCGGCGGTCCCGATGGTCGTGCCGCCGGGCGCGTTGAACTGGCCGGCCACCGCTGCGGTGAGGAACTGGCGGCCGACGGTGTGCAGCAGCACGATGACGGCGAGATAAACCAACAGCCCGAAGCCCAGCCCCGCGCCCAGCATCGTGCCGAGCTGACGCTTCCGGCGATTCGCTCCCCGGAACTCGGCGCTGATGTAGGCGCCCCAGTAGACATACATGATCGCGGTCATCACGAAATACAGCGCGCCGATGGTCTGGGCCGCGCTGTAGCCGCCGCTAGCCCCGAGAGCGGCCGTCTTGTTGAACGCCCCGGTGCCGCCGAGGTTGTTGATGTCGTTGACAAAAGCGCCGTGGCTGGAGAACGCCAGGATCGCGATGTCGATCAGCCACGCTACGGCGGCGATGGCGAACAGGACGCTGAGCACCCGCATGGTGTAGCGCGTACCGCGGATCGAGAGGGCTGTCGTGATGGCGAGAGCGATGAATCCGACGATGAACTCAACCCAGTGGTGAGTGAAGTCAGTCCCCCACGAAAGCAGAGTGCTCGATTTCGTCACCGAGCCTATGACGGTGAAGACCGGCGATAGCCCCTGAGCTGCAGTCCAGTAAGCCCAGATCCCCGCGCTCAGCGCCGTCGACAGGAAGAGGCAGAGGTTGAATGCGAATCCGATCTGCGGGTTGACGACCCTCGTGGTGAAGGTGTAGTCGCCGCCGATCCTGGGCATCGTCGCGCTCAGGAGCGCATATGTAGTCCAGATGAACGTACAGGCTACGAGCGCGATGGGAATGGCGATATACAGGTTGGCCTTGGGGAACGCGGCCAGCGCGGTGAGGACAAAGACCAGCGCGATTCCGAGCGTGCCGGTGCCCGAGATGTTGAACACGACCTGATCGCGAACGCCAAGTTCCCGGACGAGGCCGGTGGACTTCCGCTCGAAGACTGGCAGGCGAACACTCGCTTGTTCGCTAGCTGAGTCGAATGCCGGCGATGTTGCCATCGCATCCTCCCTCTCTGCTTACTGATCGTGTCTGGCCAGCGACTACGTAAAGTGCGTTTACTAGGTGTCCACGCGATAACGCCGGACGAAGTCGTCGTCGAGCGCCCAGCCAAGCCCTGGGCCGTCAGGCAGGGGCTGCTGCCCGTCCTGCAGCGGCTTGCGGTTAACCAGGAGATTCCAGAAGATCGGGTCGCGCTGCGGAGTGAAGGTCTCTACGAAGGTGCCGTTCGGCATCGACGCGAGCAGGTGAGCCGCGATATGCCCCTCCTCGTGGTGCGCCAGCTCGATGTCGAAAGCAAGCGCCATCGCTGCGATCCTGCGCCACTCGGTCGGGCCGCCACCCCAGGACACGTCGAAGTTCGACACGTCGATCGCGGAGTTCACCATCATTTCCCGCATGCCCACGCGCGAGATCTCGCTCTGGCCAGCGGCTACGGGGACGTTGCCCCTGAGCCGGATGTCACGGAGCCCGCGGAAGTCGCTGTGCCAGCGGGTTGGCTCCTCGAACCAGCGCAGGCGAAGGTCAGGCGGGAGCAGCCGCAGGAACTCAAGGGCCTCGGGGACCGTGTATCCCTGATTGGCGTCGACGACGAACACGAAATCCTCGCCGACCAGCGAGCGGGCGTACCGCAGGCGCTGAGCATCGACCTCCGGAGGCCTGCCGCCAACCTTGAACTTCATGCCGACCATGCCGTGCTCACCGACGAAGAACGCTATGTCCCTCTCGATGGCCGCCTGATCGTTGTCGTCGTAGTAGCCACCGATGCCGATCATCGGAACTGACGACCGGTATCCGCCCCACACCTGCCACAGCGGCGTCCCGAGTGCCTTGCCGACGGCATCCCAGATCGCCGTGTCCACACAGGCAATGGCCTGCATCGCCAGATGGCGGCTGCGCAGCTGGTCAAACGTGATCGGGAGCATCGCTTCCCAGCAGCGCTCAGTGGACAGCACGTCAAGACCGGTGATCAGAGGTGCGATCTCGTTGTTGATGATCGCGACAACCTCGGCTTGTTCCTCGTCGGTGTCAGCGTTGTAGGCCTGGCCGATGAGCCCATCCGAGGTGCGCACCGTCGTCAGGATCGTGCAGCGGTTGCGCATCTTGTAGTAGCTGCCGCGGTAAATCCGGTCTAACGGAACCCGCAGCGCAACCGTTTCTATCCGCTCGATCAACGCCATCCTCGCACCCTCACAGTGGCGACCGACTACGGCTTGGTAACGTTTCCAAGAAAGTAATTGATCGTTCTCACGCGTGTCAATGGCCCGGCGACGCCGAGCGCGCGTACCCGACGGGGGTGCGCGCGGCATGGACTGGCGGCGGCGCGCGGCGCGCATCCCCTTACGAGGCAGCAATCGTGGCCCCGCGCTGGTGTCATGGCTGACCCGGCGTACACCGCAGGGCCAGATCCGGCCGGGTTTCCGGCCGGCGATGAAGACATGACCTCGCTTGACGCACGGCGCTGGCGCGACCTAGCGTTGTCGAAACGTTTCCAACTGAGGTAGCGGGGATGTGCCACGACTGCGTTAGCGAAGACTTCCCGACCCTCACTCAGCAGTTCGCGAGCAGATTGCTGGAGTGCTCCCGCGCGCTCTTGTCCGGGCCTGCCCGCCGAAATGCGGCCGTGCTGCTGGCTGACTTCTTAGCTTGTCTGCGAGCCGGCGCGGGTCGGCCCGGTTGTCCCGCGACGGGCTGGGAGGACTTCGCCAACGCTCTGCGCGCTGGTGACTCTCTGGCTGGCCGCGCCGGTGTCACCGATGCATCAGCGGCGGCGGCCGCCGCGGCGGCGCACGCCCTGGACCGTGACGATATTCACTGGGACGCCGTTACCCACCCCGGCTCGGTGGTGTGGCCGGTAGTGCTCGGGCTGGGCGCAGAAGTCGGCGCGACCGGCCCGCAAGTTCTGGCTGCCGCGGTGGCCGGATATGAGGCCTGTGTTCGCATGGCCACGTTCCTGGGTCCGCAGCATCGCCGGTGGTTCCACTCCACGGCGACAGCCGGCACGATCGGTGCGGCGAGCGCGGCCGCGATCCTGCTCTGCCCCGAGGACGGGGCGCTGGCGAACGCGCTGGGCCATGCCATCTCCGTGATCGGCGGGTCCGCCCAGTGCCTCGGCGAGCACAGCGGCACGCAGGTGTTTCACCGTTCCCACGCCGTCCGGTCCGGTATCGCCGCGGCCAGAGCGGCCGCCGATGGACTGCCGGCCACCCATCTCGGCTTCGAGGGAACGGGCGGACTCCTGGCCGGTCCCGAGCCGGCGGAGCGCGCACGTGCGGCGCTGATCGATGACCGACCGGCTGCGATCGGGACGACATCGATACGGCTCTACGCGACGGCCGGCTGGAATCAGGCCGCCGCGGAAGCCGCCGCGGCTCAGCCGCGGTCGGCGCTGAGGGAGTCCTCGGAGCTGGCGGTGCACGTCCACCCGGCGGCCGCTGATGTCAGCAGTGGTCCGGCGGCCTGCGGACGGGACCGCTGGTGGAGCCTGGAGTGGTCGGTGGCAACAGCGCTCGTCACCGCAGACCCGCAGGTGAGCCCCGAGGCCCCGGTCAGTGACGAGGCAATGCGAGAACGGCTGGCGCTGACGATGGTCGTGGTCGGCGACCAGCCGTCGCCCCTCACTGCTTCGGTGTCGCTGAGCGCGGCCGGAAGGCCGGCTTCGACGACAGCGGTGAGCTGTCCCTCGGGCCATTACGCCAATCCCGCGAGCACTGAGCAACTGGCCGCCAAGTGGTCGCGCATGAACGAGGCGAGCGGATGGGCTGCCGCGACAGTTCTGGAGTCGATCTGCACAGACGCGCTGGCGACCGCCGATCCGGCCAGCGGTCGGCTCGGCGCCCTGCTTGTGGGTGGAGGCCACGCTGACCAGGTCAGTTCGAGCGCAACACGCGAGGGATGGAGCTCATGACTACCGTTCGTAAGCTGCGAATGCGTCAGGCGATCGCTGCCGCGATGGCCGATGAGATGGCCGCCGACCCGACGGTCGTGCTTCTAGGCGAAGACGTGGGTGCGGCCGGAGGGGTCTTTAAGACCTCGGAGGGCCTGCTGGAGACGTTCGGGCCGATGCGTGTCCGAGATACGCCGATCTCAGAGATGGGATTCATGGGCGCCGCCGTCGGCGCCGCGGCGGCGGGCCTGCGGCCGATCGCGGAGATCATGTTCGCCGAGTTCATGGGAGTAGCCCTCGATCAGCTGGTTACCGAAGCGGCGAAGTTGCGCTACCTGTCTCGAGGGGAATACGGCGTGCCGCTGGTGGTGCGCATGTCCGCTGGTCCCGGACTCGGGTTCGGCGCTCAGCACTCCCAGACTCTCGAGCATTGGTTCGCGGCGACCGCCGGACTGAAGGTGGTCAGTCCGTCCGGTGCGAATGCGGCCTACGGTTTGCTCCGCGCGGCGATCAGAGACAACGATCCGGTCGTGTTCATCGAGCCCAGGGTGCTGTACGGAGAACGCGAGGAAGTGCACGCGGGTGACGATGCGATCGCGGCGCTGGGGAAGGCCCGCGTGATCAAACCGGGAGCAGACGTGACCGTCGTTGCCCTGGGTCAGACTGTGCTGACCGCGATGGCGGCCTCGTCCGGAACGGACTGGAGCGCGGAAATCATAGACCTGCAGACCCTGCAGCCGTGGGACCGCGAGACGGTACTTGACTCCGCCCGGCGAACCGGCCGGCTGGTCACGATAGAGGCCAATCCGATGGCGGGCGGCTGGGGGGCTGATCTGGCGGCAACAGCAGCCGCGGAGCTGTTCGGACGTCTCCGGGCCCCCGTGCTGCGCGTGACGTGCCCGGACCTGCCCGTGCCGTTCGCATCCGCGCTCGAGTCGCGGTACGTTCCCTCGCCGGACTACCTGCGGCACATGATCACCGCCATTGTGGCCGACAACCGGCTCCCCAGGGCCTGGTGGGAGGAGGAGGCAAGTGCGTGAGCTTCTTGAGCAGGAGACATCGTCGGCGGCACCACAGCATCCGTGGCTAGCTCGCCGGGCCGTGCTGTCGGATCCGGTTGAGCGCTACCGCCGCATGGTCGAGATCCGCTGTACCGAGGACTGGGTCAAGCAGCTCTTCACCGACGGCCTGGTCGCCGGCTCCACGCATACCTGCCAGGGTCAGGAGGCCGTATCGGTGGGTGTGGCGGCCGCCGCGCGGCCAGCCGACACCGTCGTGTGCACCTATCGTGGCCACGGCCACGCCCTGGCGCTCGGAATGGCCCCGGAACCATTGATCGCGGAGATTCTCGGCCGGGAGTCCGGCTGCGTCGGCGGGGTCGGAGGCTCGATGCACCTTTCGGGCCGGGTCATCGGCCTCATGCCCACCATGGCCATCGTCGGGGCCGGGATTCCGATCGCCGCGGGCGTCGCGTGGGCCGCCCAGGCCACGAAGCGCGACGATGTGGCGATCGCCCTATTCGGGGATGGCGCCGCCAACATTGGCGCCTTCCATGAAGGCATCAACCTGGCCGCAGTCTGGCGCCTCCCGGTGGTCTTTGTCTGCGAGAACAACCTGTACGGGGAGTACAGCAGTATCTCCGATACCACGGGGGTCACCGATATCGCGACCCGCGCCTCCAGTTATGGCATTCCTGGCGAGATAGTCGACGGCCAGGACCTGGATGCCGTGACAAGCGCCATGTCCGCTGCGATCGACCGGGCCCGCTCCGGCGAAGGACCCTCCCTGCTGGAGATGAAGACCTACCGGTATTCCGGCCACTCGCGCTCCGATACAGGCGCCTACCGTCCGGCGGGCGAGCTTGAAACCTGGCTGGCACGTGATCCTCTGCAGCTATACGCCGCGCGCCTCGCGGCAATGGGCGCGGCCAGCCCCGAAGAACTGGAAGCCATTCGCACTGAGACCCGGCAATCGGTGGAACTGGCCGTAGCGGCCGCGAAGTCGGCGAAGGAGCCCGCTTCGGACGCGATGTTCCGGCACGTGCTTGAGGGCGTAAGGTGAGGAGCCTTGTCCGCCTGCCCAAGCTGGGCGAGACGGCCGCTGACGTGGTGATCCAGCAATGGCTCGTCAGGGTTGGCGACAGCGTGGAGGCTGGTCAGCCGCTCGTCTCGGTGGAGACCGACAAGGTAACGACAGAAGTGCCCGCCCCTGTCTCCGGGATAATCGCGGAAATACTTGTCCAGTCCGACGATGAGGTACGGACTGGCGACCACATATGTGTTATCACCGACTGATGTGTCAGCCGTCCGCGGCGCTCCGGTGAATGCACCGGACAGTCACCTTGGCATGAGGTTAAGGCGGGTACGAAATGGCTGACACGGGCGACCCGGTCGCCAAGACCACGATGAAAGAGATCGCGCAGCAGGCTGGTGTGGCGCTGTCCTCTGTTTCCCGGGTGCTGAACGGGCATCCGGCCGTGAGTGAAGGCCTGCGACAGCGTGTGCTGCGGGTCGTGGATGAGCTGAAGTACGAGCCCAACCATACGGCCATGAGCCTGCGCCGGGGCGCAACCAAGACCGTGGCCTTTCTCGTTAGGGACATCGCCAGCCCGCTGTTCGCGGACATCATCAAGGCTGCAGAAGAGCATCTGCGCGGCTCTGGTTATTCGATGCTGCTGACCAATTCCGGCGACGAGACCGACCGCGAAGCTGGCCACATCCGCATGCTCACGCGACGCCAGGTCGACGGGCTCATTCTCTGTCTGACGAGCGAAACGGACCACGACACGACGGCGGCTCTGCGCGCTGTACGTGCGCCGCTGGTTCTCTTC
>Ga0209006_10006824_pt1 | contig 10309 bp, 9 predicted proteins | sample JacPin_JW_Ref_O2_FD_188567 | JGI IMG/M metagenome (GOLD analysis project Ga0209006, IMG submission 188567) | Forest soil microbial communities from Algoma, Ontario, Canada - Jack Pine, Ontario site 1_JW_Ref_O2 (SPAdes) (version 2) | ecosystem: Environmental > Terrestrial > Soil > Boreal... | reverse complement strand
AGGTGGTCCAGAGCAGCAAAACAGCCGGCACGATCACGACAAAGAAGTTCGCGACCCCACGTCCGCGCCGCCAGGCGAGAAAGGCAAGCGGAAGAGCGATCAAGAGAATTTGAGCCAGATCATTCGGATCGCTCAAGAAGCCGGCGCCGCGTATTCGTGTCAATTGCCCGATCACCTCGTCTTGCGGAGAGGAGATATTGGTCAGCAGAACGAACATCTCGCCGTGGTAGCCCGCGTAATACCCACAGAGCGCCTCCACGGAAACAACCAGGCAAGAAGCCACTGCGGCCAGTGTCATAATCTTCAACCTGCGAATCGTCGTCACGTTAACGACGATGAAGAAAAAGACTGCCGCGCTAGGCAGGAACAGGCGCCATCCTTCGATCACCCCGCCGAGCCATCCGCGAGCCACCTGCGAAAGAGCAATTGCTACAATGAAGGCGACCAGAAGATAGGTTTGTACTGACTTTTTCCAATAGCTGTACGTCGCCATGCTAGGCAAGGAAGCCAGAGCGGTAATTCCGGCCAGGTAGGTCACGACGTGATAGCTCGCCCACTCCTTTCCGAATTGTTCCGGGGAGATGATGGTAACCACGACATACAGGATAGTGAGTGCGAATCCCATGATTACGCGGCTAAGCCCATCGGCATGTTCAGACTCGTCAAATCGATCGCGAGCTTTTCAAGAGTGTGCCTGAGACCCTGAATGACTTTTCCAGTGAAAGAAGAGTAGATGTCACCTGGCGCCGCGGCCCACAAGCACAATCTTGATCGTGTTCAGGAAGACCAGTAAATCTAACCCCACGGACCTGTTCTTGATGTAATAGAGGTCGTAGCGCAGTTTTTCCTTGGCGTCTTCGACCGAACTTCCATACTTATAAAGAATTTGAGCCCACCCGGTGATCCCTGGACGAACAGAGTGTCTCAAGTAGTAGAAAGGAATTTTCTCATTCAAAGCCGCGACAAACTCGGGCCGCTCTGGGCGCGGACCGACAAGGCTCATGTCGCCCTTCAACACGTTCCAGAGTTGGGGAATTTCATCAATGCGTGTCTTACGAAGGAATCTGCCCATCTGTGTGACTCGCGGGTCGTCGTCCGCGGCCCAGGTTGGCCCTGTATCTGCCTCAGCGTCGGAGCGCATCGTGCGGAACTTGTAGCAGCGAAAAATTCGATCATCCCGCCCTACGCGATTCTGCGAGTATACGACTCGGCCTGGCGAGCTAAGCTTGATGGCTATAATGATGAACGGAAGCAACGGCAGACTGAGTAGCAATCCGACAATCGAAATCGCCACGGACGCGAATCGCTTGTAGAACAGGAAGAGCCCGGACGCATGAGAGCCTGGCGAAAACAGCAGCCAGCTCAATCGGATGGATTCAATGGGAACTTTTCCGGTGATCGACTCGTAGACATCATTTCCATCTTGAACTTGTACGCCACGATTCTTCAGCGCAAGTAACAAACCGACCGGCAGTTTCCCGCGCCGTTCCTCCATCGCTACAACGATACGGTCGACACCGCGCATACGCTGGCCGACGCCAAGGTTCTCCCAGAAGCTGGTCTGCGAGAGAACGACCGGGATCTTACCGATCTCGTGATTGCCAGGATGGTTTTCGATTGCGGGCAGCTGTGCACGAGCGGCAAGACGAATTCCCAGCTCGGGCCGCATTTCGATTTCATGCACAAGAGATTCAGCCAGCGAGCCTTCACCCAAAATGACCACTCGCTCTGCGAACCCCTGCGTACTGTTGATAGCCGAAAACAGTCTTCGCCAGAGAAGCAGCAACAACCCGACAAATAGGAAACCGAGATGAAATATTCCCCGGCCCAATTTCACCGGCGGGTACAGATAGTACAGGAGACCCAAAGCGATGTAAGCAACGCCCAGCACCTGGATCAGGCGAACAAGCGCTTCGCGCCGATTGCTTACAATCGCAGAATCGTAGAGGTCGAAATAATACATGCACGTCAGGAAGGCCACCGACACGAATAGAATCTTCAGAGAGCCGTACTGATACGTAAGCATGAACCTGGCTTCGCCGGTGCCCAACCGCGCTAGAGCCGACGCCACAAGCGCAAGAGTGATCAGACAGGCTTCTGAAATTCCCAGCAGAAGCGTTCGTTTAGGGACATAGGCATGCAAGAGACGGATCAAGGAACGCTCCAGGTCAGGGGGGAGGGGCGGAAGACAAGGCTTCTGTGACGAGCTAACGAGAATGATTTATTTGTGCCCTCCCTTGCGCCGACGCCGGACGATAGCTCCGCCGATCAACAGGGCTGCTCCGAATAACAGCGCCGTGGCCGGCTCCGGAACAGGGGCTGGCCCCTGATCAATCGGAGTCACTGGCGGATTGAAAGCTTGGAGTGGATCCTGCTTCGGGCAGCCCCAACTCAATAGAGCTGCGGCAAGAGAGACACCAAGAATCCATCTCCTAGGATGCATCCTTAATATCTGTCTCGCTGCGGTCCAGACAAGTGGTGAATTAAAGAGCCGGTTTATGTTTCTCATGGGGGTACCATCCTTGTAACTATCTGCAATGCCTTAGAACCGAGGCTGAACTTCACTTTCCGCTAGACCTCGGGACACGGTTGAGCGTTGCCTCTTCCGGAGAAACTTTTTTCTAACAGTTAGTGAGGATAAACTTTCGATTGGCAGGCGCATTTGGCCCGCAAAGCGGTCAATCTGGCAGGAATTCCTCGACCTGTGGATAGACGCGGCGCGCAAAATCCACCGCCCGCACTTCAGCGCTCGCTTCCCCATCAGCAGCAGTCGTCCAGATTCGCACCATTGCCCCGTCAGTTGGTCTGTTCTTCAATCCGTCGGCAATGAGCAAGAACTTAGCCAGATATTCGCTGGCAACGATCCGTCCGCGCGACTGATACCAGTAGAGCACCATATTCCGTCTCGCTCCCTGGGCCACTAGATATCCGTTCACAAGCACAGGAACGCCGCTCTCTGAACCGATCTGGACACGACTGGAATGGATTGGTTCCCATCCGGAGCCGGGAAGACAATTTTTGGGAGAGTGAATTCTGTCGCCGGAACGTTGGTCCTTGTAGTAGCCGACATAGAGCTCGATCGGAGGCGTGCTGCCGAGATACACGCGGTTGATATAGTCATCCGCTCCGACTGCGCGTACGACCTGTGTCTCGAACGGACGATCCTCACCGTGTGAAAGTCCGATGTTGGACGGAAATTCGCGCAACGGCCAATGCGGCGCAGCAGCAACCTTAGGCCTGAAGCTATGCGTCGCGAAGATTCCTCCCACAAGGGCCATCGCGGCCAGCGAGACTCTTAGATAAGTCATGGACAGAACTGAATGGAATTCTGCTCTCTCAAATGCAGGCCAAGAATTCTATGGACGAGCAGGATCGCAACAAAAGCCAGCGCGAAAAACGCAAGGCCAAGAGCCACATGCACCACACCGGAATCCACGCTCGGGCCGAAGAAGTAGCTCAGCACACCTGTCGCGACGAGACGCAGACCGTTGGTCGCGATCGCCATGGGAATGCTCGCGACCGCCAAGACGCTGCGTTTCCACGTGCTCGGCTCGGCCAAGTATCCGTAGGCGACCACTGCAGCCAGCAAAGAAAGTAGCGAACGGATCCCGCTGCATGCTTCGACCACATTGAGCGTGCAGTTCGGGAGAATGAGTAGATTCCCCTCTCGCACGGTGTGAATCCCGAGCGTGACGAGACCGGTAGCGCCCAATCGCGATGCCCACAACTGAAGAGGAAGCGTCAATTGGTAATAAACGATTGCCGGCAGTGGGATCATAAACAACAGGTAGCCGATCGGAAATGCAACCGACCGCAGCGTCTGGCGACCGGCCAGAAATAGGACGATTCCTGAGATCAGGATGACCAGGGACAATCGCGCCATGAATAGTTCAGCGCCCAGCATCCCCAGAATCCGCAGCCCGATGGCGAATAGCATAATCGTCAGACCGGAATTGTTCGGGCGTAACGGCAGCGCCGACCACCGATCCCGCTCGTTCCACAGAACAAAACCCGCGAATACCGGAACGAAAAAGCCGTGCCCATAGTTCGGGTCGCTCCACCATTGTTTGACCAGCGATCCGAGTACCGGCGCATACAGGATCGTCGTCAATGCTGAAAATGACAGCGCAGCGAACCATGCGACGACCTGCGACCGCGACCCTTCCCCGGATGCATTTTTCGTCCAAGTTGTGTCCCCCATCGTGGGCGGGCCGTTCCTCTGGCTTTCGAACGACCGGGCGCGCTCTCGGTCGGGAGGATCCACTCGTCCCCTCGCACCTAGCCACACGAGATAGTTAACAAGCAGAAACATTGAGTACGCCATCCTATTCGGTCTCAGCCAGACAAGCTAAAACCTATGCTAAGTGAATCTCTTTGCGGAGATGAGGGACGCGCGTCTGTGCGGAGGAACCTTCGATTTGTCGGCAACAGACAATCTCTCGAAGACCTCTGGGATATCACACTTTTTTAGAACCGTTTTTTCCGTACTTTCGAGCGCCATAATATTGCCCGTCGTAATCTATCTGATCGAAGTCAGAAGCTTCATTGACGACCACTCCAATCAACTTCGGGTGGTCGAGCGACTGCAGTCCTTTCTTCAAAGCCTTGAGCGGCGCCACGCCCTCACGCACCACTAATAGCGTGCCGTCCACCAATTTCGACCACAGGTTGGCATCGATCACCGGCAGCATGGGCGTGGAATCTACGACGATCCAATCAAATTGGCCGGCTAGCTCTGCGAAGGCTTCCGCAAGTTGCCCCGATCGCAGAATTTCCGAGGGCCGGTCGCAGGCCTTCCCGGCCGGCAGAAACCATAGCCCTGAGCCAGTGAATCGGAGCATGTAGCGCGCGAGCTCCTGGTTTCGGTCCGTCCACCAATCGCTCAGTCCTTGCAAATCTTTCAGTCCGAACATCGATGCCAGGGTCGGCCTGTGCAAGTCTCCTTCAATCAGAAGCGTCTTGGATCCAGAATACTTAGCCAGGGTCACCGCCAGATTCGCGGCCACAAATGACTTGCCCTCGTTGATCACGCTGCTGGTCACCTGCAGCGATTTCAGTTCGTGTTGCTTGCGGATGTCGTCTAAGCGGACAGCAAGGGCTCGAAATTTTTCTGCGCCCAGACTGTTGGGATCATTCCACGCGACTAGACGCGATGCCGGTGGTGGTTGCACCATCAGCGACCGCGCCTTTTCGCTCTCGACGATCTTTTTGATCCCGACCGTTTCCCTTAAACCGGTCCCCTCCGCCAAGGCATGGCTCGGCGCTTCGGCGGTTTCCGAGGGCTCCGGGATGACTAGTTCAGCAGGAACCATGTGCAGCGGGACAGAATCCTGCTGGCTCTGCCGAATTGTTGCTCTGCTGAATCCTTCAAATAACTGGCTCATTGGTTTCCATTCCTGATTCTGAGTTGCCTTTCCGGCACGAAACACCCAAGCTCATGCCGCAGAGCAAATTGCTCGGGCGTCCACAGGGAAAGGGGTATCGCATCAAGGCCGCGGCTCTTCATGACCACCGTCGCTCAACCGTTGTAATACGTGTAGAGATTTCCAGTGAAAATCAATAGAGTCACCACCGCCGCTGCCCCACATTCCATGTACCGTGCGACAACGCGGGAATGATCTTCTCTGGGCGTGCTCAAGCGAGGAATACCTACCAGCATCCGGGCAGGAAGAATTCCTTCGAGATCTTTCTCCTGCCGGAAGCGAACGTCGGTCAATTCTAGAAACGTGGCAATACCCAAACCGAGACCGGCGCCCAACGCCAAGCCGACAAGACTGATCAAGAAACGATTCGGCGCCGAAGGTTTGTCGGGCAACTTTGGCGGATCGACAATGTGGAACTGTTGGCCCTGCTGCTGCTGTCCGAGGCTCGTGGCGAGCTGCGATTGCGTTTGCTTTTGGAGAAGCGAGTTGTAATTGAATTTGGCTTCGTCATACCCGCGCGAGACGACAGTCAGCTCCTGCTCAGTTTCCGGCGTCAGATTCAGGCGGCCCTGGTACACGGTTGTTTGTGATTCAAGATCCTTCGCGTGCTGTTGCTCGTTCTGGATCTCCAATTGATTGGCCTTGAGCTGACTCTGAAGCTGCATGATGGCGGTGGGTGAGCCGCGCTGCACTCCTTCTTCCGCGGAGAAGTCGATTGCGGTTGTTGACCTGCTGGTTTGATGATTGGAAGCGATTTCCGCCTCGTTCTGCTTCCTCAATGCCTCGGTCTTGGCGATCTCGTCTTTCAGAGCCACGATGTCAGGATGATCGTCGGTATAGCGAGTGCGTAAATTCTGGATTTGAAGGCGCAGATTTTGAAGCACCTTGTCCAGTGCCTGCGTCGAAATCACGGCGGCGTCTCCGCCAAGACTCGCCTGCGCCGATTGATATTGCTGCAGCAGGGATTCCAGATAGATCTTCTGTTGTTTGGAAGTGTCTAACGCGTGTTGCGTGCTCGCCAGCTGTGCCTGCAATCCTGCCAGAATTTGGACGTTGCTCTGCAACTGGCCCGGCAGGTTCCCCGCGTGTTTGGCTTTGAACGCTGAGACTTCCGCTTCTTGTTCTTGCATTTTGGTACGTGCGTCCGCCAGTTCGCTATCCAGAAAGGCCGTCGTGTTTTCGGAAAGCTGCCGTTGCGCCCTCACATTTTCATTGATGAACAAAGACGTCAGCTCGGAATTTACCTGCTGAGCGATCTCGGGTGTATCCGCTGAGTAATGAATCTTGAAAGTGAAGAACTCTCCGCGATATCCGGGCGCCCCCACCAGCTCAATCTTGATGTCGCCCCGCATTTGATCGACGGGATCCTTGGGCTTGAAAAAACCGTTCATCCGGGGAGGCGTTGCATAAAGTTTAAAGCGGCCGATGATTGCCTGCAGGCTGGCATAGCTCAAAACCTGTTGCGTCGTGCTCTGCAAACGATTTTGGAGATTCACATTGACGTTCTCCATCACATATAGGTCTGACACCTTTTGTTGTTCTGCGGAGATTAGGGCATCGGACGTGTAGGTGGTCGGCAAGGACCAGCTTCCTCCCCATATCGCAATCCAGCACAGAAACAGTGGAAGCAATATCCACCAGCGCCGTCGCACTATGATGGCGAAATACTCTTCCCATCCGCGCGGAACCCGTTCCTCTAGTCTGTCTGACATTGCTCGCCTCTCTGTCGTCCAGTCCAAACGTCGCTCATTTTTCCCGCTCAAAATCTGGAAGTGTTGCTCGTGATTGTCGCCGGCTATCGAAATAAGATCGGCCGTAGGCCAAAATTGAAGCCTACGGAAAACTGGTGACTAATGAAGTTGGTTGAACAATTCGGCGAATTGCAACCGGCGGCGTTGGTAGCCTGCAGCCCCGCACCATAGCTCACAAATAGGTTGGTCCCGGGCCGCATTTGATGATTGAACCGAACCGCGGCATACCAGGAGTTGTAGTGTTGGAAGCTAGAGATCGTGGTATTTGGGATCAGGCTCCCATTGCTTGCGTAACCCAGAGAGGTCGAAAGTCGCCATCTCGAACTCAGTTTTCGCTCTACCGTCGCCTGTATCTGCCCTGTCTGCGCCCCCACCAGCACTCCGCTCCCTCCGGTCACGAGGCGATCATAACTAAGTGAAAGCGTCGTGCGGTCCCACTTATAATTCAACGCGCTATCGAGCGCCCAGGAGAGGTTGTTCGCATAACCTGTAAACACCCCTCGCAGCATGACCACGCTCGGGCCGGCGGCAAGTTGGAAACTCAGTCTTCCAGTCACATATCGCGCATACCCGAGCTTCACCACGTTGTACTTGATCGTCTGGGGAAACTCGGGATACCGGAAGTCATCGAAGGTGTAGATCACCGCAATTGTGCTGCGCGGGTTAACGGAGTAGTTGTACCCGGTTTGAAATAACGTGTCAGCGCTGTTGATAAAGCCCACGCCAAAAAAATTAAGCGTCCCGTACGACCCGGAAGCTGTCCAAGTAGCACGTGGGCTGACCTTGTATTCTATCTGCGAGACCGCCATATTACTCAATCGGGGCACCATAATCGTCGGAATCGTCTGGTTGGGACCAAGAATCGAACTCAGAGAGCCGCCGGGAGCAAACGGAGAATCGCCGCTGAGGAATTGCAAACCTCCAACGCCTCCAAATCCAAAAGGAGATTCCGAGAGAAAACTGACATCGTCGCCCAGCAGGACGGACCAGCGCTGCCATTTGAAGTTGTACGTGAACTCCAGGTCTTGGATAGCCGAGTTTAAATACGTCGAGAACATCCCGCCACCCGAATAGTGCAGAACTAGTTCGGAGCGGTTTGTCACGTGGTTCAAGTCGAGCGTACCCAGCAGATAGTTGAAATCTGTCAGCTGACCAAAACCTGCCCCGGTAGAACTCGTGCCCAACTGCGAAGTTGCGCTGAGGCTCGGTGCTAGGAAATTGCGCGCACCCACGGCGGGACCCAGTGTCGGTGCCTGCACGCCACTTAGCGGCTGATCGTTGCCCCCGGCCTGGACTTGCTCGCCCGCACCGAGCGGCGAGTTCAGCGCCATTACGCTCGTGCTTCCCGCCGGCAAGGGTGCCAGATAAGGTGTCACCGGTTGTTCGCGCGGATCGTTCTTGGCTGGAGGGGTTTCCTGGGCCTGGACCATCGGCGCATAGAGAAGCACCGCAAGAAGCACCGCGAGATTCACCGAACCCCGAATGCGAATCAGTTTTCTCATGTTTTCCTACGGCACGACAATCGTATCGCCAGGTTTCAGCTGAATATTTTGTTCGGTCTTGCGCCCGCTGATCACTTCCTTATAGTTGACCGCAAATATTTTGTCCGCGCCTTTTTCCTTGCGCATAACGTAGATCTTCTTCACGTTGGCGTATGGCGTGAATCCCCCAGCGATCGAAAGGGCCTGCATCACAGTCATGTCCGGCACAAGGGGATAAGCTCCTCCGCGGTTTACTTGGCCCAGAATATAAATCCGCAGGCTGCTCATCTGCGCCACGATCACCGTCACCTGCGGATGGACGATCGTCGCGCGCAATTTTTCCACGATCTCAACGCTTAATTGTGTAGGAGTCAATCCCGCGGCCTGCAAGTCGTTTAGCAATGGCAGCGAAATCTTGCCATCTCGGCGGACCGGCACAGTTCGGGAGATCTCTGGCTCTTTCCAAACGTCGATGGTAAGAACATCCTCGGGGGCGATGGAATAGTTCGGATCTTCCGTCGCTGCCTTCGGCGGCGACGAAGGGGTGCTTCCGGCAGTCAGGACCTTGGCGCTTTCGCTCTTAATGTCTTTTCGTGCCTGTCCCTGAGCCCGTGCGGAAATCGAAAACGATATGAGCCATATCGCGGCCGTTACACAGAACCACTTTCTCATGACACCCTCGCTTGCAAGTCTCGTCTCGACTTGGAGTCTTGCATCCCAATCCGCTTCCTTTTTATTTGGCATTGCCGTTCGCCAGTCTGGGCCGTCAGTCCGCAGACTCGATTAAGCCAGGGCCGTGGCCTCCGCACGGGCGTGTCGCGAACCGACTGCAGCGCCATTGCCGGAATCTCTTAACCGCGGGCCGTTTACTGCCTCAACCTGGAATGCTGCCACTTCGATGGCCGCCGCCGTCCCCAATATCTCCACCGACAGCACCAGCCGAGAAATGTTCTTTTTCCGTACGAGGATCCCTTCGATCCCTGTCAGTGGCCCGCACTTGACCCTCACCCAGTTTCCGCATTTAAGGTAAGGGTGCGCTTCGACGCGCGCGCCGCTCTCGATGACTCGTCGAATCGCTTCGATCTCAGCGTCTGGAATCGCTGCTGGCTGGCCTGCACTGGACACAAGGCCATATATTCCTGGCGTGGTAAGGATCTGGAGCCGCCGCTCAATGCCCCCTTTCAGAAACACGTAACAGGGAAAAAGGGGCAACGAGAGTGCTTTAGTCCGGTCCTTCCAATTGTGGGTGGTTGCGTACAGCGGAAGAAATGTGTTAAATCCCTTGTTCGTTAGAACGTGATCCACCATTTTCTCATGCTGATGGCGAGTGTAGAGCGCATACCAGGAAGAGTCAGAAACAGAATTCTCAGCCGCAGTCATTGACCCAGAAAGCATAAAGCTCCGCCCTGTGACTTACAGCCTAGAATCCTGCAAGCCTTTAACTACATTCAACTTACGGCCGGTTTCAGCTGTAAAACCGTTGCATCGGTGAAGGCCGTCCGCAATTTTTCCTGGCACATTCTCGCTGCCAAATTCTTTCAGAGAGATCAGTCCTTGATTCTGTTTCGAACGATCTCTTCAATATTGAACCGCAAAGCCACCTGTCAGCATTCCTCGCTCCGCTGGGCATTGCTCGGTACGAAGGACCTCACCC
>Ga0209006_10006823_pt1 | contig 10310 bp, 6 predicted proteins | sample JacPin_JW_Ref_O2_FD_188567 | JGI IMG/M metagenome (GOLD analysis project Ga0209006, IMG submission 188567) | Forest soil microbial communities from Algoma, Ontario, Canada - Jack Pine, Ontario site 1_JW_Ref_O2 (SPAdes) (version 2) | ecosystem: Environmental > Terrestrial > Soil > Boreal... | reverse complement strand
TTGCCGCGCAATTCGAGCGCGCGGCGGTAATACTTTTCCGCGTCTGCAAAACGTTCGAGCGCGAGCGACGACGAGCCGAGACCTTCCAGGGCGTAAGCTAAGCCTGGACTTTCTTTACCATCGGACTTTTCGCGCAATGCGATCGAGCGCTGGAAATCGCCAATCGCTTCTTCGAAATTCTGCAGACGAAATTCGGTATTGCCGATGTTCGAAAAAACGATCGCGCGTGCGTGCATGGTCGTCTCGCCGTCGCCCCAGAGCGAGAGCGCCAGACGATATTGTTCGAGCGCCGCTTGTTCTTCGCCCATCTCCTGCAATACGTTCGCGAAATTTGCCGAGATGAGGCCGTGATCGTAGGGCGGCGCGTCTGGTAGCTCTGCGATCGTCGCCAGCGCACGCTCATAGTGCGCGCGCGACGCCGCGTAGTCGCCGATTTCTTGCAGGCCCGCGCCGAGTTGTCCTTCGGCCTTTGCGGATTCGATGCTGACGTCGCCGAATCGCCGGCGCGCGACCACCAGCATCTCTTCGCGCACCGCAATGGCCTCGCGATACCGACCCATTTCGACGAGCACAGCGGCTCGGTCCGAGTCGAACCGGAAGCGCCCGGCACTGTCCGCACCGAACGCCTTGGTGGTGACGTCGAGACCCGCTTGCAGTTGCGACAGCGCCTCGCTCCGGCTGCCGGTTAGTTCGGCTTCGTTGGCGAGGATGTAGCGTAGCTCTGCTTCACGTAGGCGGGCCTGCGCACCCGCGCGTGGCTGCCACATCGCCAGAGCCAGCGCGGCTTGTTCGCCGGCGACGGTCATCTGTCCCGGCGCTTGCGCGGCGGCGCGCGCCATCAGCATGCGCATTTCCGGCATGTCGGCGGCGTCCGTCGAGGTGATGCTCGCTTGCGCCATCGCAAGTGCCTTTGCGGCGTCGTCGGCTTCCAGTGTTTGGGTGATCTCGAAACGACGGCCGAGTCCGACAGCGGACGTCGCGTGTGTTGCGAACGCATCGATATCGTTCTTCAAGTTTGCGCAACTCGGCTTGGCCGTTTCGTGACGTGCGAAACACAGATCCAGCCGCAGTTGCAACACGCGACCGCGTCGAGGATCGGTCGGTGTCAGGGTCGCGAGCAGATCAGTCGCTTGCTCGGCGGCCTTGGTGAGGTCGCCTCGTCCTAGTTCGTCATACGCGACATCAAGACGCGTTTCGAAATTGGATGGCTGCGCGAAAGACGCCTGCGTGCCGGCCAGACAAAGCGCGGTCAGCAAACCCATTGCACGGTACATTCGCATACTACCTTTCCGATCCCCGGGCCGACGCGCAGCGTGGCCCATGATCGTGACAGATATCGGGCCGGAACAGTTATTGAATCCGCACGCCTGCGCCAGCGTCGCTGTGCGGGAAAACGAACTGCCAGCGCCGCACGTGCGACGGGTCGCCTGCGAGACGCTGCAGTTCGGCGCGCAGCGACGCGCTGGAAATCTCCGTTTCGGTCGGCGCTGGCGCCAAACCAAGCGTGCCGCGCGTCGCTGTCGTTTGGGAGGCATGCCGCCAAGCGGCAATCGCCCGTTCCAATTGCGGCTGTGCTGCGTCGGCGACGACGACGATGAATTGTTCGCGCTCGGCGTTGCTGCTCACTTGCCAAGTTATCGGTTGCGTCGCGGATTTGCCGGGAAGCTGATACGAGGTGTCTGCGGCGAGAGGGTTTGCTGGCTCGATGCCAGGCAGCGGAAAGAGAACGGCCGCTTCGCCGGAGCCATCGTCATCGAAAACATATACGTATGCCGGAGCGCTGGTGCGGAATGCGAGCGACAGCCGATCTCCCACCTTGATCGACGCTCCATCCGTCAATGCGGTACTGGTGCGGCCATCGACGCGATAGAACGTGAGCTCGCTGCGCCAATCGGTGCCCGCACGCCAGCCGCCATAGATCACGCTGACGCCTGCGGCGATGAACGCCGCCAATAATGTAACGAGACCGACGCCGCGCCAACCGGCTAATGTTTTCGCGGCGGGCTGCGAGAGTGCTGAAGCGAACGCGAGCGCATCGCCGCAACGCCGCGCAGGATCGGAAGAGAGCGCGCTTTCCACCGCGCGCACCAGCGACTTCGGCAAACCGGGACGCAACGCCTGCAGCGTCAGGCATTCGCAATTGTCCTGCGCGGTCAGCAATTCAGGCAGCGTGGTGGCGGTGTACGGGTAGACGCCCGTCAACAAACGGAACAGTGCCACGCCGAGCGCATAGATGTCGCCGGCGACCGACGGCGCGCCGCCGCGCAGGATTTCCGGCGCGAGATATTGCAGCGAGCCCGAAATCACCGAGGCCTGCGCAGCGTCCTGCTCGCGCGCGGCACCGAAGTCCATCAGCACGATGCGGCCGGAAACTTCGCGCATGACGTTGCCGAGTTTGAGATCGCCGTGCAGCAGTCCGTGCCGGTGCACGGCGGCAAGCGCGTGACACAAATCGAGTCCGATGCTGCACACCTCTTCATGAGGGAACGGGCCGTGCTGAGTCAACAAGTCCGACAGCGACGTGCCGCGAATGAGTTCGGTCCAGATGCCCGCGCGGCCGTCATGCACCGCGGCGCCGTATACGCTGACGATATTTGCCTGACGCACGCGCGCGAGACGGCGCGCCTCCTCGAGAAACTGATGTGACAGCACGCCGGAGTCGAGCTTGCGCAGCTTCAGTGCTACTTCGAGGTCGAGCAGCGAATCGTATGCGCGCCACACGTCGCCTTGGCTTCCGGCGCCCAGAGGATCGAGCACGGTCAAATGACCAAAGCGGAAGCGGCACGTGCGCGGCGTGTCCCGGCCACTGGCTAGCTGCACGTGACGGAACCCATTGACCACTTGTTCGACCTCGCGCAAGCCTTGCAGCGCGGGATTGTTCCCGGCAGTCAGTGTCGCTACGGTGGCGCGCCAATCGACCGGCTCGTCATCCGCGATGCGCGCAGCCAGCTTCTCGAGTTCTGCGCTGGTTTTAGTATGGGACACAGTCATTGGCGCACTCCGGCGGTCGTATCATGATACTCATCACCTTAAACGCCCCTGGTTGCTGAACCGAACACCATCGGCGCGATCGACGCCCTATTCTTCGCCGATTTTTCGCGACAACTGCAAAATTGCGCGTGCGACCGACATCCGCACCGTGTCCGGCGCACTTCCCATCTCGGCTGCGATTTCCGGATAACTCATTCCGAACTCAATACGCATCACGATCAGTCCCTGCTGATGCTTCGGCAGTTCGGAAAGCGCCTTTTCGTATGCCCGCACCCGTTCGCTGCCGACCAGCTGTTCGATAGGTGTCTGGGCATTCGGATCATCGGTCTCGAAGTCGATTTCGGTGTGCTCGGGGCGGCGCTGATGGCGACGTATCTCGTCACGCACCTGATTCAGCAACGCTTGCCGTAGATAGCCGAGAAAGGCTCCCGGACCGGCGCTCTCGAACTGGTCCAAACGCGCGAGCGATTTCAAAAGTGTCACCTGCACCAGATCGTCGGTATCGTTGAGATCGCGGATCTGGCGCGGCAATCGGCCGTGCGCCCAGCGCCGCAGCGGCGGCAGAAAGCGCTTCAGCAGTTCATTGCGAGCTGCCGCATCGCCCGAACGGACACGGCGAATCAGATCGATCGTCGGTTCGACCCGCGCATCGTCGGCAACCATATTGATTTCACTCATCGAAATCGAACCTTCCCAGGTCGCCAGCATACCGCTTAGCTGGCGCAAAGATTTTATGCCGCGCGCGTCCTGCTGTACGCAGTTCAAGAAATCTTCATGATCAGATTGACTGGCTCAGTTCGGTGGAGGAGAGCCTGGCGCCGGCTACAGGAGTGTCACCATTCCAGACAGCAGACTGCTCACTTCAGTTGGCGTCGCGGTCGACCGTAGCCGCGATATTTTTTTCGCCGATGGTGACGGCGGAGGGAAAAAAATTTAAATCAAAATTTGCAGTGGCTTTGAGCCGAGACAACACCGATGAAACATGACACTAAGATGAATCTGCGGCGATTCGCCATTCAAATAGAGGGGAGCTTGGTAGTTTTCAAATTATTTTGCCGGCAAAGTGATATCGCGCCATTGCGCCTTGGGGACGATATGAGTGGACAAGGCGCTAGGGGATATTAACAAGATACCCGGAAACGCTGATCGATCCGGCGCAACGGGTTCCGTTGTTGAAAGCGAATGCTTGCACGAACGAACCTGGATCGGCATAAATTCTCGTCGTTTGGTTTACGGCATTCGTATCGTTCTTGTTGACGTACACGATGAACGACGCGAAGTTGCCGTTGGATGTTGTACCAAGCGACATCCCCGCGGCGCCACCCGACAAGTCCTGTGCTTGGGCGCTGTAATATTCGATCACCAACCGCTGCCCGGCCGGAACCTGAAAGTAAGCGGCATTCTGATTGCTGGTTGTCGAGTTCGGGAAGAGATTGAACTGAATTGGCTGCAGAGCGCCTTCGTCGACGTTGCGCACTAGTGCCGGTTTCGACTGGGCATCCGCCGCGCTTGGCACTGTTCCCAAAATGGTAATACCGATCAAGAACGCGGTTGCAATTCGTGAGGTGTTGAACTTCATGGCCAATCTCCTCTAGCTATAGGTCTAAATACGTGCGACGTCGACGGACAGTTAATTGATCGACGCTGTTATTCAAGTCCATCGGCGAAAATTGTGTCGACAAAGTTCCCGCTAATATCGACCGCAAAGTTGTTAGTGCGAGATGGGTCGTAGTTACCCAGTCCGGTGAAACCGTCACCAAGCGTTCCGCTCCCAAGGTTTTCGGCGAGAGACATGTTGTCGAATGCCTCCACCACGAGCGTGTAGACGCCTGGACTTAACGTCAGGGTTAGACTGGAATCGGCACAGGGACTTCCATCGAGCGAAGGAGGTATACATGCGCCGTCATCGTTGCTGGCGAGAAACGTGGCCGATGGACCGGCGCCTACAAAAATAGAAAGATAAGGATCAAACCCGCCTGCGGGAATGACGGTGCCGCCTAAATTGGTGCCGCCCGGTGCACCACCGCTTCCGCCGTAGCCGTAGCTTTGAATAGTGACGGTCGAGGTCGCCGACACGGCGAATTTATAGATCGCCGTGTCATTGGCAGCTCCCGAACTGAGCACCAGCGCGCGCTGCCATGAAATTGAAGCGGCAGACGCAATGCCGGTCGCGAAGACTAGTAAGGTTACAGCGGCTCGTAACCAATTTCGGTAGAAATTCATGCTTCTTCCTGGTGCGCGCAACGTTTTTTCAGCAACAACGGGGCATCACATTCTTGGATAGCGTCTGAGTACAAAACGAAAGATGAAGACAAATCCGAACATCCCAAACTGAATCTCGGAGAGGGACGGTGCAAGGGGTCGACAAAAGACCTGCTGTCAGCACCTTGACTTACCATTGAGGAAAGTGAGCCTGGCACGAGAGACACATCGCCGGTCCCAAGTTCGGCCCGGTTGTGCTTACCACTGTGCGGTAAGGGGCCGACCCGAAAGCGGGGCGACGGAGAACAACTAACTGTGAAAAAGTTACCGACTGGACGGTCGCCACAACGGACATTAAGTCGTCCAGCGGTAATCCAGCTATCGACAAAGGCAACGATACCGGCTGGCGTCAACTTTGACGCGCAGTCGTCCGTTCTCGGTTCGATTGCTCGCAGAGAAATCTCGGTGACATGCCTTTTCGTCGGCGAAAAATCTGAAAAATCTAGCTTCGATTTGGCGTTTGAAAAGTGTGTAGTAAATCTTGTAGTAGTCAGAATTCGAACGGTCTATATGCAAAGCGAAATCAAGTAGTGGCGATCGGCGTTGCTGACGCATAACTATTCGCTCGAGCGGGCTGCTGCGGCGTAGCGATAAGTGCTCGACGTTGAGCTACCACCGACCATGCGCAAAGGGGACATGGTCAGACTTTCCTGGATGCAAATGCATTTCGCTGTTTCTGAGGATTTCCCGTTCTCTGCAAGAACAACGGGCAATCTCGGAGACACAAGCTATGCAACGCAATACGCATGTGCGTTACGTCACACCGGTTCTTCGGCCTCTCGTCACGTGTCTCGTGGCTGCCTTAGCCCTTGAAGCGCCGAGCCTCAGCAGGGCAGCCAATTTAATCGTCACCAATTGCAACGATAGCGGCGCCGGCACCCTGCGCGATGCGGTGAGCCAAGCCGCCAACGGTGACACAGTGGATTTGACCCGTCTTCAGTGCAGCAGCATCAGCCTGGCAATTGGCGAGATAGCCATCGATCAGAATGACCTCAGTTTGAATGGTCCAGGTGCCTCGGCGTTGACTATCTTCAACGGCACAGGCGTCGACACGTTAGGCAGCGTTTTTTACCACACAGGTACGGGTACTCTCGCGATTCGCGGCGTGACGGTCAGCAACGGACATTCGTCAGTCAAAGGCGGCTGTATTTATTCGAAGGGCAACGTCTATCTTGATGCATCGGAAGTAACGCAATGTCTCGCCAAACCCTATGGTGTGGCCCGCGGCGGCGCCGTGTATACAAAAGGCAATTTGACGCTCATGAAGAGTGCCATCCGCAACAGCGAGGTTTATGGTTCCGATCAGGCCGCTGTGGGTGGGGGAGCGTTTGTCGCTGGTGATTTTAAAGCGACGTCCAGCACGATCAGCAATAACGTGGCGCGTTGTTCAACGGGATCCTATAGCGAGGGGGGTGGCATCTATGCGCTGGGAAACGTGGACATCGAATCGTCCAGTATTGTCTCCAATTCTGCAGCCACTGCTGGGGGCCTTTTTTTTGCCGGCGGTACCGGTCATGGCGCGAAAATCGTCAACAGCACCACTGCGTTGAACTCCGCAACGTTCGTGACGGGTGGCGTGTTTTCCGACATACCGTTGACCCTGCAAAACAGTACGATCGCCAATAATTCGGCGCCGACCTCCCCGTTCGTGGGTGACACCATCGGTGTGGGCCTAGAGCTCAATCAAATCACCGCAAACATTCAAAGCAGCATCATCGCAAACAACCAGACTCCTGCCGGCATGTACGATGTCGGCGGCATTGGTTCTGCAGCGACCATTGCGGCTTCGAGTCAGAACAACCTGATCAGGACGTCGTCTCTTGCGCTACCCGCCGGCACGCTGCGCTCCGATCCCACACTGGGCAGCCTGACTTACTCCGGGGCCAGCGCGCCATTTTTGCCTCTGCTGTCCGGCAGTCCAGCCATCAATGCCGGCAACAACATCTCGGGCGCGCACTACGATCAGCGCGGCAATGGGCATGCGCGCGTGGTCGGCAAGTCCGCTGACATCGGCGCTTACGAAACACAAAGCACAGGTGTCGTCACCGTCGTAGGTAACTGTGCCGACAGCGGGACGGGCAGCTTGCGCGACGATCTGTTGCTGGCCCAGAGCGGCGACACGCTCGATCTGCGACCCCTGCACTGCAAGATCACGCTGACCTCGGGTGAGCTGGCCACGAACCTGGGCAATGTGACCTTGCTCGGCCCGGGCGCAACATTGCTGACGATCGATGGCAATCTGCAAGAGCGAGTATTGGATCACACCGGTTACGGCACTCTGGCCTTGAGCGGCATGACCTTGTCGCGCGGCTACAATTACCAGGCAGACAGTGTAGCGAAAGGTGGCTGCGTCTACTCTACAAGCACCGTCACGCTGCTCAACTCCACGGTGACGTCGTGTCGCGCGCTCGGCAGCAATAAGAGTGCGTTTGGCGGTGGCATCGCTGCGGCACGGATCATCGCCGAAGACAGCCAGATCACTGCGAGTGCGGCCTCGGCTCCTACGTCCATTAATTCATTCGGTGGCGGGCTATACGCCACCTACTACCTCTCAATTGACCAATCTACGGTAAGCGGCAATCAAGCGATTCCGGCTGGCCACGGCGGCGGTATCTATGCCGGTGAAGATGCGACGGTTGTGATTACCGGTTCGACGATTTCCGGAAACCAGGCGTACATCGGTGGGGGGCTCGCGGCAGCAGATGCGAAGATTGTAAATAGTACCGTGTCGGGAAATTCGGCAACCGCAGTTGGTGGTCTTGTCACATCGTATGGCCTGTCGCTCTACAACTCGACAGTGGCGTTCAACACCAGCTTGATCACGTTGTACGATACAACGCAATTCCCTGTGGGTGTCGCCGTAAGCGGCCTAGCGCGTCTACAAAGCTCCATTATTTTCGACAATACATCCAACTCGAAATCCTATGACGCGGGTGGCAACGGAAAGATCATCGGAACCAACAATCTGATCGGGACTGCCTCGATTCTTCTGCCTATCGACACGATAAACTCCGATCCACTGCTGGGTCCTCTGCAGAACAATGGTGGCGCGACCTTCACCCACGCGTTGCCACCGAATAGCCCGGCAGTCGATGCCGGCAACAATGTTGCCAATGTGTCGTTTGATCAACGTGGAACTGGCTTCGCCAGAGATTCCGGCCGCGCCCCTGACATCGGCGCATTCGAATTTCAGGACACCATTTTTGCCAACGGTTTCGAGCAAACGCCGTGATCGCGATCATTTCCCGGACGACACGCCTCTCTTGCTGGCAGTTGCTCATCGTGTTCGCCAGCATCTCACCGTTCGCTTGGAGCCAAGCGCAGGCAATCGGCACAGAACCCGACGGCACGGACAGCGAACAGATTGTCAACGGCAACTTCACTGAGTTCAGCGCGGGCATCAGTGCGGGTGCGGGCCTGCAACGGATCACCACTGGTCCGGATGGCAACTTGTGGTTTGCCGAATCCAGCAGCAACCGGATCGGACGAATTACGCCAGCCGGCGTAGTCACCGAATTCAGTGAAGGAATAAGTGCGGGCGCCGCGCCCCACGGCATCACCTCCGGTCCGGATGGAAATCTCTGGTTTACGGAAGAGACCGGCAATCGGATCGGACGCATAACTCCATCCGGCGTCGTCACGGAATTTGGTGTGGACACGTTCAATGGCGCGGTAATTTATGGCATTACCGCCGGCCCGGATGGCAACCTTTGGTTTACCGAGCTTTCCGCCAACAAGGTCGGCCGGATCACACCAGCCGGCGACATTACCGAATTTAGTGTAGGGATCAGCGCGAACGCGGGACCTTACGAAATCACGGCGGGCCCCGATGGCAATCTCTGGTTTGCGGAAAATTTCGCGGGCGGACCCCAAGCTGGCGGCATCGCGCGCATAACGCCGCTCGGAGAGGTCACTGAATTCACTATCGGCATCGGCGCGACATCACAGCCACGACCGTGGGACATTACCGTCGGCACCGATGGAAATTTATGGTTTCCGGAAGCAGGAATCGCGCAGATCGGTCGCATCACTCCGACCGGAACGGTAACTGAATTCAGCGACCTTATTTTCGGTCCGGGTCTCAGCGGCATCGCGGCCAGCTCTGGTGGAAATATCTGGTTCACGGAAGGCAGCGCCGATCAAATCGGCTGGATCACACCGACAGGCGACGTCACCGAGTTTCACGGCATTACCGTGCCTGTCGGCTTTGTGGGCTTTGCGACACCGACGTATATTGCCAACGGCCCGGACGGCAATATCTGGTTTACCGAAGTTGAGGCAAACCGGATCGGGCGCCTCAACATTCGTATCTTCGCCGACGGTTTCGGTGGCTAGATTTTGTTGACGCAAGTGACTAAGCCGAAATCCGTGCTTGAGATAACGCCGGATTATCTCATTCGCAACAGGCAACGCTTTGTCCAGGACTATTTCGACGGCTTTGCTGCAGCGGCTTCCGGAAATACATCGTTGCGTCCGCTCACTTTGCGCAGGATCTCTTTCGGGGTGGAGGCCAGATCATCCGGGTTGGCCCCTACGGCAATAGCTTCGTTGGCCACGTTGCGCGCATCGTCGGTGCGCTTGAGCTCTTGCAGGATTTGCACCTTCAGCACGAGCATCATGACGCGGCGCGCTTTGCCATCAGGTGCCACGCGCTGCCAGTCCGCAAGTGTGCGATCGATCTCGCGCAAGGCGTCGTCGCTGCGATCCACAAGCCAGAGCGCCTGCGCGTAACCATTGCGGATCATCACGGCTTCGCGCGATGCGCCGTGGCCATCACGCTCCAGGATCGCAAGCGCTTCGGCCGACAGGCGCACAGCCTCGGCGAAGTCTTTCTGAAATACGGCGACGTTGGCCAGCGTCGACAGCGAATAGGCAACGGTCGGGTGATCGTTGCCGAACAGGGCACGACGCTCGGCCAGCGCCTGCGTCATCTCCGTTTTGGCGTCATCGAGCCGCTGCTGCCGGTACAGCGACATGCCCAGATTGTTGCGCGCGCGCGGACAAACCTCTTCCTTGATCTGAGCGCGCTCGCATACCGCGATCGCGGCGCGGTAATC
>Ga0209006_10006822_pt1 | contig 10310 bp, 11 predicted proteins | sample JacPin_JW_Ref_O2_FD_188567 | JGI IMG/M metagenome (GOLD analysis project Ga0209006, IMG submission 188567) | Forest soil microbial communities from Algoma, Ontario, Canada - Jack Pine, Ontario site 1_JW_Ref_O2 (SPAdes) (version 2) | ecosystem: Environmental > Terrestrial > Soil > Boreal... | reverse complement strand
TACCCGGAAACCGGTGCGTGGGCCACGCACTTCAGCCGCAAGCGGCTTCTTGTTTCCCTATTTGGTCTTGCTTCAGGTGGGGTTTGCCGTGCCACTGATGTTGCCACCAGCGCGGTGCGCTCTTACCGCACCATTTCACCCTTACCGGCACCGCTTGCGCGGCACTTAGGCGGTATCTTTCTGTTGCACTTTCCGTAGGCTCGCGCCTCCCAGGCGTTACCTGGCACCGTGCCCTGTGAAGCCCGGACTTTCCTCCATCCTTGCCCGCTTGCGCGAAAAAGGACAGCGACTGCCTGGCCGACTCCGGCGTGCACCATACGCTACTTTTCTTTCAGCCGCAGCGCTCGCTTGTACGCCTCGTTGTCGCGCGCCGGCACGATTTTCGCCGCAAGGCGGGCCGCCTGCTTCAGCGGCAGCTCCTCGAGCAGCACGCCGAGCACCCGGTCGAGCGCTCCGCCGTGCCCGTCGGCGCCCGCGGGAGCATCGGTCTCTGCCTTTGCACCGCCGACGATCAAGACGATTTCACCGCGCGAGAAATCGCCGTCGGCCGCGGCACGCGCCGCCAATTCACCCAAGGTCCCGCGATACGTGGTCTCGTGCAGCTTCGTGATCTCGCGCGCCACCGTGGCGGGCCGCCCTGCACCGAATTCCGCCGCGCAATCGGCAAGCGCATCGACCACGCGGTGCGGCGACTCGTAGAACACCAGCGTGCGCGTGTCCGCCGCGAGCGCCTGCAGCCGCGCGCGGCGCGCCGCCGGGCGCGCCGGCAGAAATCCTTCGAAGCAAAACCGATCCGTCGGCTGTGCGCCGATCGAGAGCGCCGCAATGGCCGCGCACGGACCGGGCACGGCGATCACCTCGAGGCCCGCTGCAGCAGCGGCGCGCACCAGGTCGAATCCCGGGTCGCTGATGGCCGGCGTCCCCGCATCGCTGACCAGCGCGATCGATGCGCCGTCCTGCATTCTCTGAATCAACTCCGGAACGCGCTGCGCCTCATTGTGATCGTGCAGCGAGACCAGCGGCGAGGTGATGCCGAAGGCCTTGAGCAGCACGCCGGTATGCCGGGTATCCTCGGCCGCGATCACGCTGCAGGCCTGCAGCGTTTCACGCGCCCGCGGGCTCAAATCGCCCAGATTGCCAATTGGCGTCGCAACCACGCAGAGGCGCCCTGCATCAGCTTTTTTCACTATACTTCGCGCCTCTATGAAGGGTTCAAGGTGTGAGGGTATGGGAGTGATCTCGCGACGTCCACGGCTGCTGACGCTATGCGCGGTGATGACTTTATCGCTCATCGCGGCCTGCAGCCTGGTCAAACCCGTCGAAACACCGGTCGACAAGCAGGCCCGCGCCCGGACCTTGGTCAGCGAGGGCAAGCACGCCGATGCCGCGCAAGCCTATGCCGAACTCGCCGCCGACATACCCGCCGATCACGACAGCTATGAACTGCTGAGCGCGGAGCAATGGGTGGCAGCAGGTAACCTGCCGGCGGCCAAGCAGGCGCTGGCCGCGGTCTCGGCCGAGGCGCGCAGCAAATTGCCCGCCTCGCGGGCTCTGGTCGCCGCGGAGATCGCAATGGCCGAGAACGACGGCGCGGGCGCCATCCACGAACTGGATTCGATCGGCGTGCCGACCCCGAGCGACCTTGCGCAGAATTATTGGTTCCTGCGCGGTGAGGCGCAGTTCCTCACCGGCCATCCGGTGGAAGGCACGCAGGCCTTCATCGAGCGCGAGCGCTTCTTGCCGGATCCCGCCGGCCTCGCCGCCAGCCGCGAGGAGCTGTTCAACAAGATCCGCAACGCCGCCATGCGCGGACAGCCGCTCAAGGTCCCGCCGAAGGCCGATGCCGTTCTCGCCGGCTGGTTGCAGTTGGCACCGGTGGCGCTCGAACTGCAGCGCGATCCCATGCACGCCGCGGCCGCGCTGGAGAATTGGCGGCGCATGTTTCCCCAGCATCCGGCGAACGACAGCGTGCTGGTGCTCGCCCGCAACCAGATCGCCGTCGCCACCGAGTTTCCCGATCAGATTGCGCTGCTCTTGCCGTTGTCGGGCCGCGCCGAAGCGGTCGGTGTGGCGGTGCGCGACGGTTTCATTGCGGCGTATCTCGAACAGGAGCCCGCCTCACGTCCCCGGTTGAAGATCTACGACGTTGCGGCGGAATCGGTCGCCGGCGCCTACCAACAGGCCGTTCAGGATGGCGCCAGCTTCGTGGTCGGACCGCTCACCAAGGAGGACGTCGCCGCCATCGCGCCGCTCTCCGCCGGACGCATACCGGTGTTGGCGCTCAATTTCCTGGCCGACTCGGTGAGTTCACCGCACAATTTTTATCAGTTTGCGCTGCTTCCGGAAGACGAGGCGCGCATCGTCGCGCGCCGCTTGGTGGCCGACGGCAAACTCACGGGTGTGACCATCGTTCCCGAGGGCGAATGGGGAAACCGCGTCGCCGCGGCATTCGCCGATGAACTGACCCGTCAGGGCGGCGCCGTGGTCGACGTCGGCCGCTATGAATCGGGCCGGGCCGATTTCTCGGACGTCATCAAGCAAACCCTGCAGATCCGTGGCGTCAAAGGCGAACCCGCCACTCATCGCACCGATGCCGCCTTCGTGTTCGTCGCCGGCACCCCCGGGCCTGAGCGGCTGCTGGTGTCGCAGCTCAAGTTCCACTTTGCGGGCGACGTCCCGGCCTATTCCACATCGGATAGTTTCGAACCCGACGCGGGCGCCAACGGCGACCTGGACGGCTTGTTCTTTCCGGACATGCCGTGGATGGTGTCCGCCGATCCCGTGACCGGCCGGATCCGCGATGCGGTGCGCAGCGCGTGGCCGACGCGCACCGCACGCCGCGATCGCCTCTACGCATTCGGCTTCGATGCCTATCGGCTGGTGCCGGCGCTGCGGTCGAACGGATTGAGCGGATCCAGCGAGATCGCGGGCGTAACGGGCAGGCTGCATCTTGACGATCACAACCGGATTCGCCGCGATCTGGAGTGGGCGCAAATGAAGGGTGGAGCGCCGAGCCCGCTGTAGACCCCGGAGCCTGTCTGAGTATTCCGCGTGAGCCGCGTTCGTTTCGACACGATTGGGCCCATTATTGCCCGCGACCCCGGCAGCGCCCCCAGGGCACCCTACGGGGATGGCGCGAAGATCAACGATCGAGTGCGGCGCCGCGGCTGAAGCGGCCGCGGCCGAGTACCTTCAGACCCAGGGTCTATCGGTGCTGGCGCGAAACTTGCGCTGCAGGGCCGGCGAACTCGATCTCGTCTGCCTCGATGGCGGCGTCATCGTCATCGTCGAGGTGCGCCATCGCGCAACTTCCGACTTCGGCGGCGCACTGGCTTCGGTGACGTGGCGCAAACAACGAAAGCTCATCCGCGCGACGGAGTTTCTCAAGATACGCCAGCCCGCATGGCGCGCTCGCGCGCTCCGGTTCGACGTGATCGCCGTTCAGGGCCGGCCGGACGGAACGCACGAGATGCACTGGATCAGGGACGCATTCCGCGTTACTTGACGACTTGAACCGCGTTACTTGACGACTTGAAGCTTCGGCCGCTTGGGCACGCCCGGCGCCGTTCCGGCAGCCGGGGCGGCTGGCGGTCCGTCGGTGGGATCGGGATCGGCGTCCCCTTCGGGGAAAATCATGCCCTGGCCGGTCTCGCGCGCGTAAATGCCGAGAATGGCCCGCACCGGGACGAGCACCGCGAACCCCACGCCGCCGAAGCGGGCTTCGAAACTCACGAAATCGTTGCCGAGCTTCAGCATCTGCGTCGCCGAGAAGCTGACGTTCAAGACGATCTTGCCGTCCTTCACGTATTGCCGCGGTACCGTCACGCCGTCCGCAGCGGCGTCCACCACGATGTGCGGCGTTTCACCGCTATCGGTGATCCACTCGTGCAAAGCGCGCAGCAGATAGGGGCGGCGCGGTTTCAATGGCGCATTCCCCGTTCGGCCTCGGATAGACAGGAGCGGAAGGTGGATCGGGCAAAGATTGAATTCATGTACTTCACGATCGGCTGCGCTTGTACCGGCAGTTCTATACCGTAGGACGGCAGACGCCACAAGATCGGCGCGATACTGGCATCGACCAGCGAGAAATCGTCGCTCAGGAAAAACGGCTTCGCCTTGAACACGTCGGCGCTGGCGCAAATCGCCTCCCCCAACACCTTGCGGCTGTGCTCCGCGGTCTTCGACAGAGCGCCCTGTTCGATATCTCCGGCCAGGGCATACCAGTCCCGCTCCACGCGGTAGAGCGCCACCCGGAATTGCGCCCGCGTCACCGGATCGATGGGCATCAACGGCGGGTGCGGAAAGCGTTCGTCCAGGTACTCGATGATGACCCGCGAATCGTAAAGCACCAAGTCCCGGTCGACCAGCGTCGGTACGCTGTGATAGGGATTCAGGTCGAGCAGGTCCTCCGGCAGCTTGTGCAGGTCGACATTGACCAGTTCGATCGAAATTCCCTTCTCGGCGAGGACCAAGCGCGTCCGATGACTCCAAGGGTCAGTCGGCGCAGAAAACAAAGTCATCACCGAGCGACGTGCCAAACGCTTCTCCAACGGACCTCAGTACCTAAAGGAGATCCGCTGTCGTCAGTGGACGTCCTTCCAATATTCTTTCTTCAGCGCGTAGGCGAACGCGAAGAACACCAGCAGAAACAAGATCACGAAAATGCCCGTGGATTCGCGTTTCGCCTTGATGGGCTCGCCGGCATAATCGAGAAAGTTCGCGATGTCCCGGGCGAACTGATCATACTCCTCTGGCTTCAACGCGCCCGGCGTCATCAACTCGACGCCCGTGAGCACCATGATGTCGCTGCCGTGCTCGTCCTTTTCGCTGTGGTACACGGGCTTTTGCAGTCCCTGCACACTCGACAGGACGGCCGGCATGGACGTGGCCGGCAGGATCAGGTTATTGACGCCCCAAGGCCGTGCCTTATCGACGTAAAAGCCCTTCAAAAACGCATAGATGTAGTCCACGCTGCGCGCTCGAGCCATCAACGACAGGTCGGGCGGCTGTTTGCCGAACCACGCCTCCGCATCGGCCGGCATGGACGAAACGACCGTATCGAAAGGCTTGTCGCTGGTGAACATCAAGTTGGCCTGCAGTTCCGGCTCCGGAATCTCCAGATCTTTCGCCATGCGGTTGTAGCGTACGTACTTGAGCGAATGGCAGCCTGAGCAGTAATTCATGAAATTACGTGCGCCGCGCTGCAGCGACTCGATGTTGTTGATGTCCGCCCCGGCGTGCGGCAGCCCCTCGCCCTCCTCTGCCGAGGCCACACCCAGGGATAGCGCCGTGCCGAACAGCGCAACCGCGATCAATATCAAATGCTTACGCATGTCCCGTGACCCTCTCCGGTACCGGCTTCACGCTGTCGATCTTCGTGTACCAGGGCATTAGCAAGAAGAAAGCGAAATACAGCGCCGTGCAGATCTTCGCCAGCTGCGGATAGATGCCGGACGGCGGTTTCAATCCGCAGACGCCGAGAATGATGAAGGACACCGAAAAAATGGCCAAGGCGATTTTATACAGCGGTCCGCGATAGCGAATCGACAGCACCGGAGAGCGGTCGAGCCACGGCACGAAGAACAACACGACGATGGCGGCGCCCATCACCAGCACGCCCCAGACCTGCGTGCCCGCGAAGGACGGTACGGCGCGCAGCATCGCGTAGAACGGCGTGAAATACCAAACCGGCGCAATGTGCGGCGGGGTCTGCAGAGGATTGGCCGGTTCGAAGTTGGGACCCTCCAGGAACAATCCGCCGAAGGTCGGCGCGAAGAAGATCACGCCGCAAAAGATCAGCAGAAAGCCGGTCACGCCCATTATGTCCTTCACCGTGTAGTACGGATGGAACGGGATGCCGTCGAGATAGTGTCCTTTATCGTCCTTGTGCTTCTTGATGTCGATGCCGTCGGGATTGTTGGACCCCACTTCGTGCAGCGCCATCAAGTGCGCGATCACCAGGAACACCAGGGCCAGCGGCAGCGCGGCCACGTGCAGCGCGAAGAAGCGGTTCAAGGTGGCGTCCGCAATGACGTAATCGCCGCGGATCCACTCCACCAGCCCGGCGCCGATCACCGGCAGGCTGCCGAACAACGACACGATCACCTGCGCGCCCCAGAAGCTCATGTTGCCCCACGGCAGCACGTACCCCATGAAGGCCTCGGCCATCAGCAGCAGGAAGATCAAACAGCCGAATATCCACAACAGTTCTCGCGGCTTGCGATGCGATCCGTACAGCAGCGCCCGGAACATGTGCAGGTAGACCACGATGAAGAACGCCGACGCCCCGGTCGAGTGCAGATACCGGATGAGCCAGCCGCCGTCGACGTCGCGCATGATGTATTCGACCGACGAGAATGCCTCGGCAGCCGACGGTTTGTAGTTCATGGTGAGAAAAATGCCGGTCACCAATTGGTTCACGAGCACGAACAGCGCGAGCGAGCCGAAGTAGTACCAGAAGTTGAAATTTTTCGGGGCGTAATATTCGGAAACCTGCTCCTTCCATAGCTTGGTCATGGGGAAGCGTTCATCGATCCAGCCCACCAATCTCCGGGTCTTGCTCGGATCGGCGGTATCAGGTGCGGAAGCCATCGCGGAACCTCTCGTTCGTCAATTAAACTTTCTTGGCGGCCAAACTTTCTTGGTGCGGCTAAACTTTCTTGCGGGCTAAACTTTTTTGGGGGCGCTGTCCACGCCGATCGAAATATGCGCATCCGCCGAGATCGTGTACGAAGGAACCGCCAGGTTCTTCGGCGCCGGCATGCCCTTGAACACGCGTCCGGAAATGTCGTACTTCGATCCGTGGCACGGACAGTAGAATCCGCCCGGCCAGCCTTGACCCAGATCGGTGCCCGCGAGTTGCGTCGCATTGTTCGGCTCGAACGCACCCAACGGCGAGCAACCCAGGTGCGTGCAGACCGCGAGACCCACCCAGTATTCCGGATTCACGGCCCGCGCCGCGCCCTTGATGTAGTCCGGCTGCTGCGCATCCGCCGACTGCGGATCGGCCAACACATCGTCATGGCCCCCGAGCTGGTCGAGCACGGACTTGGCCCGGCGCACGATGAACACCGGTTGTCCGCGCCACACGACCTTCAGCATCTGACCGGCTTCCAGCTTCGACGCATCCACGTCCACCGGAGCACCGAGCGCTTTCGCGCGCTCGCTGGGCTTCCATGAGGCCAGGAAAGGCACCGCGGCGAACGCCACGCCGATTGCACCGGTGCCGACCGTGGCCGCGGTCAACAGGCGGCGCCGACTGTGGTCAACCTGATCATTCATTCGATTGTCCCTGTCCAATGTTGACAAATCTTCACGCAAACCCCTATGGCTGTAGTGTTTCCCATACAATATGGCAGGCGCATTATACACAGATTAAGTGGCCGCCCCCTCAGGGCATGAGGAGCCAAGGTATGAGGAGCAATAGTAATTGCGCCATGCGCGAACTATCCTGAGTTTCCTAGCGAAAGCGGTGATAGTCGGCCTTGCGGCCGCGTTTCTCTTGGTATGGTGGAAGCCCGCGCTGCTTGGAGCCGCGCCGTCGCGCCGCGGCGCAGTCACCGCACCATCGCAGAGCACCGCCCCGAACCCTGCGGCCGTCACCGCGTCTCGAACGGTCGCGCTGCCCAGCTTCGCCGATGCCGTGGCCCGCGCCGCGCCCGCCGTGGTCAATATCTACACGGCTCGCGTCGTTACCGAACGCACGCAGACCGCACCTCTCGATCAATTGTTCGGCGACTATTGGCCGAGCTATCGGCAACGCGTCGAGCGCAGCTTGGGTTCCGGCGTCATCATCGATGCGGCGGGCACCATCGTCACCAATCAACATGTGATCGCCGGCGCCGATTCCATCCGGGTGCAGCTGGCGGACGGACGCATTGCCGAGGCCACCATCACGGGTCAGGATCCCGACACCGACATCGCCATCCTGCATCTCTCCATCCGCAATTTGCCCATCATGCCCGTGGGCCGCTCCGACACGTTGCGGGTCGGTGACATCGTGCTCGCCATCGGCAACCCCTACGGCCTCAGCCAGACCGTGACCCAGGGCATCGTGAGCGCCACGGGAAGAGGTCAGCTCGGACTCGCCACCTTCGAGAATTTCATCCAGACGGATGCGGCCATCAATCTCGGCAACTCCGGCGGAGCCCTGATCGACGCCAACGGCGACTTGGTCGGGATCAATACCGCGGTCCTGAACCGTGCTTCCGGCGGACCCGAAGGCATCGGCTTCGCGATTCCGGTGAACCTGGTGCGCGGCGTCACGGAACAGATCTTGAGCAAGGGCCACGTGGTGCGCGGCTGGCTGGGTTTCATGCCGCAGGACCTGTCCCCGGAGCAATCGGCGCAGCTCGGCATCAGCGCGGACGGCGGCGTCACCGTGGTGAATATCCTGGTGAAGAGTCCCGCGTTCGAAGCAGGCGTGCGGCCCGGCGACTTGATCACCGGCCTCAACAGCGAGGCCGTGAAAAGCGCGCAGGATCTGGTCAGCCGCGTGGCCGCTCTGAAGCCTGGAACCAGCGTGGAACTGGAGGGCCGGCACGGCGGCCAACCCTTCAAGATCGCGCTCAAAGTCATCGAGCGGCCGACCCACCAAGCCCAGCAGCCATCGTAGCCCCCTGCGCTGGGCCGGCCTCGGGGCCCACCACGCCTGCCCGCCCCCGGGTTCGGCGCCCAGGGTTCGGCGCCCCGCCTACGCGGCCCGGGCTCGGCGCCCTCGGTTGCGCGCCCCGGGCTCGGCGCCCCCCGGCTGCGCGCCCCGGGCTCGGCGCCCCCACCTATCCCGGGGTGCGGCGAATTCTCGCGCCCAACTGCTGCAGCTTCTCTTCGATGGCCTCGTAGCCGCGGTCAATATGGTAAATGCGCTCGATCTCGGTGCGGCCGTCGGCGACAAGGCCCGCCAACACCAGGCTCGCCGATGCGCGCAGATCGGTGGCCATGACCGGCGCGGCGGTCAGCTTCTCCACGCCCTTGATGATGGCCGTGTTGCCTTCGAGCCGGATCTCCGCGCCCATGCGCCGCATCTCCAGCATATGCATGAAGCGGTTTTCGAATATCGTCTCGATGATGGTGCCGACCCCGTTGGCGACCGTGTTGAGCGCCGCGAATTGCGCCTGCATATCGGTGGGAAAGGCCGGATATGGTGCAGTTCGGATGTCGACCGCGGTCGGCCGGCGGCCGCGCATGTCGACCTCCACCCAGGTGTCGCCGACGCCGACCGTGGCGCCGGCCTCCTGCAGCTTGTCGATGACGGAGTCGAGGTGCTCGGGCCGGGTGTTCTTGATACGCACGTGGCCGCCGGTGATGGCGCCGGCGACCAGGTAGGTGCCCGCCTCGATACGGTCCGGCAGTACCTCGTAAGAGGTGCCATGGAGACGTTCGACGCCGTCGATCACGATGGTATCCGTGCCGGCGCCTTTGATCTTGGCGCCCATGGCCACGAGGAAATTGGCCAGATCGACCACCTCGGGCTCGCGCGCCGCGTTCTCGAGCACGGTGCGGCCCTCGGCCAGCGTGGCGGCCATCATGAGATTTTCGGTGCCCGTGACCGTAACCGTCTCCAAGACCAGCCGGGCGCCCTTGAGGCGGCCTGCGCGCGCCTTGATGTAGCCGTTCTCAATATGGATGTCGGCACCCATGGCCTGCAGACCCGCCACATGGATGTTGACCGGGCGCGCCCCGATGGCGCAGCCGCCCGGCAACGAGACGTCGGCGGAGCCATGGCGCGCGAGCAGCGGCCCCAGCACCAGGATCGACGCCCGCATGGTCTTCACCAGTTGATAGGGCGCGAAGTATTCCTTGATCGTCGAGGCGTCGACTTCGATGCGCATTTTTTCGTCGATGGTCACCGAGACACCCATGCGCCCCAGCAACTCGATCATGGTGGTCACGTCCTGCAGATGCGGGACGTTCGACACAGTCACGGGGCCATCCGCCAGCAGGCAGCCCGCAAGAATGGGCAGAGTCGCGTTCTTGGCGCCGGAAATGCGGATCTCGCCCTCGAGCGGGATTCCGCCGTGAATCTGCAGTTTATCCACGGCTCTGGCCCGCGAATTCTTCGGGCGTGAAGACCTGCAGCGCGAGCGCGTGGATCTCGTTGCCCACGGCCGCTCCCAACGTCGCGTACACCAACTGGTGCCGCTGCACGGCGCGCTTTCCGGCGAAGGCCGGGGCCACCACCACCGCCTCGAAATGCACGTTATCCTCGCTGCTGACCGTCGCTTTTGCGCCGGTCAAGCCGGCCTGAATCAGGGCCGCTACCTGTTGTGGGTTCATGGATATTTTTCCTAGGCGCTTCGCGCCATATTTGA
>Ga0209006_10006821_pt1 | contig 10311 bp, 10 predicted proteins | sample JacPin_JW_Ref_O2_FD_188567 | JGI IMG/M metagenome (GOLD analysis project Ga0209006, IMG submission 188567) | Forest soil microbial communities from Algoma, Ontario, Canada - Jack Pine, Ontario site 1_JW_Ref_O2 (SPAdes) (version 2) | ecosystem: Environmental > Terrestrial > Soil > Boreal... | reverse complement strand
TCCCGCTGCTTTCCGTGCTGTTCTGCGGCGGCCTGATGTTTGGGTTAACGCTGATCACTTGGCTGCGCTTCGTAATCTGGCTCGCGCTGGGCTTGCTGATCTACATTTTCTACAGCCGCCACCGCAGCGAGTTTGCGAAGAAAGCGTAGAAGAAGCTGCCAGACATCAGCTCTCAGCCGGCAGCCAAGTCCGCACTGTCATCCTGAACGAAGCAGGCCGATTCGCGAAGCGAATAGGCCTGCGTAGTGAAGATCCCTGTACTCCCGTCAGCTACCGCCGGCCTCAAGGGAGTTCTCACTCGAACCCTCCCTACTTCACCCACGCCCCCGCCAAGAATACATACCGCGCCCGCAAATCGTCTTTGCGCGCCCCCGGCTCCGTGTTGAGATACATCACCGGCCATCCATCCGCCGCTGAATACACTGGCCACTTCGCCAGCCCCGGACCATTGGGATCTCCACCGCGCGCAAAGTTGGCCCAGTATTTCTGCATGTCCTCGCTGAGCTTGCGATCTTCCGGACGCCACTTCATTCCGTCCTTGGTATCGAGCTGTCCGAACACATATTCGATTTCGGCCGAGTGATAGGCGCCCAACTGCGGACCCTTCGGATCGCTGGGCGGTCCGAGATCGAACCGGTAGCGATAGATCGGTTGTTTGCCGGTCTTGGACTGCGATTCCATCCATTGCCAGGTTGACCAGGCGATGAACTTGTCTCCCGCGAAATCCTGCGCCGACTGAAGAACCTGCTCGGGATTGTCAACCGGATAGAGCTTGAGAAACTCCGGCGCCTCGCCGCCAAAATCTTTTTGCGCGCTGGCTTTCATGCTTTCTGCGGTCGGTTTCTGCGGATTAAACACGACGTCGTAGCTGCCTTCGTCGTGATTCCATCCCGCCAGCAGAGGAACGTCGCTCTGCTTGCCGGCGGCAAAGATCGCCGGCACCGACTCCGGCAGAAAATATCCGTCCACGTCTGGTCCGAAATCGAACCCCGGAGACTGCGGAGGCGCGAAAGGCTCCAGCAGTTTCTGTGCCGGGATGGCGCGCAAGTCGGCCAGAGTGGTCACTCCCAGTTTCGCACTGACAAGCTTGGGATCTTTTTCTTCCCGCACGGATAGAGGGTCGAACGACAGGCCTTCGCTGAAGAACGCCGCGCCGCTTTCGCCAATCGCTTTCTGAAACAAGCCCTTCGCGAGGGGCGATGCCATCTGCGCGCTCACCGAAAACGATCCCGCGCTCTCGCCAAAGATGGTGACGTTGGCCGCATCTCCGCCAAACGCCGCAATGTTGTCATGCACCCACTGGAGGGCCGCCAGTTGGTCGAGCAGGCCATAATTGCCGGCAGAGTTGTGCCCCGATTCCTTCGCCAGTTCCGGATGCACGAAGAAACCGAAAATCCCGAGACGATAATTCATCGAGACCACGATCACGCCCTGCTGCGCCAGGTTCGTACCGTCCTGCCGTCCTTCTGAAGTCGATCCGGCCGCGAACCCGCCGCCATAGATCCATACCATCACGGGCAGTTTCGTCGCCGAAGGCCTCGCGGGAGTCCACACATTCAGAAACAAGCAGTATTCACTCCCCGTCGCGCCACGAAAATTCATGTCGCCGTATACGTTTCCCTGCAGGCAGTACGCGCCAAACTCCGTCGCCTTGCGAACGCCTGTCCATTTCGCGGCTGGAGCCGGCGGCTTCCACCGCAGATCCCCAACCGGAGGTGCAGCATAAGGGATTCCGAGAAACGCGTGGACCGCTGCGGCCTCTTTGCCCTCAACTTTGCCCTCCACAATGCCAGAGTTGGTTTTTATTTGCGGCGCCTCCGCCGCGAACAGGGCCAGCGGCACCGTCAGCATTGCGCACACCACCAGCGACCCGCGGAACTTCTTCGCGCTCATGTGCTCTCCCTGGACCTCATAATTAAGAACACCGGATTGTAACCGAAAGAATCGAGGGGATGACGACTCGCCGATCTGGTCCTACTTCCCTCGCAAATCCTGGAGCCACACTCTACAATTGAGAACGGATGCCCGCTGCTGACCGCACGCCCAACGCTTTCATTCGTCAACTCCCCAAGGCGGAGCTGCATCTGCATCTCGAAGGCGCCGTCGACCCGGCAACGCTGCTCGAGCTCCGCGAGCGGCACGGGGAGCGCGCAACGCTGGCCGAGACCGAAGCACTTTATCGCTACGCCGATTTCCAGAGTTTTCTGATGGCGTTCAAGGAGGTCAGCCTCCATCTTCGCGGCCCCGACGATTACGAACTCATCACCTACCGCCTCATGCAGCGGCTTAAAGAAGAGACCATTCTGCACGCGGAAGTTTATGTTGCCGTCGGTGTTTCTCTCTACCGCAAGCAGGATTTCGCCGCCATTTTCGAAGGCCTCGAGCGCGGACGCATGCGCGGCGCGCGCGATTTTGGCGTTTCTTTACTCTGGATCTTTGACGCCACGCGCCACTTCGGAGTCGAGGCCGCCCAACAGGTTTTCGAACTGGCGGTGCGCTACCAGGATCGTCACGTGGTTGGCATCGGCATCGGTGGCGACGAACAGAAGGCGCCCCCGGAGCTTTTTCGCGGCGTCTACGGATATGCGGCCGATAACGGCCTTCACCTCACCGCGCACGCCGGCGAAACCGGGCCGCCAGAATCCATATGGGGAGCGCTGAATCTGCGCGCCGAGCGCATCGGCCACGGCCTCACCGCCGCTCAGGATCCCGACTTGATTGAAGAACTCAGCTATCGCCAGATTCCCGTCGAAATCTGCTTAACCAGCAACGTCCGCACTGGAGTGTGCAAGACGATTGCCGAACATCCCGCGAAAAGTTACTTCGACCAGGGAATCATGGTCACCCTGAACACCGACGATCCTGCGTTGTTCGGCACGTCGCTATCGCGCGAATATCAACTCGCCCAGCAGACTCTCGGATTCACTGACGAGCATCTCCGCGAACTAGCCCGCAATTCGTTCGAAGCATCCTTCCTGCCCGCCGAAAAAAAGCTGGAACTGTTAAGCCTGTTCGACGCCGCCGCAGCCCGCTAGTGTGCGAGCCTCCAATGCAAGTGTGGCGACGGGCGCATTCGCCCGTCCAGCCCGGGCAAAGCCCGGCAGCCGCACAACATCGGCCGGCCCTGCTGTTTTGGTCTCCAATTTGGCGTGGCCGTTTTATGCCGCAATTTTCTCTGGCGGTTTTGGGTGGTGCCTTTGGAAGGCAGCGTTGGGTATTGTTTTGGGTGGCGCAACGCTTTTCAGCACTGCGATAGAAGCCTTATCATGAGAGCGCTTTAGCCCCGAGGCGATCGATGGCCGTCAAACCAGTCCTCCAACTCGGCGACCCTGTCCTGAGGCAAAAATCGCTGCCGGTGGAAAATCCCTCAGCACCAGAAACCGCCGCACTGGTGACGGACCTTGCCGATACCCTCGCCCACTGGCGTTCGACCACCGGCTACGGACGCGGCATCGCCGCTCCCCAACTCGGAGTATTGCAACGCGTCATCTTTCTGCAACTCCCCGGCGAGAAGCCGTGGCCTCTGATCAATCCCGAAATCATCGAACGCAGCTCCGAGAAAACCATCGTCTGGGACGCCTGCCTGAGCTTCCTGACAATCTTCATGCAGGTCGAACGCCACCGCGATATCACGGTACGCTACCAGGGACTCCGAAGCGAACCGCGCGAAGTCCGAGCCAGCGAAGCGAATAATCTCTCTGAACTCCTGCAGCACGAAATCGATCACCTCGACGGTATCCTGGCGATCGACCGGGTCGTCGATGTCAAAACAATTTGTACCCGCGAAGAATTCGAAAAGCGCTTCCGCGAGACGAGCCCATACGCTTCGCCGTTACCAGCTACAATCACTTCCTGAGCCGGGTATTGGGTGTCAGGTCTTGGGTGTTAGGAAGCCCGAGTTTCTTTCCAAAGGTTTGTCATTTCGAGGGAGCAGGAGCGAATGCGACGGCGAGTCGAGAAACCTGCTGTTTGATATTAGCGACTTATGACTGCCGCGAATCGAGAACCTTCCCGCCACCAGCTAAAGTTTCGCTGGCTCCCCGGCCCCTACGCGATCGTGCGCCTGGCACCCAATGCGGCCATCCCCGCTTGGGCCGCAAAGGGTGAGTTCACCTCGATCACCCGCAGCACCGACGAACTTTCCGTCGTATGTCCGACAGCCAACCTCCCTCCGGATGTGAATTCTCCACATCGCTGGATATGCCTGAAACTCGAAGGCCCGTTCCCGTTTTCGCAGACCGGCATTCTGCTCTCGTTCATCGGGCCGCTGTCGACCATCGGCATACCGATCTTCGCCATCTCCACTTACGATACGGATTACGTACTCGTGCAAGAGGAATTCGCGGGATCGACTCTCGATGCGCTGCAGAAAGCCGGCCACGAACTGTGGCCGCGCGATGAGTCCTGGCGCAAGTTGATTGAGTAGTCGTGAGACTTTTTCCGGCTTCTTTGCGCCCTCAGCGAGCCTTTGCGATCAAAGGATAAAGCTCTTGACCGCGAAGATCGCTAAGGAAGGCCGCAAAGTTCGCAAAGAAAAACAGCTGCAGCGACCGTTTGCGCCACCATTCGACCTTGAAATATCCCCAAACGCTGTTACCTTGCCCGCACTCCGGCTCGCACCTATGATGTAATAGTAGTTAACCAGCACACATGCCATCTGCACTCACAACCCTGCGCCGCCGCGCCAAAGCTCTGCACCGCAATCTGCGGGGAGCGAATATGGCCGTCCGCGCTCTGGCCTCGACCGACCATCCGCTGCTGGCTCATATCATCCCGATGCGCCGCTGCAATTTGGCCTGCACGTATTGCAATGAGTTCGATGACTTCTCGAAGCCGGTGCCGATCGAGGAGATGTTTCGCCGCATCGACAAGCTGGGTGCGCTGGGGACCGCGGTAGTAACGATCTCGGGCGGCGAGCCGCTGATGCATCCCGAACTCGATGACGTGATCGCGCGCATCCGCCACAATGGCATGATCGCTGGCCTTATCACCAACGGATACCTGCTCGTAGCCGAGCGTATCCAGCGCCTCAACCGCGCCGGACTCGAGTGGCTGCAGATTTCCATCGACAACGTCAATCCCGACGAAGTTTCGAAAAAGAGTCTGAAGGTTCTCGATCGCAAACTTCAACTGCTGGCCGAGCACGCCGACTTTCACGTGAACATCAATTCCGTCGTTGGCAGCGGCATCTCGCATCCGCAGGATGCTCTGACCATCGGGAAGAGAGCCGTCGAACTTGGCTTTACCTCGACGATCGGGATCATTCACGACGGCAGCGGCCAGTTGCAGCCGCTGGGCGAAGAAGAGCGCCGCATCTATCACGAGATGCAGGCGCTGGAAAAAAGCAGCTTCACCCGCATCAACGCTTTTCAGGACAACATCGCGAAGGGATTGGCCAACGACTGGCGTTGCCGCGCCGGCGCCCGCTATCTCTACATCTGCGAAGACGGGCTGGTGCACTACTGCTCGCAGCAGCGCGGATATCCCGGAGTTCCGTTGGCAGCCTACACACGCGACGACATCCGCCGCGAGTATTTGACTGAGAAGTCCTGCGCCCCGCACTGCACTGTATCGTGCGTGCATCAGGTTTCAATCTTCGATTCGTGGCGCGCCCCGCAGAATCCCGCGACGGTGGCAACCTTGGCTCCCCCAGATCTAGTTCAACTCAAATAGCGATGAAATCAGGCAGGCGTGAGGGCTGCTAGGAACACATGCCCTGTTGCGATTCGTCAATGTTTTTCGACCGCCACGTCCGGATTGACCGCCGCCGCGTGTTCCTTCGCGATCAGAAAAGTGCGGTGCACGAGGTCGTAGGCGCATTTTGAGTCCGCAGTTTTTTCCCTGCACATGTCCTTCATCTGGCGGATGACGTTAAGAAAGTCGTCTGCCCGTGCAAACTCGTCCAGGAAAGCGCTCTCGTCTGCCTGCTCATGAAGATGCTCCAGTAGATCAAGTTCTTCCAAGGTGCGTCGGCGGATCGAGAGTACGTTGATCGCGGAGTCAGCGTCACCCCATATGGAACCGTCGGAGAATTGAACGAATTCGGCGTGTGCTTGCGCCGCAGGATGAGAGTCTTTCTTGTACGGCAATGACTGCCCACTCACGACAGGTGTGCCGAATCTCTGCTCGGGGTCGTGGTTCACCTCAACTTGCCCGGGCGCGAGAACGTCCGCAAAGAAATACTCCTGCGAATATTTCTCGTCCTGCTCTGGGCCACTGCTGGCTTCGAGACGCACAACCATGAGCAGGATGCTCTTGGGAGAAACGTTCTTAACCGACGTGCTCCTCTCGAGAGAGAAGGGGAACTGATTCGTGCTGTCATACCCAAGAATCGTGTAGCCCGATATTTGAATCGGGCTACCCTTATCCGAGAGATCTCGAATCTCCGTGCGCTGTTCGGTCACACCGGCCGAGGCTGAACTGGAACTCAGCACCGCTACGGAAACGAAGAAGCAGCCAAACAGAACAAGACTCTTTGACTTCGCGATGCGATTAGCACGGTTAGTCATAACCATCCCCTTCGAGAGAGGTTACTTCTTCGGCTGCGCCGACGGCGGCAAAATATTATTCAGCCGCAGGTACATCGCTGCCGCCGCGTAGTGATCCGCCCAGCCGCTGGCTAGGATCAATGATGCCATCGCCCGCGGAGCCTGCCTGCCGCCAAAGATTTCAATGCTGTCCCCCAGCTTCGAGTCATCCATCTTGCTGATGGCATCGCTGCAAAAGCTGTACGACGCCTTCACTGCGGCCACCAATTGGTCTTTGGAGTCGGTCTCTTTGGGTTCCTCCGCCTTGGGCGCAGGAACGTCGGCTGCCTTGGCGCAGAAAGAATTGTTGAACCCGATGATGTGCACGACCAGGTGCACGAAGGGCTCCTGTTCGGGCGTGGGCTTGTAAGAAAATTTATCCGCGGGCATGGCTTCGACCGCGCCCACTGTATTGCCCTGCGAGCGCTGCAGCAAAAAACGTAGCGAGGTTGCGACCGGATCTTTAACGGGCGCTGCCGCCGCGGCCGGAGCCGCTGTCATCGCAGATCCAGAAGACGGTGGCGTGGTTTGCGCCTGGGCGAAGGTCAGACAAACAGCAAAGAACAGAGCAAGAGAAATAGTTTTCACGGGAGGGCCTCCTTGGGCGGGATAAGAATAAACCCGCGGAGGCCGAATCGTCACTCCGCGGCCGAAAACTTCACAGTCTAAATGGGATTGAGTTCGCTACGAGAACGCCGCTCCGAGCGCAGCGGCCCCGAACGTGAACAATGCCCACCAACCAAAGACGATCGCGTATGCCGTGCCACTCTTCACTTTGCTCACGCAAGTAAAGCCGATCGCGGTCAGAACCAGCGTCCAGATCATGAAGATATCGACGGCCGAGGCCACACTGTAAAGGAACACTCCATCCGCCGGCTTCAGTAAATATCCGGGATTAGTGAAGATGGGATTCTGAAAGGAGAATGAATCTGCGTTCATGCCAGCGACCACTGCAAGTGTAGCCAGCAAACTCTTCAGTACCTGAGGCAGGCCGGCAAAGACAACGATGGCAAAAGAAACTTTAAAGGAAACATCGGCGCCCGCGGCGAACTTGAAGGTGGCAAACAACAGCGCTGCGATGATCAGCCAGATGACGAGAACAAACAACGGGATGACATACGAGACGTATTTGGTCCCGGTCGTCCTCTGTTCCATGGCGTGCTCGCGCTGATCGGCGGGCAGGTTGTCCAACTGCGCCGACTGTTTGGGCGACATCTGCAACTGGTTCTCTGTGACTCTGCGGAAACCGATCTTCTGGCCCACGGTGTAAACAAATACTGTCGACACAATGATCATCAGCAGAAACGGCGCCCACCAGCTCGCGCTTCGCCGTAGGTCGGTGAAAGTTTTAGAGGGCGCGATGAAAGTGTCGATGATGCGGGCGCCTTGGGAAAGAGCAGGTCCGGGGATGGGATTAGGTAAGACCGGGGCGGCGGCCATGAATGCCTCCTGGAAGAACGTCCTGAAAATAACGTCCTCGAAAGAACGATGGAATTCTAGCCGGAACCGGGCATCTAGACAAGCGATCCATGGCGATCGGATTCGGATGACCGGTTGCTGATCCACCGGGAACCATGCAACGGAAAATTTCGCCCGCCTCGCCGACTCGCTCTTGGATCTTCTTAAGACCTAACGATCAGTGAGGATCGCGGCAACTCTGAGCTGCACACGTTGGAAGCCGAAGGGTGGCTGTCCACATAAGAGGGAAGAAGGAAGAGGAAAAAGGGAGGCCCGAAGCCCGAAGCCCGACAGCCTGCTAGGCCTGCAGCTCCGGAGTAGCTTCCACCAAGCTGCGGGTGTAGGCGTGCGCTGGGCGCTCGCTGATCTGCGCGGAGTCGCCCACTTCGACGATTTTTCCGCGATACATCACTGCAATTCGCGTCGATAAATACCGTACCACTGGCATGGAGTGCGAGATGAACAGGTAAGTCAGGCCGAAATCGCGTTGCAATTGCGCCAGCAAGTTGACGATCTGTGCGCCGACGCTGACGTCGAGCGCGGACACTGGCTCATCGCAGACAATAAACTTCGGCCGCAGCGCGAGAGCGCGTGCGATGCCGATGCGTTGCCTTTGTCCGCCGGAAAATTCGTGCGGATAGCGCCGCATCGCGGATTCGTCGAGGCCCACGGCACGGAGAAGTTCGCGGACGCGGGTGCGCCGGGCTGCTGTAGTGGCACGACTGAAGTCATGCACCCCTCGATTGTTCTTGGCTGTCGCGGGAGTGTCGTTCCCGCGAATCTCCATCCCGTGAATAATCAGCGGCTCCGCGACGATGTCTTCCACGCGATAGCGCGGATCGAGGGATGCGAACGGATCCTGAAAGATGATCTGCAAATCGCGGCGCAGGAGCCGCATCTCTCCGCGGCTGGCCGAAAGCAGATCGCGTCCTTCGAGGCGAATCGTCCCCGAAGTCGGCTCAATCAGTCGCAGGATCAGCCGTCCCAGCGTGCTCTTGCCCGAGCCCGACTCCCCAACCAGCCCAAGCGTCTCGCCTGCCTGAATGTCGAGTGAAACGTCGTCCACCGCCCGCACTTCACCACGAGACTTTCCCCCGAACGGCGATTCGCCGTGAGGATAAACCTTGATCAGGTTGCGGATCTCGATCAAAGACATCGGCTGCTCTTCATTTATCGACCGTCAATTCCCGCATTCTTTTCATCACCAAGCCAACATATTTCATATTCTAGAATATGGAATATGACGGTACGCTACCCCGCCGCAATCAACGGCACAGCCGCCAGCGCCGCGAGCAACCCGACGAACTTCCATCGGCTGAACTGCTCTTTCAGGACGATCCGTGCCAGCAGAACAGTTACCGCCGGGTACAGAGACGTGATCACGACGGCTTCATCGAGGCGTCCGCGCTGACTGGCGAAAATGAACAGAGCGCTGGCGCCGACGTCCAGGCATCCCGCCAGCATTCCCAGCAAGGCGCGGGGACGGTCCAGAGTGAGTGGGGCGCGTGTGACTGCCACGGCCACCGCCGTGGTTGTGAAGGACCCGACTCGAGAGACGGTCGCGATCCATGCCGACGATCCGCTGGCTTGATGAATGCAAAGATAGAAGCCAGCGAAGCCGACCCCTGCGAGTGCAGCCATAGCCACGTTTTTCGGGTGCCCGGCGCCGCTTCGATTGGCAGGGTCATTCGCCAGCTCGTGGCTCGAATCCGGCGAACTTTCTGGACGTGTAATCAGCCAGATGGCGACGATCGCCAGCCCAAAGCCAGAGATTGTCCAGCGGCTTGGTGCGCCTTCCACGGCAATGTCGGCCAGCGTAGGAATGGCCGCGCCCAGCAAAGCTGCGATGGGCGCCGTGAGCCCCATCTGTCCGGACGCCAGGGCGCGATAGAAAATGGCCAGCGAAAATCCACCAACCGCGCCAGCCGTCAGCGCCCAAAGGACGCTGGCGCGCGACGGGAAAGCGACGTGCTGGGTAAAGGCAATGGCGAACATAAACCCAAACGCGCAGAGGTGAGAAAAAGCCGTCAGCACGAAGGCGTTGGCGCGGCGGGAGCCCAGTCCACCGGAGAAATCGGAGGTCCCCCACATGAAGACTGCAACGACGGAGCAAGCTACCGGGGCGAATTGGGCCGGGAGAATCACGCCGGACGAGGGTAGCATGCGCGCGAAAAGGGATGATGAGCGGTGTGCAGAAGATCAGGCAACCGGCCCATCACGGGCTCTCCAGGAATCTCAATCCCCGAATCAATGGATTCCGTGCCGCGCATGGGATACGCTATACCTGCCCACGGAGGCTTGCTATGAAGCGTTCTCTGATCCTGCT
>Ga0209006_10006820_pt1 | contig 10312 bp, 4 predicted proteins | sample JacPin_JW_Ref_O2_FD_188567 | JGI IMG/M metagenome (GOLD analysis project Ga0209006, IMG submission 188567) | Forest soil microbial communities from Algoma, Ontario, Canada - Jack Pine, Ontario site 1_JW_Ref_O2 (SPAdes) (version 2) | ecosystem: Environmental > Terrestrial > Soil > Boreal... | reverse complement strand
GAGATCGAAGGACGCGGTCTTAATGGCCGAGAGGGCCTCTTTGCCGTCGTTGGCGAGTGTAACGGTATGCCCGAGACGTTCGAGCATGCGCTTGACCACTTTCCGATTCACCACATTATCATCGGCGACGAGAATGCGTAAGCTCTTGGCAGAGTTCCTGGGCAGGTCATCGCGGTGCAAGGCGGGCGCTGCCGCGCTGTCCCGCGGCGAAGATAGTTTGCGAAGAGTTTTGAGAAGATCGGAGATCTTGACGGGTTTCGAGAGATGGGCGGAGATTGCCGCATCGAGGTGTTGATTGGCCATGCCCACCAGTCCTAAAGAGGTGAGCATGACCAATTGAACGTGCCGTTTCGGCCACCGTTCCTGAATACTTTGGACTAACGCGAACCCGCTCGTTTCAGGCATTTGGGCGTCAATCAGAGCAAGATCGAAACTTTGCCGTTCCAGGATTTCGAGCGCCGCGGCAGCGGATTCCGCTGCGACCACACTCAAACCGCTCTGAGCGAGCGTTGCAGAAAGAATCCGCCGAGTTGCGGGATGATCGTCGACGATCAAGATACTCAGGTTGGGCAAGGGGGGAAGAGGATCGGCTTCGACGGGAGGCGGCTCATACTTGAATTCGGCGGTAAAGTGAAAACAGCTTCCTTTGCCCACGTCGCTTTCGAGCCATATTTTGCCGTTCATCAGGGCGACCAGCTGTTTGGAAATCGACAAGCCAAGGCCGGTACCACCAAAGCGGCGGGTGGTTGAACTGTCGGCTTGAGAGAAGGCGGCGAAAACGAGTTGCTGTTTTTCCGGTGGAATGCCGATGCCGGTATCGCGAACAGAAAAATGAAGCACTACCGACTCGGCGGATTGGGACTCGATGGTCACGCTAACCGCTACTTCCCCTTGCAAGGTGAATTTGACGGCGTTTGAAACCAGATTGAGGACAATCTGCCGCAAGCGCCCTGGATCACCCACCAGGTTGTCTGGAATGGCATCCTCTATTTCGTAGACGAGTTCCAGGTTCTTTTCCTGGGCCTTCATAGCGACGGTCCGCAGGTCATCGGCCAACCTGTCCCGCAACTGGAAAGAAATGGGATCGAGATCGAGCTTGCCCGCTTCAATTTTTGAGAAATCGAGAATGTCGTTGATGATGGTCAACAGTGCATCGGCCGATTGATTAGCGGTCGAAATATACTCGCGCTGGTCATCGCTCAGGTTGGTCTCCAGAGCCAACTGTGTCATTCCGAGTACGCCATTCATGGGGGTACGGATTTCATGACTCATATTGGATAGAAACTCGCCTTTGGTGCGACTGGCTTCTTCGGCAACCTCTTTGGCCTGGCGCAGATCCGCAGTTTGCAACTGGACGCGCCGCCGCAAAATCATGATCCAGGCGACGGCTGCGAGAATGAGAGCGATGCCGCCGGTTACCAGGTAGAGCATTCGTTCGGTGGTCCACCAGGAAGCGCTTCGGAGAACGGTCACGTCTTCCGGGGAACGCAGCAACAAGGAGAAGCCTATCGGTAAAAGAAACTGGTCGGAATTCTGAACTTGAAGCGTGACCAGGCCGCGGACTCGCAGCAGAGCCCCCTTTGCCAGAGAGGGCAGTTTACCTTCGGCAAGATTGGTTTGAAAGAGACGATCACCGGCCTGCAGGATGAGTGTCTGCTCACCCGCGCCATTGGAGTCGTTGACCAGAAAGCCGTCAATTTCAACGAATTGGGAATCGGCCCCGGTTGAGAGCACTTCCTCGGCGGTAAGTAAGGCAGGTTTCGGCGCTTGCAGAGACGAAAGTCTGGTTAACTGGGCATCTTCCAGGAAGGGGGCGAAATCCCCAATGCGTGTGGTGCCAACTGCCTCCACCAGATCTCCCGCTTTGAGGTCAGCTTTGGCATGTGTTTTGATCAACAGGCCGGCGCCGGCAGCATCGCGCAAATAAGTCGGGCCGGTGGGATGGGTGAAGACGATCGTTCCGCGTGTCCGCGAGCGTAAGTCGAAGTTGGCGTCGCTTGTGTATTGCAAAAGCTGGCTGAAGCGCAGTAAGGGGAGACGATCGGAAACCAGACCTCCTTCCCCGCGAATGTAGGAAAGGTCAGGAACGCTCATCTGAACGCCGAGCAGTTGCCCTCTGAAATTAGTGACGGCCCCGCAAACTCCGCGGAATCTTAGCCGCGAATTCACGAGCCAGCCGGGGATGTCCGTGGTGCCGGCGACGAAGACATCGAATCGATGAGCGCCGAAGCTGACGTTCAGCCGCAAATGGCCACCTTCAACGCTGGCGGTGCGAACAATTCCTACCGCTTCAGTCCATTGACTGTCGGCAAGACCAGTCAATAGCTGTTCCATATCGAGACGGAGCGGCTCGGGCATGGGATGAGTGCCCAACAGCCGTATCGTGGGCTCGACAATCACCGGAGCGAAGCCTCCGGGACTGGCAAATCCGCTGATTTCGACGAATTGCCCGGCCTTCAGGTTAAGCCTTCCACCGGTGGGCGCGAACACGAAAATACCGCCGGTTTCATCTTGCACAAAGGTGTCGCGCACGCTCGGGTCAGAATAGGTTACGGTGCCGGCAATTTGGACCGGATAACTATGGCTCAGCCCTTCAGCGGAGAGCCGATGTATTTCCTTAACCGTGCGCAAGAGCGTGTGGCGCGTTGCAGCCACGCCCGCAGCCGCAACTTGCTGCCCTTCTGTAAGGATTGCGACCCCGTTCTCGTTGGAGACGTAGGCCACAATGTCGAGGGTGCTACCTGGGACCGGATCGTGCAACAGGTTTGGCCGCAGCGGGATGCTGCCGGTGGGGTCGCTAAAAATGAATTCCTGGCCGCCGCGGGACAACACGCCGCGCAGCCTGATTCGATGAATTGGCAAGACCCCTGAGCGAATCTCAGCCACCGTCGTTTGGGGTATCTGTGCGGGATCTTTGGCGGCCTCCAGAACCCGGAGATTTCCCGCGGACTGGACGGCTAGTTCCGCACTTCTGGTTTGGCCTGTGGCGTCCAGGTAGAGGCGCAGAACCCCTTTCAATTCAACCCGGGCATCTGCCAGGCCGCTATAGTCGTGGCCTGAGCTATCGCCAACTGTCACTTTCATGTGCTGGCCAAAGGCGAACAGGTCCAGGGCAGTCTGGTCTCCGCGACCAGCGTCGGTGTTACGGACAATCCCTTCCAACTGGACGTAGCGGAACTGCCAGTGGGGGGAATTCAGGTCTTTCGCCTCTATCCTGGCAGCGACCGGAGGTTCTGCTAAACCGCTCAGCAGCGTTACTTTCGGCCCAGACATGGAAGGGTAAGGTTGAGGGCGCGTAATGTAGCCTGCCACTTCAATTGGCTGGCCAATTTTCGCCACCACTTCAACGTTCGGGTGTTCAACGATTATGCCGCCTTCGGAATCTTGCAAGACCAGGGAGCGGAATCCGTCAACCCAGGTGACGCGGCCACGAATGCGCGCGCGGACGTGAGAGGTGAGACTTCGCGAATCGAGGCGGCGAATTTCGGCAACAGTTGTGAGAGTGGAGTCGTCGGCTTGCCGATCGAGACGGCCGCAGGCACAGCAAACCAGAACCATGCAAAGCGCGGAGCCGTGGACAACTCGCCGTATCACTAAGCTAGATATCGGCGAGGATCTTGCAAGACTTCAGGAGGGAGGACGCTTAGGCGCTTGCTGCGACTCGACAGCGATGAAACGCCCGGTGCGAAGAAGAGAGTGATGGCAAATTCTGGCCTGCTCTGCCGCACCCTTTCGGATTAAACCTGTAGGAGTAGTACTATAAATCTAGTCTGACTAGTCGGAGTAATTTAAATGAGAACCAGAATTTCGAAGAAGCGTGGACCCGGCACGAAACAAGAAGTGTCACCCTCCAAGACCTGGCAGTTACAGGCCGCGAAGGCGCAATTCAGCGAAGTATTCCGGAGGGCCCGGGAGCGCGCTCCCCAAGTAGTGACAAAACAAGGCAAGGAAGCCGTCGTCATCCTTGCATTGGAAGAATTCGAGCGGTTGACGAAACGAGACAAACAGCCGAAGAGCCTGTCAAAATTCTTTGCCGAATCACCGCTGGCCAAGGTGTCCCTGGACCTCAAACGCAAACCCGACTATGGCCGGGAGGTCGAACTGTGAGTGGGTACTTGCTGGATACGAATGTCATCTCCGAACTCATCAAGCCGAGGCCGGAGCCGAAGGTGACGGCGTGGATCGATGCGACCCATGAGGAGCTTTTGTTTTTGAGTGTTCTTACCTTGGGGGAGATTCGTAAGGGTGTAGTCCTGCTACCCCGTAGCACGCGCCGCACCGTGCTGGATACCTGGCTCAGTAAAGAGCTGCCGTTAAGGTTTTCCGACCGGATACTCGCCGTCGACCAGGAGGTTGCAGATCGCTGGGGACATCTTTACGGTTTGACCGGCTCCAGAGGCGTGCAGGTGAGCGTAATCGACGGGTTGCTGGCTGCGACCGCCATCCAACATAACCTCACGCTGGTGACCCGCGATACCAGGGATGTCGCCGCTACTGGTGTTCAACTGTTCAATCCCTGGACGGACGGATAAGTTGTCGGCCAGAAGATCCTTCGCGAAGCAGTTACCTATTCAAGGACAAAGGTAAGTCGGCTCCAGGATTGGGTTACCCCGGAACATCTTCTATCGAAACGCCATGCATAGAAACGCCAAACGCGACCGCCGTGGTTTGCCGCTACTCTGGTGGTTCCGCGACGGCGGCAGCGCTGCGGGAAGATGGTCGTGGCTTCTTAGGCGCCATGACGTAGGAATAGGGGTCGTTCTCCGAGGGCGGTTTTCTTCCGAAGAACTGCAGAACTCGGTTGAATGCCTTGCTGAAGATATTCATAAGGATGCCCCCTGCTGGCCCCTATGTTACCAGCAAAGTTCGGCGACAAGTCTACTTCGTTTGCCGCGGGCAACCTTCTGCCCCTCTAAAAAGCGGCCAGGACGATCTGATCGCAAATGCGCGCATCATCAAGACCGTTGGACGCTGCGCGCCTGAGGGTATCAATCAGTGAGCGGATTTTTCTCCGCGCTCCATTTCTCTGAGGCCAGTTGGGGATCCAATGCGAGTCCCGCGACCAACTCTCCGCACCGCGTCAGCGAGATCTTCCGAGGGCCGGCCCTTCAGAAGATAGCCGGATGCTCCCGCTTCCAGCGCTCGCCGCAAATATCCCGGACGCGCGTACCACGAAGCGGCTGATTCCGGGCGTCTATTGAGCGTTCTCGCGATGAATTTGGTTGCGGCTTCCAGCGTGGTTATGGGGCGCCCCCGAAAACTGACGGAGCCAGGATGGCCGTCACCGGCGACAGGCATGCGGGCCCGTCGCCGGCTCACCGATTAGAACTTCATAAGAAACGCAGCGGTGATACGGTTCTCGCTGTTGCGCAGGTCTGGGCTCCAACCTGGAACCAGGGAACCTGGGGCGCCAGTGTTGCCTCCTGGCGGAGTCACGCCGCCGGGGCCGCTGAAGTAAGGCACATTAGCCGCGCGATGGTTGTATTCCAACCGGTAGGTGAAGTACTGGTTCGGCATGTAGTCCATCGTGACTGAAGAGTCCCACGCCTTGAACGGATTCCCCGGATTTTCAGTGAAGTAGGGCGTTCCTGAAGCTGCCGTCGCTCCGTTGATGGGTGGCAGAAGGACCAGATAACGGCCGGGGTTGTTAATGCGTCCGCCGCCCAGGGTCAAGCCGTAGCGATCGCGGTCGAACCACAAGCGGTTATAAACCATGAAGCCAAGGAAGCTTTGTTTCGGCCCACTCTTGCCATTACCATGGCAGCTCACGCCGCCGCCGCTCTCGCAACCCGCGTCTCCGGTAAGCGTCATGGCAGCTTTGCTGATGATGGAGTCAGGACGGTCATAGTACTTGTACTCAATGCTGTCGTCGGTGTGCAGCCGGGTGCGGTTGGGTATGCCGAGGGCATCCTCGCCGTAGCCATACTGGTTGCCGAGAATCTCCAGTTTACCGTTGGGCCGCCAAAGGATCTGTCCGCCGAGCCCAGGCCGATTGTTGAAGCGGCCGTAAGACTGCCAGCCGTTGATGAACCATGGCTCGATCTTTAATTTTGCCGTTGGAAACCACTGCACCCGCACACCGTTGAAGAACCAGGGCGTGTTCGAGGACACGTACGACGGCTGATAGGCCCAATTGTCAAACTGGTAGAACGAGAACAGGCCGACGTAGGAGAGGAAGATGCCGGCATCGACGTTGAGGCCGTGCTGGACGTTGAAGTGATAGCCTGCGTTGGCCTCGCCTATGTAACGATAGGCGTCGGCTAGATCCCACTGCCCACGTGCGGGGCTGGCGTCGTTTCGCGGTGTGGCAGTCGCGTAAAGGCCGATCTGGGTCAGAACGCGGCCGCGCACATTGTTCCAATGGAAATCGCCGCCGATTCCAAGATCTGTCAGCGTAACCTCGCTGGAGCGAAAGACTTCGCTCGATCCGACGATGGTGTCGTCCTGCGGGTGGCGGAAGTCGTAAGTGTAACTCACATCGGAACGTATTTCCGGGCTGAAGAATTTAGTGGCATACGGAGTGTCTTTCGTCCGCGCGTTGCCGTTGAGCCAGCTGAAGTCGGCAAAAGCAAACGGCTCAGAGTGTGGATTGGAGGGATCGGTGGCATCCGGTTGCGCTTCACTGACGCTTGGAGCCGGCGCGGGTGCCGAAGTCACGGCCGGAGCCGGCGCAGGGGCCGCAACCGAGGCCTTGGTGGTCGTGAAATGGTGAGCCTCTGGAGCCGAGGAACGTTCCTCCCGGAGTTGTATCAACTGTTGCTGGATCGCCTCTAATTGGTCTTGCAAGTGCTGAATCTTTAGATCCTGGGCCGCTGCCGCCAATTTGTCTTCCGCGGTGGGCCCGGGATTCGGCTCAGTTGTTTGAGCTATCAGGTTTGCCGTGCAGGTACTCAGCCCAAAGAGAATCAGGCCCATCAGGGTGGTTCCCGTTTTGCGGGAATTTCTTGGTTTCACTTTACTTCTCCATCTTGCAAGAGATTGCGACAAGTGCATGGAATCCGTCTCTATGCAGGCCAGAATTTACGTTAGCAACGGATTAGTAAGAAACTCGTAAAGGTGCGCTAAGGGATTCATATGGAACCGTGCGCCCGCCCTATCGATTGCCCACTTTAAAGCGCTGATTTTGCGCCGAATTCGGCCCATGGGCGAACACCCTGCGCCCGGGCAGGCCTTTCGCGCGAAGGGGTTTTCTGACTGCAAACCTGCAAATCTTTATGTCGTCTTTATGCAATCCTTATGCCCATTTCCGTTTACTGGAAGCGGCAACGACTTTGCAGCCGGAGGTAGGCAGCGGCAAACGCCGCAAGCAAAACGATCACGTATCCACATCAAACCCGAGGCTGACGATATTGAGATTCAACGGGCGCGGATTTGGGCGCATACCCTGCTTCCTTTTATTTACCGTTATAGCGAGCGTTCAAAATCTTCGAGGCCAGGAGTCAAGTGCCACAGTTGCCGGCCAGCCAATTCTCCTGAACGCGCTACCGAATCAAGCGGATGATGGAGGCGCGCAGACCAACGCAGACCCATCTCCGCAAATGGGTGCTGCGCAATCAGCACCGGGTGCGTCTGCGCTACTGAAGCGAGGTTTCATGACCCGCTTAGGGCACGCATATCTTGATGATTGGACCGTGGACTCAAACGGCGCTCCGCCCTCTGCCGCACCGTCGCGAAGAGGAACTCCGCCCCCGCTGAATTCCCCGCCGTTCCCCTCAGCCGACTGGCCCATCGGGGGAACTGTTGTCATCGGAGCTCCCGATTATGGCAGCTACATGTTGATGCAGGCTATCAACGAGAACAAGAGCCGCTTCAAAATGTACGGCTGGTTCGATATTGGGGGAAATGCCAGCACTTCCAACAAAGGCCGGTATGCCAACAACGAAACCGCCTATGATGTGATCCCGAATTCCATTCAACTTGACCAGGTTGCGCTCTACTTCGAACGTCTTCCAGACACCGTTCAGAAGGAACATTTCGATTGGGGATTTCGGTTTACCAGCATTTATGGACTGGATTACCGCTACACCACCGCAAAGGGCATCTTCAGCCAGCAGTTGTTGCGTAGCAACAATACCTATGGCTACGATCCCGTGATGTATTACCTCGACTTCTATTTGCCCCATGTTGCGGAGGGCATGGATGTGAGGATCGGGCGTTACATCTCGCTGCCTGATATCGAAGCGCAGCTAGCGCCCAACAACTACACCTACAGCCACTCCATTCTTTACACCTACGACTGCTATACCCAGAATGGAGTCAACACCACCACCAAGCTGAACGGTCACTGGACGGTTCAGGCCGGAGTCTCAGGCGGTTGCGAATCGGCACCGTGGATTTCGAACGCAAAACTCACAGGCGATTTCTGCGCGGCCTACACCTGGAAAGATGGCGGCGACAGTCTTTATGCCTGCGCCAATTCCGTCAATTCAGGCAAATACGCCTACAACAATGTATCCGCCTACTATCTGACCTGGTATCACAAAATCAACGCCACCTGGCACACTGACACTGAAGCCTGGTACCAGTACGAGAGGAATGTTCCCAACTTGTGTTATGGGTTAAGTCCGTGCATCAGTTATGGCTCCAACGCAAACATCGGCGCCAATGCAGGCGAAATCACCGGGCCCTCGCTTGTTACGGGGGCGAACGGCGCGCAGTGCAATCCCCTGGCGACGCATTGTTTCGCGCCAGATTACGCCATCGTGAACTACATCGAGCACGAGTTCAACCATCATCACAGCTCGCTGAGCATCCGTAACGAATACTTCGATGACCTCAAGGGTCAGCGAACCGGGAATAAGACCCGCTATTCAGAGCACCTGGTGGGATTCAACTTCTGGCTGGGGAGTACGGTGACCTTCCGCCCGGAGTTGCGGTTTGAACACTCGTACGATGTGTCGGCCTTTGACTCGCCCTCGGTGAATGGGGTGAGCGGCGCTCCCACCAAGACGACCCAGCTTACCCTGGCTGGAGATGTTATTTACCATTTCTAAGGCCGCTCAAAGTGTGGTCGTGGCGGCCGGGCTTTCGAACTGGTTGTTGCTATCTTTTGGCCACCGCTGGTAAGGCAATAATTTTCTTTGGCTTTGCCGGGGTCCATGATTCACTAGACATCTACCAATGGCCCATGTCGCCCATCGGAAGATCTCGGGCTCGACTGCCGTCGACCCCACCTGAGGAGCATTCGGGGCGAGACGCAAAGAACTTCGGATCCAAGCGGATTCTTGTGTAAAGTAAGCGAACCGAAACAAGGGCAGGACTGTTTCTGGACATGGATTTCTGGGCTCAATGGAGGATCACGGATTTGATGAGACGGTTCGGAAGAATAGCCTTGCTGGTTCGTTTGGCCGTGCTGCTGGGCGCTTGTTTGACGGCGGGAGTGGCCACAGCGCAGCCTTCGGGCCAGACGGATGCAGCAACGGCGGACCGCCTGGCGGCGCTGGAAAAGAGTTCTGCGGCCCAGGCGACGGCGGTGGCCGCGGCCCAGTCCGCAGGCGATAACGCTTGGATGCTGGCCAGTTCGGCACTGGTCCTGATGATGAGCGGGCCCGGGCTGACGTTGTTTTATGGCGGCCTGGTGCGGAGAAAGAACGTTCTCGGAACCATGATGCAGACGTTCGCCATGATGGCGGTAATCACCGTTTTGTGGGGCCTGGTGACGTATTCGCTCGCGTTCGGCGAGGGAAGCGCGTTCATCGGCGGCCTGCACAATGTCTTCCTGCGTGGGGTTGGGCTCGAGCCCGATCCGAAATACGCCGCGACGATCCCGCTGCAGACGTTCATGGTCTTCCAGCTGATGTTCGCGATCATTACCCCGGCCCTGATCACCGGCGCCTTCGCCGAGCGAATGAAGTTTTCCGCCATGCTGGTATTCATGGTGCTCTGGGCAATTCTGGTCTACAGTCCCATGGCGCACATGGTGTGGGGCAAGGGCGGTTTATTGAACGCTTCGCTGGGCGGACGGTTTCCCTGCCTGGATTTTGCCGGAGGAACGGTCGTGCATGTGACGTCGGGAGTCTCCGCGCTGATCACCGCGCTATACCTGGGCAAGCGCGTGGGCTACCCGCAGGAATCCATGGCTCCGCATTCCGTGGTCTTCAGCTTCGTGGGGGCTTGCCTGCTGTGGGTGGGATGGTTCGGGTTCAACGCCGGTTCGGCTTTAAACGCGAGCGGCTTGGCGACCTCGGCGTTCGTGGCGACTCATTTCGGAGCGGCGGCAGCCGCGATCGGCTGGAGTGCGGCTGAGTGGCTGAAGAATGGGCGATGCACGGCACTGGGAGCGATCTCAGGAGCAGTGGCGGGGCTGGTGGCC
>Ga0209006_10006819_pt1 | contig 10313 bp, 10 predicted proteins | sample JacPin_JW_Ref_O2_FD_188567 | JGI IMG/M metagenome (GOLD analysis project Ga0209006, IMG submission 188567) | Forest soil microbial communities from Algoma, Ontario, Canada - Jack Pine, Ontario site 1_JW_Ref_O2 (SPAdes) (version 2) | ecosystem: Environmental > Terrestrial > Soil > Boreal... | reverse complement strand
AGTCACGTCGTTCACGCATGTGTAGCCCAAAATATATTTCCGCACGTCTTCGTCTGCCGCCGGCTGGTGGCAAGTCCTGCCAATCACCACGCCGAGCTCGCCTTCAAAATCCACGCGCTCGGAAATTTTCGGACGCCGCACCGTCCCTCCCGGCGCCAGCAGCGCCGAAGTCGCCTTCAGAAACAGCAGCGGCTCCGTCGGGACGTCATGCCCCAACTCCGCCGCATGCTCGCGATAGTTGCGCCCCACGCAAACGATCTTCGACGGCCGCACCGCCGGCAGCAGCACCGCTTCTTCCAGCGCGATCTGTTCGATGCGCCGCGAGCGCACGCTTTCCAGATCGCCGTCCGCCTCTTCCGGTGCCGTCAGCAAAACCCGCAAAATCGCGTCCCGCCCCGCCACGGCCTCAACCAGCCCGTAGTGCGCCTCACCATTCCATTGAAACCGACAATATTTCATCGCCACCTATCTAACCACGAGAGCGCCAACCAGCGCCAAAAATTTCAATACATTTTAGGTTTGTCATCCTGAGCGAAGTTGTCATCCGCGAAGCGAACGACAACGCAGTCGAAGGACCCCTACCCATTCCACGCTCTCTCGTGGGAGGGCTTTAGCCGAACCCGCCCTCACGGCACCCTCTCCCCCGCTTCCTCCGACGGCGCACTTTCATTCCCCCGCACATCCACGGCCGACACCGCATACGAATAACTCTTCCCCGCCGCCACCTTTCCGTCACGATACGCCGGAGTCTTCACCGGATCCCGATTCAGCTTTACCGCCGCGCTTCCAGCCTCGTGACGGTAGACGTTGTACCCGGCCAAATCCAAATCGGCCACAGGCGCCCACACCAGGTCGATCGCCGGCGACTGCCCCGGCCCCGAAAACACTGCCTGCAATTCCGCGGGCACGGCTGGCGGGAACACATCGTGGGCAAAAACTTTCACTTCTGCCGAGTCGTCGCCTTCGATTTCTATTTTCTTGTGATCGGCCGCGTCGTCCCCGGCAAGCACCGTCACCGCTTCCACGTGGTAATAGTAAGTCTGCTCCCACTCGATGCTCGAATCCGTCAACGACAGATTCGTCTCGCCCACCACGGGCACCTCACCCACAAGATTCGCCTTGCCCCCCTCGATGCGGCGATACACACGATAGAGATAGCTCGCCGGATTCGGATTCGAGAATCCGACCGGCGCCGCTCTCCAGCTCAGCACCACTCCCTGCCCCGTCACCCGAGCGCCGAAATCCGCCGGCGCAGGAAGTGTCCGTGCCAGCGGCACTCTCACCGAATTCGACACGCCCGCCCCGCGTCCATTCGCATTCAGCACCTCGACCGCATAGGTGGTGAAGCCAACCGTCTCCGGCCTTGCGCTTCCCGAAAACAAATTGTCCGTATAGCTCTCCGCAACTTTCTGTCCACCGCTGGCCTTCGATCCCGGGCCGCGTGGCAGCGGGCGACTCGACCGTCTGGTGTCGGGAGGCACGACCGCAGATGCAACAGGCGAAGCCTCTCCCACTGCGGTTCCGCACTCTTTCAAAACAGGCCCGAGCCCTCGGCAAATGCGAGTCGCTCCCAAACTCCGCACTGCTTGATGATCGGTAGTAAGCGTAGGGACCGACCACGTCAGCACAGCTTTGTCGCCCTTGCGCGCAGCCCGCAAGTCCGCAGGCGGCTTGGGCAGCTCCAGCGACGGCGGCCGCGGCGGCCCCATCGCCGCACACCCCACCAAGACGAGCGGCGTGATCCCGAGCAGCAGCTTTCCCGTAAAAATTTTCATGCAGAAGAAAAAGACTAACAGAAGCAGCTGTGGGAGCCGCCGGGAGTCAAGACAGCCCGTGGGAGCGGCCGACTCTTGTGGCAATCACCAAGCCTTGTCATTCCGAACGCCGCGTCTTTCATCGCGGCGGAGGAATCTCAGTCTTCTCGGCGATCGCGCGCTAGCGAATGGCTATCCAGTTCGTGGGTACGACAGCCAGCAAAGACTTGCGATCCCGTTCAAACACCGCTCGTCAACAAACCCCTTCTGCTCGCGCACCATCAGCGCAGCCAGCCCTGTCCTGTCAATCGCTTTCATGAGTAAGATCCGGGCAGAATACTAGACCGTGTGGTCTAGGGGCGGGCGATTCGTCCGCTTATGTCAGTTTATCTTTCGCGCTGAGAAAACCAAATTCTGCGGATAGGAGGGGATGATTTTGAGGCGGCGGCCCGTGGTCCGCAACGTTTCCGGCTCCAAGATAGCGACCAGATTCCCGTCGACTCCGGGCCCCCACACCGCTAAAGAATATATCTACTTAAATCCTGATCCTTCACAATATCCGTCAGCATCTTCCGCACGTACTCCGCATCGATGGTTACGTGCTCGCCTTTTTTCTCCGGCGCATCAAAACTCAGTTCATCCAAAACTCGTTCCATAATCGTATGCAGACGCCGCGCGCCAATATTCTCCGTGCTCTCATTCACGCGGAATGCGAAGTGCGCAATTTCTTCCAGCGACTCGCGCGTGAACTCCAGCTTCACGCCTTCGGTTTCAAGCAACGCCGTGTATTGCTTCACCAGAGAAGATTTCGGCTCCGTCAAGATACGGATGAAATCTTCCATGGTCAGCGACTGCAGCTCCACGCGAATCGGAAACCGCCCCTGCAGTTCCGGAATCAGATCGCTCGGCTTCGAAACGTGAAACGCTCCCGCCGCAATAAATAGAATGTGATCGGTCCGCACCATGCCGTAACGCGTATTGACGGTCGTGCCTTCCACGATCGGTAGAATATCCCGCTGCACGCCTTCCCGCGAAACGTCCGGCCCATGGCCGCCTTCGCGCCCTGCGATCTTGTCGATTTCGTCCAGAAAAATGATTCCCGCATTCTCCACACGGTCAATCGCCATGCGCGTCACCTGATCCATATCGATCAGCCGCTGCTCTTCTTCCTGAATCAGATATTCGAACGCCTCGTTCACCTTCATCTTCCGCTTCTTGGTGCGCTGGCCGAAGATGCTGGGCAACATGTCCTTGAGGTTGACGTCCATCTCCTCGACGCCCTGGTTCGTCATAATTTCAAACGACGGAAAATTCCGTTCGCGCACATCAATCTCCACCATGCGCTCGTCGAGTTTTCCTTCGCGCAACTGTTGCCGCAATTTCTCGCGCGTGCGGTTCGAAGATTCCGTCAGCGCGGTGTTCCCGTCAATCACCACCCCGCCCGAAGCCCCTGAAGCAGCCGAAGCCGACGGCGAACCTGACGACTGCGCCGGCCCCGACGGCGGCAGCAGAATATCCAGCAACCGCTCCTCCGCGTTGAGTTCGGCCTTGTCCGCCACGTCTTCCAGTTTCTCTTCGCGGACGTTATCAATCGCAATCTCCACCAGATCGCGCACCATCGATTCCACGTCCCGCCCCACGTACCCGACCTCGGTAAACTTCGAAGCTTCGACCTTCAGAAACGGAGAATTCGCCAGCTTGGCCAGCCGCCGCGCAATCTCCGTCTTCCCCACACCCGTGGGCCCGATCATGATGATGTTCTTGGGGATAATTTCTTCGGCGAGTTCGGCGGAAAGTTTCTGCCGCCGCATGCGGTTGCGCAAAGCGATGGCCACGGCGCGCTTGGCGTCCTTCTGGCCAATCACGTGTTTGTCGAGCTCGACCACAATCTCACGCGGCGTGAGTTCGTCGAGCGCTAACTGCTCTTCTTCAGCGGAAGATGGAAGATAAATGGCCATAAATTCAGGGTACAGGGATTAGGGATCAGGAGTTAGGGGTCAGGGTCGAGTTTTCTCTTTTTCGCTGGTCCCTGACCCCTAGCCCCTGACTGCTGCTCCTAGAGCTCCTCAACCGTCACACTATCATTCGTATAAATGCACATCTTGCCCGCAATCTTCATCGACTCTTCGGCAATCTGCCGCGCGGTAAGCTGCGTGTGCAACGCCAACGCCTGGGCCGCCGCCTGCGCATAAGGACCGCCGCTCCCAATCGCCGCCACTTCGCCATCGGGCTCGATCACGTCGCCCTGCCCGCTCAACAGAAACGTCGTTTCTTTATCGCAAACCAGCAGCAACGCTTCCAGATGACGCAGAAATTTATCGGTTCGCCAATCTTTCGCCAGCTCCACGGCGGCGCGCCCCAGGTTGCCGTGATACTGCTCCAGCTTGGCCTCGAAGCGGCTGAAAAGCGTAAACGCATCAGCCGTCGATCCGGCAAACCCGGCCAGAATCTTGTCGTTATAGAGGCGGCGAATTTTCTTCGCCGTGTGCTTGATCACCGATTCGCCAAGCGTAACCTGGCCATCCCCGGCCAGCACCACCTTGCCATCGCGGCGCACGGACAAAACTGTAGTCGAGCGTATCAGTCGTTTCCTGGTCATGAGCGCAATTCTCAATTATAGCAGCGCAGAGTACCAGCCATTCCGATGGGGACGGCCCACTCAGCAGCGCTATGATTTAGGCCGCCCCATCCGTCGTGGTCTTCGATGAGTGTAATCGCCTGGTTACAACAGTCTGCCTCCAAATCCCCTCGACACAGGAGTACCATTGTTTAGCTAAGGGGTCTGATATGCGCTTTCGTTTGGCAGCAACCCTTCTCGCTCTCACTGCCTCGTTTGCCCTCGCCCAAAATCCCAGCAAGCAGAGACTCTGCGACGCTGCGTCCGTAACCATGGTCAACCATGATGGCGGAGTGATTATAAAAAAGGTAATGCTCAGCGGTAAGTGGGGAACCAACGACGCAACGGTTTACCTTCCTGACAAAGAAATTGCCAACGGTGCGGTCGTGTTATCGCATTCCGCGATTCACACGAACAACGGCTCGCCGGTTGATCTGCTGCCGTTTGCGTTGGCGCTCGCTCACGCTGGTGCAGCGGTTATCGTGCCCGCACGCTCTCTGGTCTGGCCACCGACTGATCAGTCAACCAACCGCGAAGGCGCAGTGGTCATCTGTGCCGAGCATTGGCTGATCGACCACACCACGGTATTTAACAACGGTGAGCCAACAGTGAGTGATAAGAACATTGTTGTACGAGAAGGGTATGCGTACGTCGGGCCGCGAGTGTGCGACCCTACGGTTCTCGATCAATGCGACTTCATGGACCCGTTTGTTTCGGAGGATTGCGCCCTCAAGCACTACTGCCGTCAGAGCGTGTGGGTTCCCGTTGGCGAAACCGAAGGCGGCGATAGTACACGCAGCATCATCTCCGACCAAGGATCAAAAGCGGCGAGCTGGCTTCAGAAGGAGTTGGGATTAGCTCCAATCAGGGCTCTAGTGGCTGCCCAATCCTCTCCAGGGTCGTAGCTGTCGTAACATCGCGATAGCACTCATTGACTCGGGTCACACTCCGAGAATCTGTCAAGGCAGGCTGACCAAGAATAGGCACCTCACTGTCCGGTTCGTGCTCTCGGTCAAGCATAAGATCTCCTAATTCTCGAACTCCGGTAACGCCTCTCCTGATTACTGGTGTGACGTTTACCCCGCCTCGTTGCAGCCTTAGTTTCAGTGCATGTCCAGGTTCATGTCCGAGTCCACGTCAAGCTCCGCTGCCGTGTTCTGCCACCATGCCCCGTCGCTTCGAATTCTGAGGACTGCCCTCGACGAAGCCGGAATCGACTCGGTCCTCTGCCGTTCGCAGCAACAAGCTCTGGAACTCACACTGGCAGGAGAATGCTCTCTCCTGATCGCGGACTTCGCCTTGCCCGAAGCCGGAGAACTCGTGCGGTTGGCTTCGCTGCTGCCGCCGCCGCAGAAGCCAGTAATCCTGGCTGTCGCCGAAGAATATCCGGGAACGGGCGAAGCCTTTCAGTCGGGCGCAAACCGCATCCTTTACCGCCCGCTGGTCAGCAGCCAGGTACACGACGCCTTACAGGAAATTCTGGAAAACGGCAGGAAGCGTGCCCGCCGCGACAGCCTCGACATCCGCAAGAAAAGTTCCGCGCGGCTGATCAAGGGTGCGAGGTCCAGCAAGTTTTCGAGTTCCACAAAAAACGACAGACGCGCCACTGTCCGCAGCGGCATCAAGACCCTGGTCTATCTCGAACTTGAAACCGGGCCACTCGCCGCCATCGGCGTCGACCTGAGCGAGCAAGGCCTCGCAGTGCAAGCGCCCGAACCCATCCCCGCTCGCGCCCGGATGCCCTTCCGCTGCCTGCTGCCCGGCACCGGCCACACTCTGCGTGGACTCGCCGACATAATTTGGACTGACTCGCAAGGCCGCGCCGGAATGTTCTTTTCGCATCTTCCGCCGTCGTCCCGAAGACTTCTGAAGCGCTGGCTCGCCCGCGGCAGCGCCCACACCTCCGACGCCGTACGCGTCCTGCTGCCTCCCGAAAGCGTCGCCTTGTTTTCATAGTCTTGACGTTCGAGGGACTTTCGATAGCATCCAACTCTCTCGAGTCTGTCATTCCGAGCGAAGCGAGGAATCCCTAGCAGCATCCCTACTCCCGGCGGATCTAAAGGCCTCGGACTACGTGTTGTCGCTGAAAGGCACGCGCCAATCCCCGCGTTTGCGAAGTGCCTCTTTGCGCTCATCCAACGCTCGAATCAACTCATCAGCCAACGCGGAGAGTCGTTGCGGGTCGGATTCCTCTGCTACCAGCGCACAAAGCTCTCGCCATTCTTCTTGGTTTCTAATTGTCATGGAAGTGTGTAAGGCAGGCTCATTGCCAAACCAGAAAGCGTGGCGCCGTCGCTGCACCGCTCCCCAAACCGCTCACGCTGCAAGACTTATGAGCGCACGGTAAGCGGACCGGAGAGCCCCCTGTACGAAGATTTTTCACGAAACCACAAGACCAGCCCCGCGTCTAAGAACTTCATCAAACACCGACAATCAGGTAGCCTCCCCATAATCCTCCGGGATTTGCTGTATCGGGCCGAGCAATCGCCTGCGGTAAAATTTCGCGGTGCCTCCCTCAACCGAAAATCAGATTGAAGAGCTGTGCTCGCGCATTCGCATTCTTTGCGGCCAGCCATTCACGCCCGAATCTGAAGCGGAGCTGAGAACACTGGCGAAGGAACTTCGCGGCGCCATCCGAAAGCATGTGCGGATGGCAAAGTCTTCCCTGGGCGTAAAAGGGGCAGCCATCGCCCAACGCGATCCGGACGAAGAGTAGCTCTTCCAACGCAAAGTCAGAAGTCAGAAGTCAAAATGCAGAAGTGCAACCACGTATTACTTCTGCACTTTGACTTCTGACTTCTGACTTCTCTCATTTGCCGTCCGCTGACGAAGCGGCCCGATTTCAATAAGCGAAAAGATTCCCCTTGACGTGCCCAAATACTCACGTTACTATTTACTCACATAATAACGAATCGCTCTCCGGAGCAGGAAAGAGAAAACCATGAAATTGGACGACCTCATCTTCGACCATGAGCAGCACATCGACATCAAAGCCACGCCAGAAAAGGCGTTTGCGGCGGTTCTGCATCGCCTCGGAAAAGGCAATACCCGGCCCGACGGCCAATCGCTGGAGCTGCTGCTCGAGCCCAAGCCCGGCGGCCGCTGGTACCGCGACCGCGGAAACGGCATCGGACACTTGTGGGCGTTCGTGCAGGTCATCAAGGCACCCACGCTTCTGGAGTTGAGCGGGCCCATGTTCATGTCGTATCCGGCTATCAATCACGTCGAGGTGAAAATCGAACCGGCCGGCGCAGGTTGCAAAGTGGTGCTGCGGCATCGCGCCATCGGTATGATCGATCCGCAGCATCGCAAGGGTATGGGCGAAGGCTGGGGTCACGTGCTCAGCCAAACAAAAAAGGACTGCGAGTAACAGCGTGAGCGAAATCGTGGCTCGTCCGGCGGACGAACTCGACCCGGTATGGAAGGCGCTCTCGGACCCGACCCGGCGCGCGATTCTGGATTTTCTGCGCGAGCGTCCCCGCACGACCACGGAAATTGTGGATGCGTTCCCGCACCTGACCCGCTTCGGCGTGATGAAGCATCTGGAAGTGTTGCGTCAGGCGCACCTGGTGCAAACGCGCGAAGCCGGAAGGCAGCGGGTCAACTCGTTGAACGTAGTCCCCATCCGCCAAATTTATGAACGATGGGTGGGCCCGTTCCAGGAGTTGTGGTCCGGCGCGCTCCTTCGCATCAAGGACTTAGCCGAAAAAGACGGGCCGGATGGAAAGCCGGAAACATCGCGCGAAAGAAAGCGTTCGGCACTCAACCAATCGCGAAAACAACTAAGAATTAAGAACTAAGAACAAGAAACTGGAAACAAGAAACCAGAAACTGGAAACCGAAAACTAGAAACCGCTAAATCAGGAGAAAAACCATGACCACCCTAACCACCAGCACGGAAATTAAAGACCACGAAGTAGTCTCCCCACAACAATGGACCGCCCGCCGCAAAGAGTTGCTCCGCAAAGAAAAAGAATTCACCAAACTCCGCGACGACCTGAGCCGGCAACGCCGCGAACTGCCCTGGGAAAAAGTTGAAAAACAATATGTCTTCGATGGTCCGAACGGGAAGCAGACGCTCGCCGATCTCTTCGCCGGCCGCAGCCAGCTGATCATCTACCACTTCATGTTCGGTCCGGGATGGGAGCAGGGCTGCCCGAGCTGTTCGTACCTGGCCGATCATTTCGGCGGCAGCCTGGTGCACCTCGCCAATCGCGACGTCACGCTCGCCGTGGTTTCGCGCGCTCCCATCGCCCAGCTCGAGACGTTCAAGCAACGCATGGGATGGCAGTTCGGCTGGGTGTCGTCGTTCGCCAACGACTTCAACCACGACTACCACGTTTCTTTCACCAAAGAGGAGATGGCGAACGGCAAGTTGAAGTACAACTACGACGCGCTCGCCGACTTCCCCGCCGAAGAAGCACCCGGCGCCAGCGTCTTCTACAAAAACGACGCCGGCGAAATCTTTCACACTTATTCAACCTATGCGCGCGGTCTCGACATCCTTGTCGGCGCCTACAACTTTCTCGACCTCGCGCCCAAGGGCCGCGACGAAGACGGCCTGGCCTTCACCATGGCGTGGGTTCGTCACCACGACCGCTACGCCGAAAGCTACTCCGTCGACCCCAAGGCGCAATACGTAGCTCCCAAAGGCGCAGGATTGCAATGCTGCCACGAGGAGCATCACTCGTGAACCCGCACGCTTGCTGCCACGCGGTTGCGCTTCGTTCGAACCGCGACTCGATGTTTGCGCCGAGCCGCGGTTCCAAGCGCACCACGTCCGAAGCGCGGATCGCCACCGGCGATCCGCGCCCCCCGAAGGCGGCGCGCGGTGGTCTCGCGCTCGCACGCTGGATCCTCCCCAGCGGTATTCTGGCGCTGTTGCCCAAGTGTCCCGCATGTCTCGCAGCCTACTTCGCCATCGGAACTGGGCTCGGTATATCCGTTTCCGCGGCAACCTACCTTCGCATGGCGCTCGTCATCCTATGCGTGGGGTCCCTGGCCTATCTCGCGGCAGTGCGCGGACGAAAGCTAATTTCTTGGTTAGCAGAGTCGTGCAGATCGGGGAGCGTGCAGCCGGTTGGCTCATTTTCCCGGAAACGGCTTTTCCCTCGAAATCCCGTCAATAGCAAGAGAGTAAACGTTTCAGCCTAACTCGCTGAGGGCAATGGCCAAATATTTCTCAAAACCGTGTCCGATTCCCCTTCGCAAAATGTCATACTGGATATAGAGAGTAAATTTCTGGAGTAAGGCGCGGCCACCGGTCGCGCCTTTTCCATTTGGGCCGAAAAATGGGAATCAGTCGCGGCTGAGAAAGAGGAGGGTGCCCCACCCTTCGCGATTTTCGAAGGGTGGGAATCGATGCTGTCGGGAACCGAGGTCCCGCTTACACTCCGACCGTCTGCGCACTCGGTTTGGTCGCCAACAACTGCCGAAGCACGTAGGGCAGAATCCCGCCGTTGGCGTAGTAGAGCGCTTCCTGCGGAGTGTCGATGCGCACAAGAGCCTCGAACTCGACGGCTTTGTCGCGAGGTTTACCTTTCGCGCGAACTTTGATCTGCTTTCCCGCGGCGAATTTCTCGACTACGTCGCGGATGCCGGTGATGTCGAAAGTTTCTTCGCCGGTCAGCTTGAGCGATTCCGCGGTCTGGCCTGCCAGGAATTGCAGTGGAAGGATTCCCATACCGACCAGATTCGAGCGGTGGATGCGTTCGTAACTTTCGGCGATCACGGCATGAACTCCGAGCAGTTTCGGACCTTTCGCGGCCCAGTCGCGCGACGAACCGGAGCCATACTCTTTGCCGGCGAGAATGACTAGAGGAATTCCTTCGGCCTGGTATTTCTCGGAAGCTTCGAAGATCGACATTTCGGTTTGCGTGGGCAGATAGCGGGTGAATCCGCCTTCGGTCGCGACCAGCTTGTTGCGCAGGCGGACGTTGGCG
>Ga0209006_10006818_pt1 | contig 10313 bp, 7 predicted proteins | sample JacPin_JW_Ref_O2_FD_188567 | JGI IMG/M metagenome (GOLD analysis project Ga0209006, IMG submission 188567) | Forest soil microbial communities from Algoma, Ontario, Canada - Jack Pine, Ontario site 1_JW_Ref_O2 (SPAdes) (version 2) | ecosystem: Environmental > Terrestrial > Soil > Boreal... | reverse complement strand
CGCCATGGGGGCGCTCGGGCGCGCTTATCTCGAAGGGCAGGGCGTCGGCCACGAGAGCAGCCATCCGTGGCGCCGGCCGGCGATCTTCTGGACGGCGCTCGCCGGCGGCATCTTGCTGAAAGGTCCGCTGATCCTCATGTTCGTCGGCCTCGCCACGCTCGCGCTCGCCGCGCTCGATCGCTCGGCCGCCTGGATCATGCGGCTCAAGCCGGCGGCCGGGCTCGCCTGGATGCTGCTCCTGGTGCTGCCGTGGTTCATCGCCATCGTGGCCAAGAGCGGCGACCAGTTCTTTGCCGACTCGATCGGCCACGATCTGCTCGCCAAGGTCGGCAGCGCGCAGGAGTCGCACGGCGCGCCGCCCGGCACCTATTTCGTGCTGTTCTGGGTGACGTTCTTTCCCGGCGCCATGCTGGCGGCGCTGGCGACGCCCGCGGTGTGGCGCGAGCGCAAGGAGCCGGGCGCGAAATTCCTGCTCGCCTGGATCGTGCCGTCCTGGATCGTGCTCGAAATCGTCGTCACCAAGCTGCCGCACTACGTGCTGCCGCTCTATCCGGCGATCGCGATCCTGATCGCGGGCGCGATCGACAACAAGGCGCTGGCGCCGCAGCGCTGGCTGCGCACCGGACCGGCCTGGTGGTTCATCCTCGCCATCGCGTTCGGCGTGCTGGTGGTGGTGCTGCACGTCAAGTTCGGCGGCGAGCCGGGGGTGCTGGCCTGGCCCTTCATCGTTGCGGCCGTGATTTTCGCGCTGTTCGCCTGGTGGCTGTTCGAGGTCGACGGCGCCGAAGTGTCCCTGCTGCGCGCCGTCGCGGCCGCGATCCTGGTGTCCTGGGCGCTGTTCGGCGCGACGCTCGCGTCAATCCCGCAGCTCTTTCCGGCGCAGGACCTCGCGAAATACATCCGCTTCACGGCGAAGTGCGACAATCCGCAGGTCGCGACCGCGGGCTATCACGAGCCGAGCCTCGTGTTTCTCGCCGGCACCGGCTTGAAGCATACGGATGGCGCCGGGGCCGCCGAGTTCCTGAAATCCGGCGGCTGCCGCTTCGCCTTGGTCGAGGCGCGCGAGGAGCGCTCCTTCGCGCTGCGCGCCGAGACCCTCGGCGTGCGCTATGCCAAGGGCATGCGGGTCGAGGGCATCAATATCAGCAGTGGGCGGCCGATCGCCGTGACCGTCTACCGGGCGAGCCAATGACGGCGCACGGCGGAACCTCACGCGCGATGCCGGCACGGGCGGGCTATATCGTCGCCAATCTCGTGGACGGCGTCGTCGCGCCGTTCCGCGCGCCGCGCGGCGCCTGGGCGCGCCGCCTCGTTCCGGCCTGGCGGCGGTTTGCGCCATATGTGCCGCTGGTCGCGGCCGCAATCGCCGCCGCGATGGTCTATGTCGATGCGCCCATGGTCCGCGCTGTCGATCGCCTGCCGCGCGGCGTGATCGCCGCCTTCGACGAGGTGACCGATTTCGGCCGCGGCGTGTGGCCGCTGACGCCGCTGTTCGTGCTGCTGATTGCGACCCCGGTCCTCGACATGCCGCGCCTTTCGCTGATGGCGCGCGGCGTCGTGACGGCGGCGGCGATCCGGCTCGGCTACATGTTCGTCGCCATCGGGCTCGCGGGCCTCGCCGATACCATCATCAAGCGGATCATCGGCCGGGTGCGCCCCTCCGACCTCGGCCCGTTCGCGTTCGAGCCGTTCTCGTGGCGGTCCGCATATGCGAGCTTGCCGTCCGGCCACGCCACCAACGTGTTTGCGACCCTGGTCGCGGTCGGTGCGGTCTTTCCGCGCGCCCGGCCGGCGTTGTGGGCCTACGCGCTCGTCATTGCGGCGAGCCGGGTGATCGTGTCGGCACATTACACGAGCGACGTGCTCGCCGGCGCCGCCTTCGGCGCCTTCGGCGCGCTTGTGATCCGCGACTGGTTCGCGGCGCGCCGGCTCGGCTTCTACGTCGGCCGCGACGGCGCCGTCCACGCCATGCCGGGCCCATCGTGGCGGCGGCTGATGCGTGTCGCGGCCCAGCTGTTCGGCAAATAGAGAGAAATGCGTGGCTGAAAACGCACCGATGAGCGACATGAGCCCGGCGCCCGCGGTCGCGGTGGTCGTCCCGTTGCGCAACGAGGCCGGCAATATCGCGCCGCTGGTCGAGGAGATCGCGGCGGCGCTCGCCGGCCGCGCCTTCGAGATCGTATGCGTCAATGACGGCTCGAGCGACGCGACCGAGGCGGAGCTCGCCGCGGCGATGCGCACGCGCCCCTACCTGCGGCAAGTCAAGCATCGCGTCTCGTGCGGCCAGTCGGCGGCGGTGCGCACCGGCGTTGCGGCGGCGCGCGCGCCGCTCGTCGCCACCCTCGACGGCGACGGGCAGAACGACCCGAAGTTCCTCGCCGCCCTGCTCGATGCGGTGGCGAAGGGCGGCGCGCGGGTCGGGCTTGCGGCGGGCCAGCGGACGGGGCGCAAGGCCAGCGGCTTCAAGCGGCTGCAGTCGCGCATCGCCAACGGCGTGCGCGGCGCGATCCTGCGTGACGGCACGCGCGACACCGGCTGCGGCCTGAAAGCATTCCGCCGCGACGTCTTCCTCGCGCTGCCCTATTTCGACGGGCTGCACCGCTTTCTGCCGGCGCTTGTGCGGCGCGACGGTTTCGACGTGGTCTATGTCGACGTGGTCGACCGCGAGCGCCGGCACGGCGTCTCGAACTACGGCATGTGGGACCGGCTGTGGGTCGGCATTCTCGATCTTGCCGGGGTATGGTGGCTGGTGCGGCGCCGCAAGCGCGTGCCGCTGATTTCGGAGGTAGAGCGCGATGCTGGCTGATCTGATGCACCAGGTCGGGAACTATTTCTACAATGTGTTCGTCCTCAAGCTCAGCTGGGTCGTGCTGTTCGGCTTCGCCGGGCAATTGATGTTCAGCATGCGCTTCATCGTGCAGTGGATCGCGAGCGAGCGCGCGCGCAAGAGCGTGTTCCCGGTCGCGTTCTGGTTCTTCTCGATCGGTGGCGGGCTGTTGTCGTTCGGCTATGCGCTCACCATCAAGGACCCGGTGTTCATCCTCGGCCAGGGCTTCGGTGTGTTCATCTACGCGCGCAATCTCTATTTCGTCTATCACGAGCGCCGCGCCGCCAACCTCAAGGCGGCGTGAGCGCGATTTATCGGTGGTTGCGGCTGACCGTCCGCGCTAAAGTCCGAGCAGATCCGAGTTCCAACCGGGGGAACGCGCCGTGAAAAAGATACTGACCCGCGTCGTCCAGGTGCTGCTGGTCCTGGCCCTGTGCTTCTTCCTGCCGAAGATCATGCTGGTCTTCGTGGTGTGCGGCGCCTACGACGTGTCGCGCAATCGTCCGCTGACGCTCAAGGTGCTCGACCGCTATTTCTTCGGCAACGGCGTCTTCACCTGGCTGCTGTCGCCCTTCAACGTGCTGATGGACATCCTCGCGCTGCCCTACGTCAACAAGGGCGTCTACCGGCTCGAGGATCTGCCGAAGCCCTACCAGGAGGAAATCCAGGCGCTGATCGACGGCGCCCACAAGCAGGACCTCGTGGGGCAGCTGCAGCGGGCCGCCGAGGCGCATGCGCGCAGCATGTTCTTCTTCAAATGGTACGGCGCGAATGTCGACACCGTGATCGACGTTCCCGCCTTCCATCGCGACTACCAATTCATCAAGACGGTCGGCGTGTCGGTGTTCAGCAAGAAGGAGTCGACCTCGAAGCATTTCGGGCCGCTGCGCGCGACCTTCCGCGTGCTCTACAACGTCAACGACATGGAGGACGACTCCGCCTACATCGTGGTCGGCGGCACGACCAACTACTGGCGCAAGAGCAAGCTGTTCATCTTCGACGATACGCTGCTGCACCAGTCGTTCAACGAATCCGACAAGTCGCGTTACTGCCTGTTCGTCGACATCGCCCGGCCGTCCATGCTGCCGGCGCTGGTCGCCTGGGTGGTCACCCTCAACCGCATCCTCTTCCGCGGCCTCAATTCCATCTTCTACAAGAAGTGGAAGGTCATCGAGGCGCAGTGAGGGGGGCGCCGTAGCCCGGATGAGCGCAGCGAAATCCGGGGTCAGTCTATCCGCGGAAACGCTGTCCCCGCATTCCGCTTCGCTCCATGCGGGCTACAGGGTCGCGCATCAGGCGCGAGCAACGGCCATTGCGGCAAAGCCGCGCTCGAGATCGGCGATCAGGTCGGACACGTCCTCGAGCCCGATATGGAGGCGGATGGCGGGGCCGCCCGGCGCCCAATGGGTCGCGCTGCGCGCCGCCGTGACATCGAACGGGATCGCCAGGCTTTCGAATCCGCCCCACGAGGCGCCCATGCCGAACAGCGTGAGCGCATTGAGGAACGCGAGGACGGCCGCCTGCGGCATCGGCTTGAGGACGATGCTAAAGAGGCCGCAGGCGCCGGTGAAATCGCGTTTCCAGATCGCGTGGCCGGGGTTGGTCTCGAGCGCCGGATGCAGCACGCGGGCGACCTCGGGGCGCTCGGCGAGCCAGCGTGCGACGCGCAGGGCCGACTCCTGGTGACGCGCGAGCCGCACCCCCATGGTGCGCAGGCCGCGCAGCCCGAGGTTCATGTCGTCCGGCCCGACGCAGAGGCCGGCAAAGCCGGTGAAATCCTTGAGCGCCTTGGCGGTCGCGGCATTGGCCGAGACGGTGCCGAGCATCAGATCCGAATGGCCGCCGAAATACTTGGTGCCCGAAATGATCGAGAGGTCGACGCCTTTCTCCAGCGCGCGGAAATAGAGCGGCCCCGCCCAGGTATTGTCCATCAGCACCAGCGCGTCGTTCGCGTGCGCGGCGGCCGCGATCGCCGGGATATCCTGCATCTCGAAGGTCAGCGAGCCGGGCGCCTCGACGAACACGGCGCGCGTCTGCGGGGTGAGCAGCGGCGCGATGCTGCCGCCGACGAGTGGGTCGAAGTAGCTCGTCGTGATGCCGTAGCGGGCGAGCACGGCGTCGCAGAATTTCCGTGTCGGCCAGTAGATGCTGTCGGTCACCAGCACGTGGTCGCCAGCCTTGAGAACCGAGAGCAGCGCGGCCGAGATCGCCGCGAGCCCGGAGGGCAGCAGCGCGACCGCGGCGCAGGCCGGGCCATCGAGCGTGCGGATCGCGGTTTCCAGGGCTTCGGAAGTGGGCGTGCCGCGCCGGCCATAGTGGTAGCGGCCGCGGTGGGCGAGGAAATCCTCCGCGGTCTCATAGAGCAGCGTGGAGGCGTGATAGACGGGCGTGTTGACGTATCCGTGATGCGCGAACGGATCGCGCCCGCCGATCGACAGCAGGGTGTCGGGCTTGAGCGTGCCCGGTTCGGCGCTTGCTTTCTTGTTCATGACGGCTCCTGCGGTCGGTTCGAACGGAACGTGGTGCGGAACAGCGTTCGGCACATTGCTCGGAACTTGGCGACATTAACGTCGGCGATGGCGGCAATCGTCAACCCCAAGATCAAGCGCGGCTTGAACGCGCCGCGGGCCAAGGGCGGGCTGCAATATATGCGCCGCCGATCCGGTGAGCGACCCGTTACGCGGGCGATAGTTCACGCAACTGAGCAAATCGCTCGCTGCGCGTGCGTTTCTACTTCCGCGCACGGGCGGCGACGAGCTCGCCCAATTGCTGCTGCACGCGCGCCACCACCGCGGCCCAGTCGCCCGGCGCCGGCTGGCGAAACAGGCGCGCCGACGGATACCAGGGACAATCCTCCCGGTCCAAGAGCCAGCGCCAGTCGGGGCTGAACGAAAGCAACAGCCACACGGTCCGGCCGAGCGCTCCTGCCAAATGGGCAACCGCAGTATCGGTCGTGACGACGACATCGAGGTTCGCGATGACCGCCGCGGTATCGGCGAAATCGCGAAACTCGGGGGCCAGGTCGATCACATTTGGATGCGCCGAAAGCGCGGATACATCGGTGAGGGGCGCGCCAGGATTGAGCGTGACAAAGGCGAGCTCGGGATCTGCCACGATCGGCGCGAAGTCGGCAAATGTCATCGACCGGCTGCGATCGCCCTTGAAGTTCGGATTCCCGCACCAGACGATCCCGATGCTCGGCCGATTGCCCGCTGGGAGTCTGGCGCGCCAGTGCGCGATCCTGGCTGGGTCGGCGAACAAGTAGGGAACCTCTGCGGGGATCGTCGCAAGCTCGGTTCCGAACGCAAGCGGCAGGCTCCCGAACGGGCAGTGAACGTCGAAGGCGGGGCGCGTCTCGCCGCGTGCAATTACGACGGCGCCTCCGCCGATCCGCGAGACCAGCGGCTTGAGTTCCGCTTGAACTTCGAGCACGACGTTTGCGAGTGCTTCTGCAATCTGCGGAAGGTAGCGCAGGAATTGAATGGTATCGCCGAAGCCCTGCTCGGCGTGCAGCAGAATGGCCTTGTCGTGCAACGAGGTCTCGCCGCGCCAGAGGGGTTGAACGAAATCCAGCCGTTGTTCGGTGCCTGCCCGCTTCCATCGCCATTCGTACTCGATGAGGCCGCGCCGATAGTCGCCGAGCGCAAGCAGTGCAAACGACCTGTTGAGGTGGGCGCCGGCAAAGTCCGGCGCGCGTGCGAGCGCCCGGTCGAAGCTCGCGATCGCCTCGACGTGACGGTGGAGCGCGTGCAGCGAAACGCCGCGGCTGCTCGCGGCCGCCACGTGATCGGGAATCGCTGCCAGTGTGCGATCGAAGGATTCGATCGCCTCGGCCTCGCGGCCGAGCTCGGCGAGCGCGAGGCCGCGATTGTAGTCCACGATCGGGTTGGGGCCGGCGCCAAGCGCGGCGTTGAACTCGGCGAGCGCCTCGGCATGGCGACCGAGGGCAGCCAGCGCCACGCCGCGATGGGCCCGCGACGCGGCGTCGCGCGGGCGCACCGCGACGATCCGCTCGGCATACTCGCGCGCCTCGGCGTCCCGACGCAATGCGAACAGGAGGTCGACGCAGTAGCCGAGCGCATCGACATCCTGCGGATCGAGAGCGCAGGCCTTCGCGTAGCTCGCGAGCGCATCGCCGTCGCGCTTGATCGCTCGCAACGCGTGACCGAGCCGAAGATGCGCTTTTGCCGACCTCGGCCGGGCTGCGACGGCTGCGGACACCAGACGAAACGCCTCGCCGGGCTTGCCGCGCTGCATCTTGAGGTCGGCGAGCAATTGCAAGGTCTCGAACTGATCGGGCAGCGTCTTGAGGATGCGCGTATAGACCCGCTCGGCCTCGGCGAGCTTGCCTTGCCGCTGCAGGAGCACGCCCTCCTCGATGGTTCGTCCGAGGGTGGCGAGAAACTGAGGAGATGCCGGTTTGGGCATGGGTGGCTTGCGGATCGCGCGCGCAGTTTCCGTTAGCGCATGATCGCGCTTTAGCGCCGATATTGACGACGGATCAACCCCTGGAGGTGCCTCGGGTCCCTTGCCCTGGTCGACTGCGGTCGGCGCGACCCGCGGCGTCAGATGGCCCCGCCGTGCCGGCCTATAGAAAAAGGACCGGCATCGCTGCCGGTCCTTTGTTTTCGTGCGACCCGGGGGAAGGCTGAAGATGGCTGAACGCCTTCCCCGCGGGATCGTTTCGTCTCAGGGCAGGAAGTTCCGCTGAATGCGGAAGAGCCCCGTGAAGACGTCCTGGTCCTGGATGTTGTAGACGCCGCCTGGACGCGCGCCGTTCGCGGCGAGGGTCGCCGTGCCGGCAAACGCCGTGTTGATATGGCTCCACACCAAGTCGAGGCCGATGTCGAGATCCGGATGCGGGTTCCACTGCGTACGCGAACCGATCTGCCAGAAGCTGAAGCTCGGAGTGCAGTTAGTCACGCCGGCCAGCGCCGTGCCGCCCGCCGCCGGCCCGCCCGCCGGGCACATCATTGCCGTGGCGGTGCTGTCATAGTCGATTTCGGTATAGCCGCCATAGAGCGATGTCCGCCACTTCGGGTTCCAGAAGTGCTGGTAGCCCGCATTGATGCTCCACACCGAGGTCAGCTCGACGCCCGAGCCGGTGGTGAACACGCCGTCCGTGATCCAGCCGAAGGCCGCGCTGTTGCCCGAGCCGTAGACCTGCTGCCCGCCCGCGAAGGAGGACGCGTAGGTCGAGGCGCCGACCGAGTAGACCGCCTGCACGCCGAAGGTGTCACCCTTGAAGCCGAGGACGTCGTTCAGGTGGAAGCCGCCGGTGATCGCCCAACCATAGGCGTCGGAGGGATGGCCGTTGACGTCGATGCCCGCCGCAAGCGCCGTGGCGGCGCCGCCCACAATTCCGGCGCCCTGGTAGTAGCCGGCGCTGGCGTCATGCAACGCGGCCGCTACTTGCGCATAGCCCCAGGCCTGATCGATGCGCAACGCACCGATCACGTCCGGGAACTTCCAGCCCTCGTTGTCGAACGACTCGGTGCCGAGGCCCAACTGGCTCGTCATCGAGAGGTTGACGTCGTGACGGCCGCGGCCGCGCGTCTGACCAGCGTTGTTGCCCGCGTCGCTCGAGCCGCCGTCCTCGAACGAGATCGAGGCCGAGAAGCCGTTGCCGAAGTCCGCCGTGTAGGCAATGCCCCACAGACCACGGAACGTGTTGGAGTCGCCGTTGGTCAGCTGGGTCATGTAGGCGAATTCGTACGGCGAGTTGATGTCGAAGTACGACCGGATGCGGCCCGCCGTCAGACCGGCGAACTGGATGAAGCCGCGGTCGAACCAGACGGTGTCGTTGGCGGGTGCGCCGCCCGCAACGCCGGACGAGTCGAAGCCGCCTTCGAGGTACGAACGCAACACGCCGTATTCAGTCTGCGTGCGCAGATCGACGCTGATGCTCGAACGAGTCCGGAACGCGAGCTGGCTTGTATCGGTGCGGTCGAACTGGCCGCCGCCGGTGGCCAGACCGGTCACCAGCGAGCCCGCCTGATCCCAGCCGATTTCCTCACGCACATAGGAGCCGATCTTCAAGCACGTATCCGTCCCCGGAACGTACCAAAAGCCGGCACCGTACAGGCTGCAGACCTTCACGTATTCGACCGGCTTGGCCTTTACGGGAAGATCGGCCGCCTGCGCCCCAGCCACGGCAACGAGACCTGCCGCTGAGCCGAGGAGAAGGCTTTTGACCATCTTCATTTGAACCTCCAGTTTAAGTCTGCTCTTGGGAAGGTGCCGTTTCGAGAACGTCCCCTCGATCCCCAGTACTGCCCGGCCCCCCACGTTGGAAACCGAACTTGCGAACCCGAGGAGCCCCCCTGGCATCGCTGATCAGCAGCCTACCGGAACCGAGGCCGTGGGCAATCAAAGACAAGGCTTCCACAGCTTCCGGCGTGCGCTTTCCCGGCAAGCGTTGCATTTTGATCACGCTTTTGGGGCATGAACTGGCGCCGGATTGGACTTTTGGGGCATGAAGCCGCCGCGAGAAGGGGATTCTGGCCCATTCGGGAGCTATCGCGGGGGCCTGACCGGACAGGAGACGGCGCGCAACGGCGCGATTCGGAGGGGCGAGACGGCGCTGACGTGACCCGACCGGTCGGCCGGGCGCCGCGTTTTCCCGTCATCCGAAGAATATCAGGGCGGGTGGTCAGCGCATATGGCACGGTCGTCCACATATCGTCCCGCGTGCACACCGCGGACGTGTCGCGCAGCCGCTGCGCCGCAGCCCGAGAGAGCTCGTCGCGATCTAAGGTTGTGGATTTGCGCGATGGCGGGGAGGGAAGTCGACGGCGCCCGGACGGGATGCACGCGTTCGCGCCATCCTCGCGGGCCACGATCGCACCCAACGCCGCGGGCGCAGGTGTTGCCGTCAGGCGCGGCAATTCCGCGCGATTGCCTCGCACGGCGCGAGGAAAGTGCCGCCGTCCTGCGGTTCGCCTCTTGACCGCGCCGAGCAATCGTCTTGAGATACCAATCGTACCTGCCGCGAGGGGTGGCGGGCCCAACCTGGTGGCGTGGGAGGTTTGGCATGCGGCGGTTTCTGACTGTCTGTGCGGCGGTGGGCGCGCTGGTGGGCGTGGCGACGACCGCGTCGGCCGGCAGGCTCGACGACGTGAAGGCGCGCGGCATGCTCAATTGCGGCGCGAACGGCGAGGTGCCGGGCTTCGGCCTGCCCGACGCGCAGGGCAACTGGGCCGGCCTCGACGTCGATTTCTGCCGGGCAGTGGCGGCCGCGATCTTCAACGATCCCAAGAAGGTGAAGTTCGTCGCGCTGACCGCCAAGGACCGCTTCACGGCGCTGCAGTCGGGCGACGTCGACGTGCTGGTGCGCAATAGCACATGGACCTCCTCACGCGAGGCGCAGTTCGGCCTCAATGCCACGACGCCCAACTACTACGACGGCCAGGGCTTCATCGTGCGCAAGAGCAGCAACGTCCAGTCGGCGCTCGAGCTCGGTGATGCGACCGTGTGCGTCGGGCAG
>Ga0209006_10006817_pt1 | contig 10314 bp, 13 predicted proteins | sample JacPin_JW_Ref_O2_FD_188567 | JGI IMG/M metagenome (GOLD analysis project Ga0209006, IMG submission 188567) | Forest soil microbial communities from Algoma, Ontario, Canada - Jack Pine, Ontario site 1_JW_Ref_O2 (SPAdes) (version 2) | ecosystem: Environmental > Terrestrial > Soil > Boreal... | reverse complement strand
CCGAGATCGCACGCCCTGAGGATGCGTTCGCGCCCGTCGCCGAGTCGATGACCGGTGATGAACTCGGAAGTGGTGACAACGTTGATGCCCGCCTCGAGAATGCGGACCAGATCGTCGACGTTGGCGAACATCTGGTTGTACACCACGCAATCGGGCTTGAGTGCGATCAGGGCGTCGATGTCGTCGGTGGCCACTACGCCTAGTGGTTCGATGCCGCACAGTTCGCCGACGTCGCGCCCGACCTTGTCCGGCGACCACGCGTAGCATCCGACAAGCTCGAGTAGCGAGTTCGCGACGACTGCGTGCACCGACTTCGTGCCGATGTTTCCCGTCGTCCACTGAACAACTCGAAAGGTCATGCGGGTGTTCTCTTTCCAGGGCTGAACACCACGGGAATCTTTCGGAATCCCCTCGTGACGGAGTTGCCGTGGAACGTGGCATCGGCGCCGGGCGCAAGGGTGTAGTCCGGGATCCTCGACAGCACCTGCTCAAGACCAACCGCAAATTCCAGGCGGGCGAGGTTCGATCCGAGGCAGCGATGTACCCCGGCCCCGAATCCGAGATGGCGATTGTCGCGGCGATCGAGGATGCACCGATCGGGTTCAGAGAACTCGTCCGCGTCGCGATTAGCGGAGGCGTAGTTCACCAGTACCGATTCGCCAGGGCAGAAGGTGTGTCCGGCGAGTTCGACGTCCTTGGCGACAGTTCGCGGTATGCCGTGAATCGATCCGCCGAAGCGAATGAACTCCTCGACGGCTCGTGGCAGTATCTCCGGTTCGCCGGCGAGCCGGTCGCGTTCGTCGGGATGTGTTGCCAGATAGTGGAATGCGAATGACATCGCGTTGGCGGTCGTCTCTAGCCCTGCCTGCACCAGCAGCATGGCATTGGCAACAACGTCGCTGAAAGGCAACCGCTCACCGTCGATCTCGGCATTGAGGAGGACGTCGATCATGTCGTCCTGCGGAGGCTGGTTGCTTCGCGCCGACACCGCATCATGGAGGTGTTGATAGAGGCCGCCCCACGCACCCATCCGGGCTTCCTCGGTTTCACCGTTGAGCGCGGTGTCCGTTAACTCGATACACAGCGGGACGTCGTTGATCGGCAATCCGAGGAGATACTTGAAGAAGACGATGCCCGGCTGCCGCCAGGCGACCTGAGCGAGATCACCGGTCCCCAGTTCGACGAAGGCGTCGATCAACTGGTCCGTCTCATCCCGAATCTGTGGCCGTAGCGCCTTCATCCGCGCCGGCGAGAAGTAGGGGTTGAGCACCTTACGGAATTTCTGCTGCCGAGGCGGATCCAGGGTGATCACCAGATCGCCCGCGAGCTGCTCAGACGCTTCCGGCGTGGGGTTACTGGAGAAGTGCTCCCAATCCTGCAGAATCCGGTAGCACTCCGCGTATCGCGTTGCCACCCAGGCGCCACCGGGAGTGGCGCTCAGAAATGGCGTATCCGTATGAGCGAAAGGCTCATTCCGGCGCATGACCGAATACACGTCGTACAGGAAGTCGTTGTCGTGGAAATCCTCGTGACGGAGGTCCCAGTTGTGCGCGTGCTCCTCGGGTGTCTTGGTCACGGAGCCGGAGCGCCATGCTGCCGGGCCACGCGCGCGTCGTGGATGCGCACTAGTTCGCGGAATTTCAGCCGGTGATATTTCGGAACCGGCTGGATGCCCCATTGGTCCCGGGCGGTGTCCTTGCCCTCGGCGCCCTCGGGCGGCCCCAACATCGGATAAGGAACCTTGCACTCCAAGGTGTCGTCGGAGTAGCGGACCTTGAGCAATTCACTGCAGATCTGGGTCAGGCTCAGAGTCGGATAGCCGTAGTAGACCGCCATGAAGGGCAGCGTGAAGGCACCTTCGATGACGAGGGCGACCAGACAGACGATGACGGCCCGCTTGATGTATTTGTGCATCCTGGCGTAGTACGGCGTGGTGCCGGGGGGTAAGTCCTCGCTCGGGTCCTTGTCTTCGGTGGACGCCGGTGCGGGTAGCGATGAAGTCACAGCTGTGCTCCTTAAAGTGTTCAGTCGGTGAAGATTTCGCGGTTGACCGTGTGCAGGTACGGGATGGCCAGGAACGGCGTGATGTAGAAGATGTCGTAGAGCCACCAGCCGATGACGGGGAATACCACGCCCGCATAGCGCACGTCGGCGTACATGGTCATGTTGAACACATAGGCGCACCAGATCACCACGCCCATCCAGCAGGTGATGACCATCCATTGGTGACCCCACCGCTTCATCTGCAGGAAACCGATCGCCGCGGCGCAGCGCATCGCGAACACCGTCAGGATCAGCCCCGCCACATACGCTTTCTCGCCGGGCCCGGCGGCGCCGCCGACCCACAGTTCGTTGTAGTGCCAGAAGTATCCGGCGTCGAACATGTTGCCCCAGCCGACCATCAGTACCCGGTTGATCAACGTGTGATTGGCGACCAGATCCAACGCCCAGCCCAGGCTGTTGAGGGCTCCGTCGATCAGCACCAGATAACCGATCAAAGTGACGATCATCGGCCGCACCGACAGACCTGCCCGTAAAGCCTGGCGCTGCAGCCAGACTCCGCGCATGAAGATGGGAAAGCCGATCAGGCCCGGCGCCCACATCCCCATCAGAGCGGCGCCAACGATCATCCACTTGTCGGCCCGGCGCTGCGCCAGACGGGATTCGTCGTGATGGTCCTCGAGGCTGACCGGGTCATCGGGGGACCGGTTCAGTAGCGGTAAATTCACAATTCCCACCAGCCGCGCGCGAAGGACATGTAGAGCTGAATTCCAAACATCAGCAGCAGGTAGCCGTAGATGACGATCTGCAAAATGATGAGCGCTTTCTTGCGCTGTCGTTCCTTCTGATCCATGGTCGTGACTCCTTTCGCGGGTGTGCTAGTGAGGCGTGCGCGAGCTGTCGGCGGCGGCGAGGCTGGCGACGGCGACCTCGCGTAAGCCGTCGTTGATGGCACCGTCGGTCGACAGTGGTGCGAGGATGCAGGCTTCGGCCGCCTCTAACTCGCTTGCGCCGGAGGCGATCAGCTGTGCAGCGGTGACCAGGACGCGGGTAGAAGGCGGCTCGAAGTGGAAGGCGTGGTCGGCGGTCCGGATGGCTGTGGCACACGCAACGAGCCTCGTCGCGGTCGAAAGCTCGATGCCCGCTTCGGCGACGATCACCTCGGCTTCGCGGTCCGCGGGTAGATACCTCATCGGAAGCGTGACGAACCGCTGGCGGAAGGACGGCTTGAGCTCCTTCAGGGAACTGCGGTAGGCCGGGTTGTAGGAGCAGACCAGCATGAAGGTTTCGGGCGCTTTGACGACTTCGTCTGCCCGGTCGAGGTAGAGAGCACGGCGGTGGTCGGTCAACGAATGCAGGATGGCCAACGAGTCGTGGCGTGCTTCGACGACCTCATCGAGGTAGCAGATCGCGCCGGCCTTGACGGCCCGGGTCAGTGGGCCGTCGGTCCACACCACATCACCGCCGGTCACCATGAACCTGCCCACGAGGTCCGAACTGGTCAAATCGTCATGGCAGCTGATAGTGACCACGGGTCGGCTCAGCAGCAGTCCCATGTGCTCGACCAGTCGTGTCTTGCCGCAGCCGGTCGGGCCGGTCAGCATCACCGGCAGCCGTTGCTGATAGGCCTGCTCGAACAACTGGACTTCGTTGCCGTTCGAGTAATAGGTGTTGTCGGTCATGCGCTTACCAGCTCACGGTGAACGTGGGCCAATACCCGCGGGAGCTCCTCGACTCGCCGGATGCGTTGGGAGCGGCGGGGTCCGAAGACCTCGGGGAGCGGGTCGACGCGGGTCGGTCCGACACCTAGGTAGTAGATGGAGACGCCGGCGTCGTTCGCTTCCTCGACCGCATGCGCGACGTCGGCCCATGCGTAGCGCCCCTCGTAGCCCTCGTCGGAGATCAGGCCATCGCCGATCACGATGAGCAGCCGCCGCTCGGAGGGCTGACCAAGAAGTCGACTGGTCAAGTGGCGCAATGGCGCACCGAGTCGGGTGTAGCCGCCGGTCGCCAGACCGAGTCGGCCTGGCGGCACGAACCGCCGATCCTCGAAGTCCTTGAGGCAACTGACTTCGACACGGTGTCGCGTATTGCCTGTGAACACGAAGATTCCGTGGCGCTCCCGCGCGAGCGTCATCGCTTTCGACAGAGCATCGGCGCAGGCCAACTCCAGCTTGAAGATCCGTCCGCCGTGCACACCCAATGACGAACTACCGTCGAGCAATAGCGCCGTTGTGACGTCGCGGCTGGTGGGCAATAAGTCGCGAAAGATGCGCGGTTCGATCGCTTTGCCGGTCGCGAGGTCGATGTAGTGGCGCACGTACTGCTCGACGTCCAGGTCCGAGCCGTCCTCGAGGCGGTTCTTCATCGCCCGGTGGGTGTGTTCTTCAAACCATTTCCGCAGCTCCGCGGACACGGGCTCCGGTGAACGCGTCGTGGTGGCATGGGTGCGTTCGAGAACGGCAACATGGTCTCGCATGAAACTCTTTGTCCAGGAATTCCATTCGGGGTAGGGAATGCCTGGCCGGTGTTCTGGAGTGATATCGAGGTCGTTGTCCTGAGGCCGGCTGGGCGGCGGGAGGTTGGGGTTGCGCACGCCGCCGTCGCCGCCGACCGGAACGGAGTACGGGCGTGGCAGGCGTTTCTGCGTTGTGGTCCAAGGCATTCTGCCGAAGCTGCGACGCAACTTGTCGGACAGACCCTGAGGCGCCGTGTAGGCCAGGGGCAATCGGCCCAAGAGTGGATGGACGCTCAGCGGCGCCGTGCTTCGCGACATCGAGATCGCCCGGTTGACTATCTCGCCGGCATCCGTCTCGGCGGGCAACGCTGGGAGGTCTGGCAGCACCCGGTGCGCTTCAACGAGCAGTCCGGGCCAGTTCGAGGCGATCCACCCCAGGGCCACGCGGGCCTCGACGAGAGTGATCGCACGCAGTTCGCGCGCCGAAAGCTCGTTAAGCCGAAACGTTGCGAGCCGCTCCTTTGACGGTGAACATTGAAGTGCCACACCGCACGTCATGGTCCTGCGGGTCCAGTCCCGTTCGATCGATGGATACGGGACGTGCACGAAATCGAGTTGTGGACTCAGGCTGAACCCACGATGCTCACCGGTCACCAGACGCACACCCTCGCGACGCCGCCCGCTGAGGGCGACGGCCGTAACCGCGCAACTGCGTTCGATCGCCATTGCATGTGCGTCGGAAAGCTCGATCATCGAGGCTCAGAACGTCCCGAGATTCGAGAACATCCAGTACCAGAACCAGATGACCAGTCCCGTCCCTCCCCAAGCTGCGACGTAGCGCAGTATCTCCCAGATCCAGTCCACTTCAGACCTCCTTGTTGATGGGTTGTGGCAGACGCGATCGCGTCATCGGACCTCCAGACCGCGCACGGCGGTTGCGATCAGCTTCGTCAGCATCGTGTCGCGCTTGTCGGCATTGTCGGTCGTGGTGAGGACGCCGTAGATGCCGAGCAGAAAAAACGTGGCACTGTAGAAGGCGTCCACTTCCGGATGCACTTCGCCATCGCCTCGCGCCCGCTCGATCTCATCAACCAGCAGAACGATCACGGGATGATCGCTCCAGTCATCCTTATTGGGCCGTGTCGGCGAGAAATGCAGCGCCAGAAGCTCTTTGAAGAGCAGCGGACCCAGCCGATGCTCCAGGCCCGCCACAAGATGGACCACTTCTGCCAACGCGGCAGCAAGTCCCTGTGCGTCCTCGAGATATTTGGCGAATTCCACGGCGATGCGTGCTTCTTCACGGAACTCCAGGTCAAGAAGTACATGCTCCTTGCTGGGGAAGTGGAAGAAGAACGTTCCGTGGGCGACGCCCGCGGCCGCGACGATCGCATTCACATCGGCGCCTGTCATCCCCGAGCGCTTGAACTCGGTGATCGCCGCGCCGAGTATGCGCTCCCGGGTTTCTCGCCGACGCACCTCGCGTGCTGTGACCCTGACGTGTGGCGTCATGATCTAGCATTTGTAGCGCGGCTACTGACCAGAGTCAATGATTAAAGTCAATAATTGACGATTCAGTCGGTGAAGATCTCGCGGTTGACGGAGTGCAGATAGGGAATCGCCAGGAATGGGGTGATGTAGAAGATGTCGTAGAGCCACCAGCCCACGACCGGGAAGATGACGCCGGCGTAGCGCACGTCCGCGAACATCGTCATGTTGAAGACGTAGACGCACCAGATCAGCACGCCCATCCAGCAGGTGATCACCATCCATTGGTGGCCCCACCGCTTCATCTGCAGGAAGCCGATCGCGGCCGCGATCCGCATGGTGAACACCGTGAGGATCAGCCCCACTTCGAGGGCCTTCTCGCCGGGCCCTGCCGCACCGCCGACCCACAGCTCGTTGTAGTGCCAGAAGTAGCCGGCGTCGAACATTGCGCCCCAGCCGTTCAACAGAATTCGGGCCAGAATGGTGTGATTGGCGACCAGGTCGAGTGCCCACCCCACCGTGTTGATGGCGGCGTCGATGATGACCAGGTAACCAAGCAGCGTCACCAGCATCGGGCGGACCGACAGGCCCTCGCGCTGTGCCTTGCGCAGCAACCACACCCCCCGGACAAAGAGTGGGAGGCCGAAGATGCCGAGCGCCGCGGTGCCGATGAGGATACTTCCCGAGATGAGCCACTTGTCGGCCTGCCGCTGGGCCAGGCGCGACTGCTCGAAGTGTTCGTCGAGTTGGCTGCCTGGGGTGGTCAATGTGGGCGAACTCAAGGACTCCTCCTACCGATCGGCTGGCCCGATCTTCCCGCAGAGACTGACTGTCGTCAATCAGTTAATGCGTTCGAGGCTGCGCAGCGTGCTGGCCACGTAGTCATCGAGCATCGCGCTCTGCGTAGGCCAGTCGTGTGTCGTGGTCAGCAGCGCGTAAAGACCCAGCAGGAAGAACACGGCACTGTGCACCGGAACGACCTCCGGTGCAACGTGACCCAGTCCTTGGGCTCGCTCGATCTCTTGGGCGACCCGCACGATAACGGGATGCTCTTTGCTTTCGTCCGCGGGGCGGGTCTGTGAGAAGTGCAGAGCCAGAAAGTCTTTGAAGAGGCTCGCGCCGAGGCGTCGCTCCAGGCCCAGGATCAGTCGCACTGCCTCTTTGAGCGTGGAGGCCAGGTCGTGCGCGGCGCCCACATAGCGGTCGAGCTGTTTGGCGATGCGTTCCTCTTCGCGCCGTTCGAGTTCCAACAGCACGTGTTCCTTGGTCGGGAAATGAAAGAAGAAAGTGCCGTGTGCGACTCCGGCGGCCGTAACGATCGAGCCGACGTCGGCGTCTGCCATGCCGCCCCGTTTGAACTCGGCGATGGCAGCTCCCAGTAGGCGCTCCCGGGTCTGTAGGCGCTTGGTCTCGCGCGCCGACGGCTTTTCCACCGTTGCCATAGTGCGTTTCCTCTGATCCGGGTTCCCCGCCCCGTGTGCAGAATAGCCGCCGGGGCGGCCATCTGCGCTTTTCATTCCGTTGACTTTAGTCAGTTTTGTTTGTTAGATGAGCACGACACGATGCGGCGAGAGGATTGGGATGGCGCTTGAACAATTCAATCTCGAGGGCCAAGTCGCGATCGTTACCGGCGCTGGCAAGGGCGTCGGGCAGGGTATTGCGAGGGTCCTGGCGGAGGCAGGCGCCACCGTAGTCGGTACCGCGCGCACGGAATCCGATATCCGCGCAACGATCGCCGGTATCGAAGATGCCGGCGGTCGGGGACTGGCGCTCGTGGCAGATGCCATGAGCCGTCCGGACAGTGAGCGGGTTGTCGCTACGGCCATGGAAAGCTTCGGGCGCATCGATATCCTGGTCAACAATGTCGGCGGTTCGACGTACGCGCGTTTCCTCGACATCACTGACGAGGACTTCCGTCTCACCTTCGACTGGTGTGTTACATCGGCGTTCATCATGAGCCAGCTCGTGGCGCATCACATGATCGAGGCCGGCCACGGCAACATCGTCAACATCTCTTCTGGCTCAGCCCGTTTCGGCATCCGCGCGCTGACGGCATACTGCGTCGCGAAAGGCGGCCTTGAGGCCCTTACCCGTGCGATGGCGCAGGAGCTTGCGCCGAAGATCCGCGTCAATGCGATAGCCCTGGGCTCGTTTGCCACCGACGGTCTGCAGGGCAGTCTCGACATGATGCCCGGATCGCAGGAGAAGATGCAGGAGTCGACACCGTTGCATCGTCTGGGCGACGTCGCCGACCTCGGGCGGCTGTGCGTCTATCTGTCCACGCGGGACTGCTACGCGACCAACGCGATCTTTCATGTGGACGGCGGCATCGACTCCAATAACTCGCCGCTGCCGATTCCCGACTACTGATCAAGGACGAACGCAGGATGCGCAGAGTAGTTCAATTTTCGACCGGCAATGTCGGGGTCCATTCGCTACCGGCGATCATCGGACGTCCCGATCTGGAATTGGTCGGTGTGCACGCCGCGAGCCCGGACAAGATCGGGCGTGACGCCGCCGAATTGTGCGGGTTGAGCGAGCCGACCGGCATCACTGCGACCGATGACATCGACGCGCTGATTGCGCTGACGCCGGACTGTGTGGTGTACACCGCACAAGGTGAGACGCGGCCGATGGAAGTCATCGAGCAGATGTCGAAGTTCCTTTCCGCGGGCATCAATATCGTGGCGACATCGATGGTGTGGCTGGTGACTCCTCGCCAGGCTGACGACTGGCTGCGGGTGCCGCTGGAACAAGCCTGCGAGGCCGGCAACGCCTCGCTGTATGTCAACGGCATCGATCCTGGCTACTCCGGCGACACCGAGGTGCACTCCGCACTGAGCCTGGTCACCCGCGCTCGGGCGATCACCGTTCAGGAAATCTTCGACTATGCCAACTACGATGACTACGAATTCACCGGCAAACAAATGGGTTTCGGCGTCAGCGCCGAGGACGATACGCCGATGCTGTTCCTGCCGGGCGTCCTCACCACGATGTGGGGCGGTGCGGTTCGCAACCTCGCCGAGCAGCTGGGCGTGCAACTCGATGAGGTTCGACAACGCATCGAGCCGTGGTACACCGACAAACGGATCGAATGCAAGATGGCGACGGTGGAGCCCGGGCAAATGGCCGCCGTCAAGTTCGCGGTTGAAGGGGTTCGTGACGGAGTTCCGGTGATCACCATGGAACACATCACGCGGCTCACCGTTGACTCGGCCCCGGATTGGCTCTATCCGCCCGACGGCCGTCCTGGCGTTCATCGAGTCGTGGTCGACGGGGATCCTCGCGTCGAGCTGAACACCCATGTGTCACACCCAGGGCTTGACGTTACCGAGGCGGGATGTCTTTCTACCGCAGCTCGGGTTGTCAATACGATTGACTGGGTCTGCCGCGCTCCCGCAGGCCTGATCGCCGTGGAGGACATCCCTGCGGCGGAAATCATTCGCGGACTGATGTGGTGAGGGGATCTACACCGTCGAGCGGACGGGCCGCCGGCAAACGAGTGCTGATCACCGGTGCCGCACGCGGTTTGGGCCGCAGTCACGCGCTCAGGCTCGCCGAGGAGGGTGCGGATCTCATTCTCATCGACCTCTGCGAGTCCCTGCCGGAGATCGAATACGACTTGGCGACTCAGGACGATTTAGCTGAGACGGTACGTTTGGTCAGCGAGCACGGCGGCCGCTGCGTGAGCCGAGTCGCTGATGTCCGTGACGAAGCGGCATTGCGCGCAGCTGTCGACGAGGGCGTCAACGAACTGGGCGGGTTGGACAGCGCCGTTGCCAATGCCGGTGTCCTGACCGTCGCCCCCTGGGACAGAACAACTTCCCAGCACTGGCGCACGGTCGTCGATGTGAACCTGATTGGGACGTGGAACACCTGCGCCGTGGCGATACCGCATCTCCTCGCGCAAGGTGGCGGCAGCTTGGTCAATATCAGCTCGGCCGGTGCGATGAAGGGTTTCCCGCTACAAACTCCGTACACCGCAGCCAAGTACGGCGTTACAGGCCTGACGATTGCGCTCGCCAACGAGCTTGCTGCACAGAGCATCCGGGTCAACTCAGTGCATCCCACGGGCACGCCCACCGGAATGATCCCGAGCTCGTTCGGCTCCACTCTCGGCGAAGAACGTCCCGACCTGATACCGATCTTCGTCAACGCCATGCCGACACCGTGCATCGAACCCGTGGACGTCAGCAATGCGGTGCTGTTCCTGATCTCGGATGAATCGCGTTTTGTCACCGGACTGCAGTTCAAAGTCGATGCCGGAGTGTCGATCAACTAGTGATCATGAAATCGAAGGAGGAGCAATGACGACGGTCGAGCAAGGTCACGCAAAAGAAACCACGTCGCCGGTCGACAAGAAATATCGC
>Ga0209006_10006816_pt1 | contig 10315 bp, 12 predicted proteins | sample JacPin_JW_Ref_O2_FD_188567 | JGI IMG/M metagenome (GOLD analysis project Ga0209006, IMG submission 188567) | Forest soil microbial communities from Algoma, Ontario, Canada - Jack Pine, Ontario site 1_JW_Ref_O2 (SPAdes) (version 2) | ecosystem: Environmental > Terrestrial > Soil > Boreal... | reverse complement strand
GGCCGGACTTGCCCGACAGATAGCCCGCCGCGGCGGCGAACCGCGCCGGATCGCCTTCCGACACGACAGACGGACGACCCTGGCATACGCCAACTTGCGTATTCGCCGGACCGTTGCGGCGCGCCTAGCCTTGCGACGAAAGTCCGATCAATCGTGCAAGGGAGCAGACCATGGCCGAGCAATCGATCGCGATGGCCGCAAAGGCCGAGCTCAAGAGCTTCGGGACGCCGGACGACGTGCGGGAATTCCCGCGCGGCCGCCTGGAGCTGATCAACATCGGCGGCGCCACGATCGGTCGCGCCGTCTTCGAGCCGGGCTGGCGCTGGGCGACGTCCGTGCAGCCGATCGCCAAGACGTCGAGCTGCGAAGCACCGCATTTCCAGTATCACGTCGCCGGCGTCCTTCGCATCCGCATGGACGACGGCGCGGAATTCGACTGCCGGCCCGGCGACGTCTCGCTGCTGCCGAGCGGCCACGATGCCTGGGTGGTCGGCGACGAGGCCGCCGTCGTCGTCGACTTTCAGGGCATGCTCGACTATGCGGTCGCGCACAAGCACGCCGCCTGAGCCGATGGCGCCGACGCGGCACGCAGTCGCGACTATGCGGAAGCCAAAGCGTGATGACTTCGAAGTGAATCTGCGCGTGTCCGCCGTCGCCCTTCGTCGGCCACGCCCGGCCGCGCACCGAGGCAGGAGGATACCGGCACGCCTGGTCCGGTCACCTGCCGGCGCCTGCCATTTGCGTGGCAATCGGCCGTCGGATTCGATATTCTTTCCGCGCGCACAAGACCGTCCAAAGATCGGTTGGATCGTCGCATGGCCGCGGTGCTTGCCAGGCTTTCCGAGCGCGAGTTGCGTGTTGCGCTGAGCACGCTGCGGTCGCTTGCCGACCAGAGCGCGGGCAGCGCATCTTTCGTCGACGCCGCGCTCGACACGCTGACTGCCATCGTCCCGTCCGATCTGACGACGCTGAGCATCTGCGATCTCGCGCAGGGCAGCCGTCGGGTGGTCGGACGCAAGGGGGAGTCGCTGTCGCAAGCCGATCGCGCGGCATTCGATCGGCATTTTCGCGCGCATCCACTGGTGCGCTTTCACAGCTCGCACCCGGGCGGGCCGACGCAGCGCATTTCCGATTGCATGAGCGTGCAGGTCTTCCGTCATTCGGCGTTGCATGCGGACTACTACCGGCGCATCGGCATCAACCACGTGATGGCGCTGCCGCTGCGCATCGACGACGCCAACGTCATCAGCGTGGTGTTCAACCGCAGCCATCGCGATTTCGCGGACCGCGAACGCGCCGTGCTGGACGCCATCCGCCACCCGCTCGCCGCGATCTACCGCAACCTGGTCGTATGCGAGAACGCGGGCGTCGGGCTGACGTGCATCAGCCAGCTTGCCGCCGACGGTGGCTGGCACATGATGCGGGTGACGCTGGCGGGGCAGATCGTCGACGCCTCGCCGGCGGCGCTTCGTCTGCTGGGCCGGTTCTTTCCCGATCACGCTTCCGCCCGCACGCTTCCGGCGATGCTGCTCGCGTGGTTTGCCCGCAGCCGCAATTGGGGTCTCGAGCGGGCAGCGATCGACCATGGGCAGCCGTTCGCCCTGTCGCATCTCGGCATGGGTCTGACGGTGCATTTCGTTCCCGACCGCGAACGCGCGTCCGCCGGCTATCTCCTCATGCGGTGTCACCGGGTGGATGTCGGCCCCGATCATCTCGCCGGGCTGCCCGTGACCGGCCGCGAGCGCGAGATCCTCGCGCTGGTGGCGGCCGGCAAGACCAACCGCGAGATCGCCGCGGTGCTGGCGATCAGCGCGCGCACGGTGCAGAAGCATCTGGAGCATGTTTTCCAGAAGCTCGGCGTCGAGACGCGCACGGCCGCGGCCATCCGCGCGCTCGCTGCGGCGGACGAGCACCTCGCGACGGTCGCGTGATCGCGAACGTCCGGTCGCCGTGCGAACGGACAGGAGACGTACGCCGATATGCGTATTCGCTCCGGCCGGATGTCTCCCTAGCAAGGAAGGCACATGCCGCGGCTCGCACCGGCGCGGACCGTACCGGCGAGCGCGGCGACCCAATCGAGGAGACACGCCATGACGATGTCCGCCGTTTCGCTTGCAGAACTCAAGCGCGCCATCGAGGGCCGCGACGCCAAGACGCTGGCGGCGTTCTACGCCGACGATGCGCTGTTGCGGATCATCGACAGCGACAATCCGCCGAGCAGGCCGCGCGAGCTCAAGGGCAAGCCGGCGATCGCGGCCTACTACGACGATGTCTGCGGCCGCGCGATGTCGCATCGCGTCGAGTCCGGAATCGCCAACGGCGAGGCGCTCGCCTTCACGCAGGCCTGCACCTATCCGAACGGAAACAAGGTCTTCTGCTCCGCCATGCTCCACATCGCGGACGGCAAGATCGTCCGCCAGACGGCGGTGCAGGCCTGGGACGCCTGAAGCGTGACGACTTTTCTTCGAATCATCATCACGCTTTAGCCTTCCTGCGTCGACCCCGGGACGGTTCCGCCACTGCGCCGTTTCTGGCAAGATCGCGTTGCGTCCGGAGGAAGCGATGACAGGCCGCACCGCGCGTTCCCTCGCGAGTGCCGCGGTGCTCTGCCTTGCGGCTTGGCCCCCGGCGGCCGCCGCCGACAAGCTTGCGACAGTCGCGAGCTGCTCCGGGCAGGGGGCCTTGCCGGTCGCTTTTGCGATCGATTGCGTGAACGTCGCCGATGCGAAATTGGAGCGCTGCCGACGCTTCATCGAGAACGAGGCGTGCCGGGTCTTTCCCGCCTACCGCCGCATCACCGGCATCAGCCTCGAGGCGCGCTGTCCGAAGATCAAGTTCACGATCTACGACCGCGAGCGATGGCCGGCGGGAGGCGAGGCGGGCGGCCGCGCGCTCAAATGCGCCATCGAGTACCTCGCCGACTACTCGATCGACGTCAAATCGCCGCCCGCGCTCGGGCCCTACGACACTCACGAGATCCTGCACGAATACCAGGAGGAGCTCGGCGCGCTGCCATATGCGCACATCTTGTTCGCGCCGAGCCAGGCGCAAGCGATGCGCGAGATCGGCGACATGGACGGCTACAATCGCGCGATCTCGCAAATGAGGGAGGCGCTTGCGACCTTCGAGAGCCGCTTTGCCAAGTTCTCGCCCGGCATTGTGGCCGATAAATGCGTGCTCGCGGAGTTGCAGACCGAGGGGACGCTGTATCTCGAAAACGACAGGAACGTCGAGCAGTTCTACCGCAAGCTCGTGCGCGGCAGCGCCAGGGACCAGGCCGATCGCGAAGCGCGCTTCAATCGTATGTACGACGCGGTCTCGGGAGGACGCAGTCGGCCGTTCCTGCTCGCGCATGGCTGCGCGCCGTTCTGAGGCCCGACGCCGCCGTCGGCCCGGTGAATGATTGAGGACACCGTCGCCCGCCCGCAGCTGGCGTCAGTTTGCCCTATCGGAAGCCTCCGTTGCCGCCGATGCGCTCGACCTCGGGGCCTCGCCGGCCTGCGGAGAGCGCTTGCGCGGAAGCCGCACCTTGAATTCCGGCGGCATGCAGTGGGTGAGCACCGGCCTGAGCTTGTTCCCGGCATTCGCCGCCTGGACGGCGCCGCAGGCCATTGCGTGCGGCGATGTCGCAGCCGGGATGGCGACGGCGACCGTCAATGCGATGGTCACGACGCGCAGCACGGTCATTCTCCACGAAAGGGGGCTTCGTAGCTCTTGGTCACCACGGGGGGTGATCAGGTTCGACTCACGACGGAAGCTGTCCCTACAGATACCCCGTGCCCGCCTCGGCCGCGAAGCGCGCCGGATCGCCTTCCCAGACGATGCGGGCGTGCTCGAGCACGTAGACGCGGTCGGCGTGCGGCAGCGCGAAGGTGACGTTCTGCTCGCCGAGCAGCACGGTGATGGGCGTGGTCTGGCGCAGGCGCTCGAGCGCCTTCGAGATCTGCTCGAGGATGACCGGCGCGAGGCCCAGCGTGGGCTCGTCGAGGATCAAGAGGGCTGGCTTCATCATCAGCGCGCGCGCAATCGTCAGCATCTGCTGCTCGCCGCCCGAGAGCGTGCCGGCGTTCTGCTTCTGCCGCTCGCGCAGGATGGGAAAGAGGTCGAACAGCCAGGCGATCTGCGCTTGCGCCTCGGCGGTCGGCAGGTGCTGGCCGCCGAGATCGAGATTCTCGCGCACCGTCATGTCGACGAAGAGCTCGCGGCCCTCCGGGCACTGCACGATGCCGCCGCGCGCGATCGCGGCGGCGCTCTTCCCGCGCAGCGGCGCGCCCTCGCGGCGGATCTCGCCCGCATAGGGCACGAGGCCCGAGATGGCATTGAACAGCGTGGTCTTGCCGGCGCCGTTGAGGCCGACGACCGAGACGAACTCGCCCGCGTGCACGTGGAGCGAGACGTTCTCCAGCGCCTGCGCCTTGCCGTAATGGACGCTGAGGTTCTCGACCGCGAGGAACGGCGTCGCGGCGTCGCGGAACGCGGATTCGGGGCGCGCGGCCGTGGTCATGGCGCCGCCGAGATAGACGCGGCGCACGGTCTCGTCGCGCATCACCTCCTCGGCGGTGCCCTCGGCGATGCGCTCGCCCACGTACATCGCGACCACGCGGTCGACCAGGCGGGCGACGCTCTTGACGTTGTGGTCGACCAGGAGCACGGCGCGGCCGTCGCGGCGCAATTCGCCGATCAGGTCCGAGAAGGCGGCGGTCTCGGCGCTGGTGAGGCCCGCGAAGGGCTCGTCGATCAGCACCACGCGCGGGTCGCGGGCGATCGCCTTGGCGATCTCCATCTTGCGCAGGTCGGCGAAGGGGAGCGTCGCGGGGCGGCGGTCGAGCACGGCGGCGAGGCCGACGCGCTCCGCGATGGCGCGCACGTTGGCGTCGAGCTTGGGGTCGGCAAAGAGGCGGGTGAGCTTGTCGGGCAAGAGCGCGAGCTTGATGTTCTCCGCCACGGTCTGGCGGTGCAGCGGGCGCGAATGCTGAAACACGATGCCGGCGCCCATGCGGGCGACGCGGTGCGCGGGCTGGCCCGCAACCTCGAGGCCGTTGATGCGCACCGAGCCGGCGTCGGGCCGCTCGATGCCCATGATCAGCTTCATCACGGTCGACTTGCCGGAGCCGTTCGGGCCGATCAGGCCGAGGATCTCGCCGGCGCGCACGTGCAGGCTCATGTCCTTGACGGCGGTGAGGCCGCCGTAGCGCTTGGTCAGGCCGCGCACGTCGAGCAGCGGCGCGTCGCTCACGGGTTCTCTCGCGTGCGGGTGAGGAGGCCGAAGAAGCCGCCGGGGAAGATCAGCACGACGACGAGCGCGATCGCGAAGACGATGAAGTTGGAGAGATCGCCGAGCGGGCGCAGCGCCTCGCTCGCGGCGATGAGGAAGACCGCGCCGAGCACGGCGCCGAGGATGGTCCGGCGGCCGCCGAGCACGGCCGCGATGATGATCTGCACGCCGACCGTGACGTCGACGAAGGTGCCGACCGAGGCGGAGCCGAGATAGAACACCATGAGCGCGCCGGCGAGGCCGGAGAAGATCGCGCTGATGATGAAGGCGACGAGCTTGTGCTTGGTGACGTTGAAGCCGAGCGCGCCGGCCTGCACCGGATCCTGGCCGCTCGCCTGCAGGATGAGGCCGACCGGCGAGCGCGACAGCGAAAAGAGGATCGCGGCGCTCGCCGCCATGAACCACAGCGCGATCTCGTAGTTGACGGCGTCGCTCGCCGAGATCACGTCCGGGACCGTGAGGCCGATCTCGCCGCCCGTGAGGCTGGCATCGACCACGATGAAGTTCTGCAGCATCAGCACCGCGACGAGGGTCGTGAGCCCGAAATAGGGGCCGCGCACGCGCAGCGCCGGCAGCGCCAGCACCACGCCGCCCGTGACGGCGGCGAGCGTGCCGGCGAGGATGCACAGCCAGATCGGCGGCTGGTAGAGATTATCGAGAATGCCGGCCGTATAGGCGCCGACACCGATCAGGAAGGTCGGGCCGAAATTGACCTCGCCGGCAAAGCCGAACAGCAGGTCCCACGCCATGGCGAAGACGCCGAAGTAGCACGCGATGGTGAGCAGGCCGAGGATGTAGCCGGAGACGAAGAACGGCAGCAACGCCGCAAGCGCGATCAGGCCGAGCGTGACCAGGAGAACGCGCAGCGTCGCCGAGCGCAGCATCTAGCGGCGCCCCAGGAGGCCGCGCGGGCGCACGTACATCACGGCAATGAGCAGCAGCAGCGCCGGAATCGTGCGGTAGGCGGGCGAGATGAGATAGGCCGTGAGGGTCTCGAGATAGCCGACAACGTAGGCGGCGATCAACGCGCCCGAGACGCTGCCGAGGCCGCCGAGCACGACGATCGAGAAGGCGCTCGCCGTGAGCGGACCGACGCTGTAGGACGACACGCCGAGGAACATGCCGAGCAGCACGCCGGCGACGCCGACCAGCAGGCCGTAGATCGCCCACACCGCGACGTAGACCTGGGAGAGCTCGACGCCGAGCAGCGTCACGCCGCGCGGATTCATCGAGGCGGCGAGCACCGCCTTGCCGGCGCGGGTGCGGTTGACCAGGAGCCAGAGCACGCCGATCGCGAGCCAGCACACGACGGCGGTAAAGAGCTCGTTGCGCGGCGTGCGCACGCCGGCGATCGACATCACGCCCTCGACGATCGGCGCGACCGTCTTGGCGTTGTTGGTGTAGAGATACGCGATCAGCTCCTGGATCATGATGCCCCAGAGCAGCGTCGCGGTGAGGATGAAGATTTCCTTCTCCTCCTCGCGGATCTTGCGCGAGCGCTGCAGCGGACCGACGACGACGAAATAGGTGGCGAGCGTCGCCGCAAAGCCGACACCGATGCCGATCAGCGCGCCCGCGTAGGGCCCGACATGCAGGTCGTTGCCGGCCGCCCAGGCGGCGACGACGGCGGTGACCATCAGCGCGCCGTGCGAGAGGTTGAGCACGCCGGAGACGCCGAAGATCAGCGCGAAGCCGGTCGCGCCGAGGGCGTAGAGCGAGCTGATGGCGAAGCCGTCGATCAGGATTTGCCAGAAGAGCATCGGGCGGGCTCAGGGATGCACGGGCGTGGTGCTCGCGCTCCCTCTCCCCCTTAGGGGGAGAGGGTCGGGGTGAGGGGGGCTATCCACGAGTCGTGACGTCGGAATTTGTTGAGCCACCCCTCACCCCGACCCTCTCCCCGCAAGAGCGGGGAGAGGGGGCGCCAGCAGCGTGCTTCGGGGCGGGCGCGGCAACTCAATTCGCGGCGCCGACCTTGATGAACTTCGGGAACTTGAGCTTGGCAACGGCGAGCTTGGCGGGCCACAGGTTGACCTGCTTGCCGTTCTGCCACTGCAGCATCAGGCCGGTGATGAAGCCCTCGCCGATCTTGAGCGCGTGCGGGTTGGGGTCACCCTTGCCCTTGAACTGCACGGTGCCGATGGTGCCGACATAGTTCGTGGCTTCCATCGCGGTGACGAGCTTGTCGCTATCGTCCGAGCCGGCGCGCCGGATCGCGTCGGCGAGGATGTAGACGTCGTCATAGGCGGTGTAGCCCGCGTACGACGGGTTGTTGCCGAAGCGCTTGTTGAAGGCGGCGACGAAGGGCAGCGTCTTCGGCGTCACGGCGACGCCGGGGCCGGAGACCGCCTGGTAGAGCACGCCTTCGGTCGCACCGTTGGTGTCGTTCCAGAACGACGAGTTGGTCGCCTGCGACGAGATGCCGAACATCGGGATCGGCACTTCCTGCTGCTTCCATTGCACGGTCGGCTGCACGCCGACGTGCGAGATGCCGGTGATCATCACGTCGGGCTTCTCGCCCTCGATCTTGTTGAAGATCGGGGTGAAGTCGGTGGTGTCGGGCGAGAAGCGGATGTGGTCGAGCACCTTGAGCCCGATCTGCGGCAGGCATTTGAGGTAGCCGGCATCGAGCGGCGTCGTCCAGGCGGCGTCCTCGCTCATCACCACGGCGGTCTTCATGTGCAGCTGGTCGACCAGCAGGTCCTTCGCGGCGGCGCAGACCGACTCGGCGAGGGCCGTCGAGGTCAGGTAGCCGTGGAAAGTGTATTTCATCGTGTCGTAGTTCTTGGCGATGTTCTGCGTGATCACGTCGGAGGCGGCGCCCGGCGTGATCATCACGGTCTTGAGGCGCCCCGCCCACGGCTCGAGCGCCAGCACGACCTCGCTGATGTAGCTCGCGATCACCGCGTTGACGTGATCCTCGTTGGCGGCGCGCTGGAAGGCGCGCACCGATTCGGCCGCCGAGGAGTGGTTGTCGTAGGAGATGATCTCGATCTTGCGGCCGTCGACCCCGCCGGCGGCGTTGATCTCGTCGGCGGCGATCTGCGCGGCCTGCGGGATCGAGGAGCCGGCCACCGCCTGCGCCTCGGCGATGACGCCGATCTTGATCGGCGGCTTGGTCTGCGCGGCGGCGGGTGCGGCGAGCGCGAGCGCAAGCGCCGCGGCACCTCCGGTCAAGACGGTGAGAAACGGCGCGGCGGCGCCGTGCTTGGCGGGTCGGTGCATGCTGGAGGCTCCCTGGGATCTCCGCCGCGCAAGGGCGGGCGGCTGCTTCGCGCGCAGTCTAGCGAACGGCGCCTGTCCCACAAGCCCGCCCCAGGATACAGATCACGCAGGTTTGAGGCCCGATTGTCGCAGGATTAATGCGTACATTCGATGCGCGATCGCCGCTGCGCAATATGCCGCAGCGGCAAGTCGGGCCGGACGCGCACGGGCGCCGGCTCTTTATTTGGCGCATGTTCTTGTCGGCGAACCGGCGTCCACCCCGGATCAAGTCCGGGGCAGGCTTTCGCCGGAACATGCGTTAGGCCCGCAACACGGTGAGCCCGAGCACCACCAGGACCACGAAGATCACGACGAAGACGTAGAACAACACGCGCGCGACGTCCGCGCTCGCGGCCGACAGGCCGGTGAAGCCGAAGACGCCGGCGACGATCGAGATCAGCAGAAATATCAGCGCCCACTTGAGCAGCGTCATGGTCCAAATCCTTTCGCTCCGGACAACAGCGCGAGCGAACTTTTGTTCCGCGCGCGCTGATGCGGTCCGGCGGCGAGGCGTGCTACCATCATGCGAACGCGTGCCGACAGATAGGTGACCGATGGCCGAGTGCCTGCATTGCCAGATCAACGAGCTTGTCAAAGCGCACCTCGAGAACGACGACCCGGTCGATCTCGGCGAGCTGGTGGCGCGCATCGTCGAAAGCGCGGCCGAGCTGATCGCCGACGAGGCGCCCGAAGAGGAGCAGGCGGCGGTGCTCGCGGCGGCGATGAGCCACCTCGGCCACGCCTATCTGGAAAAGATCGGCGCCTTCGGCGAGGAGAGCCAAGGGGTGCATTAGGCTGGGCGGTTGCGAACGGGGCGAACTCGTTGCGCGGCAATGGCCGATGCTCGCTTGAACGACGAAGGGCGATCGATGTTTGCGAAACTCAAGTCCCTGTTGGGCAGTTTCGGCGCCGGGTCCGGCGGCGATGACGCCGGCCCGCCGGCCGAGACGGTCGAATACAAGGGCTATCGCATCAAGCCGGCGCCCTACCGCAACAACGGCATCTTCCAGACCGCCGGCACGATCGAGAAGGACGGCCCGGATGGCGTGCGCGAGCACCGCTTCGTGCGCGCCGACACGCATCCGAGCCGCGAGGACGCGATCGCGTTCTCGGTGTCGAAGGCCAAGCAGATGATCGATCTGCAGGGCGATCGGATTTTCGCGTCATGAGTGGTGATGGAGGTGGGTTGATGCGGATGGTGAGCCGAGCATGTCTCGCGATCGTCGCGGGCGCGATCGCGGTTACGGCGGCCGACGCGGCGGAGCCGGGCGTCGGGGTCGTGGTCGGCGACAGCCTGGGCGTGGGTGTCACGATGGCGTCCGGGCTCAAGGGGCTCGCCCGCATCAGCGTGTTCATCCGCGGCGGCAAGGCGGTGCAGCAGATCAACCAGGCGCCGGCGGGCGCGACCGCCTTCGTGGTGCTCGGCAGCAATGATGCGGAAGGCAGCATCAAGGGGCTCGACAGCAGCATCGACGCCATCCTGCAGGCAGCGTCGGCGCGCAACCTCAATCTCGTATGGATCGGTCCGCCTTGCGTGCGCAGGCCATGGAACGCGCGCGTGCACGAGCTCGACCAGATGCTGGCGCAGCGGTTCGCCAACAGCTCGGTGAAATACGTGAGCATGTGGGACGAGAAGATCTGCTCCGGCTCGTTCAATGCGGGCGACGGCGTCCACATGACCATGAAGGGCTATTCGTACATGTGGGAAAAGGCGCGCGTCGCCGCCGGCTTCCCGGCGAACGCGGCGCGCGTGACGGATCAAGCCGCGACCGAGCCTGC
>Ga0209006_10006815_pt1 | contig 10315 bp, 10 predicted proteins | sample JacPin_JW_Ref_O2_FD_188567 | JGI IMG/M metagenome (GOLD analysis project Ga0209006, IMG submission 188567) | Forest soil microbial communities from Algoma, Ontario, Canada - Jack Pine, Ontario site 1_JW_Ref_O2 (SPAdes) (version 2) | ecosystem: Environmental > Terrestrial > Soil > Boreal... | reverse complement strand
CAAAAGCCAGCTCTTGTCAAGCGGTCCCCCGGCGACGCCAATAGATCGGCCGGCGAGATCGGCAACCGCATGAACCGGTGAATCCTTCGGCGCCATCACCGCGCCCAAGGTGGTCGAATACGGCGTGAACAGGAGCTTGTCGCCGAGCGCTCGTTCACGCGCCGCCCAAAGCCAGTCCTCAGCGACCATATCGGCGCCGCCGCCCATCAGGGCGACCTTGGCCGCATCTGTCGAAGCAAGCTCGATCGTCTCGATGTCGAGATTGGCGGCCTTGTCGAGCCCGTGCGCTTTAATTACCTCGATTTCCCAAGACGCCGTTCCTGTTTTCTGGATCGCGATGCGCAAGGGGTCCGCGGCTTCAGCGCTTAACACCAGACAGGCGCTTGCGGCCAAAGCCATGGCGGCGGCGAACACGCGTCTGATCATGGGCATTCCTTGTCTCTGCCCCGCATCACCCGCCCCGGCGCATCAGCATGCCGCGGGCCGGATCATAGGCGATCACGGCGCCCCCCAAGAACGCGGCCGTGCAGCCCGCCACGACTCCGAGCGCCAGCCAATTGACCTCCTCGTAAAAGGCGAAGCGGATCAATTCGACTGAATAGGTGAAGGGATTAAGGCGGCAGACGGTTGCTAGCCACGGGCTTCCCTCCTGCACGCGCCACAGCGGATAGAGGGCCGAGGACGCAAAAAACATAGGGAAAATGACGAAGTTCATGACGCCGGCGAAATTCTCGAGTTGCTTGATGAGCGACGACAACAGCATGCCGAGCGCCCCAAGCATCAGACCGGACAGCGCGAGAGCCGGCAGCACGGTCAGATAGCCCCACCAGGTCGGCGGCTCGATCTCCCAGAAATAAGCGACGACAAGAAAGGCGTAGACTTGCAGAATCGAAACCGCGACGCCCGCGATCAGCTTCGACGTCAGAAGAAACCAGCGCGGCGCGGGACTGACCAGCAGCATGCGCATGCTGCCCATTTCGCGGTCGTAGACCATCGACAGGGAGGATTGCATGCCGTTGAAGAGCTGAATCATCGCGATCAGCCCCGGCGCGATATAGACCTCGTAGAGAACATAGGTGTCGTAGGGCGGCATGATGGACACGCCGAGCGTCTGTCGAAATCCAGCGGCGAAAATGAACAACCAGACCATCGGGCGCACCAGCGCGGAAATGAAGCGCTCGCGCTGGTGAAGGAAACGCAGGCTCTCGCGCCATACGATGCCATAGAGGCAGATCAGGCGCTGCGTCCAGCCGAACGGCCTTTCGGGCTCAAGGACGGCTTCGCTCACCATTCGCCTCCTTCCCCGCCGCTGCCGGTCAATGACGTGAACGCCTCGCCGATCGAACGCGCGCCCGCCGCGCCGACAACGGAACGGGAGGGGCCGTCAGCGAGCACGCGACCCTTGTGCAGCACGATCACATGATCGTCGGCGCGGATCTCGTCGACGAGGTGGGTCGCCCAAAGGACGCCTATTCCTTCGTCGGCGACGAGACGCCGCACCACCTCGAGAATCCCGGCGCGTGCCTTGATGTCGAGGCCCGCCGTCGGCTCGTCGAGCAGCAGCATGCGCGGCCGATGCAGGAGCGCCCGAGCGATCTCCACCCGCCGCATCTGACCGCCGGAAAGGAAGCGCACCTTGTCGCCGGCCCGGTCGGCAAGACCGACGCGGGCGAGTTGGATCGCACCTCGCTCGCGCGTTTCATGCGGGCCGATGCCATGCAGCGCGCCATGATAGGCGAGGTTCTGCGCGACGCTGAGGTCGGGATCGAGCGTGCGCTGCTGAAACACGACGCCAAGCCGCGCGAGAGCGGCGCCGCTATTGCGCGCGACGTCGCAGCCGAAAATGCGGACCACTCCCAATCGGCTCACATAAAGGTGCGTGATCACCGAGAACAGCGTGCTCTTGCCCGCGCCGTTCAGGCCCAGCAGCACGGCGAAGCTGGCGGGCGCGATGTCGAAGCTCACATCATCCAGCGCGATCCGCGCTCCATAAGCGTGCGATACGCTCTCGACCGAGAGTGCGCTGACGCCCGCCTTCAGCGTCGCGTCGGCGACCACGGTCATTGTTTCGAGATCGCGACGCCCCAAGGAAACGAACCGACCGGAATCGATTTGGTCACCTTCAGCGCAGCCACGTCGATGACCGATACGTCATTCGAGACGCCGTTGGTCGTCAAGAGATACTTGCCATCCGGCGTCAGCGCCAGTTGCCAGACGCGCTGGCCGACCAGCAGATATTTGAGCACCTGCTTCGTCGCGGTGTCGATGACCGCGACGCGATTGGCGGGACCCATCGCGACGAACGCCAGCTTGCCGTCGGCGCTGAAGCGAATGCCGACTGGCTGGATCAACTCCCTCGCAAGTCCCGGCACCTCAAACGTGATCGTATACGCAACGACGTGCTTGACCGGGTCAATGACGCTGACCGTTCCGCCGACCTCGGACGACACCCACAGCTCGGAGCCCTCCTTGTTGTACTCGGCGTAGCGCGGACGGGGGGGCACCAGAATGTTGGCCACCACCTTCTTGTTCCGCCAATCGATGAGGTGGGCCATGCTGGTCGTCTCGGAAGTGTTGACGACGATCGAGCCATCGGGACTGACCGCGACACCTTCAGGCTCGACGCCAACCGGAAACTCGCTCACCACCTGGCGCGTCGCAGCGTCGATCGCGGTCAGAAGCGCGTCGTTTTCGTTGGCGACGAAAACGAGCTTCCCATCGGGGCTCACGCGCAATTGTTCCGGGTCGGGCCCCGACGGCAGTTCGCCGACCTCCTTCAGGGTCTTTGTATCAATAACCGCAATCGTATCGTCGTCGCCGAGACAAACGAACATCAGCGCGTCGTCCTTGCTCAACGCTATGCCGCGCGGCCTCTGGCCGGTCTTGACCGTGTGCGTGACCTCGAGCTTATCGAGATCGATGACCGAGATCGAATTGCCCTTCTCGTTGGTGATGTAGGCCGTCGTCGCGTGGGCCGGACCCGAAAAGGCGCCAAGGCTCGCCAGAAGGGCGACCGCGCTGGCGCAGCGCGCCAGAGGTCTCATTGAAGTTTGCATTTGGTCTCCGGCCGGTCGAGGCCAAGGGTGTCGAGCTCAGACGTCTGATGCAGGAAACCTTCCTGTGGCGAAACCGAGACCGTGCCCCGGCCATCGGTGAGCAGGATTGGCTGACGCAGCTGCTGGTTCCAGTCGCGCACCGTAAGCCCCTGTCCCTTGAACGCGCCGAGGGCGAAGCCTGGCGACAGAATATCGTCGTGAATCGTCTTAGGGTCGGACGATTTGGTGTGCGCGACGGCGTCGCCGATCAAGCGCATGGCGACCCAAGCCTGGTTGTCGCGCGCATTCATGCCGCGCTTGAAGAGGCGCTGGAAGCGGTTTTGCAATTGAACCGCGCCCCAGAATTCGTGCGAGGGGTCCCAGCTCACCGGCCGCAATCCCGCGGAGCCGACGACCGGCCGGGGATCCCAGGTGCGATAGGGCAGAAAGCCGGCAAAAACCTCGCTTTCGTCGGCTGCGACGAGCACGTCGTATTCGGGCGCGTTCTGGGTGAAGACCGGCATCTGCCGCTGAACCTGGACGCTGCCAGAGTCCGAGCGCCGGCCCCCGCCAGTGTCCTGGTACACGCGCTCGTCTATGATTTTCGCGCCGAATTTCTTCGCCGACCGCCGATAGGCCTCGGCGAGCAGTTGGTCCTCCGGGTGCGACCCGACCACCAGGAGCCAGCGTCTCCACTGCTTCCAAATCAGATATTGCGCGAGCGCGTCAGTCAGCATCGAACGCGAGGGCGCAACGTGGATGACGTTAGCGCGGCAATCCTCCTCGCGCAGACGCTCGTCGGGGGCGCCAGCGTTAAATACCAGCGCGCCTGAGGAGCGCGCGGCGTCGGCGACCGCGAGAACCTCAGCGGCAGGGAGGTCGACAATGAAGAAGCGCACGCCGTCGGCGAGCATCTCCTTCAGCGGCGCGATCGGATCCTCGCCCGCGGAGAGCTTGGCGTCGACGACCGAGAAGGATTGGTCGAGGAAGCGCCCGGTGGTGTTGTTGTCATCCAGCGCCACGCGGGCGCCGGCGATGAAGTCATCCGCGGGAGGGATATCCAGGATCGAGATCGTTTCGCGAGAATGCGCTTCGTGGATGACGCCCACTTTGATAGCAAGTGGGTCTGCGCTCGCCGACTGGACCCCCGCCGCGAACAGAGCGAAAGCGGTGAGGAAAAGGGCCCAAAGCGCCTGCCAACCGTGGCAGCCAAAGGAACCGTGGGACGAGCGGTTCAGCTTCGCTTCAAATGTTAACATTCCGCGGGGCAAACCCTTTTCATCGAACCGCTCGCAGAGCCTAGGCCTTGGCATCGCCGCCGCTTCGAGGCGGCCAATGCAAGACATTCCCTGCGGGCGAGAGGCCCCCGCGGCCCCGGCCTCATCCGTAGGCAAGCTTCAATGGGAATTCAGCGGTCTCATCCTAGGGCGCCGACCTCAGATCATCCCCCGCGAGGCACTGCGCGTTCTGCATCGGAGCGGTCATCACGCCTGCTCGGCGGGCCTATCGAGGCGTTCATCGCCAGCGGAATGACCACTGGTGATAGCTAGACTCGACACCATGGAGGTCTGCCCCCACAGCCGCTCTCCGGCTCGCTTGGCGGCTGTCGCTCCAGGTTGGTCCGCCTTTCAGAGCGGACAGACCCGCTTACTGTTACATCTGCGCCGACAGATAGGCAGTGACTTCCATGCCTGCGCAAACTTCGACAACGACAGGGGTGTTCCAGTTCATGAATTGAACTCCTTGAGTTTCTCTCCTTGTGGGTCGTTCGGATCCCACAGACGGCGAAGTTAGCATCCTTCGCGTGCTGCGTCACCTGCTTTGAACATTCCGCCGAATCGGCTCCCACGCTAGTCCATTGAAGCGCGCCCGCGCGATTTGGGGCTGGCGGCCTTCTCCGGCTGCAGCGCGCTCGGCCACGCGTTCGGCAACGGGTGCAGCACGTACTAAGTCAGACGAGCGCCCAATCCTGGCCCGGGTAAGTCGCGCGGAGTTGTAGAAAATGGACCTAAGGCACTGAAATCCGTTGCCGCCCGCAGAAACGCACCCCTATCCCTCGGCCGCCCCAATTGCTAAATCACGACGGCCCGCTTCACCAGCAGGCCGCCTCGGGGATATCCAGATCAGGGAGAAGAATGTGAAGCTGTTGAGTTTTTCGGTTGCGGGGGCAGCGCTCATTGCTTCAGTGGGCGCCGCGGCGGCGCAGGATGCCGCCGCTGGAGAAAAGGTCTTCGCCAAGTGCAAGATTTGCCATCAGATCGGTGAAGGCGCCAAGAACATGGTCGGCCCTGTTCTCAACGGCGTCGTCGGCCGCAAGGCTGGCTCCTATCCCGATTACCACTATTCCGACGCCAATAAGAATTCAGGCATCACTTGGGATGAGGCGACTCTCAAGGAATACCTCAGAGACCCAAAAGCTAAGGTTCCTGGAACCAAGATGATCTTTCCCGGCCTCAAGTCCGACGACGATATCGCGAATGTGATCGCTTACCTCAAGCAGTTCGGTCCCGACGGCAAGAAAATCTGATCGCGGCGACCGGCGACTTTAGATCGCCTCCAGATCCGCCCGGACGATCCGCTGCTCGTGGAGCGCGGTCGCGATCAGGGCGCCGGAGGCGCCCGCGGCCTTGAGCGCTGAGAGATCAGCCGCGTCGCGGACGCCGCCCGCCGCATAGATTTCGCGCCCGCCGGCGATTGATCGGATCGCCGTAAACCGCGTGAGATCGGGACCCGCGCCGCTACCGACCCGCGCGAGGGTCATGACAATGATCCGGCGCGGCCAAAGGGCTGGTTCGGCCAAAATTTCCTCCGGACCTTGAAACGCATTGCCGCGAAAATCGAGCGAGAGCACGACCTGCTTCGAGTCCCGGCGTTGCGCGATCAGAGCGCTGTCGCGTTGCGATTCGCTGCCAATGACCGGGGCGCCCAAGTCGATGAGAGCCTCGATCGCGGCAGGGTCTGACGCCCCGTTGTCGACCCACATTTGCAATGCCGGAAACTCGGCGCGAATACGGCGGAGCGCGGGGAAATTATCCCCATTGCTCTGGATGGCGTTGAGATCGGCGACATAAAGCGTGGGAAATGGATAGACCTGGAGCAGTCCGCGTACGACAGCGACTGCATCGCTGGTTGGCGAAAGGGGCGAGTCCAGCGGTTGGTAAGACGCGCGATCGCCCATCCGGGCGCGGACAACCTCGCCGCCCATGAGGTCAATGACCGGGATGGCCTGCAAGGCTAGCCTGCGAGGCGCCTACCGCGAAGACCTGCGCCGCCTTGTCCTTGAGCCAGCTCCAGGCTTCGGCCTCCGCCGGTCCCGCCGTCTTGTCGACGATAATCTCGAGACGCGCCAGTTCGGCTTCGACTTCCGTACGGGGCAATAAATGCAGCCGGCTCACCAGCACTGCGCCCTCGATGACTGCCGCTTGCGCACGGTTGAAGCCTTCGAAGGGCGCATGTGAGGCGCGATGCGCAACACGGCATAGGAAGCGAGGCCGAAGCTCATTTTCACGAGTTTCGACGACGACGAGTTCGAGGTGCGACAAAGTCGCCGCCAAGCGCGGCGCGGCAACGACGACAGCAGGGGTTAGCGGCCAGTCCCCACGCCCGGTGAGACATCCCGCAAAGAGGCGCACGTCATCGGTCAAATTCGCGACCGCGAACGGAGCTTGGCGCAGATTATCGAGCGTCGTGGAAGGATGAAACGGCGCCAGAATCCATCCCTCGCCTTCGGCAATCAGCCCCAGAGGCGCTAGATGGGGCTCGCCGAGCGCATTGACGGTGGTGACGATGGCTTCACGGATCAGCGGCATCGCATCACCCGTTCGCCGCACGCGATCGGAGCGTGTGGCCGGCCGCGCTGAGCCGGGTCCTATCCTCGACGCGCCGGTCGGTTGCGCAACCCCAATCCAGCGGCTCGTCCTGCGCGTAACGTTTGCCGAGCTGAAACGCGATTTCGGCCTTCGTCAACTCGGCGCCGAGATAGAATGCGTGCGCGCCGTCGGTTTTGACTCCGAGTTTGTCGAACAAGGCGAAGGCGTCGGGGGCGATAAAATGGCCGGCGCGGTTGTAGACGTGAATTCCGTCCTCGGCCGCCTCAATGCGGTAGTTGTCGTCTTTCACTTGCGTAGCAACTTCCGCGATCTCTCGACTCGCGTACGGAAATGGCGCCTTGTCGTGGACCTGCAATAACGCTCGTCCATAGCCTCTCGGCAAGCTGTCATCCGCCGCGGCCGCGAACATCACGCGCCGCGCCGCATCATGTTCCTGAATCGTGCGGCGCGTGTGCGGGCTGACATGGACAGCGAGCACGTTGGCGATGCTGAGTTCCGAGCAGATGCCCAGCAGGAGCGTCGTAACGCCAACGGAGTCGGCGTCTGTAAGTTCTGTCAGGTTGCCGGTGCCCATCAACATTTCCGCGTCGGGCAGGCGCGCGCGCGCCTCGCGATAGCGCGAGAGCGACTCGACGAAGCCGAAATGGATCGGATCGAGAACCGGGTCGAGGACGGACTTGAGACCTCGTTTTTCGGCCTCTTCGGCGGCCCGATAAAGCGACGCGAGATCGCCGTGCTGGACCGGAATCAACACCGGACGAGCGCCAGTCTCTTCTGCGATGGCGAGATTGCGCTCGGTAAGGCTAAGGAGATAATCGGCGCCGGCGCCGCCGCCTCGTCGCAGCTCGTCCGGGTCGGCCGAATCGACGCTGACAGCCAATCCCCTCGCCTTCAATTCTCGCACCGCGTCCTCGAGGTGCGGGAATGGGGTGTCCGGCAGGCAACCGACGTCGATGACATCGGCGCCCTCGGCGCGCAAAAGTTCGGCGCGAGCGAGAATCGCCTCGAGGCTGATCTGCGACGCATCGACAATCTCTGCGAAAATTCTGACAGCGTGGCGCGACAAATCGAGCCCCGCGCCTGCTTTGCCAAGAAACGTCGGCAGGTCTTTCAGTTCATCGGGGCCGCGCTGGAAGGTCCGTTCGAACTCCTGCGCGAGGCGCGTAAGGTCAGCGCGGCAGCGGCCCGGGACGATGACGCGATCGGCATTGATCGGGCGCGGCAATCTGCGCATCAGTATGGGCTCGGTCATCAGCGCCGCAACCTTGACTCCGACGTTCAAGATCGACCAGTCGAACGCTGTTGGCCCCATCCCCTGCAAGACCTTCTCGAGACGGCTCTGGGCCAGGCGGCCGGTCAAAAACAGAACGCGCTCCCTCATGCCGCGACTTTGCTTTGTCGGTGCGCGATGGCTTCGCGAAGCTCGGGGATCGAGTCCGCCGTCGTCACGCCGGCGAAACCTCCCAGACGCTCACGGTTCTCCAAATCGATCGGACGCGGATAGACCTTCACCATTCCTTTCGGCGCTTCCGTCACGAGTTCGGGCGCTGTGTCGCAGGCGAAGACAATGGTCGGCACGCGGCATTTTCCCGCCTGGGCAAAGACATTGGTGATGAAATCGTCGGAGATCCCATAGACGAATTTGGCGACCGCGTTCGAAGTCGCGGGAGCGACGATCAACGTATGATAGATTCCGTAGTAGAATTGTCCGACGGTGACCGAACTCGCCGACGTGTCGCGATAAATGCGCACGGACTTCGGCAATTCGAGCTCCTGCTTGTACATCCGCAGCACTTCGGCGCCCGCCTTGCTGAGGAAAATGTCGACATGCTCGAGCTCGCGGATCAAGGCCAGGCTTTCCTTCAGGAAATGACCGGACCCAGTGAGCGCCCATCCCCAGCGCGGCGTTTGGCGTTTGATCATCTGGCTGCCGGCAGTCGATTTCAGGTCGTTTGTACGATTTCAGGAAATATAGGGTGCCGCAACCCTTCGGCGAGTCTCGCGCTGTCGGTTGGCGCCGCGAGCCAAGCCCGAGCGCCGCTCCCCCCAAGGTAGTGCGGGAATAACGGATCGACGACGCCGCGCGCGACGAGACAATGAGCGTTGACCGTCCCGGGTTCGAAACGGCCGTGCTTGACGAGCACCAGCCGGCCTGCTCCGAGCGCGCCCGCGAGCCATGCGGCGAGGCTGTCGGAAGTCAGTTCCCAGGTTTCCGGCAGTGCGGCGGCGCGCGCCATCGTTTCCGGCGACCAGACGGGTACTTTGCCGTCTTTGAGCGCACGCAAGATCGCCGAACGCGACGCGGCCAGCCTCAAGGCAGGATTGAGGCTCTGCAGCGCGCAGCCGAACTGCGCCATCGCCGTTAGCGCCATGGCATGCGCGGCGCGATCGTCATAGCCCATCGAAGCCTGAGCTGTTCGCACCGCGTCCGCAAAGGGGCCGCCGCCCGGGACAATTGCGATCGTGCCAGCCTCGGCCACGATCGCCGCAAGCCAGTCCTTGATATGCGGGCCGTTTGCGTGGCTGCCGCCCAACTTCACGATGGAAAGGCGCGCGCGCGAGGAGAGGGCCGCGACCATCAAGCGAGCGCGCCAGGCCAGATGCGCGCGTCGGCGCGACCAGTGGGTCGGCAAACCCGTTTAAGCACTTCGACCGGACCCGGTTTCGTCGCTGCTGTTCCGAGCTTATCCCATTTCATGATCTCGTGGCGTTCACATCTCTTGAGATCGTGATGGTCGACCATCAGGTCCTGTCTCTTGCCCCGCACCGGTCCAACCGTAATCAGCAAGCCACGCCCCAGACGCCTACCCTAGGGTTTCAACCGACCTGCTGTCGACAGCGACTTGCTTGACCGCCTGTTTTGTTTCGATCTAGCGTCGCCTCGGACACTCGGGGAGGAGCGGTGGGCGTCGTTATCGGCTGGGACATCGGGGGAGCGCATTTAAAGGGGGCGCGCGTGAAGAACGGGCGCGTCGAAGCGGTGGTCCAGGCGGCGACGCCGCTTTGGCTCGGGCTCGACAGCCTCGAAGCCGCGTTCGACGCCCTCCGCACTGAGCTCGGCCCCGCCGATCGCCACGTTATCACCATGACCGGCGAGCTGTGTGACGCGTTTCCGTCACGCCGAGAGGGCGTAGCAGGTCTCGCCGCGATCGCTGCCAATCATCTCGCCCCCGCAGCCCCGAGCCTCTATGCCGGCCGCGCCGGCTTCGTCGAGCTTGGCGGAGCCGCCCGGCATGCGGCCGACATCGCTTCGGCCAATTGGCACGCGAGCGCCGCGCTCGTCGCGCTCAAGCTTCCGGACGCGCTGTTCATCGACATCGGCTCGACGACAACCGATCTCATTCCGGTCGTCGCTGGCCGGGTCGCGGCGGTCGGCTACAGCGACGCGGAACGGCTCGCTTCGGGCGAACTCATCTATACCGGAATGACGCGCAGCTTTGTCATGTCGTT
>Ga0209006_10006814_pt1 | contig 10316 bp, 7 predicted proteins | sample JacPin_JW_Ref_O2_FD_188567 | JGI IMG/M metagenome (GOLD analysis project Ga0209006, IMG submission 188567) | Forest soil microbial communities from Algoma, Ontario, Canada - Jack Pine, Ontario site 1_JW_Ref_O2 (SPAdes) (version 2) | ecosystem: Environmental > Terrestrial > Soil > Boreal... | reverse complement strand
AATCGCAAACTGGCTTTAGGCAGTCGCGTCACCAATGGCGAGCTTGTCACGGTGAAGTCTGTCCGCGCCGACGATGGAGTTGAACTCACCGATGGCCGCGTCTTGGACAAAAGTTTCCGCGAGTTTCTGCCCGGCTACGCCGTCACGTCCTACGGGTCACAGGGCAAGACAGTGGATTACGTCCTGTTTTCCGATTCAACCGTCAAGGCCGCGACGAACGCGCAGCAATGGTATGTGACCATTTCGCGCGGACGGCGCGGCATCCGCATCTTCACGCCGGACAAGCAGCAACTTCGCCAGAATGTCACTCGCTCTGGCCATCGGCCACTGGCAATGGAATTCGCGACGGGCTTTGTTCCTCGCGGACGCCCTCTGCTTTGGGATCGGCTGCACGGTTATCTTCTTCGTTTCGGTCGTCGAGCCGCCGACAACATTTGTCGTCTGAAAGTGGCTCGTCGTCATCACCATCAAGAAATACAAAAACATGAGCACAAAAACACCCGAATGTTGGGCCAGTGACCCACAAACAGAGGGATTACGCATTGAGGATTCTCCTGGGCATTCGCTGCTGTTGCCGCACGATCAATTCATCTTCGCGGAACTCACCAGTGGCGGCGACGAGCAAATCCTCAAGCTGGTCTTCGCGACGCACGAGGTTTCTCTTCACGGCCATCATCTGCGACGAATTGAGATGGTCATGCAGCGGCTGGAATTGTCGCTGCTCGCCAAGTTGCCCGCCAGCCAACGGAGCCTCATCACGGAAGGCCAACCTGTGATTCTTGGAATCGACGTGACCGAAGCAAACCCACAAGATAAGCGCCATGAAGATGCCAGTAAATGAACGGGCATATCGGCCTCAACAAAGGCACGATGGACCAGAGTCCGGGAGGGTTATCCACAGTGACGCCGACAGACGACCCTTAACAAACCCTTTAAAGCCGAATTTGGCAGTTTCCACTTCCTGACGTCCCATTGCCCGCTGATCGATCCGGACTGCAATGAAAGGGAAAGTCTGTATTCTTCATGGGATTAGAGTCTTTCATGCCTATCCGTTTGGCTGACAATTTCTGCGTTCTGGGGAGCGCGCCGTCCCGGTCGCCCCAGTCGGCGTCTCGCCGACTGACTTTTTGTCAACCAACCGTATAGGCACGGAGTCTTTGACTGTGTATCTCTTTCAGTGGTTGCAGCAGGAATGATGTTGTGCCCGGAAAAACGAATGCGAGACGATTTTTTGAGGCCGACAATGAAGGGTTTAACTACCCGGTATCCCGAGGCGTTTATTATTGTAATCACGGGTCATCTTTAAATTGCTTTCAAGGTTACTGATGCGGATAATGACTTTATCATTGAGATCCTTGACCGCAATCAAAAGAGCTTGCGCTTTAGAGTGGGTCGATCCAATGCGTGGAATCAATTCTTCTAATTCTAACCAATACAATTCTGGTCTAACTAGCGTGTTGGCAACTGGTATTTTTGTCATCTCCTCGAAATAGTCGCGCATCTTCTCGGCTACATCGAAATACCCGTCAGTAACCTGCACAATATCGCCGACACTGGTCTCAATTGCATCTAGCCGTTGTTTGAGTCTGTTTAAATCAGCCAAAGATTCAGCAATATTGCCCTCTGCTCTTTCAACCACATTTCGATTGGTAGATATGATAAGGTCTGAGTAAGTCGAGGGTGCTAAATACCTAACAGGGGGTAGCACCACTTGAAACGTTTTCAATTCAGTTAGGCTCAAAGAAGCATTAAGTTTATTGATAGCCTCCGAAATTTTGGGGTTTAAAAGAAAGCTATCTGATGTTCGTTGCCCGGCCTCGGCTTTTGCCATATAGTCTTGAACCACAGTTAACATGCCAGCAAACTGATTGTAACTCTCACGGGCTTTGACGGCGAAGGCCACCGCGCTGGCCAGATTTCCATCATTGAGAAACGTCTCAGCTGAACGGGATAAGGATATGACATCCACTACAGTAGGCGTTGGTCCGGCCCGCCGGATGGCTTCGATAGAAGAAGCCGTTCCATTGCCCTCCTGAAGTTCGCGAGCTCGAAGCGCAGCGTTGGAAAGCGGATCCCCATTTAATTCTGGATATCGTCCAATCGAAGCAGATGAAACAGGAGATGGAGCGGATATGCTTACCGTGGGAGGAACCGTGAATCCCGCATACTGATTGCCCGGGATAATTGTTCCGGCGGCGACACCTGGTTGAGTTTTGTTAGGAACAGTCGTGCTGAACTGGCCTTTGGCCGGCTTGGACATCACCAGAGCAATGAGAACAATTCTAATCCCAAACTGGATCCGCCACGAAAACCGAAACGACCGCACATCAATGCGCCAGTTCTTTTTTTTCATAGGCTCCTGTTACTTTCAGTAGAGTCTGATTGTTTGTACATAAGTTAGCACTCAAACAGACACGCTCATTTGTTGGCGGTGGAAGGTATAGAGACGGACCGAATGTCAAACATTCCGTATGATGATGTTTCAATTCCTGGATTTATTCTTAGGCCATTAGGAGCAGGAGCTACTGTAAAACCAAATCCAGAATCAAAGGTGATGTTAATTATTGGGCCCATGGAAAACGTTGCATCACTGGTCGACGTAATTCCTAGAAAAACAGTCCAGCCGCTCTTGGGCGGCTCAGTCTTAACCTTTCCTGCCTCTTCGGCCCCTTTGACCCGACCAACCTCGATCGCTTGAGCCTCTGCCGCTGCTTGATCTTGCAAGTACTTCTCCAAAGTAAGAGATACTCGACTTGAGATAGGATCCTGCTTATAAAAGACTTTTTTCAAGACATCGTTAAGGAAGAACGCCTCCACTGCAAGGCTGCGTCCATTGGGAATTCCGTTAGTCCGAATTGACGGAGCACTCGAAATCATCGACATATCAACCCCATGATACGCGATGTCACCGATTATACCCTGACCCGCGTCTGTGAGCGCCCTGGACCGGAGTACCGCATCGGCGACGTTTTTTCTCCCGCCAACTGTAAATTCCGCGACGTCAAGGGGATTCTTTCTAAGCAACATCGGGTCCGATATCAATGCAGCCCGGAGGTCCGTATTGTTTGCTGGTATCTTTCCGCCCACAACGGCATAGCGAGCGTCGCCTTTGGTAGTGTCGATCTTGTACCAGGATAGATATTCCAGCGCATTTTCATTGACAATCGTGCGCAGTGGTTTGATAGATCTGATTTCCTCCGGCTGCACGTTGCAGAGTGACCAGCAGCTTTTTTGCGCAATCGTGGCCGCCAGTTGATTCAGTTGCCCGTTCAACTGATAGAGCGCCCTGTCTCTTCCACGATTGGGCACCTTCCTTTTTTTGCCAAAATTACCCAGCCAACTGATTAGGTCGGTGGGCGCTTCCACCTCTTTGGGCTGGTTGTAAACGGCATCCCTAACCATCCGGACGGCCACATCGGTGGCCTCTGCACTTAAATATTGCGAAAACTGCCCGGTCAATACCTGCTTGACGCGGTCGAAGTCTTCATTTCTTAGCAGGCCCGAAGGGAGATCTTCTGAAGGAGCAAATCCAGAGTCTGCGTTCCCAAATGTCGGAGTGCTTTCCAGTGCCGGCGGCCGCTGATGGGCTAAACCGGGGACGTCCGGAATTGGTGGTTCGTCGGGGGCAAAGCCAATCGCCGCATAGAGCGAGCTTCGATCCCGCACGAGCGCGTTATCGCCCTTATTCCATTCGTATTGGAATACACTCTTATTGATGACCGCCCAAGGGACATCCAGGCGGGGACCATATTCGGAAAGAAGAGGCAACGAATCGAACGGCCTGACGCGTGCAAAATCTATGGGATCATACACGCCATGAGTTCCGCTGTGGATAGCATTCAGTAGCCGCTGGGACAAGCTGACTCCGACATAATCCAAAACGCGGGGATGCTTTTGAAGAAGCCCACGATAGGCAATTGGAATTGGGCCGATAGCTTCTATTTTAGCCTGTTTGCCGCTAACCGTCCGCACGTCCGTCCTTTCCCTGAACGTGGCGCTGGACCAACAATACTCCCTGGATAGGACCCGAGCGGACACAATTTGATCCAGGTCGGGATAATGCGTCTCGGGCAGGTGATTGACGACTCTACTGCGCACAACATGCTGGTCTTTTGGGTCGTGGAGCGCACTAATCGTCTCAAAATCCTCGTCCAATTTTTCAAACGACAGTCCCCTCGGATCCTTTCCGTAAAATCGATTCGCTCTTGCAAACGAGTAAAGAAGAGCAGCTCTGTCTTCTAAGGCATGATAAACAACGAATTGCGAAGTGGCAGTCGCTTCGGACTCATTCATGGACGCGCTAAAGCTCTTCTTTAGAGGAGTCTCCAGACTCTCAAAAACATCGGCTTCCAGATTTGTTTTTGCCAAGGTAGGATACTCAGTCCCAACATGATCAAGCTCCAATTCCTTGCGCAAGCTCTTTATTAAGTATGCCTGCTCCATGGGATCAATGGGCGCAACCGGCAAATTCTTTCCTACAAAAGAATAACTTTCCCAATTCTTGCCCTCAATTGTAACATCAGCACTGTCGCCCAACATTTCTGTTTTCAGAAGCAATTCCTCAAGCCCACTGATTAGGGCGCGGATTGGTGTTTCCCTAGGATATTCATTGAGATTCTGCAAAAATTCCGCCGTGGTAAAGTTTCTTGGTCCATAATACCAATCAGGTTCAAAGACTATCGGAGCATTCGTCAAAAGCGTATCAATGCCTTGACGGATTAAGGCGCATTCTTCCGAGGTCGGCTTCCAATTATCTTTAAATGCATTTAATAGGTAAGTGACGTGATTAAACCCATTACAGTTAGGATCGAGGCTAAAAAGGATCTCGAAAGCTCCACCCTTGTTGGGTATTTCCAAAGTGACGGGCGCGTTGGTCTTTAAGCCTACGAGATCCTCGGCCGAATACGAAGCGTGCCACGACTCTAAATCAATGTTGTTATACATCGATTTTTTCATCCCTCCATTTTCAACCACCAGATGCATGGCGGACGCAAAGCCGGCCACGGGATCCAGGCGCATAAGCACCGCAATAACCTGTTCCGCATCTACAAGCAAGGCAGCCGCATGGGGATCGGAATGCGCCTGTTCCTCGTCCGCCCTGAGCTCTTTTATCCAATGGCAAAGACAATCCCGCGTTAGCGGCCCGCCACTAAGCGCTGCGACATTGAGGAGCAAGGGGCCAATGGGCCCACGCAACTTGGTTTCCCTGATGCGAATGGAGATAGTGCCGTCCAGCTCCGGGATGCTCACTTTGGAGAGGGCATCAAGAAAAACGGACTCGGTCTTGCCATTTAGAAGCCCTTGATTGATGACTTCGGTCGCGTAGATTCGTTCATCGCCATTGGGAAGCGTTGAGACATAGCTTACGAATTGGATCGTTTTTGTAACCTCGGTTTGGTAATTCTGTGGCAGGTTGGAATCAACGGCATCATCGGTCGAAAAAGCATGCACTGTACCCGCTGCAAAAGTTGCCACGATGGAAATGAACCAAGGAACAAAAAAATAGATCGCGCGACGCAGCAAGCATAGTTGCGCGCCCTGAGAAGATGCTTCTCTTTTTTTCACAAACAAGCCTTTCTATTGACCAAAAAACCTGTGTTAACTACACTCGCAAAACGTACCAATTATAGCCAAGTTGTTGCTCCAAATCAAATAAAATTTTCAAAATTAGAATTCGCCCGTGTCAAAGGTATTCGCCAACTTCGTCATGGCCTTCGGGACTTTTTGGCAAGGGCTTCACCAAATTTGCCCTTCAAGTATCGTTCACCCGCTCCTTGACCGCGTTGTTCTGGCCATACTTAACGCCAGCTTCAACTTTTCCCTTGTTGCGCGGCATGGCGGGCCGTGCCTGCATCGTCACCGCGCCGTAGTGTCGACAAAACTCCGCCACTTTCGGGTTGATCTCGGGATCATACCAATCCGCTCGCGTGACTGGTGCCCGCAAATTACCAATGACGGTGGTCTTGAGAACCCCGCCAAAGTGGCGGTAACTGTTTTCCAGGCAGTGGATGAAACTTTCACTGGTCTGCCGCCAGTCCACCTCACTGTAGCCCTTGCGCGAACTCAAGACCACTGCAACTGTCTCCCGCAAATGCCACGCGAATCGCTTTACGGCTTGGTGGCTGCTGGTGAAACCGTGTAACCGTGTCACAAACATTCACAAACCGAGTCTTGATAAATGCGTTGAGCACTTAGGCCCGCCTCAATCGACGCACAAGGCTCCATCGCCAAAACCGACGCATAAGCACCATCCAGCAATGCCAAGCAGGATAAAGTTGGCAAAAAGCCAGATGAATAGTACAGGTAGACCTGTTTTCCAAGAATTTAGTCCCGGCTGGAAACTGATCGCAAGCACGGTTTGGCGCCTTATGCTTGATCGCCTCTTCGGCGGAAGCAGGCAGGATGACCCTCTACCGAGTCGGAAGCTCCAACGGTGGATGAAATGAAAGGCCGCTTTGCTCGGTTGCTGCCAACGAAAGTACCGGACGCAGGAATTCGGGAGGTTGCCAAAGCCATGCTCAAAGTCAAAGGCATCGCTCAGGTCATCGCTCAGGTCAAGCCTGCGGCAACTCCTCGTCTTCCCCGTTCTGGACGCTGATATGGATTCGGTTGATTTGCGCAAGCCACATCAGCGTGACGAAATATCCTCGGTAGTACCCGCAGTGTGCCACACTCTCGCGCACAGCTTGCGGTATTGCGTGCCGTAAGTTTCCCTCATCCAACTGTCGGCTTCATCAATCAGAATGCGTACTCGCCGCTTGCCGATCTTTAAATGCGGCAGACCACGCGCAATGAGGTTATCCACATGGCGCGGCGAAAACAGCCATCGTTGTGCGTAGCCCCGTTTGTCGGTGATATTCATGTAGGTGCAATCCTTTCAATCACGGAGAAACTTTAGCTGAACCAAGAAAGGCGGAGATGTAACTATTACACAAAAGAGCACTCATCCGCAGGCATCATTGGCGCCGACGAGGCGAGCGCGGAGTGTCCACTGGCTTCACAAATCCTGTTCAAGGAGCGTTGAAATTGCCTCGTAAAAAAACGAAACGCTGACGCCTTAGCGGGCCTTCACATCTCGGTTTTGGAGGGTGTCGGGTAAGGAAGCGGCATTGCTGCCGCTCCCTCCCCTCAGAACCGAACGTGAAAGTTTCCCTTCATTCGGCTCAAGCCGCTTCAAAGCCCCGCGATGGCGGAGCCGACGGACTCGACGGTTTCAATGCAGCCTCACGACGATGAGTGCCAAACTGTTTGAAGAACGCACGGTCTTCAAAGTAGGCACGCCAGCGCGGGTCGAACGGGTTCGCTGCGCCCCGGATTTTGACATGACGCCGGATGCTGATTTCAGTTGGGTTCACCAACTTCAACCAGAGCGGTTTCCCGCCGGGCGTCCGTTCACCGGTATCGACCGCGAACACCTTCCTGCCTCCCTGCGGATGCCAGTAACGCTGGATCAACCATCGGGAGCGTTTGCCGGAGTGCCGGCGTCTGGCCCAACGCCAGAGGCTGTGCCACAAGGCCCATTCCACTTTCTTGAACGTCCGCTTCGCCACAACGTGGCGATGGTAACTGGCCCAACCCCGAATGACGGGATTGAGTTGACGTATCAAGTCAGTCTGGCTGAGGCCGCGCCCTTGACGGATCAGTTGCCGCACCTTTTCCAAGAACGTGTGCGTGTTTTTCTTGGAGGGTTGGATGAGCAACTTGCCGCCATATTTGCGGAGGTTTTGTCCGAGGAAGTCGAACCCTTGCTCCATGTGCGTGATGCAGGTTTTCTCTGGCGAGAGCTGCAAGCCCCGGTCGCGCATAAATTGCTCGACCAGTGGCTTGACTTCATTTTCCAGCAGGTCCTTGGTCGTGCCGGTGATGATGAAGTCGTCCGCATATCGAACGAGGTTTACCCTTGGGCTGGGCGCGCGCTTTCCAGAGAACTTCTCTTTGAGCTGCCGCGCCAGTCCGTCGAGGGTCAGGTTGGCCAGGGTGGGCGAGATAATCCCGCCCTGTGGCGTGCCTGCCTCTGTGGGGAAGAGGATTCGATTTTCCATGAACCCGGCTTTGAGCCATTTGCGCAATACTTCCTTGTCCGCAGGAACGTGGCGGAGCATCCATTCGTGACTGATGTTGTCGAAACAACCACGAATGTCCCCCTCCAGCACCCACGTCGCACTGACCTTTTGGGACAACACGAGAAAGCACTGCCCGATGGCGTCTGCCGTGCTTCGGCCAGAACGAAAACCGTAGGAGTTTTCGTCCGCCCGGGTCTCGGCGACGGGTTCCAGCGCCAACAGATGCAATGCCTGCATGGCGCGGTCTTTCATCGTCGGAATCCCCAGCGGGCGCAACTTTCCGTTGGCTTTCGGAATGTGGACACGTCGCAGCGGTTGCGGTTGATAACCCCGCCGCCGCAAAGTGCCAATGGCTTTATGTTTGGCTGCCGGGGAGTTCCATGTTTTCCCATCCACCCCGGACGTTCGCCTGCCTTTATTGTCCGTCACTCGTTTCACGGCCAAGGCTTTGCCGGAAAACGAGCAGGTCAGCAGCCGTTGCAAGACTTTCACCTTGCCCCAGCGACATTCCTGAGTTGCCTTGACGATACGCGCTTGCAGCCTCCTGACCTGACGCTCGCACTGGGGCCAGTCCAACTGTTCCCAAGCGGTCGCCTTGCCGGAGGATGCACACGCTGTTTTACTTGCGTTCATTTGCCATTTCCTCCTGTGAAGGTTCTACGAGTTTTCTCGTCACGAATGACCCGCTGGAAGTCTGCCCGTTTGCACGGTGGAGTGATGTTGCAACCCCTGTCCGCTCCATTACAGAGCGGCTTTCGCTTTTTCCAGCATCCTCTGCCCGCCATCCCGTCAGCGTTCCTTGCGGACGCGCCTGCCCCAAAGGCGGGGCGGAATGGCGGGTTTACAATGTTAGGTTCCAATGACACGAATGAGTTAATCCCTGCCTACCACACCGGCAGCCTGGAATGTCCGTGTGTTCCAAGCTTGCGATGGAACACCCGACTGCTTCGCCGATTTTGGCCGGAGCCTGACAGCATCTTTGGCTCGTTGAGTAGGACGGTGCCTATAGCAGTTCACTTTTGTTGGACGTATCATTCAGCCTGTCCCTCCGACCACATTGACGCTCGCAGCCGGGGAAACTTCCTCGCGGAAATCTCCTCATCACGACGATGGAGGGATGTTGTCTTGGCAGCTTCCGACCCGACCGTTACCAGTCGCGCCGGTGCCAATAGGCTACTGCGGACGGAACCGCAGGTTCGTCTTACGAATCTATCTTCATATCGAACAATCACTGAAACCTCATCTTTATTTCACACACACGCCTTACCCCTTGTGTGGACAAGGCTTTCGTGTCCGCGAAGGAGTCGCGGTTTGGACGCGGAATTTCCGCGCCATAGTCCGGCCCGCTGGCCAGTCCGTGCCCAGTCCGCGACCGTGTCCGCGACCGCAGCCAGTCCGTGTCCGTGGACAGTCCGCGACCGCGTTGGAGCCGCCAATTTTCCGCGTCACGGTTGCGTCGCGTCCGCGCCGGGGGCGGTTCGTTTCCAGAGACTTCCCGCGAATGGCCGCGCTTGAACCAAACAGCGGGCTTTTCGCCGTCGATGAATGTCCGCGTGGAAGCACAGCCGCAGCCGCGTCCCAAGCGCGATGAGTCCGAGGGAAATTCTGCGGCGGGTGCCGAAAAGTTCAAGGATGCTACGGGTACGCTCCCTATGCGTCCGCGTCTTCCGTTCCTCCGTGAGCTTTCCGTCCCCGCCAAAGCCCTCGCCTCTAGGTTTTCATCGCGCACACCTGTCGCCATGCGACAAGAAATGAACTCGAATCGGTCAGCAGCGGCGCATTGCACTGCTTGCTTGGCGGACAGCCGCGCCCGTGGCGATGCGCTGGTCGCCCCGGCGCGTCCGCGCTGCTGGCTCAATGAACGGGACCCGCGCTAGTCGCGCACGATCTGCGACTTATGGTGCCGAAGGAGGATTTTGGACACCCGATTGTTGCACCGAACCGCTATCGGGAGTGACTGGCATCGGAGTTGCGGCGGCACTGAGCAGAGAAATCGCCCCGCTCGAAGGCGTGCGTCCACCTATGGGCGTAGCCAATGTTGCGGCTGGAGGATATTCCATATCAAAACGCTTTTCAAAATTTGCCCTCAGCGTTCTTTGGGTCGGATCATTTAGATCGCGTACGTATGCAGACAAGTGGTCTCTGAGCGTGCTTGGCAACCTGTGCGGGTTTAGCGTCAGATGCCCGGCCACGGAATCATAAACAATCGCTTCAGTAGTGCTCCCGCTCACCGTCACGCCTAGACACGTCATC
>Ga0209006_10006812_pt1 | contig 10318 bp, 7 predicted proteins | sample JacPin_JW_Ref_O2_FD_188567 | JGI IMG/M metagenome (GOLD analysis project Ga0209006, IMG submission 188567) | Forest soil microbial communities from Algoma, Ontario, Canada - Jack Pine, Ontario site 1_JW_Ref_O2 (SPAdes) (version 2) | ecosystem: Environmental > Terrestrial > Soil > Boreal... | reverse complement strand
CGCTTAGCTACCATCTCTTTGCCGGTGCCGCTCTCACCTACCAAAAGAATTGGAATATTGGTCGGAGCAATCTCGGCAAGCACGATTTCGATAGTCTGCATGGCCGGGCTGATCCCGCCTACGAAATCGCCCTTCTCGAATTCAATGGCCCGGCTAGCAGCGGTATTCGTCATAAAAATCGCGGGTGCCTCAGGCCTCTCTGGCCGTATCATCAATAAATGAAATGCGGCGAAAAGGACGCAAATCGGGTCCACTACTACAGGGTTGGTGGATTGCACGGTGCGTGCCAGCGGCATTAAGCGTCCAATTCGGTCGTAGGCCATTCATTATAATGGTTTTAACTAGAGACCAGCGAAATCGCTTTCTCCCTCGTGCACCTAGAAATTCCCACGTAGATTCCACCATTGGGCAAAGTCTTTCCCCTTTGTTCCCCGACTGCAAGACTTCTTCTTAGCCCCCAAAACTTGGCCTTACTTAGTTCTAATCAGTAACCTCTTGGGCCCCTGGGGCTTCTCCAGGTGGGAGGTAAGTAGTAAGTAACGTACTATCAGTCTGTTATCCGGCGATAGAAGCGGTGCGCTAGAATTGTGCGTCAAAGAATTCTGACTCAGCACCCGCTTTTTTTGCACGTTGATTGCGAACGAAAAACTGTAGTATTGCTTGAATCGGAGGTCTGTCGAGCACCGATGCCGATGACGGCCGAGAGCCCGGTTCTTGAAGGTTTGCGCACCGCGGAGCGCGGTTGGCAGACTCGTGTGCAGGCGTCTCTGGTCGCAGCTCTGCTTGTCATACTGTACTACCACATACTGTTCTCCTTAGCGGCCCAGTGGTGGGAAGATCCCAACTATTCTCATGGATTCATAGTCCCTCTTTTCTGTGGCTGGATCGTTTGGAAAGAACGGAAGCGAATTCTTGGCGAGCCCGTCTTCCCGAGCTGGTTCGGTCTGCTAGTCGTTCTGGGCGGCCTGGGAACCCTTGTGCTGGGAGTTCTGGGCGCCGAGCTTTTTCTATCCAGAACTTCTTTCCTGATTGTAATTGCCGGGCTGATCATTCAATTTCAGGGCTGGCGCCGTTTTCGCGCGATGCTGTTTCCGTGGGCGGTGCTATTTCTAATGATTCCCCTCCCGGTGATTGTCTTTAATCAAATCGCGTTGCCGTTGCAGTTTCTGGCATCGCGACTTGCCAGTGAAATGCTCTCGGTTTTGGGAGTTCCCGTGTTGCGAGAGGGCAATGTTATTAATTTGCCTTCGTTGTCTCTTGATGTCGTGGAAGCATGCAGCGGATTGCGCTCTCTCGTGTCGCTGGTGACTTTGGCGGTCTTTTACGGTTACCTCTTTGAGCCGCGCACCTCGCGTCGCGTGCTCCTTGTTCTATCCTCCATTCCGATAGCAGTCGCCGCGAACGGCTTCCGGATCATGGGAGCCGGGTTGCTTGGTGAGTATTGGAGTCCCGATAAAGCGGAGGGATTTTTTCATTTGTTCTCTGGCTGGCTGGTCTTTGTTCTGTCGTTGGGACTTCTGGTGCTCTTCCACAAGATCCTTGGATGGTTTGGCCGGCGTCCGCACGCGAGGCCCGCACGATGATACCTCCCGTCACGTGGCGGCGATTCGTTCCGGTAGTGCTGCTGCTCGCCGCCACGGCGGCCCTTCTTCATGCGCGGGGTGCGATTGAGACTGTGCCGCCGCATGTGGAACTGGCTTCATTTCCGGCCGAAATCGATAGGTGGCGCGGAACCGACGTCCCAATGAGTTCCGACACTCTTGCGGTGTTGGGGCCGGGACAATTCCTGGTGCGGGACTACCGTCGTTCGGCCGGGGAACCCTATGTAAATTTATACGTGGCTTATTTCCCGTCCCAGAAAACAGGAGACACGATCCATTCTCCCCAGAATTGCCTGCCGGGCGCCGGCTGGACTCCGCTGCAAGCGGGCCATATTTCCTTGCAACGGAGCGACGGTACGACGATCACGGTCAATCGCTTCATTATCTCGAAGGGCGTGGTCCGCCAGTTGGTGCTCTATTGGTATCAAGCGCATGATCGTGTGACACCCAGCGAATACTGGGCCAAGATTTACCTAGTCACCGACGCGATCCGCATGAATCGCACTGATGGAGCGCTGGTGAGAGTCGTTACGCCCATCGCAAACGGAGACGTGGATTCGGCGCAGGCTCGGGCACTCGACTTTACTCACCGTGTGCTTCCCCTGCTTGACTCTTACATACCCCGCTGATCCGATACCCATTCCTGTGCCGGCGACTACGCGCTAAAATTGTAATCCGGCTCGCTGAGGCGGAGAAAAATGAAATTTGGTAAGACAAATCGATTTTGGACGAGCTTGATTCTCGGAGCGGGCTTGCTGGCCGGTTGTTCCCGCGACCCCCAGGTCGCTAAGAAGAAGCACCTCGATAAAGGCGATTCTTACTTCCAGGCCGGCAAATATCGCGAGGCCGCAATTGAGTATCAGAACGCCATCCAGATTGACCCGCGCTTCGCCCCGGCCCACCTCGAACTGGCGGAATGCTATCTCAAGCAGCAGGATTGGCAACGCGGGTATCAGGAACTGTTACGCGCCATCGAACTTGACCCTGACAATTGGAAAGCTCACCTGATGTTAGGGAATATTCTCCTTGCTTCTGGACGGTTCCCGGACGCGCGCGATCGCGCCGGCATTATCCTAAAGGGCGACCCGCAAAACGCCGAGGCCCAAATGCTGCTCGCGAGTGCCGACGCGGGCGAAGGAGACACTGCAAAAGCGTTGGGCGAGGCCCAAAAAGGCCTGCAAATGGATCCCAATCGCGCACCGTCATACATCAACGTCGCGCTGCTCCAGGAAAAGAACGGCGACATCACCGGCGCCGAATTGAACTTTCGGAAAGCCGTCACACTCGACCCCAAGTCTATTTCGGGCCTCGTCGCGTTCGGCGACTTTCTCGAGCGGCACAACCGCTGGCCCGAAGCGCAAGAGCAATTCGAGTCCGCAATCGCCCTGAATCCTAAGAATCCCGTGCCTCACGCATCCCTTGTTTCTCTCTATTTGAGCGAGGGAAAGCAGTCCACAGCGGAGCAAGCCGCTTCCGCTGCAAAGGACGCCCTGAAAGATACTCCCGCAGGTTATCGCATCCTCGGCGATTTCTATTTGAGCCAGGGTGAATCCGATAAAGCGCTCGCGGAATTTGCATCGCTCCATTCCGAACACCCGAAAGACTCAGTCTCAACCAGAACGTACGTGCAGCTACTGATTCAACAGAATCGCCTCGATGAGGCCACCAAGGTCGATGACGCGATCTTGAAGGATTCTCCGAAGGACACGGATGCTCTGGTTCTCCGTGGCCAGATTCTCACGCGCCAAGGTCAAGCCGCTGACGCCGTCCACATTTTGGAAGGTGCCGTAAAGGACGCGCCGAACAGCGCCGCCGCGCATTACTATCTGGGCTTGGCCTATGCAGGCACCTCGAATCTCGGCCGCGCCGAATCGGAATGGCGCCAAGCTGTGAAACTCCAGCCTAGAATGACCGAAGCTCAACGGGCTCTCGCGAATCTTGCCTATCACAAGGGCGACACAACACTGTTGACCGAAAGCAGCGAGCAACTGATCAAAGTCGAGCCGCGAGCGCCGGAAGGGTACGTCTTCCATGCACAGGCCCAGCTTCTCAAGAACGATCCGTTGGCAGCCGAGGCGGATCTCAAGAAAGCCATGGAGGTCGCTCCACAAAGTCCCAGCGCATACACCAGCATGGGCGATCTTCGGCTGATGCAAAAACGTTATGACGAGGCCGAAAAGTTCTTTACGCAAGCGCTTGCCTTGAACCCCTCTTCCGATGGCGCACTCAGAGGATTGGTGAACGTCGATATTTCGCGCAAACAACCCGCGAAGGCGCTAAAGCGCGTTCAGGATCAAATCGCGATCATCCCCAAGAGCAGCGCCTTTTACACTCTGCTCGGCCAGACCGAACTCCAGAATCAGGACAAGACCAAAGCGGAGGCGGCATTCCAGAAAGCAGTCGAGCTCGACAACAACAATGTCCCTGCTTTCCTATTTCTTGCCGCTGTTCAAGTGGATCGCGGCTCCGTCGATCAAGCCATCGGTGGATACCAGCGCGCGCTCCAGTCTAACCCGCGTGACGTCCGCCTTTATATTTCGCTTGGAGGCTTGCTTGAAAGGAAAGGGGAATGGCAGCAGGCCGAGGATGATTACAAAAAGGCCCTCGAAATCCGGCCGGATTATCCTGCCGCGGCCAACAATCTCGCCTATCTGATGCTCGAGCACGGCGGAAACATCAACGTGGCGCTTTCCCTCGCGCAAACGGCTCGCAAAGGCCTGCCCGATCTTCCGAATGCTGCCGACACCCTCGGCTGGGCCTACTACAATCAGGGCGCCTACAGTTCCGCAATCGACCTTTTGCAGGAAGCCACCAAGGGAAATCCGCAAAGCCCTACTTATCATTACCATCTTGGCCTGGCTTATCAGAAGTCCAACAATCCAACGCTGGCGAAAAAGGAATTCGAAGCCGCGCTCAAGATCAATCCCCGCTTCGATCATTCGGACGAAATTAGGAAGCTCCTGAGCGAGTCTCGCTAACGGATTCCCCGCGACGCGCGACAGAGACCGCGCTCTTCAAAAGCGATGGAAGTGAGCCAAAGGAAATGCGGATTTACGAGCGTTTCATTTCCATTTGCGGGTTGCTTACTCGTTCGAAACCATGGATGCCTCGTTGACTAACGATACCGACGTACTCATCGTCGGCGCAGGCCCCACCGGACTAGTCCTGGCTCTATGGCTGACGCGCTTAGGCGTGCGCGTTAAGATCATTGACAAGACGGCGGAACCGGGTACGACCTCGCGTGCACTCGCCGTGCAGGCGCGCACGCTCGAATTGTACGGCCAGATCGGTCTCGCTGAAGCGGTCGTCGGGCATGGGCGGAAAATCGGCGCTGTGAATCTATGGGTAGCCGGCAAGAAGGCAGCGCACGCTGTCTTTGCCAACATGGGCTCCGGCCTTAGCCCATTCCCTTACGCGCTGATTTTTCCCCAGGACGAACATGAGGATCTATTGATTGCTCGCCTGGCCGCATCCGGCGTCCAAGTCGACCGTCAAACCGAGCTCTTGGGCTTCGAGGATTCAGCTGGTCGTGTCCACGCGCGTCTCAAGCGGCCGGACGGAACCCAGCAGACATGCGAGGTAGCCTACATTGCCGGCTGTGATGGCGCGCATTCCATCGTGCGTGAAGCGCTCAACATCCGTTTTCCGGGCGGCACATACGCTCACCTATTCTACGTCGCCGATGTGCAAGCGAGCGGTCCCACCATCAATGGCGAACTCCACGTAGCACTGGATAGAACCGATTTTCTCGCGGTCTTCCCGCTGAAGGGCGAAGGACGCGCGCGGCTCATCGGCACGGTCCGCGAGGAAGCCGAACAGGAGCATAAGGATCTGTCGTGGAACGACGTAAGCAAGCGCGTGCTCGAATGGATACGCATCGACGTCGAGCGCGTGAACTGGTTCTCAACCTATCGCGTCTACCATCGGGTTGCCGATCATTTTTGCAAGGGTCCTGCGTTCCTTCTAGGCGACGCCGCCCACATCCACAGTCCCGTGGGAGGCCAAGGAATGAACACTGGCATCGGCGACGCAGTGAACCTCGCCTGGAAACTTGCCGCCGTCCTGCATGGGCGGGCGGACCCATCGCTTCTCGAAAGTTACGAGCCGGAACGCATCGCCTTCGCTCGCCGCCTGGTCGCGACCACCGATCGAGCGTTCACCGGCGTCACCAGTTCTGGGGCCATTGCCAGGCTTATCCGGCTGCACGTGGTTCCGTTTTTGTTCCCGTTCCTTTTCGCGTTTAAGACGCTGCGCCGCTACATGTTTCGCACGGTATCCCAAACGGCCGTGAACTACCGTGGAAGCAGCTTGAGCGAGGGACACGCGGGAAGGGTTCACGGCGGAGATCGTTTGCCCTGGGTGAAAGCGGACTTGAATGGCGTCGACAATGATAACTTCGCGCCACTGACTTCTCTGGATTGGCAGGTCCACGTGTACGGCGACGCCGCGCCTGAGATCCATGCGATGTGTGAGGCTCGAGAACTGCCCCTGCACATTTTTCCATGGCGGCCGGATATGAGCCGCCCGGGCCTGCGCCGCAACGGCGTCTATCTTATTCGGCCTGACGGCTACGTGGCCTTGGCCGCCCCACGTGGCAACGCCTCGGCAGTCATCTCCTATCTCGACGCGCGTAAGCTCACCTGCTCAAAGTAGAAACTCAATCTGCGCGCACGCCGGGGATACTGCGACCGTTCAGCGAGGCCGCTGTTCTTCCTGAAATGACCTGGGAACCTACTGCGCGCTGCAGTAAAATGCGCGAACGCATGGACGCGAAGACCAGGCAAAAAACGCTGCGCTTGCTCTCGAACGGCGTCTACGTGCTGACCTCGCGCGCCGGTGATCGCCTCGGCGTCGCCACCGTCACCTGGGTTTCGCAGGCTTCCTTCAAGCCACCGCTCCTCATGGCCGCGGTTCGAAGGAGCAGCAACGTGTTTCACTGTCTGGCCGGAAGCCGCGTCGCCGCTCTCCACATTCTCGCCAGCGATCAGCGGGACGTGGCCCAGAAATTCTTCTCCCCAACCAAGGGCAAGGACGGTTCGTTGAACGGCGAGCCCTTTACGACCGGCAAGACGTCGTCGCCAATCCTGCGAAATATTGGCGCCTACGTCGAGTGTAAGGTTATCGACATTCGCGAAGAATATGGCGATCATGCTGTCATATTGTTGGAAGTCATCGAAGCCGTTTGCAGCGAAGATTTCCGGCCGCTCACGATCGCCGACTCCCCTTGGGAATACGGCGGGTAGCCCGGCTTGCCTACTCTTCGCCTGCGCCCCCGCCTCGCGCTTCTCCATGAATCTCATTGAGACATCCCGGCCAAGTCCACTATAATTGAGTGTTTGAAGGCAGTGAGAGGACTCACAGAGATATGTTGAAAAGTATTCAGCAGCGGGATCTCGATCGAAACCGGTGGATCAAGATCACCATGGGCATCATTCTAGTGATCATCTCGGTGACCATGGTCCTCACCATGATTCCCGGGCCGGTCGGCACCATGAATACGAAGGCCGACACCGTCGCAAACGTCGCCGGGCAGGACATCAGCATCACCGACGTACAGCGCCAGCTCACTCAAGCAATGCGTGGACAGGCCATTCCCGAAGTCCTGAAGGGAATTTACGCCAAGCAAATAGTCGATCAGATGATTTTCCAGCGCGCACTCGAGTTCGAAGCCCGGCGCCTGGGAATTCGCGTCACTCCCGAGGAACAGCGCGACCGCATTAAGCAGATTCTTCCCACCGCTTTCGCCGGCGATTCGTGGCTCAAGGACCGCTATGCCACCGAAGTCCAAACACGCGCGGGCATGTCCGTAGAAGATTTTGAAACGTTCCTGCGGAACCAGATGTTGCTCGAGAAATTCCACCAGCTCGTCACCGACGGAATTTCAGTGACGCCGGAAGAGATTCAACAGGATTTCCGCCGCCGGAACGAAAAGGTTCGTATCGAATACGCCCTGATTAAGCCCGCCGAGCTGGCCTCTGCGATTCGCCCCACCGAAGCGGACCTCGCGGTCTACTTCACGAAAAATGCCGCGAAGTACCAGGTTCCCGAGAAGCGTTCGACTCGCTACGCCCTGCTCGACCTTGCCAAACTACGCGAGCACACTACCGTATCGGACGACGCTCTGCGCGCTTACTACAACGCGCATATCGACCAATTCAAAGTCGAGAACCGCGCTCACGTCGAACACATCCTTTTCAAGATTATCGGCAAGACCGACGCCGAAATTGCTGAGATCCGCCAAAATGCCGAAGACGTTCTCAAGAAAGCCAAAGGCGGCGCCAATTTCGAGGATCTCGCAAAGAAATATTCCGAGGATGACGGCACCAAGGTTAAGGGCGGCGACCTCGGCTGGATAGTCGAAGGGCAAACCGTGCCGGAGTTTCAGAAAGTGGCGTTCAGCGAGCCAAAGGGCGCCATTTCAGATCTCGTCAAAACTCAATACGGCTTCCACATTATTAAGGTACTCGACCGCGAAACCGCGCACACGAAGACGCTGGAAGAGGTCCGAAACGATATTACGCCCATACTTCTCGATGAAAGGCTCAACGCGCAAGCCAACGACATCTCCGCTCAAATGGCGGCAGCCATCCGCCAGTCGAACCGCCAATCTCTCGATGATTTGGCGAAGAAATTCAATCTCGAGTTGGGACAAACTCCGCCCGCTTCCATCACCGAGGCGGTCGGCGCATTGGGCAGCTCGCAAGATCTTCACCAGGTTGTCTTTCAGCTTCGTCCCGGCGAGTTGAGCGCTCCTCTCCAGCTTCCGCAGGGTTTCGTCATCATCTCATTGCAGGATGTCCTACCGGCGCATCAGGGAACACTGGCGGAAGTCCACGACAAAGTGCTCTCAGACTACCAGCAGGATAAGTCGCTCGAACTCGCGCGCGCCAAAGCGGACGATTTCGCCAAGCGCGTTCAATCCGGCGAAGATTTCGACAAAGCCGCCAAAGCGCTCGATCTCACCGTCAAGACCCCCGAGCCATTTTCTCGCACTGGTACCGTTCCTGACCTCGGCACAGCCCAGCAAGTCTCGGCCTCCTTTGGAATGCCGGTCGGACAGCTCAGCGCGCCCACGCAGATCGCGGGAAACTGGCTGATTTACAAAGTCGTGGGCCATGAGGCCGTGATTCCCGAAGATCTCGCCAAGCAGAGCGACCAGATTCGCCAGGAACTGCTGGCAAGCAAGCAGCAAGCTGCCTTCGATGCCTTCCGCATCGGGCTGGAGGACCGCCTGAAAGCCGAAGGCAAGTTGGCCATCAATGCGGAAGCCATCAAGCGCGTCACGCGCTCTAGTTAGCCCGTCATAATTATTGTAAACTACTGATAAAACACAACTTACTATGAGGCAACTCCACTCTTGCTCTCGTGGCTCTTCTTTCGCTAGAATATTCCCATCCGCAGAGCCGGCCTCGATAGCCAGCGAGGCCTGATCCTGAAGGCTGAACCTTTCCCGGCCTGACGCTTCTTGGCAGTTCGAAATCGATTCCGTCAGGAGATTACTATGCCGTCGAGAAGGCCAAGATCCAGCGAACTTGAGATTTTCCCAGTTTCACACAGGACCGGGCTCCGTTCATCAAGATTGATCCCTGGAAAAGTGACGTCAATTGTCACTCCTGCGGGCAAAAAGCTGAGGAGCACCATGTCATCGAAGAGCGTCACTTCCGGCAACGAGTATGTTTGCGCCATTGAGAGGAACCAGAACGGCAAGTATAACGTCCGCGTCCGCGCCGTTTTCGGGCACGATGGCTGGACCTTGCCCGTCTATTTCCTCGCCTCGTCCTTTAACGCCGCCATGAAGAAGCTCGAAGAATCGCTCCAGCTCCTCCAGAAGAACGAAGAACGCCTGCGCTTCTGGGGCGTCGAGCGCACCGACGATCCCAATATGGCCGGTGATCTCCTCCAGGAGCACGGCCTCTGGCTCGACCGCCGCCGCGAGTTCCCGCGCAAAGTCGCTGAACTCGGCGTCCAGCGCGAGCGCCAGGTACCGGCCTCGATGCTCGCTCCGTTGCGCCGCGTCCTAGCCGACGCCGTGACGGGCCCCCGGGTAGCCGCCGCCGGCGACTAATCGCCGGCCGCAGCGCGTCCCACTGGGTATTCACCTTCACGAATCTCGATGTTCACCACATCAGATGGCGCAGCACCCTTGGTGACGACACTAAAACCAACTTGATCACGCTTTGTAGGGAATGCCACAAGATTCTGCACAGATCTTAAGACTGGACACCGCGCTCAGGTATGATCAGGGCCTCCCAAACAGGAGGCTCCGCAGCCCGATTTTTCTGGTGTCAGACGGTTTGGTCAAGAATCGGATCGAGAATCGATTTATTTGTAATCTACGGAATGATTTCGATGCCACTGGATTTCGGCACGTCAGCCGTGCCCTTGATATAGGAGATTGTGATCTTCCCGGTTGCGTCCGCCGTGCTCGTGAACTGCTCCACCAGCGCCTTGTTTGCCCCACCGGCCGTCGTAAAGATGTCGAAGTTGTTCAGTACCGTGCTCCCGTTGATCGCAACGTTGAACACCCTGTATCCCGCATTCCTAAATGCGATTTCTGCAAAGTGCAGCCGCACCGTGTACTTGCCCCCAGGCGTCAGGTTCGGAACCGTGTACGTGAACACTCCCCAGCGCTCGCTCTGATACACCGCCGCCGGCGCCGGATTCGTCACTCCGCTGGTGTTGATCGTATTCGTGCTGAACCCTGCGTTTCCACCACT
>Ga0209006_10006811_pt1 | contig 10320 bp, 10 predicted proteins | sample JacPin_JW_Ref_O2_FD_188567 | JGI IMG/M metagenome (GOLD analysis project Ga0209006, IMG submission 188567) | Forest soil microbial communities from Algoma, Ontario, Canada - Jack Pine, Ontario site 1_JW_Ref_O2 (SPAdes) (version 2) | ecosystem: Environmental > Terrestrial > Soil > Boreal... | reverse complement strand
GAGGCTCGCCTCGTGTCGGTCGAAACCGATGTCCTCAGGCTCAAGCCCAAGGCCCAGGGCGATTTCCGCCGTGGAAGGGGGTTCGACCTCAAGCCGTTCGGGCAGCTTCGGCAGCTCGAAATAAGCGGCAAGCGCTTGGCCCTTGCGCCGGCGCGCAACGCAGACGACGTCGCCGATCGGCTCCTCGAGCACGATTCTGAGATCCTGAGCGGCGAGGAGATCGCTCGCGCGTTGGTGCGCGATCAACGCAGCCGATCCAACTGTCGGGTGTCCAGCGAAAGGCAATTCGCGTTTCGGCGTGAAGATTCTCACGCGCGCGCTGTTGATGGCGTTCCTCGGCTCGAAGACGAACACGGTCTCGGACAGGTTGAACTCGGCGGCGATCGCCTGCATGTGCGCGTCGTCTAGCCCCTCGGCGTCGAGGACCACAGCAAGCGGATTGCCAGAAAGCGCCGTCTCGGTGAACACATCGAGCGTTTGGAACTGGCGCGTCATCAACGGAGGTCCCCGCCACCGCTCCTAGTGCGGGGCGGCGGACCTCGTCAATACCAGTCCGATTAATACCAGTCGAACAGGGGCCCGTTGAAGCCGGGCCAGGCAACCGTAATCAATGGCCTGTTCGCCTCAGGGAGGCGAATATCATTCGGCAGCCGGTCGTTGCCTCGCATCTCGACGAACGTTCCCTGGACCGAGTTGCGCGGTTGTATCGGCGGCCTCAGGGTGTCGAGAACATAACCCTGGCGGGAGCCGACGGGCGCCCACGTGCCGAGCGTCAGCCACGGTTCAACGCCCTTACGAACGGTGATCTGGCGACCGGCCACCGGATGCTTCGCGGGGTGATGAACCGTCTGCGCCGCGGCGCAGGACGATGCGAGGACAATTCCGAGCGCGACGGTCCCGAAGAGACTGACCGGATGTGTCATGAACGCTTCCCTTTCGCCCGCCTTTTGTACACGAAATTCCATTTCACTGTTGCGCCGGTATGCAAAAAAAGTAAATGAACCTTTGGTTTAATTAAACCATCTCTATGGCAAAAAGTTGCGCCGGGTTGGTAAACTCATCTTGAGCAGCGATCAGGCTTAGCTCGCGCGAGCCCGCGGCCATTGTGGCTTTCACGATCGCGTGAACCGCCGACGCCGCGCGCGACAGCGCCTCGGGCGTGTCATGCGTCTCGAGCCAATGATGAAAGAAGAGCGCCGCGAACAGGTCGCCTGCGCCATTGACCGCAATCGGCAGTTTTGGCGTGCGCAATCGCCAGAATCCCGCGTCATCCCCGGCCAGCATGTCGAGAGCATCGGCGGGGGTATCGTCGAGCTGGAGCGACTTCGCCACCACGACCCGCGGTCCGCGTGCGCGCAACGCCGCGATCGCCCGACTCGCAGTTCGCAGGTCGTGGACTCGCTCGCCGGTCAGCCATTCGAGCTCGAAGGCGTTCGGCGTCGCGATGGTCGCCAAAGGGAGCGCACGGTCGCGGAAGAATTCGCCGACGCCGGCGGCGACGTAAGGCCCACGCCCGACGTCGCCGATCACCGGATCGCAGGCGTAGGCCGCTTCGCTGTTGGCGGCGCGCACGCGCTCAAGCGCGCGCAGAGCGGCCCCGCCGATCTCCGCCGTGCCGAGATAGCCGGTCAAAAGCCCGGCGCAGCGGGGAAGGGCGCCGATGGCCTCCAAGCCGGCCACGCAATCGTCGATCATCGCTGCATCGAAGGCGCGGCCGCGCCAGCCGGCATAGCCGGTGTGGCTGGAGAACTGCACCGTCATCAGCGGCCAGACCTCACGCCCGAGCCGCTGCAGAGGAAACACGGCCGCCGAATTGCCGACGTGGCCGTAGACGACATGCGACTGGATGGAAAGGATCGGCTGAAGCATGGTTGACGAGACGACGATTCGCAGAGCGCGGTCAAAAGCGGGCTCGTCTTCTGCGAGGGCGGTTTCCCGAGCTCCTTCGGATCAGGTCGAGGGAAGGCTGGCTGCCGCGCTCACGAGCTTTGCAACTTGCTCGCCGCACCCGGCGCCGGGCGCCACGACGCCTCGATCTCTTCGAGCGAGCGGCCTCGCGTCTCAGGCACGCCGATATAGACCCAGACGAGGCCGATCGCGCAGAAGGCGGCGAACATCCAGAAGGTGTAGGCCTGCCCGATCGCCTTGACGACCGACAGAAAGAATCCGCTGACCAGGAACGCCGCGCCCCAGTTGACCGCCGTCGCCACCGCCACCGCCCGGCCGCGAACTTCCCCTGGATAGATCTCGTTGATGACGGTCCAGGTGACCGGGCCGAGGGAGAATGCGAACGAGATGATGAACACGACAAGCGCGACGAGCGTGACGACGCCCGTCGAACCTTGGCCCGCGGTCGCTGCTCCGGACTGCTGGAAGGCGAAACCGACGGCGGCGAGGCTGAGTCCCATGCCGATGAGCCCCGCAATCAGGAGCGGGCGGCGCCCAAAGTGATCGATGAAGGCGATCGCGATGAACGTCGCGAGCACGTTTACGGCGCCGATCGCCCAGGTGGTTGCTTGAGCTTGCGCCTCGGGCGTCGCAAAGCCGGCGGCAGCGAAGATGCTGTTGGAGTAGTAGATGATCGCATTGATGCCGGTGACCTGTTGCAGGATCGCGAGGCCGAGGCCGATCTTCAGCGGCGTTCGCCAGCGCGGCGCGAACACGTCCCACCACGACGGCACTTCGTGCTCCGCGCGTAACGACGCCTCAATGGCCGCAAGCCGCGCGTCGGCGTGGTCCCCGGCGCCGAGCGCGACGAGCGTGCGGCGGGCGTCGTCCCGGCGGCCGGCTTTGGCGAACCAGCGCGGGGACTCGAGAGCGGTCAGAACGGCGAGCGCGAGGAGGACGCCGGGGACCGCCGCGACTCCCAGCATGGCGCGCCAGCCCTCGGGACCAGCAAGCGCCTGGTCGACGAAATATGCGAGGAAAATGCCGACCGTGATCGCGAGCTGATAGGAGGAAACGAACCGCCCGCGTTGTGCAGCGGGGGCGAGCTCCGCCGCGTAGAGCGGGGCCGCCACCGCGGCGACGCCAACGCCGAAGCCAGCCACCAGCCGGCCAAAGACGAGGACCGGCACGTCGGGCGCGAACGCCTCGACGAGCGCGCCGATGATGAAAAGCCCCGCGGCGACCAGGAGCGCGCGCTTGCGGCCGAAATGGTCGGCGACATAGCCGCCCGCAAGCGATCCGAACATGGCGCCGAGCGTGACCCAGCTGGTCACGACCTCGAGCGCCACCGCTCCGACCGCGAAAGCCTTCTGGATGCCAACGAGCGCGCCCGAGATGACGCCCTGATCGTAGCCGAAGAGGGCGCCGGCCAGCAGAACGACGGCGAAGACGCTCGCAGCGCGGGCGAAGGGAAGATGATCGGGGACCGGATTCGGGAGTCCGCCGGGCGGACCGCCGCCGGGGCCGCTTGTTGCGCCGCGCCGCGTTGTATCTGCCATGCCGCTCATTCCCCCCTTCCGCCAAAGCCTTATGGCCTTGAGAGAAAACTCTAAAAGAAATCGATCGTCGTTCTAACGCCTAGCACAAACGCATTGCGATTGTTCGGCGCCGTATACCCGCCTGGAGTGATCACGTATTGCGCGTCGAGTTTTAAGTTCAGCCAGGGAGCCGTTTGCCATCCATACCAGGCTTCCGTCACGTATTCGTTGCTCTGCACAAAGCCGGGGCCGACGCCCAAGGCGTTGGCCAAGATCTCCGCGCTGGCGACATTCGGATTGACGTGGGTCGTGCCGACTGCAATCCCAAATCCATCCTTGGGCCTCCACGGCCCGAGGCCATATTGCACGATTCCCCCGAAGACTTGATAGTCCAGCATGGAGGTGCGGCGATCCGCGTAGGTGGCGAGGAAGAAGGCATGCAGGCCGTCCTTCGGGCTCGCGTCCGCGGGATCATGGGTGAGTTGCTGCTCTAGCACCGTCGAAAACCCATAGCGTCCGTGGCCGGGAATTCCGGGCAGCCCTGACACCAGTATGGGCTCTCCGTTGATGCTGGTCGCGACATTGGCCGCCGCATCGCTATTCCACCAACCTCCAATCTGGTAGCTCCCCGGAAGGGCGCCGAATTTTGGCGTCCACGCGATTTCGGCGGGAACAATAACGCCTTGGGACTCGTCGGGCATGGCTGGCCAAAGGGCGGGGTTGGGCTTCGTGCTCAGGTAGTCCGTATTCGAATCGTAAATGCCGGCCTTGAAATAACCTGCAGAGCCGAAATTCAACTTGCCTGCCGCGGCCCACTGGCTGACCGGCCAGTTGTAGATATAGTTGCCTACGAGGTTGCCCGCCTGGCCGGGGCAGAAGGTCAGATTGATGAAATCGCAAGGGAAACTGAAAAAATCATCGCCGAATGCGAGGCGTCCGATCGTGGTTACGATCCGGTCGTCGAACCACTGTTGTTTCCAGGCCAATTCCTCCAACCGGACGATATTGCCGCGCCCAAAGACTTCGTTGAGCAATTGTAGCGCGGGGATGCCCGCGTCCGTGGCGGCGTCCCGGCCCCAGCGATCGACCAGCGTCAACAAGACGGAGGTACCCTGGAGACCGAAGCGCTTTTGTAAGTCGAATTCGGCCTGAAGCGCGACTTGCCCAGCCTCTTGGGCTATCCGGCGGTCGCCGCCGGAGAGGTTCAACACCGCTTCGTCGACGCCGGTCAGAGCGACATTGATGCCGAGATCGCTCAGCTCCGAGCGGATGCCTGGCCATTCGCCGAGAAGATGTGGCGTGGTCGCGAAATAATCTGTGGGCAGCGCGGGTAAGACGAGGGCAGGTGCGGACTCCTGGGCGGAAGCGCCAGGAGCCGACACGAGGTACAGGCCAGCCAGCGCCGTCCACGCCGCGAGACCAAACTGGCGCCCGAACCTCTGCAGTTCTGACACCATGGTCATGCCTCGCCCCCCGCCGTTGACGTTGGCTGCTTTTTCTTCTTCTGTCGGTTCGGCGACCCGCTCGCACGTTGCGCGCGAAAGCGCCGATTTGCCGTGACTCTCTGTTCCCGGCGACGGGAATCAAAGTACCTCCGTTCGCCAAATTCTCAACTATTATCAGACAGTAAACGTTGCAGAAGCGCAGTTTTTACAGCCGTGTTGCAAAAAAGTCGCCTTTAACTAAGGCGTAGCTTTCTGTACATGATGTTTTGGTCATGCATACACTATTCACGCGTATGATTTGTCTATGACGATTGTATCGGGTAGTTGTTTTGCTTCCGAACTAACGTACATTCAGTTTTTAGATTGTATACTTGCGTCGTTCGAGGAATTGCCGAGAACGGATTTTGTGCTTTATTCGATGAAGTTTTACCTGCGCCTCATCTTATATTACGGCGCCACCTGCATATTTCCCCTTTGCGGGGCGGCGGTCATCGTGTCGACCAGCAATGCAATAAATGTGTATGTGTCACTGTTTTCCGTGGCCGGCGCTCATCGGGCCATGAGTTCGGGAACTCAGATGCCGGGCGTCGCCTAATTGGTCGGCCCGGCCCTTCGGCAAGCAACGCCGTTGTATCTCCTCAGGCCCCATAAGCAGCCTAGCTTGGGACCTCGGGGCGGATCCGCTTGGCGTGGGGGCGGATCCGCCAAAGCGAAGCGACGTAAGCTCGGCCGAACGTGTCGGCTGATCCTGCTACAAGAGCGATCTGGGCCTGCTGCGCCTGCGCGCATACATCCATTCCCGTTTCCGTTCGCGCCTGGCGCGGTGACGGCTAGAGCCGGGGTCGCGGATACGAAGACGCAAACTGCGACTGCCGACAGAAGCACGACGAATGAGTGTTTCATGTTGGTGGCTCCAAAGTTGACCCCGCGACTGTCGCTCTTAGCTTGAACGTGACGCCGGAGATCACAGCTGCCACCCGTAGCGGCAGTTGGCATAGCCCGTCTATCGGCCTTACAGTTTGACTCTATGAACTTACGGATTGGTGCTCTATACTTAGGTGCAAGGGGTGGCGGCATGCTGAAGTCTGGACCGAAAGCGGCATGATCGGATGTCAGTAGCCTCCCAAGCAGTCACCGGCGCGAGGCGAGCAGACCGGCCGCTTGAGCCTTAAGGGCAAGCCTGAAACAATGCGCCGAGCCTTCAAAAGGAAACCGCATGAGCGACGCCATCGCCTTTCTGAAGCGCGCGATCGAGCAGGGGCAGGGGCTCGCTCAGGCCGACGTGGTGCTGAAGGGCGGGCGGATTTTCGATCTGGTCGGCGGCGAACTCATCAAGAGCGACGTTGCGATCTGCAACGACCGCATCGTCGGGACGATGGGCGAATACCGGGGCGAACGCGAGATTGACGTCCGCGGCAAGGTCGTCGTTCCGGGTTTCATCGACGCCCACTGCCACGTCGAATCGTCGCTGATCACGCCGCTCGAGTTCGACCGCTGCGTGCTAAGCCATGGCGTGACGACCTCGATCTGCGACCCGCACGAGATCGCCAACGTGCTCGGGCTGATCGGCCTGCGCTATTTTCTCGACGCGGCGATGCTGACGGCGATGGACTTGCGCGTGCAACTCTCGAGCTGCGTTCCGGCGACAGCGCTCGAGACCTCGGGCGCCCGCCTCGAGGCCGATGATCTTCTGCCGCTCGCTGATCATCCCAAGGTGCTGGGTCTGGCCGAATTCATGAACTTTCCCGGCGTGCTGGCGCGCGACCCGTCATGCCTCGCCAAGCTCGCGGCATTCCAGACCCGGCCGATCGATGGACACAGCCCGCTGCTCAGCGGCGCCGCCCTCAACGGCTATTTGAGCGCCGGCCCGCGCACCGATCACGAGGTCACCAACCTTCCCGAGGCTAGGGAGAAGCTCGCCAAGGGCATGCAATTGCTCATTCGCGAAGGCTCGGTGAGCAAGGATTTGCACGCGCTCAGCCCCCTCATCACCGAGCGCAATTCGCCGTTCATCGCCTTCTGCACCGACGACCGCAATCCGCTCGACATCGCCGAGGAGGGCCATCTCGACTTTCTCATCCGCACGGCGATTGAGCTCGGCGCGCCGCCGCTCGCCGCCTACCGCGCCGCGACCATCTCGGCCGCGCGCATCTTCGGCCTAAGGGACCGCGGCCTGGTCGCGCCCGGCTGGCGCGCTGATCTGGTCGTCATCGACGACCTCGAGCATTGCGCCGTCTCGATGACGATGGCCGGCGGGCGTGTGGTGGACGAAGCTTTGTTCGCGGGGCGCGCTTCCCTTGCGCCCGTCGGACGGGCGAGCGTCAAGGCGCGGCGGGTCGAGCCCGCCGATTTCGTCGCCCGAGGGCAGGGGCCGTCGACCCAGGCGATCGGCGTCATTCCGGGCAAGATCATCACCGACCGCGTTCCGGTGACGTTGCCGTTCAGACAAGGCGAGCGCGGCGTCGACCTGAGCCAGGACGTCGTCAAGGTCTCGGTGGTCGCCCGCCACGGCGTCAACGACAACCACGCCACCGCGTTCGTCAAGGGCTTCGGCATGAAGCGTGGCGCGATCGCTTCGTCCGTCGGCCATGACAGCCACAATCTGTGCGTCGTCGGCGTCGATGAGGTCGACATGGTGGCGGCGGTCAACCGCTTGCGGGAGACCGAAGGCGGATTTGCCGTGGCGCGTGACGGAAAGGTCATCGCCGAACTGCCGCTGCCGGTGGCGGGCCTGATGAGCCTCAAGGGCTTCGAGGCGGTGCGCGGGGCGCTGATCCCGCTGCGCGCGGCGGCCAAAGGCTTAGGCGTGACGCTCGCCGAGCCGTTCCTGCAAGTCGCCTTCCTGCCGCTGCCGGTGATCCCGCATCTCAAGATCACCGACATGGGCCTGGTCGACGTCGACAAATTTACGATCGTGCGGGACTAGAAGGCCTGTTTAGACCCCGTCCGCGTCAGCCGCGATGCGCAGGCCCAACGGTGCGCAAATGCGCGCCGGTGTTCGCGGTCCTCGTCGCGGCGGTCTTCGTCGCGGCGGTCCTCGTATGAGTCGCCGTACGCCCCGTCGCGCGGACGCCGTTCTGGACCACCCTGCCGGAAGCGGCGGTCGATAGGCCGCGCATCGGGACGCTGGCTCCGCCTGCACACCCGAGGGTTCCGCCTCCACCGCCGCCGCCGCCACCGCTCGCGGGGTGGCTGGTCTGGGAATGAACGCCGCCGCCGCCGCCCCCTGGCGCGGCGTGAACTCCGGTGGGACCGCCTCCCCCGCACTGCGCCGCAAGCGCCCGGTCCGGGGCGCATAGCGCCAATGTTGCGATGAGCGGAACGCCGGCCAAAATCGCGAGCGATCGGCCGATGCTGCGTACGCCAGACGCAGCTCCGCCGCGTTTGAGCTCAGCTTGCATGATATCCTCCTGCAATCGCTCCAAAGCGCAATCTGGAGCGCGAGATGAAAGGTTGGGCTTGGCCAGCGGGCCCGTCAACCCCCGCAAGCTCACGAGTTCGTGATCGGTTCTTCATGCGGACGAGGCTTCCTGGGAGAGCGTGAACCAGCCCTGGCCGGCCGGCCCGGCGAGGCGCGAAACGTCAAGCCACCCGCCGGCTTGCGGCCGCAAAAACTAGCGCCAGCGCGACCCAGGACAGCATCATGGTCGTGCCGCCAATCGGAGCGGCGAAGGGAAAGATGCGCTCGCCGGTGAAGGCGCGCATCGCGAGCTCGGCCGAAAACAGCGCCGCGCCCGCTTCCATGACGAAGCCGACAACCACGAGCGCCCGCGCCGAGGCGATCGCGACCCGGGCGTGGGCGGCGATCGCCAGCGCCGCGGCTGCGTGCAAAAGGAGAAACAGTGCGCCCCTCTCCGCGAGCTCGCCCCCGCTCTCATGGACGCCCGCGGCCGCCAGGGCGACCCCGGCCGCGCCCATGAGCGCAGCGATGCCAGCGAGAATGAGGGGCGAGCGTTTCATCCGAGGCTCCATCGCCGACGAGGCCGATCGGCGCGATGCAAAGCAGTCCTTAGGACGAACGCTTGTCAAGACAGTCGGGACCTTCGATCCTGTGGCCCTCGTGGACGTATCGCGTCCAGGATGAGCGAGGGAGGGCGGCGATTGTCAGATTTCAGGGTGCGCGCGCTCGAGCGCACGGATCGCGCGCAATGGGAGCCGCTGTGGCGCGCTTATCTCGTTTTTTATCGCGCGCAGTGGAGCGACGGGGTCGCCAATGCGACTTTCGCGCGCATCTTTGATCCGCTCGAGCCGGTGCATGCGCTCGTCGCCGAGCGCGGCGACGAGCTCATTGGATTGACCCATTATCTGTTTCAGCGCAGCACGTGGTTCCTCAATTCGCAATGCTATCTGCAGGACCTCTATGTCAGCGAGGCGGCCAGGGGCGGCGGCGTTGGTCGGGCGCTGATCGCCGCCGTCGTCGGCGCGGCAAGGCATGCGGGCGCGGCGCGCGTGTATTGGAACACCCATGAGACCAACGCCGTCGCGCGGAGACTCTACGACGCGGTAGCTGAGCGCCCCGGCTTCATTCAGTACCGGATAGAGCTGATGGGCTGACGCGAGGCGTCTTACACTTGCCGCAGCGCAAAACTTCCCCCATGGTGTGCGGCCCGGAACGGTTCGTTGTTCCCGAGTCTTGCGCCGGGCGCCGACTGGAGAGCTGAATGGTTTCGCGACGTCTAGCAAAGCGATCTCTCGCCATCGCCAAGGCCAACGCGCAAGCCGGCGCCGACGCGGCGTTGACGATCGCCGCTCGCACCCAGAGCTTGCTCGCGCCTACCGGTCGGCAATCCGACAAAACACGCGAAGCGCGGCTCATGGTGCAGGAGAAAATCGACGCCACAATTGAGGGCGCTTTCGCGGCGCAGATGGCCTGGGGCTCGTTCTTCATCAAGGCCGCGTTCGGCGGCATGCGGACGCCCAACGACGTTTCGGCAGGTCTTACCGCGATCGCCGAGGCGGCTGTCGCGCCAGCCCGGCGCACAGTGCGCGCCAACGCGCGCCGCTTGACCGGAGCCAAGGCGTCGCCTTGACATGGAGCTCGTTCCGCATCTCCAGCACGTCGTCGCGACCTACGGCTATCTGGCGGTCTTCCTGATCGTCGCGATGGAGAGCGCCGGGATTCCGATGCCTGGCGAGACCGTCCTGGTTACGGCCGCGATCTTCGCCGCCTCGGGCACGCTGAAAATATACGGGGTGATCGGAGCGGCGGCGGTGGGCGCGATCCTCGGCGACAATTGCGGCTATTGGGTCGGGCGCGAACTCGGCTTTCCGCTCGTCTATCGCTTTGGCCACTATATCCGACTTGATGAGAAGCGGCTCAAAGTTGGGCAATATCTATTTCTTAAGCACGGCGGGAAGATCATCTTTTTCGGCCGCTTCGTTGCGGTGCTGCGCGCCTTTGCGGCGTTCCTCGCCGGAGTTAACCGCTACAATTGGGAAGAGTTTTTTCT
>Ga0209006_10006810_pt1 | contig 10321 bp, 12 predicted proteins | sample JacPin_JW_Ref_O2_FD_188567 | JGI IMG/M metagenome (GOLD analysis project Ga0209006, IMG submission 188567) | Forest soil microbial communities from Algoma, Ontario, Canada - Jack Pine, Ontario site 1_JW_Ref_O2 (SPAdes) (version 2) | ecosystem: Environmental > Terrestrial > Soil > Boreal... | reverse complement strand
GGCAGTTTGAGTTCGCGGCTAGCCAGATCCTGCTTCATGTGTTCGGGGTTTGACGTGCCTGTCAGAGGAAGCATCCCGACCTCGCGTGCGAAAGCAAATATGATTTGCGCCGGAGTCGCCTTCATACTTCCAGCCAAACTCTTAATAGAAGGGTGGTGGAGCACTTCCTGATTCGCGGTGAGAAGAGAAAATCCCTGATAAATAATTTTGTGTTTACCGCAGAACTGCCGCACTTCCCGGTCCCAGCCGAAGCGGGCATAACAACGGTTTTGCACGAACGCCGGAAGTTCGTTGCTATTGCTTACCATCTGCTGCAAATGGCTTAGCGCAACGTTGCTTACGCCGAGCAGTCTCGCACGGCCAGCGTCTCGCTCTGAACGCATTGCTTCCCAGATTTCCGCATCAGCGTCCGTCCACCCGTTATGGGATGAGGGCCCGTGCAGAACATAGCTGTCGACGTGGTCGGTGCCAAGATGTTCCAGAGAACTAGCCATCGACTGAACTACCTGAGTTGAGAACGAAGCGTCCGGATCGTACGGCAGCCGGTAGTCTTGACCACGATGGTCAGTGAACTTTGTCTGCAGAAAAAGATCGCTGCGAGTAACTAATCCGCTGCGATAAGCTGCGGCCAACCCATGACCCACTCCTTCTTCAAAGTAATGTCGACGCTGATTGGCCGTGTCGATACCGCGAAATCCCTCGCGGATCGCCAGTTCCGTGAGCGTAGCGGTGCGATCTTCCTTCCATGCTGTGCCATAAAGAAAATCGATGGCAACGGTTCTATTCATGCGATCACAGGAGTGTTGCTGAGCCCTGCGGAACCGAACACGCGCCGGTAGCGTTCGATTTCGGAGGGGGTGCCGAGCGCCTTAGCATAGTTGTCGGAGAGCTTGACCGCAGGTTTTCCTTCAACCGTAGCAACTTTGCAAATCAAACTAATGGGATCAAAGTCGGTTCCGTCCGCGGGATCGCAGCCTCGGAAATCATTGGTGAGCAAGGTTCCCCAGCCGGCGCTGAAGCGAATGCGTCGTCCTGGTGTCCATTTCTCCGGGTCGTTAAAATCTGCAGCGGCTCGAAAATCATTAACGGTAACGCCCTTGGCTAGCGCTCCTCCGAAATAGGCATGCAAACCCAGAATGTCGTCAACATCCAGCGCATCGGAGGCGATGACCAGCTTGTCCTGCGGGTTGCGGCCATGCAGCTTGATCCAGTCGATATATTCGTCGCCGGCTACGTAAGGATTCTTGCTGTCCACACGTTGCCCAGTCCAATCGGCGGCCCAATCCGGAGCACTCGCCAGAAATTGCGTAGTCCCAAAGGTGTCGGGGAGCATGATGCGAAGCGCGCCATCGTATGTTGCCTGCCACAATTCGAGAACCTTGTACTGCGACGCTTTTAGCGCTTCGTCACCGTCAGCCAGTGCGGCAATCGCCATGGGAATCTCGTGGGCGTTGGTTCCGATCGCTTCCAGATCGTGCTTGTGGGCTAAGAAAGCGTTCGACGTTCCCGTAAAAGCGCTGCCGAGATTTGCCGCCATCGCGTTAACCACGTACTCCTGCCAAAGAAAGCTGTGACGCCTGCGCGTGCCGAAATCGGCAACAGCTAGCCCCGGAACTCCCCGCAGCCGCTCGATTTTGCCCCACAGTTTGGTTTTCGCTCGCGCATACAAGATGTCGAGCCCGAACTCCCGCAGTTTCTTCAGCGCCGCCCGGGTTTTCAGTTCGTCGAGAATCGATAACGCGTAGAGTTCCCACATCGTAGTCTCGGTCCAGAGTCCGTCGAAGGCGAGATGGAACTGACCGTCCTTAACGGACAATTCGTAGTCCGACAACCGGAAATCGCGTTCCAGCCACTCCAGAAAGGCAGGTTCAAAAATTCCGCGGCGTCCGTAGAAAGTGTTGCCTGCCAACCAGACCAGCTCCGACCTGCGAAATCGAAGGCGGCGCGCGTGCTCCATCTGGTGTATGAGCTCCTCACGCGGAAACATGTCAGCCAGGCGAACCGACGTGGAGCGGTTGAACAAGGAAAACGATACGTGCGTTTTCGGATAGTGCTTCCAGATGAACTGGAGCATCAGCAGTTTATAAAAATCAGTGTCGAGCAAGGACCGTGTTACGGGATCGAGTTCCCAGTTGTGGTTGTGCGCCCGCTCGGCGAAGTTCACGATCATGGTCGTACTATCCTCTGTGACAGTGCCTGGAAAATCAACCGCAGTGAGAAAATGCCGTGAACTAGTGAGGTGCGCCCGCCGAAGGTTTCGCTGACTTTGGACAAGAAAACACGGTAATATCAACTTTCTTTATGAGACTGTCTCGGCCCCTCACCTCCGTTCGGGGTTGCTCGTCGCTGATAGCGGCCGTAGCGCACACCCCAAATTGGGCAATGATCTGTGGTTCTACCTTCCATGCGTTGGCGGTCGTTTTGCCCGCAATGTTATTTTTGCGGTCGACTCGCGAGGAAATTTACAACATTCTATGGGCGCTGGTATTCGGCTTTGCCACGCTAAACATTTTGAGCCTCGGAGCGCGCCGTTTCGAGCAGGATAAGGGCGGTCTGAACTTTGGGGAGACCATTGCAATTCTGGTGGTGGTGGTTTCGATCGTTCTGCTGGGTTGGGAAATGCTGTATCTGTTTCATGTTCTGCCCATTCGTCTCACGCCGCGGTGATCGGCATTTGCGGTATCATCGGCTGTGGCGAAACGCGAATCCAATTTTGATGTGACGTGCCCCTGTTGCGGCGCGCTCATGAAGATAGACGCCGCAACCCGCAGCGTCATCGCCCATACCGCGCCCGTCAGGCCCAAAACGTTCAATGACATGGAAGAAGCGGCTCGAGCCATGAAAGAACAGGACAGCCGGCGCGACTCAATTTTCCGTCAATCGATGGAAGCCCAGAAACACGCGTCGGAATTGCTGGAGAAGAAATTCCAGGAGGCTGTCAAGAAGGCCAAAGAGACGCCGGACACGGGTCGACCGATCCGCGATTTCGACTTGGATTGATCTCTCGCCGTGAAACAGTGACGCCAAGAAAACAAGACGCTGAAATGACCGCACCTCTTCTTCTTGGACATCGTGGTGCCCGCGCTTCTCGAACCATTCCCGAGAACACTCTGGCATCGTTCGAGTTGTGCCTGGAGCACGGGTGCGACGGGTTTGAATTTGACGTCCGCCTTGCGTCCGACCGTCAGGCAGTGATCTGCCACGATGCTTGGACCGGTAAGACCGACATTGCATCTACGGCCGCGGTGGATCTTTCATTGCCGGCGCTGGACGACGTTTTACGGCAATTTGCTGACCGGGCGTTCTTAGATATTGAGTTAAAAGTTGTGGGACTGGAGGCGCAAACACTAGCCTCCTTGCGAGCCTTTCCGAGCAACAGGGGATACGTCGTCTCCTCGTTTCTTCCTGAAGTGCTTATGGCACTTGGGGTTCTCGACACCGCGATCCCTCTGGGATTGCTTTGTGAGAATCAGCGGCAGCTTAACGGTTGGAGGCAAACACCGGCCCAGTGGGTGATCCCACATCTTGATTTAGTAGATCGAAATTTGATCGAACAGATTCACTTGGCGGGGAAGAGAACTATGCTGTGGACTGTGAATCGGCCCGAGATGATGCGCGAGTTCGCCGAATTGGGCGTGGATGCGATTATCTCGGACGAAACCGAATTACTGGTTCGTTCCCTTCGCTAACGTCAGTGGGATTGCTCGCTGAAATATCCTCGTTTACATTGAATGAAATGCCTACTACTGGCGAGCGATTCGAGCGAGCGGTTCAAATCATGGCGCGTCTGCGCGGCCCGGGGGGGTGTCCCTGGGATCGCGAGCAGACCTTCGACACCATCAAACCCTACACGTTGGAAGAGGCTTACGAGGTTCTGGAAGCCATCGACAATCGCGACTGGCCAGAACTAACTGGGGAACTCGGAGATCTACTCCTGCAAGTATTGTTCTACTCAGAAATGGCACGCGAAGAGGGCCATTTTTCAGTGGATGACGTGCTCGATACGCTCACCGATAAGTTGGTGCATCGGCATCCCCACGTCTTTGGAGATGTGAAGGCGGACACTCCCGCGGAAGTGCTGCGCAACTGGGAGTCGCTCAAAGCTCTGGAAAAAGAAAAAAAGAAAAGTCTCATAACTGGCGGCGCGCCAGGCACCGCAGATGTGTCCAGTGACCATCGGCCTGGTAGTAACCAACTCGATGCCGACCAATCCCTGTTCGCGGGCGTCTCGTCGAAGATGCCTGCCTTAATGGAGGCTTACAAACTCAGTTCGCGCGCGGCGCGGGTGGGATTCGATTGGCCGGAGATTGAAGGGTTATTTAAGAAGCTGGAGGAGGAGACCTCGGAATTGCGCGAGGAATTAAAGGCTGCGCCTGATTCATCTTTCAAGAACATATCGGGTATCGCGGGTTCTGGAAAGCCGCCGCTCACGCCACAGTTGCACGATCGATTGGAAGATGAAGTCGGAGACATGTTCTTTGTGCTGGTCAATCTTGCGCGCTTTCTCTCGCTTGATCCCGAGTGCGCGCTACGCAAGGCAAATCGGAAATTCAAGAGACGTTTCCAATGGATGGAAGAGCGACTGCGAGCTAGCGGGCGAACCCCGCAGCAATCGTCGACGGATGAACTCGAATCGTTGTGGCAACAGGCCAAGGCAAACGAAGAGGTGGCATGACCGGTGAGGCCCGCTAACATGCCCTCCCAGACGCCGCTTCCCGTCGCAGCGATTCGCGATGAAGTGATAATTCGAAATTGTGAAGTGTTGGAAGAAATGGAAGCATGCTTTGCGCTGCAGCAAGAGGTCTGGAGATTCTCGGATGCAGAACTGATACCGGTCCGGCTGTTCGTGGTGGCAGCAAAGATCGGCGGGCAGGTAATCGGGGCCTTCGTTGACGCGAACAACAGAAAGAATCCCGAAAAGTTAAATAAAAACGGGAAACAGACGGAGCTGATCGGCTTCGCCCTGGCCATTCCCGGGATGCGAAATGGTCACAGCTATCTGCATTCGCAGATGTTGGCCGTGCGTCAACAATATCGCAACCGTGGATTAGGACGCCGGATGAAACTCTATCAGCGCGTAGATGCTTTGGCGCGCGGCATCGCGTTGATGGAGTGGACGTTCGACCCTCTTGAAATCAAGAATTCATATTTGAATATCGGGAAGTTGGGCGCCATCGCGCGTCGCTACAACGTAAATCAGTATGGAATTACATCGTCCCCTTTGCAGCGCGGATTGCCCACGGATCGACTGGTGGCGGAATGGTGGATGAACTCCCGCCGAGTCCAAGCGGCAATCGTGAATGCTCCTCTCCCGAAGTTTGAGTGTCGCGCGAGCATCGATGTGCCCGCCGAGGTCTGCGAACCACAGGCCATTGCGACCTCGCATTCGCGGGCGTTAGCGGTTCAAAAGCGTAATCACAAAGAGTTCGCCAGATGTTTTGCGGAAGGCTTGAGTGTATTGGGCTACGAACCCGACGATCACGGGAATGGACGATTCTTGCTTGGTGAGTGGGAAGAGAACTGCAATTATTAGTTTTCGCGGTCTGGTCTTAGGGCACGAGCAGGCTGACGGCGCTTGCTAAGCCACGTACCCACTTTTATACTTGCGCGTTTCAAGTCTGGCCTTTCGAGGTAAGTCAAGATTTAATCAATAGACACTAAATCATGAAAATCGAATCCATAACCCTCCGTGAACTTCACATGCCGCTCGTGCAGTTCTTTGAGACGAGCTTTGGCCGAGTGCACAGCCGTCGCGTCCTACTTGTCAGTGTTGAGGCCGGCGGAGTGCGAGGTTGGGGAGAGTGCGTGGCCGGGGAAGATCCCTATTACAGCCCGGAATGGACGGAAACTGCATGGCCGACGATTAAAGAATATCTGGCGCCGCTACTTATGCAGACTGAAATCCAATCGGGCAGGGATTGTGCCGCTCGGTTCGCGAGAGTCCGTGGTCATCGCATGGCCAAGGCCGCGCTCGAAAATGCGGTCTGGGATGCGGAGTCGCGGCAGATGGGCCAACCGCTCTGGAAATTGCTGGGAGGGACCCGGCACGAAATTGCTTGTGGAGTGTCGATTGGCATTCAGGATACCCTCGAACAACTCTTGGAAAAAGTCGAAATCGAGTTGGCTGCAGGATACCGTCGCATCAAAATTAAAGTTAAGCCCGGTTGGGACTTGAACGTTTTGGAAAAGATTCGCGGCAAGTGGGCAGACATCGTTCTCAGCGTGGATGCGAATTCGGCGTACACGCTCGATCAAGTCGAGCACTTGCGAAAGTTTGACGCCTTCAATCTGCTCATGATCGAGCAGCCCTTGTGGAACGATGAAATCTATCTTCATGCGCGCTTGCAGAAAGCGCTTCGAACAGCGATCTGTCTCGACGAATCGATTCTCAACCCGCGCGACGCGGATTTCGCCCTCGAAACCGGCGCTTGCCGCATACTGAATATCAAAGTCGGCCGCGTAGGCGGTTTTAGCGAGGCGAAAAAGGTTCATGATGTTGCGGCGCAACATGGCATCCCCGTATGGTGCGGCGGAATGCTGGAATCCGGTGTGGGACGGGCGCACAACATCGCTCTATCGACACTCGAAAATTTCCGCCTGCCCGGGGATGTATCAGCCTCGAAGCGCTATTGGAAAGAGGACATTATTGAACCAGAAGTGGAAGTTCGTAGCGACGGAATGATTGCCGTTAGCGACGCGCCCGGAACTGGCTACAGAGTGCGCGAGGACCTGGTGCAGAAGTTCACTGTGCGCGAAGAGACGTTTCGGCCCGGCAATCACTAGCGGGGCGGTATTTTTGAGGAAGTCCGACTTAGTTAGCGGAAATAGTAGGATCTTCCTTCTTTAGCATTTCCAAGGCTTGTGAGAAGGTTAGGTCGGGGGGAACCCGTCGGAAATCGCTAAAGACCTCAGTCGAGCTGATGGCGAGATTCTTGAAGATCAGAACTTTCCCGGTAAAGTTCAACGTCATATTCGAAATTTCCCACAAATCATCGCCCACATCACGCTGCTGAACGATGAAGCGGCCGCCGCGATCAAGATGCCCGAGAATCCCCCACCCGAATCCGACTTCCTTAAAGAGGGTGCCGTCAATACAGGCGAGGCGGTAGTGAACGACGTCTACGAGGATGAAGCCTTGCATGCCGGTCAACACTTCCTCCACGTGCGATGGCGGCTCGTATCTGGGGTTCGGCTGAAAGTTTAGTTTGACGAGATTGTCGCCAGCCCGGCCCATGTCGTCAGAGCCTGCCACTTCCCCGGCATATTCAAACAAGAAGGCATCCGGTAGTGCGCGCACAATGCGCATGGTGTGGTCGGCGGTCTCCCGCTCCTGCTCACGCTTTTTTCGTAACTCCTCAGGATTGTTGACGAGCCTTTCAACGCGCGCTTCTTCGTCCCTACGTTGTTCCGGAGCAAGATTCTTGCCGTTATACGCAATGACGAGCCCAGCCGTGGCCTCCGTGGTCTCAACATAGATTCTGGTGGTGGATCCCTTGGGCGTGGTCTTGGTGCCGCGAAAGAGAACATGGGCTGTGTTGTCATTGGCAGCTCTTATTTCATTCTGTACCGCCTTCCGAATCAGTTCCGCCGGGTCACGAAATTGTGAGCGGAATGTCGGTTGACCAGCAAAGCTCTGCGCCGCGAGCAAAATCCAAAAGCCCGCGACGGAGACGCCATGAGCAATAGAGCGGCACGATATAGGTGGCACGACCGCCTTCATATTCATTGCACTCAAATCATGTTAGCAAACTGGTCGTGACGATTCACCGGCTCGGTGAACTAGTGGCTATCTGCCCGTAAGTTCGTGAGGCAAAATGATTAAGGCTTCGCCATACGAGCCGCGACAGGCGGAATGATTTACAATCGGAGCACTCGCGGCGAACCAGGCGCGCGGAGATAAGGACAAACAGATGGACGCACCGCAGGTCGGGGAGTTCGCCCACATCGGCAAGTCAGTGGTCATCAAGGGGGAGCTTTCGGGCTCCGAAGACCTCTACGTGGACGGCAATGTCGAAGGAAGTATCGATCTTCGAAACCATAGCCTCACTGTTGGTCCGAATGGAAACGTGAAGGCCAACGTCAGCGCCAAGGCGGTCGTGGTACAAGGAAAGTTGGACGGATCGGTGAACGCGTCGGAGCGTGTGGATTTGCGAAAATCCGCCGTCGTCAACGGCGATGTCACCACCCAGCGCATCGCCATCGAAGAGGGCGCGTTTTTGAAAGGCAAGGTTGATATTCAAAAAGAGGCTGGCAGGGCAGCCGGGCTGGCATCGACGTAGACGGAGTTGAGCCTGCCCCAGGATGGTTTTACATGGCCTCTGTTTCTGACAACGTAATGAGATTCTTTCGGAATTCGTCGAACCATACCGTGACCCCCGCGGTTCCACAAAAACTCACTCGCCGCTCCAGCGGCATGGGAGAAATTTCGCGCCTGCTGAATTCGCAAGACGGATTATGCGTGCTCGACATGGGTGCAACTTCCGCCAATAACATCCGCTTTTTTACAAACAAGGGACACAAGAACTACAGCGAAGATCTGCTGCGCTCTTCACTCGACCCCGCGCTGCGTATGAAGGACGATTCCGGAAACTCTGTTGTTGACAGCAAGAAATTTCTGGATGAAAACCTGCTTTACAGTAATGCCCAATTCGACGTAGTGCTATGTTGGAATCTGTCCGACTACATGGAAGAGAGTCTGGTTAAGCCGACAATCGACCGCTTGTGGTCGGTGATGAAGCCGGGTGGATTATTACTGGCGTTTTTTCACACCCGCGACGCCGGCCCGGACTCAATTTGTTATCGGTACCACGTAACCGATACCGACATGCTGGAGATGCAGGAAGTAAAGTTTGCTCCGCCCGGACGACCTGCCTCGGATAAGCAATCGCCGCGCTTACAACGCGTATTCAATAACCGGCATATCGAAAATCTCTTCCGCGATTTCGCTTCGATCAAATTCTTCCTGGCGCGCGACGCCATCCGCGAAGTCCTGGTTGTCCGCTAGTTCCGGGATCTAATCAGCGGATTATGGCGACCCCAGGCGAGGAATTGGGAAATTTTGTGAAAACCATGGCATCATGCCCGGGAATGAGTAGTTCCGGACGACTCACGATGGTCTTCATCCGATCTTGCGCTCGCAGATTCGATGCAGCGTCGAGCGTCGCCGCGATGGGGACGTGCTTTTCCAGATTTTCGTAAAGATAGACGTTGTCGCTGGCCAGCACAACCGTCCCCGCGGCCGTTTGTACGCCGACATATTGCGATTGGTAGGTGTGCTTCCCGCCGATGTAACATTTCACTCCCGGAAGAATTTCCTGGGCATCGCCATCCACCAGGCCGACCCTACCTTGCATATTCAGCTTCACCAGAGTGAGTACGTCGTCCTCGTCAATGCCGCCGTGAGTTTGTTTTGATTGCCAGGCTTCTCCGGCGTAATACTCCAATTCGTCTTTCTGTATCCAAATGCGGGCGTTGGGGAACAGGTCCATACCATCGGCGTGATCCCAATGCATGTGCGTAATTATGACGTCGGTGATGTCCTCGGGTTTCAGTCCAAGCCGCTGCAATGTGTCGGACGGCTTGGTGAAGTCTTTCGCGTGCCAGTCTTTGAAAAAACGATCGTGGTAGAAGCCGGAATCAACCAGAATATTGTGCCCGTTGCCGCGCACCAGCCAGATCATCATGGCGATATCGAGCTTCAGTGCGGGGTCGGCGCCTGCTACCAATCCAGCGACAGGGAAGGCGGGAATGGTCGCGTACCGAATCGCGAAGACCTCATACTTGGGTTTTGATTGCCCCGCGGCAGGCAGTGTTGCAGCTAGAAGTAAAACCAAATAGACGATTTTCATACTTATAAAGAGAACTTCAAAAAGAGAAATTCAACTACATCGAAAAAGAAGGTACGGCAAAGCTATAAGCCAAAGCTATGGGCCAGCCGCGCCTTGACCTGTACAAACGGAACAGGTCTTCTCATGCGCCACGCGGGCTTTATGGGCTAGCTGATAGGCTTCCATCTCTTCCTTCTGATGTTTCCTTTTAGCCTTCTCCGAAAGTTTCGGTTTCACTTCATTTCGGTAGAGAAAAGAAGTCCAAGCCACATGGGCTTGATTTTCGCGCTCCCTCAGTCGTTTGCCAGCGACGCAATTTGATTCCGTCATCGTGACCCGATGATAGTCGGAAAAGCGATAGTCGAAAAGGCTGACGGTGTTTCCCTCCATTCGACGATCTCTTGATAAGATGTAGAGTCAGGCATCGGTTCCGCGCGACGTTTTCCCGCCAACCCCGCCAGGTCCGGAAGGAAGCAACGGTAACGGGCTCTTTC
>Ga0209006_10006809_pt1 | contig 10321 bp, 11 predicted proteins | sample JacPin_JW_Ref_O2_FD_188567 | JGI IMG/M metagenome (GOLD analysis project Ga0209006, IMG submission 188567) | Forest soil microbial communities from Algoma, Ontario, Canada - Jack Pine, Ontario site 1_JW_Ref_O2 (SPAdes) (version 2) | ecosystem: Environmental > Terrestrial > Soil > Boreal... | reverse complement strand
ATCATCTTCAACCGCCGGAGTTGGCTGAGATCGTAAAGTCCCTTTGGCAGACCCGCCATACATAAATTATTCACAGCCTCGTCAAAATAGTTGACTACGGTAATCCCTTGGGGATCCGCTGGATTTGGGGCGCAGGCTTGGAGTTATCCACATGCAGCCGAGTGCTTGGACCATGAACGTAACCCAGACGGCCCTCTTTGTGGTCGTCGTGCTGCCTGTGGCTAGCGCTCCAGTGGCACCGAAGACTACCACGGTCGCGGCGGTTCGCGCGATGAATGCGGCATCGCGGCTGCGATGAGCCATCAGCATGAAGAAGGCGATGCCGGTTCCAGTGCCGAGAATGACCGTCGCGCCGAGCACATGCAGAAATTTGACGAGGAAATAGAGCGTCATCGCTTCTTGTCCGGCTTCGGTGCGGGCGCATTCAGCGCGCGATCCAGTTCCGGTCCGGCGATCTTCACGCCGGCCTCGCCTTCCGCCAGCCAGTGGCCCTCGCCGCCGGATGGCGCCAGCACATGAAAGTCCACCCGATCGCCGCCAGCGCGGAAGGCGTCCGCGAGCCGCCGCGATAGCTCGGGCGAGAAATAGCTGTCGTTGGACGCCACCAGCCAGGCCACCGGCACCCTCGCAGTCTTGCCGAATTCGGCCGCCGCCGACGTCAGCGTGTGCGGCGCGCAGACCTGGTTGGGGAGATCGTTGGCATGGCCGCCGCGGCCCGGCGCAAAGGCAATGACGGCCGAGACGCCGGCCGGATTGTCGCCGGCCAGCGCCAGCGCACCCCAGCCGCCGGCCGAGTGCCCGACAACGACCGCGCCATCCGGCCGGATGAAGGATTGCTCGCGCAGAAAGGCGAGCGCCGCCGCGATCGAATCGGCGGTGGCGCGGCCGGCCCTGACGTAGTCGGCCTCGTCGCAGCCGCCCTGGTCTTCGAGGTAGCGGCCGCCGGTGGCGCCATGGCCCGGCCGTTCCGGCACCAGCACGGCAAAGCCCCGCGCCACCAAAAAGGCTGCCAGCGCGCGGTATTCAGGCTGCGGCATTTGCGCGCGACGCAGCGCGTTTTGCGTCGAGGCATGCGCGATCACCGCCAGCCGGAACGGTCCGTCGCCCGGCGGGCGATACAGCACGGCCCGCGCCGCGATCTCCGGATCGGACGAGGGGACCAGCCATGGCTGCATGCGGGCAGGCTCGGCTTCCGCGCCCGCAGGGCCGTATCCGCGCTGCGCCGTCGCGCTCTGGCTACCGAGCGCCGCCGCAAGAACCAGCGCGAAAGACGCCTTGAACATCTGCATAGCCTGGCCTGGCGCTACCGGGGAGCGGGATCGAATCGGCGAGCAGAATACGCACGGCGAATCAAATCCAGCGCATTTTTCCGTGAAGGCAGGCTCGCCCGCTGGACGGCCGCACCAGCCAAATCCCGCCAACCGTTCACGTAATTGCCGCCAAAGGCGGCTTCTTGTCCTTTTTCGATACAACCCGGCCGCAAAAACTGATGCAGAAAATCCACAGGTTAACCGATAATTAACGATAGACCTTGAAGAGCGCGCGCTGACTTGCTTTGATCGGGACCATGAGCACAACCCTGATCGAGGTTCGGCCGGCCAAAGCTGCGGATGCGGCGGCGGTAGCGTCCACCCATGACGAGGCCTGGCGTTCGGCCTATCAGGGCATCATTCCCGGTGCCGAGCTGGAGAAGCTGATCAACCGCCGCGGCCCGCAATGGTGGGACAGCGCGATCCGCAAGGGCAGCCGCGTCAGCGTGCTGGTGTTCGGCGACAAGGTCGCGGGCTACGCCAATTACGGCCGCAACCGCGCCCGCAGCCTGCACTTCGAGGGCGAGATCTACGAGCTTTATCTGCGGCCCGAATTCCAGGGCCTCGGCTTCGGCCGCCGGCTGTTCACCGCGGCGCGGCGCGACCTGTTGCAGAGCGGCCTGAAAAGCATGGTGATCTGGGCGCTGTCCGACAACGATCCCGCGACCGAGTTCTATCGCGCCCTCGGCGGCCGCATGGTCGCGCGCTCCTCGGAAAAATTCGGACCCAAATCGCTCGACAAGGTCGCCTTCGCCTGGACCAATTGAGGTCGGGTCAAGCCATCAACCTGATTTTCAGTCGTCATTGCCGGATAAAGCGCGAAGCGCGTCTTTCAAGACCCCCCTGACAATCGATCATTTTTGAAAAGCGATTGATACGCGGGTCCCGGCTGCGCCAAGGCTTCGCCGGGCGCTTCCGTGTTGGGCCGGCGAAGCCTTGGCGTAGCCGGCAAGCCCGCGTATGACGGGCGTGTATTGACGCACCGCCTGTCCTAATGGAGCCCCACCATGCGTATTGACGCTGTCCCGATCGGGATCGATCCGCCGCGCGAGGTTAATGTCATCATCGAGGTGCCGGTCGGCGGCGAGCCGATCAAATATGAGATGGACAAGGAAGCCGGCACGCTGGTGGTCGACCGCTTTCTCTATACCGCTATGCGTTATCCCGGGAATTATGGTTTCATTCCGCACACGCTGTCGAACGACGGCGACCCCTGCGACGTGCTGGTTGCCAACACCCGCGCGATCGTGCCGGGCGCGGTCATGAGCGTGCGCCCGGTCGGCGTGCTGCTGATGGAAGACGAGGCCGGCGGCGACGAGAAGATCATTGCGGTGCCGTCCTCGAAACTGACCCAGCGCTACGACAAGGTCAGGACCTACAGCGATCTGCCCGACATCACGCTGCAGCAGATCCAGCACTTCTTCGAGCACTACAAGGACCTCGAACCCAAAAAATGGGTGAAGGTGCTGCGCTGGGGCGGCGCCGAGGATGCGCACCAGTTGATCCTGGAAGGCATCGCGCGCGGCAAGGGGAAGTGACGGCCGCAGGCCGTCATTCCGGGTTCGCTCGTTGCACTCGCGCCCCGGAACGACAGCAATCACACCGCCGGCTTCGGCAGTCCCGCGATCGCGCAGGCTGCGCGGAGCGTGTTGACCAGGAGGCACGCCACCGTCATTTGACCGACGCCGCCGGGGACCGGCGTGATGGCGCCTGCGACTTCGAGCGCCTCGGCAAAGGCGACATCGCCGACCAGCCGGGTCTTGCCGTCGGCGCCCCGCAGGCGGTTGATCCCGACATCGATCACGGTGGCGCCCGGCTTGATCCAGTCGCCGCGCACCATTTCGGCCTTTCCGACGGCGGCGTAGACCAGATCGGCGCGGGCGCATAATTGCGCCAGATCGCGCGAGCGCGAATGGGCGATGGTCACGGTCGCGTTTTCGTTGAGCAGTAACTGCAGCAGCGGGCGGCCGACCAGGTTCGAGCGCCCGATGACGATGGCGTTCATGCCCTCCAGCGAAGCATGCACGCTTTTGGTCAGGATGATGCAGCCGAGCGGGGTGCATGGCGACAGCGCGGCAAATCCGCCGGCAAGACGGCCTGCATTGTTCGGGTGCAGCCCATCGACGTCCTTGGCCGGATCGATCGCGTTGATGACGGTTTCGGTATCAAGCGATTTCGGCAGCGGCAATTGCACCAGGATGCCGTGGACGCTGTCGTCGCGATTGAGCTTTCCGATCAGCGCCAGCAGATCGGCTTGCGCGACGTCCGCCGGCAGGACGTGCTCGAACGACGCCATGCCGGCGGCTTGCGTCTGCTTGTGCTTGTTGCGGACATAGACCTCGCTGGCGGGGTCGTTGCCGACCAGCACCACCGCGAGCCCCGGCGTGAGCTGATGGTCGCGCCGCAGCCGTGCCACCTCGTCGGCCACGCGGGCGCGCAGCGCGGCGGCAATGATTTTTCCATCGATGATTTTAGCCGGCATCCAGTCAGACGCGCGATCAGAAGACGACGGGATAGATGTAGTAGCTGATCACCCGCTGGATGAACATGATGATCAGGATCAGGATGATCGGCGAGATATCGAGCCCGCCGAGATTCGGCAGAAAGTTGCGGATCGGAGCCAATACCGGCTCGGTGATCCGGTAAAGAAATTCGGCGACCGCCGCCACGAACTGGTTGCGCGTGTTCACGACATTGAAGGCGATCAGCCAGGACAGGATCGCCGAGGCGATCAGGAGCCAGACATAGAGATCGAGAACAATCAGGACGATGTCGAGAACGGCACGCATGGCTGGCTTACTCACGTAGGTTCGGTCGTGAATTCGACCCTAGCTAAATATCGGTTCCCCCCCTCGCAAACAAGGGAAGTTCCCGGCAAATGCGGCGGAAAACACTGGTTTCACCGTTCTTGACTTGACCTTGGCGTGGATTGTAAATGGCGCCGATTGTCGGCTGTCGCCGCTCACATCGCGACCGTCCGTACAAGGGGCCATAGCTCAGCTGGGAGAGCGCGTCGTTCGCAATGACGAGGTCGGCGGTTCGATCCCGCCTGGCTCCACCACGCTTCGCCCTTCGGGCTTCGCGTGGCGCAGCCACGTGATGTCCGAAGGACGAAGCGTGGTGCCCGGCGAAGCTCTCTTGGGCGAAGACGGGCTGAACCCCCAACACTCCCCTCACTTCCCCGTAAACCTCGGCGGCCGTTTTTCCACGAAGCTGGCGACGCCTTCGCGAAAATCGCTGCCGCGCAGCGCGATCACCATCTCGCGATTGGCGTCGATGGTGGCTTCGGCCAAGGTCTGGAACGGCACGTCGTAGAGCTGCCGCTTGATTACCGATATCGCGCTCGGCGAGACGAAGTCGGCGAGATCACGGGCATAGGCGTAGGTCTGTTCGCGCAACTGTTCAGGCGGGTACAGGCGATTGACGAGCCCGATGCGCAGCGCTTCCTCGCTCAAGACCCGGCGCGCCGACATCAGGAGATCGAGTGCATTGGCATGGCCGACAATGCGCGGCAGCATCCAGCTGATGCCATGCTCGGCGATCAGCCCGCGGCGCGAGAAGGCCGTGGTGAAAACCGTGTTGTCGGCGGCAAAACGCAAGTCGCAATACAGCGCATGCACGAGCCCGATGCCGGCGGTGGCACCGTTGAGCATGCCGATCACCGGTTTCGGGATCGACGGATAATAGGCATAGCGCGTCTGCCAGTCCGGCCTGCGGTTCATGTCGAACGGCGGAATGCTCTCGGCGCGCCTGACGGCATCGGGATCGATCGCCTTCAACGCGTCCATGTCGGCGCCGGCGCAGAACGCGCGGCCGGCGCCTGTCAGCACGATGACGCGCACGTTTTCGTCCGCAGCCGCGGCCTCCATGGCATGGCGCACATCGCGTTCCATGACCGGCGTCCACGCATTCATGCGCTCGGGCCGGTTAAGCGTGATGGTCGCGATCTTGTCGCCGACCTCATAGAGAATATGCTGATAGGTCACGTCGCCTCCCGTTGGCCCGCAGGATTGTCCGGCCGCAAGCCTGTTGGGCCGACCCTATCATATCTGCCGATTTGAACATTGGCGGATTTGGAAGCGCGGTTTCCCGCCACCGGACGTCGCCACGTCGTGCGGGCGTGTTATTCCGCGGCCTGCGCCATCGCCGAGTACGGCATGCGCGCCAGCCAGCCATCGAGAAATCGCTTCAGCCATGCGCGCTCGATCACGTCATGCACCGCGCGATCCGCAAAATGCTGATGGCGGGGATGCGCGCCCGGCGTCTCAAAGCGGGCGTCACCGCGCGTGGTCCAGCAATGCATCATCGCGTAGGTCACATCAGGATGAAATTGCAGACCGAAACAATTTTCGGTGCGGAACGCCTGCACCGGAAAATCGCCACCCTCGGCCAGCAATTCCGCGCCACCGGGAAGTTCGAATCCTTCGAAGTGCCAGTGATAGACTTGGTCCGGCCAGTTCGGACAGATCCGCAGGCCGGCAGCGGTGGGGCGGATCGGATAATACCCTATCTCGGCGCGACCTTCCGGATGCGGCGCAACCCGCGCGCCAAGATGCATGGCGAGCATCTGCGCACCCAGGCAAATCCCCAGAAGCGGCCGCTGCTCCCGCAGCGGAACGGCGATCCAGTCGATCTCGCGACGGACGAAATCATCGCGGTCGTTGGCGCTCATCGGTCCGCCGAAAATGACCGCGCCGGCGTGGCCATCCAGCGTCTCCGGAAGCGGATCGCCAAAACGCGGACGCCTGACATCCAGGGCGTGGCCGAGCGCGCGCAGCGCGTTGCCGACACGGCCCGGGGTCGAGGTTTCCTGGTGCAGGACGATCAATACCGGCAACAGCGGCGCTGCGGTTTCAGGCGCAAAGGAAGCTGCGTGCGCTCCGTTACGGAGCCGCGGGACGGATTCGGTGTTGATCTTGCGCGGTTGAAACGACATCGTTTTCATCGCTTATTGCGGCATCAGGCCGAAATCTTACCTAAACAATTCTTAATTTCATGTGAGTGTCATCACATTTCCATCGCATGCGGGCCAAGCAAATGACGGGCCAAACCAGTCCCGTGAACCAGTCTCGGATGGCCTCTAACCACGCCGGCGCAGTTGGAAGCGGCCCACCGCCCAAAGGATAAAGCCGCGCGGAAAAAGCCGGAGCAGCAACGGCACCATCTTGATGCCGAGGCCTGGCAACACGGCGCGCTTGTTGGCCATCAATCCCTGATATCCCTGCCGCGCTACCTCGGCCGGCGAAACATTGAGGATGGCGGAATCAAATCCGGGCTGAAATCCGGCCCGAGCCTGGAATTCCGAGGGCACCGGACCCGGACACAGCGCGGTGACACGCACGCCGCGGGAGGACAACTCCTGACGCATCGCTTCGGTGAACGACAGCACATAGGCCTTGGACGCGTAATACACGGCCATCCCCGGTCCGGGCAGAAAGCCGGCAATCGAACCGACATTGAGGATGCCGCCGCGATGCCGGATCAATTGATCGGAAAACCGCAGCGATAGATCCGTCATCGAGCGGATGTTGACCGCGACGATGCCGAGTTGGTCGGCGCGGTCCAGTTCGATCGCGTGGCCGAACAGGCCGTAGCCGGCATTGTTGACGACGTATTCGACCTCTACGCCCTGGGCGGCCAACGCGGCAGCAATCTTGTCGCCGGCATCGGGCTGTTCGAGATCGCAAGGGATCACGATCGGTGCGGCGCCGCCGGCGGTGGCGATTTCGCCGGCCAACGCGGTCAGGCGATCTGCCCGTCGCGCGACCAGAGCGACGCGGTGACCCTTTGAGGCGAAAACGCGCGCCAGTTCGGTGCCTATGCCCGCCGAGGCACCGGTAATCAGCGTTACACGCTCGGTCACGATTCAATGCTCTTGAATAAATTGCAGGATGTGCGGCCGACCGGCAGACGAGAGCATAAGCTTTAGGCAGGGCGCAAGCCACCCGCAAAGCATGGCCGCGCTTCAAAGGCACAGTGCTGGAACACGGGACCGCAGGATTTAAGCCTTGTCGCGCTGGATAGCGGCTGATTCTGCGGGGACATTAAAGTTTCTTCATGTCCCATGCTGCAAGATCGACGGTGCTGGCGGACCGCCGGCAGCGCGTCACAATGCCGCGTCCGCGGTCCCCGAACCGCCGGTGACCGGCGCCGTTCGCGCCGCGGCCGCACGATGCTTGAGATCGATCCGATCGCGGGCAGACACGCCAAGCAGATCCGCCGCCCGCCAGACGACGTTATCCTCGAACTCGCTGACCTGGCCGTCGGCATATACCAATTCCCACATCATCTCGACGATGCGGCGGCGGCCCTCCTCGTTCACCGAGCGCATGATGACGCTGGTGAAATGAAACAGATCGACGGCCTCGCCCTCGACCCGCGTCGCCGAGGTGATCAATTGATCGGCGGTACCGGGATCGAGCCCGAAGTTGCTTTCAAGCAGGCTGTGAAGCTTGCGCTTTTCAACGTCGGAGGGCTCGCCGTCGATCGAGATGACGTGAACCAGGAGCGCCGTCGCCGCCAGGCGATATCCGGTATCGTCGAATACCCGATCCCGCTGCGCGTTGGGGGAAACAATGTCGGCAATGAATTGGCGTAGTCCGTCCAGCATCGATGACCCTGTGGTGTGAAATCCGGTAGCGATGATATGGCGTGGAAAACCAGCCCGCGCAATCGCCACGGGTTCCACAACAGCATTACGTTTAGGCAATCTCTCCCTTCGTCATGGCCGGGCATGACGAGGTGGGTGTGGTTGCGTGTCGGGAGTCTACGGAATCTCGTAGACCACGATCTTGTCGGCGATGCCGCGCAACGCCGCCTGCTTCTGAATCGGCGTGATCGCCCGCTTCTCCAGCATCGCGGTCACCGCCGGCGCCTCGATCACCGGCCCGGTGATATGGATCGCCTGCGAGGTCGACAAGCCCTGCACCCGCGCCGCGATGTTGACCGTCTGGCCGAAATAATCCTGCCGCTCGTTGAGCATGACGGCGAGGCACGGACCTTCATGGATGCCTATCTTGACCACGAGGTCGTCCGTGCCACGCTGCTTGTTCAGCTCGTCCATGGCGGCACGCATCCGCAGACCCGCGACAATCGCGTGTTCCGGCTTGATGAAGGTCGCCATCACCGCATCGCCGATGGTCTTCACCACGGCGCCCTTCTCGGACGCGATGATTTCCAGCAAAGCGCGGAAATGCGCGCGCACCAGATCGAACGCCGCGAGATCGCCGACCCGCTCATACAGCGCAGTCGACCCCTTGAGATCGGTGAACAGGAACGTCAGCGAGGTAATCTTGAGACGCTGGTCGATACTGAGATTGTCGGCCTTGAACACGTCGCGGAAGGTCTGGTTGGACAGCATCCGCTTGGCGGTGAGAAACGGCCGGCGCTTGCCAAGCAGGTCATGGAGCGCGTCGGCCGCGACAAACACGGTGGGCAGCGTCCGCACCCCGGCCTGATTGTCGAGCGAAAGCCGCAACGGACCCGGACGCAACGTGATGGACCCGGTCGGCGGGTGCGACTTGTTGTAGACTAGCGAGAGCTGCTGCCGTTCCCTGGTCGGCTCGCCCTGAACGTCGATGAAATGCGCCGAATGTGTCACCGGTTCGAAAGCAATGATAAATTGCGGCGGCAGCTGCAGCGACAGCACCGCTTTTTCGCCGGCGGGCAGCTCCAGCGCATCGAGCGTCACTTCCTCGCTCAGCGAGGCGAAGGAATCCTTGTCGAGATCGATGCCCGAACTCCAGAAAATCTGCTTGTAATATTCCCACAGCGGCAGGCTGTTGGGATCGTGCGCGGCAATCCGCCTGATCCTCGGACTGACGGTAAAGGCGACCTCGACCTGCTCGTCGACGGAAGGCTCGTAACCGCAAGCGCATAATCCGCAATGGTAGTCCTCATGGCGCAACGATTTCAGCGTATCGTGCGCATCAAGCACGCCGCTGCAGCCCGGGCACAGCACGTTCCAGGTCAGATCGAACAAGCCGAGCCGCGACGCATGGAGGAAGCCCGAAATCACCCGCTCTTCGTCGAAACCGGTGCGCCTGGAAAAGTCCAAGACGTTGATTCGATTGAGCTCGTGGTCCTCGCCGTTGGCGATCAGCTGCGCTATGGCGTCCGCAACGGCCGCATCGGCAGTCTGCTTGAGAACTGAAAACTGGGCTTGTATGTCGCTCATGACCTCAGCCTAGATGGGATTGCAGGGGCCCCCGGACAATCCCCGTCAGCGCGTTTTCGAGCGAGGCAGGCACCGATTCGGGTCAAGGAAAACGCTTCTGATTCAATCAGAAGCTTCGCTCTCAACGCGGCGTGACGCGAAACATCGGCGAGCGATCGGGCTGCGTCGTCACCACCCCGATCGGCATCACCGGCTCCTTGTCGATGAGGCCGACGCGGAACGCGCCGATTATCTTCGCCAGCGCCAGGGTAGCCTCGACCAGCGCAAAATGCGCGCCGATGCAGACCCGCGCGCCGGCGCCGAACGGCATATAGGCAAAGCGATCGGGCACGGGCATGCCCGGCATGAAGCGGGACGGGATGAATGCGTTCGGATCGCGCCAGAGCTTCTCATGGCGATGCAACAGCCACGGCGCCATCAGGACCACGTCCCGCTTCCTGACCGGAAGGCCGGCGATGGTATCGGGCGCTGCGGCCGCGCGTGCGATCAGGAAGGCCGGCGGATAAAGCCGCATGGTCTCATCGACCACCGCGCGGGTGAATTTCAGCCGCTCGATATCGGGCGCGCCGTTCACGGTTGCGCTTGCCACTTCAGTGGCCAATGCATCCTGGCTCGCCGGATCGAGGCTGAGGAGATACAGCGACCAGAACAGCGCGGTCCCGGTGGTCTCGTGGCCGGCGAGAATCATCGTCGCCACCTGATCGCCAAGCTGTTCGTCGGTGAAGGCCTCGCCGGTCTCGGGATCGCGCGCGGCGACCATCAGGTCGAACAGGTCGCGCGGCGGCGCACTCTGGTTCTTGCCGGCGGCGCGGCGTTCGGCCATCAGCATGCCCAC
>Ga0209006_10006808_pt1 | contig 10321 bp, 5 predicted proteins | sample JacPin_JW_Ref_O2_FD_188567 | JGI IMG/M metagenome (GOLD analysis project Ga0209006, IMG submission 188567) | Forest soil microbial communities from Algoma, Ontario, Canada - Jack Pine, Ontario site 1_JW_Ref_O2 (SPAdes) (version 2) | ecosystem: Environmental > Terrestrial > Soil > Boreal... | reverse complement strand
CGACCGCTATGAATCGGGGCGCCGACCGGATTCACATTGGCACTAAACTGTGGAATCCCGAGATCGACTATGCGAGCATCGCCAAAGGATATGGTATGTACGCCGAAGGCCCCATTACCGATCCCAAGGATCTGGCCGCGGCTTACAAACGCGGCATCGAACGGGTAAAGAACGGCGAGCCGGCGCTGATTGACGTAGTCACGCAACCGCGAGGATAAGACATGCCGCGCCCATTAGCCTTTGCCATCCCCCTGCTGCTTGGCGCTGTTTTTGCCTCAGCTCAACCGCCCGCCGGAGACGCATCCAGAGGCAAAGAGTTTTACGACAAGAAATACCTGTGCAGCGCCTGTCACGGCTTTTCGGGCCAGAATGGCGTGGGCGCGCGGCTGGTTCCCATGAAGCTGACTCAGGCGGCATTCATGGCCTATGTGCGGCATCCCCACGACACGCCCACCGGCATGCCGCCCTACACCGCCAAGGTGATGCCCGACACGGAACTCGCGGACATTTACGCTTATATTAAGTCGCTGCCCGATTCGGCAAAAAAGGCGAAAGACATACCGATACTGAACGACATTCTCAATAGCCAGAAATAGCGTTCCGTAGCGTATCCGAGCTGCCTTCCGCATGCTCACGCATGGCGGCTCAGAACGACTAGGGAAGCGCAAATACGACCAGTGAATCGGTGGCCATTATCGCCACGTATTGCTTGCCATTCTTGCCTTGATAAGTCATCGGATTCGCGTTGCCGGTCTTGGCCAGCATTCCGGCCCACAACTCCTGGCCGGTCTTCGAATCGAAGGCGCGGAAGCGGCGATCGTTGGTCGCTCCGATAAACACTAAGCCTCCGCCGGTTACCAGAGGCCCCGCGCTGCCGCTCGATCCTGCGTTCTGCTTCCCCTCCGGCAGCCCTTCCACCAAACCGAGCGGCGATTGCCACGCGATATCGCCGGTGTTAGCGTTCACCGCCACCAAGCGCGCCCACGGCGGTTTCTGACATGGCCAGTTTCCAATGACACGGCCGTTTGCATCTTTCGCCGTCGCGCTGAAGCCATGATAGGGCCCAGGCCCGTCCACGCTGGCGCGATCATACGGCTGATTGGAGCCTTCAGTTCCCCGCCCGTAATTCCCGCCGGGCTTCTTTTTCTCGATCCATCCCGTTAGCGCTCCATCGTGCGTGTTCAAAAAAACGTAGCCTGTTTTAGGATCGGCCGCGGTGCCACCCCAATTCACGCCGCCCGTTCCGCCCGGAAACTGGATCGTGCTTTTGGGCGGCGCTCCGTCCTCATGGAAAAGCCATCCGGTGAAGGGGCCGGCGTTATAGAAACCGCCGTTCTTGTCGTAGACTTCGCGGCAGGCTTTGGCGTGCTCGGGCGTGGTGTCTTCGGCTGTGACGATATCTTCGGGTTTGAAACTCACACGCGCCAGTGGGGGCGGCTTCAACGGAAACGGCTGCGTCGGCGAATACCATTCGCCCGGCACATCGCCCTTAGGGACCGGCCGTTCTTCGACGCCGAACACCGGCTTCCCGTTGGTGCGATCCAGAATGAACATCCAGCCGGCTTTCCCGATCTGCGCCAGCGCCGGAATCTTTTTGCCATCCTTCACGATGTCGATCAGGCTGGGAGCCGGCGGCAGATCGGAATCCCAAAGATCGTGATGGATGGTTTGGAAATGCCACTTGTATTTACCCGTCACCGCGTCCAGCGCGACCACGGAATTGGCGAAGAGGTTGGCGCCCGGCCGATCGCCACCCCAATAGTTCGCGGCGGGGCCGCCGAACGTCATGTATACTATGCTGCGTTCATCATCCACGGTCATGTACCAACCCCAGACGTTCACGCCGGAGCGGCCCTTCCAGCCATCAGCGAGCCAAGTATCGTGCCCTTTCTCGCCAGGGCGCGGCACGGAATGAAATTCCCACAGTGGGGCGCCGGTGCGCGCATCGTAAGCGCGCGAATCGCCCGCCGGACCTTCGGGCACTTCGCCCACGGTGGCGCCGATCATCGCGACATTTTTATAAATGGTGGGAACGCCCGAGTACGGCACCACCATGTCGACTTGGCCTTCATTGCCGAATCCAGGATCGATCTTGCCCGTGTTGGCGTTCAGCGCGATCAATTTGCGGCCCGAGGTAAACAGGATGCGCGGCGGATTCTGCTTGTCGCCAGGCCAGTAGGCGACGCCGCGCTGGGATGCGGCTCCGGCCGGCAACTCATATCTCCAAATTTCGGAGCCGGTCACTGGATTGAGTGCCAGTACGCGGCTGCCTGCCGGCAGGTACATCACACCGTTGACCACAATAGGCGTGGCGGCCGACGTTGTCACACGCGAGCCGGGCAGTGCGAAAGGATCGTCGGGAGCCGCGGTGCCACTAGCGCGCGGCGCCTCGGCTGGAAGCGCGAAGGTCCAGGCTGGCACCAGTTTGGTGACGTTGCCGGGCGTGATCTGATCGAGCGGAGAGTACTTGGTGCCTGCCAAGTCGCGCGCGTAGTTCGGCCAGTCGGCGGGAGCAATTTGGGCGGCCAGCGGCGAGGCGCAAACGGCCAGGAGCAGAATCCAACGGGAATCCATGAAACGTGCAGTATATCAGTCTGGCCGCGACCTTTCGATCGCGGCCAGCCGGAGAAACACGTTGCTTAGAAAATGTACTTCAGTGCAAATTGAATCAGGCGCGGATTCACGGACGTCGTTGTGATTTGTCCGAACGTAGCGGCAGTAGACACCGCTAACGCAGGATTTGAAAACTGAGGGTGATTGAACGTGTTGAAGAATTCCGTTCGGAAGATCACCATTTGGCGCTCTGTGATGTGGGTCGTTTTCACCAATGAGATATCCCAATTGAAGTTGCCCGGGCCGAGAATAATGCCCACACCACCATCACCGTACATAGTGGGAACACCGTACGGTCCGGCAGCCAGGGAGTTGGGTGCGTTCGGCGCCGTGCAGTTTACCGCGGCGGTGTTGAAAAAGCCCGGGCCGCCGGCGATACCGCCCAAGCGCGACCCAACGCCACCCGGAGTGGCGATTGAACCGTATGTGGATCCCGGACACATCTGCACGCGGGCCGTATCATAGGTTCCCTGATCGTACACAGTGCCGTTATTTTGATTGCTGAGGGTCAACGGGGTACCATCCTGGACCGTGGTGACGCCGGAGACGTTCCAGCCTTTGGCCAGCAGACCCAGGGCGCCCGAGGGATGCCCGAAGGGCAGATCGTAGCTGTAGTTTACGACGAAGCGTTGGGGATGGCTGAAACCTACCGGACCATATTGCTGGGCGAGCGCGGTGGGCAGGTTGCTGTTCGCGCCGCTGCCGGTCAGAATGGCCTGGATATCGCTCAGATCCTTGCTATAGGTGTACGACGCCTGCATCAGGAACCCGCGAGTGAATTGCTTTCTCAGGGTCACCTGAAGGCTATTGTAATTCGAGCTCCCGTCGAAGGCAGTGGTATCGACGCCGGGCGGCGTATAGCCGAGATAGGGCACACGCAGTTCGGCATTGGCCACGGTATTAACGGTGATGCCGTTAATCGGAGTGGAAGGGCTGGCGAGCAATGGCACGTTGACGGAATGATACTGATCCAACAGGTTGATGGAGCTGGATCCCACGTAGCCTACCTCCAACACCCACGACCGCGAAAATTCATACTGAAGGTTCACATTATACTGGCGGGTCAGCGGGGTGTGAAGAGCCATGTCGAGCGTAGGCGAGTCGATCGCGGAATTTGGCGCGCCCAGCAGACACGATGGCTGACATCCCCCGAAATTCACCCAACGAGAAGCAAATGTCCCCAGAGGCGTGGAGGGGTAAGGATTCGCGTTACTAAAGGGAGCCGTACCTGACCCGCTATAGTCGAGCGTCACAGCGTAGGGATAACCCTGCTCCACGGCATGCACAAACGAACCACCGCCGATGCGATCGTAGAACAGGCCGACGCCGCCGCGAACCACCAGCTTTCCTTCTTTCTCGGGCTGCCACGCAAACCCAAAGCGCGGAGCGAAGTTGTCCTTGGGAGGCCCCGATGTGATGGAGTCGCTGTTGGTCGCTGTCAGGACTCCGGCGGGCGGCGCGGGATAGTGGTTCGCGTAGTTATTGGGCACAACATATCCAACCAGACCGGGACCGGACGTAGTGGGTCCGGTCGGTGGAACGGGAACGGTTGCAAATTGTGCCAGCGAAAGGTTGGTGAGGTTCCCGTACTTGTCCGAGTAACTCCCGTCGTACTCCCAGCGAAGACCCAGGTTGAAGGTCAAGCGTGAGCTGATCTTCCAGTCGTCTTGAACGAAGGCAGTGTGATTATTCTCCACATAGTTGTGAACGATTCCATTCGGACCGCTGCGGACACAGAACAAACATTGCAAGATGTTGCCTGCACCGCCGTTGGTGTCTCCGGGATTGGCTAGGCTGCAGCCCGCGGTTTGACAGCCAGGCAGGCCGAGCGTCCAGTCCGCGAATGTTCCGTAAAACAGGAATCCGCGCTCCAGGCCTTCAAACGTGATGGGCCACTGCGCGTATTGATATTCGTAGCCCACGCGAATGGTGTGCTTGCCCTTGGACCAGGAAATCTGGTCGCCATATTCCATCTGATCTGTGGGGCTGTTGCTGGGAGCCAGTGTTCCATTGAGACTGGGGCCATTGAAGATCACTGTGACGGGTAGCTCGGTTATGGTCGGCACGATGGTGGCCTGGCCGATGGACTGCGGCGTGAGTACGGTGCTGTCGGTAGAGTGCGCGCCATTGTGCTGTCCGGATACGTGGAGTTCGTTCACAAAGCTGGAGGTCAGCAATGTAGTTAGCTTTATGACCGCGTTGGTATTGTCGTACTTGCTGGTTACGGGCGTCCCAGGCACATCCGCGCCGCTGAGAGGCAGGAATTGAGGATCGGCCGTCCAGAAATACTTCACGCTGAGAGTATTCTTGCTGTTGATGATGTAGTCGCCGTTGGTAATCAACTGATGTTCGGTGAACGTGGCGGGCGAGGAATACGTAACAGGCCCGTACACGCCATTTGGATTACCCGGAATGTAATAGCTCCCATTGGAAAGCTTTGCGTTCATCAAAGCCAGGGACTGCGGGCTGATATTGGATCCATTGCAAGCGATTTGAACGCTGGGGATGATGGGGTACACGAACGTGTTGTATGCAGGGTTACCCGGATGATTGGCAGGGCAAAGATCCGCGCCGACGTTCGCCGCTGTGCGATCCTCGGGCAGCGGAAACAAAAAGACGCTGCTGGAACCGCCGGCTGAAACGCCGTTCTTCTGGCGGGTTTCCTGATAGTCGGCGAAGAAGAAGAGCTTGTCCTTCTTGATTGGTCCGCCCACCGAGCCACCCACCTGATTCTGATTCAGGACTTGTCTTACGCCGCCGCCGTCGAGATTGTCAAAGAAGCTGTTGGCATTCAAATCGGTATTGCGGAAAAACTCCCAGACGCTGCCGTGAAACTGATTGCTGCCAGACCGTGTCACCACGTTCACGTTTCCACCCGGATGGCCGCCGTAACTCGCGTCATAAGTGGAGGTCTGAATTTTGAATTCCTGAATCGCGTCGGGATTGGGAATACCAATGCCGGTGTAAATGCCGCAGTCCTTCGCCGAACCCGTATTGGACGTGTTGACGATAGAGACACCGTCCATCTGGTAATTGTTGTTGCCGGGATCGGCGCCGTTCACGGAGATGTCCTGTGTACCCTTGCCGATGGTGGTGGCGTTGTTCACGTTGGCATTCGCACCGGTCGCCATGGTGAGGAGTTGCGTGTAGTTGCGGTTGCTGAGTGGAAGTCCGGTTACTTGTTGCGAAGTTACCGTGGTTCCAAGCGTCGAGCTCTGCGTTTGCAGTGTCTCGGCCGCGGCTTCCACAGTTACCTGTTCACTTTGCGTACCGACCTCAAGGGCTCGGTCCAGTTGCGCCGTCTCGGTAACATTCAACGTCACCGAGGCGACCTCACCGGTCTTGAATCCACTGGCGGCGAACGACGCTTTATAGTCTCCAGGTTGCAGCAAGTTGAATCTGTAGCTGCCATCCGTTCCGGTAGTCGCGGTGCGGCTTTGGCCTGTGCCGTTATTGGTAATGGTGACCGTGACGTTGGGAATGGCCGCGCCCGACGGATCCGTAACGGTTCCGGCCAGGGCCGACGTGCCGGCCGATTGAGCCAGCAGGGCCGGTACAAAGAGGACTAACAACAGAGTCAGCGCCAGCGCGGCAGTGACTTGCGGACGAAGCAAAGTCTTGATTTTCATATTCTCCCTAGAACTTGTAATGGGAAAAGCGGGGTCAGGGGTCTAAGGCATAAGCCTGACTCCGGACACACTTGCATACACCCCCAGCTATCCATTATTGGGATTGTATGCCAGATCTCGACGCGACGAAATCAAAACAGCGTCAAATTTGACGGAAGCCTGCCGGGATGGGCCCAGAACAACATTGGTCGCCCATGTTTCGGGGCGGTCTAGCCCGGCTGGAACCCCGCCGGAGCCGCGTTTCCCCTCCCTCCTTCAGATTGTTCAGCGCGGCAGTCCATTCTGTGATATGATTCGCTGAACTGAAGTCTAAAGCGCGTCAATGTTGGCAGGGGATATTGATTTGGGGATGTAACGGGGAGGCGCTAGATGGAACAAATTACGTTCGGGCCGTTTCGGCTCGACGGGACAACCACGACGTTGTTGAGAGACGGCCACGAGCTGGAACTCCGCCCACAGGCGTTTCACGCTCTGAGAGCTCTTCTTCACAACCGCGGCCGCTATGTCGGATACGCGCAGATGATCAATCAAGCCTGGGACGGTAATTTAGTCTCCAAGCACACGGTGGCCGTCACCATTGGCGAGGTAAAAAGGACGCTGGGCGAGTTCGGCCCATGGATCTCTTACCGGCCGAAGTTGGGCTATCGCCTGGACGTTCCACACTCCGACGACCTGGTGAAACAGGGCTGGCACTTCTGGAGCCGCCGCACCCGCGAAGGGTTCGAAAAGGCGCTGGATTGTTTCCAACAGGCCGCGATCGAGAACCCATCGGATTTCCGGGCATTTGAAGGCATTTCGCTGTGCTATCTGCTGCTGGGCACCTACGGAATGCGGATGCCTCGCGAGATGTACAGCGGATTTTTGCAAGCCCACCGGCGCGCGGTGGAATTGTGCGGCCTGACACCCGAGCGCCGCGCGGATCGCGCGCATGGTCTGCACTTGTTCGAACACCGGCTGGAAGAGGCGGAAGCCGAACTGCTTCAGGCGCAGGCGGAGAGTCCGGAATCTCCCGAAGTCTACGTCCGTCTTACAATGCTCTATCTCACCCAGGGCCGGCTGGACGACGCTCTGAACATTTTGCTGCGCGCGCGTGCTACCCATTCGCTATGGCCGACGGTTCCAGCCAACGAAGTCCTGGTCCGGTTCTTTCGTCGTGAATACGAGACGGCGGTGGTGTGTGGGAAGAGAGCTTTGGAACTGCACCCTTATTTGTATTTGGGCCGTCTCTTCTATGGCGAATCGCTGGAACATTGCGGAAAGCATGCCCAGGCTTTGGAGCAGTACCGGATGGCAGTTATCATGTCGCCGGATCTGCCCTGGCTACAAGCTGTAGAGGGCACTTGCCTGGCGAAACACGGCCGCCGCAAGGAAGCACTGGCGATCCTGGCGCAATTGATTCAGATACGGAAGACGCAATATGTCGACGCTTATTTTATGGCCGTTCTGATGGACGCCCTGGGCGATCCAGATCAGGCTTTCCAGGAGTTGGAAAGGGCCTACCACGAAAAATCCCCGCTTCTGTTCGCTCTGGCAGTGGATCCCCGGTTAGACAACCTGCGCCATGACCCACGCTTCACGGCGCTTCTCAACCGGGTGCTGCCAGGCAAAGACCAACCGCATGCCGTCAGCGCCTAGTTTCTTAGCGCGTGGCGTCGGCTGGCTGCGCGGAGGCGGGGGTCTTCTTTAAATGAACGGTCAATCGCGCCGACGGATTGCCCAGGTTTTTAACCAAAATATAAAACGCTTCGGTATCGGGGCCATGATACGGCAACGCCGCAGTCACTTGCCCTAATCCGCTCGCAATCGGAGTCAACCCGGAATCGGCCAAGGCCACGTAAGCCTTTTGAGTGGTTCCGGTCACGGTTACCTCCACTTGATCGTGCCCGTTCCCTTCGAACACAAACGCGCGGTATTTCGGAGTTGTCGAATATTCCGCGGGCTTGCTGGTCTGGCCACTATCTAAGGTTCCCATGATCTTCAGCTCAGCCGGCGAGAATGTCCACGCTGGCGCTTGCTGCACCGGGTAACTAACGGTCACAGGCTGCGGTTCGGCACTTTTTTCCTGCGCTGACGCGCCCATTCCGGTGAGGAACGCTGCCATCGATGTGAATAATAATAAGTTCTTCAAAGTATCACCTCCACCTTCCGCCCCTATACAAGCATCTCAATAGCCAAAGTTTTCGCACGGCTAAATCTATGGAAGTTAAATTGCAAGAGAGTGGGCATGATCGAACGCGGCATATTTATTCTTCTTTCACTTGCACTGGTTGGCAGTTTGGGAGGATTTTTCCTTTACGTGCCGATCTTACCGAACATCGTCGTAACGGCTATGCTGGGCGGCTTATGCGCGATGTTCTGGTTAGGTATACGTGTCGGCAGACGGCCACAGGATGTGTCAATTCCTAGCGCCGCGCCTCGGGAAGATGGTCAATTAAGTTTGTCGTAGACCACTTGGCCGCCGACCACGGTTAGCACGGATTTTACCTGCTTGATGGCTTCGTCGGGCACCTTGGCGGGATCCAGAAAATCGTCGCTGAGGACCACTACATCCCCCAGTTTCCCCTGCTCTATCGATCCCACATTATCCTCTTCGCGAAAGAACCAGCCATTGTTCGCGGTGTATAACCGCAGCGCCTCCATACGCGTCAGCGTCTGGCCGGCGTTGATCGACACTCCCGCCGCATTCTTCCCCGTCACCATGTAGTAAATCATCAGCCACGGATCGAGTGTGGAAATTTGCGCCGCATCCGATCCCGCCCCCACGTGGATTCCGCTATCGAGAATCGTGCGCATGGGCGGGCCCGCGCCCGGGCCGCCGGCCAGATATTCAAAAGGATGAATCGCGATTCCGGCGCCCAGAGTTTTGAAGCGGTTCACCGTCTCAGAATCGATGTGCGGCACGTGCGCGATGGACCAGCGCAAATTCGCGATCGGCGTAACGGCGTTCACCTTCTCGAACGTGCTGGCGGTAAGTTGGTCCTCGGCCAGCGACAGGCTGTGCTGCTGGAAGGGCCAGCCTTGTTTGGCTACCAACTGCAATGCCGCTTCATAGTTGGGCGGCGGTGTCACTTTCCCGAACAGCGGCCAGACGGTTGCGAACTCGCCGATGCCGGAGATCCGCAACATGTCGTCGCCCAAGCCGTCGAAGGCGTTCCGCAGGCGCTCATTCAATAAAGGAAGGTTGGGCTGCGTATCCATGCTGAGAAAGAACACGCGCAGCCGCACCGGCAGCTTCTTCTCGCGGTGCAGCGCGAGCATAGCATCGTACATACGGAACGGATCGGCGCTGGCCAGGCCGTCGAACACGAAGGAATCCTGAATGTCGGGCAGGCCGGGAATTACGAACGCTCCCATATCTACGTCCGTGGTGACGCCGACGCTGGCCGAATAGGTGAGAGCGTCCATGCTCCCGCGCGTCTTATCGTCGAAGGTTTGAATGGAGCGCAGAGCATTCAAGGCAGCGATGGATGGCGCATTCGCGGCAATGGCGCCCGTTGCGCTGACTTCGATTCCCTTTCCCGCGAAGAATGCTTTGCCCAAACTATTCGTGGCCGCAGGGCCAGTGAACGATAGGAACAACAGCACGGGATGATCCGCTGAAGCGGCGTCGAGTTCCGCGAGCGTGGGCAGGCGCTTCTCGGCGAACTGCGCCGGATTCCATCCGCCCATGGCCGTGATGAATTTCCCGGCCGGCACCGATTTCGCTCGCGCCGCGATGGCGGCCTGAACGTCCTGCATCGAAGCCGCCGTTTCGAGCCGCGTGTCGTAGCCGGGGCGGATGCCGAGCAGCACGATGTGATTGTGATTGTCGATCAGACCGGGCACGGCGGTGCGGCCGTGCAGGTTGATGGTCTTGGTACACGGGCTGGGCTTTGCGCCGGAAAAATCGAAGCGCCCATTCTGAATGGTGACGGAAGACACAACCGTATTTCGTGCGTCCATGCTGACGATCTTGCCGTTCACCAGCCGAAGATCGCGGGAGCCGGCGCAGTTGTCGGCAGCCCACGCCGCAAGGGGCAAGACAATTCCGGTGACGAGCAGCCTGGTTGTGTTCAAGGATTCTCCTCCACAGATCATAC
>Ga0209006_10006805_pt1 | contig 10325 bp, 10 predicted proteins | sample JacPin_JW_Ref_O2_FD_188567 | JGI IMG/M metagenome (GOLD analysis project Ga0209006, IMG submission 188567) | Forest soil microbial communities from Algoma, Ontario, Canada - Jack Pine, Ontario site 1_JW_Ref_O2 (SPAdes) (version 2) | ecosystem: Environmental > Terrestrial > Soil > Boreal... | reverse complement strand
GGTTCAGAGACAACGTTCGTGTCCAGAATCGTAATCACCAGGGCTCCTCGAACGAAGTCACTTGAATTGAATTTCGCGAATGGAGCCCCGGCGCGGAGGGATCTTCAGATCCACGCCGCCCAGCGGGGCGAAGCGCTTGCGGATGGCTTCTCCCAGGTTTTCAGGCTCGTTGTCGGCGCGCGCCAGTCCGGTCTCAAGCAACTCGCGCGCTTCCTGCTCCATGGAGCGCCCGTTGCGGGCGGCGCGGATGCGCAGGCGCCGTTTAGTCGCTTCCGGAAGTTTGCGAATCGTGATACTGGCCATGCATCAATGATAGCATTGATGGCAATGATTGCAAACCTAGACGCGATTGCAGGCCTTGGGCTTTCAATGTGGCTGCGACTCACATTCCGGTTGGCACTATCGCCGAAACGACGCGGCTTTCGGCTCGATTTTTCTAACGGCAACCCCTCGAACGAAACGGCATCCAAGTATGCGGCAGAACTGCAGCGCCCTACCCTGGCCTCACTGAGCGGAGAGGGGTCGGGGGAGGGTCGCCGCGGTTGGCCGGTTATCGGAAATGCTCCCGGCAGCGAAGGCTTGGGAGAGCACGCTCGATTACCCTCTTATCCGATAAAATAGAATCATGAAACCGTTGTTCCGCTCCGTCCTGTCCGCGCTGGTCCTAATGGTCTGCGCTCTTGCCGCTTTCCCTGGGATAGCGCAGGAAGGTCCACTCGATAACAACCTTCCCACCGGCATTACCTCCGAAGAAATTATCAAACGCTTTGCCGCGCAGGAAAAACTATTCAAAGACGCTCGCGAACAATACACTTACCGCCAGGACATCAAGGTGCAGACCCGCGACGGCGACACGGTCACCGGGGAGTATCACGAAGTCTTCGACGTGCTGTACGACGATAAGGGTCACCGCATCGAGAACGTGGTTTTCGCGCCACAATCCTCTCTGGAGCAGGGCGGCTTGTCGCTCGACCAGGGCGACGTGCAGGACTTCCGCAACCGACTGCCTTTCGTACTTACCAGCGAAGAGGTTCCGGAATACAACATTCTCTATGTCGGCCAGCAGAATGAAGATCAGCTGCACTGCTACGTTTTTGACATTGCTCCGAAACAGATTGTGGGTAAGAAGCGCTACTTCCAGGGCCGCATCTGGGTGGACGATCACGATTTCCAGATCGTGAAGACCTATGGACAAGCGGTTCCGGAGATCCGCGACTCGAAAAAAAAGGGTAAGGAAGAGCACCTTTATCCAAAGTTCACCACCTGGCGCCAGCAGATCGACAACCGGTACTGGTTTCCAACCTACACTCGTGCCGACGATACCCTGCACTTCAACACGGGCGACATTCACATTCGCGAGATTGTGAAGTACGAGGACTACAAGCGCTTCGGTTCGAACGTGAGAATTCTGTATGAGGGAAAAGAAGTGCCCAAGGGGGATCAGAAGCAGCCGCCGAATCAGAACAAGCCTGAGGCCCCGCAGAGTCCGGAATCGCCGCAGAAGTGAACTGACAACTTTCAACTATCAACCAGAACACCCAGGTCCCTCGCTATGCTCGGGATGACCGAGGCATTTGTGTTGTTTGGCTGAGAGCTGGCGGCTGACAGCTGACAGCTCAGTAGAACAGATACTTCCTCCACTTATCATCCGACCGTCCCATCAGCCGCATGATGTGGCGGCTGGTGTGCAGATTGAAGGCGCGGGGTTCGCGCATCAGTTTCATGCCGGCTTCGAGCGGGAACTGGTTGCCCTTGCGGCGATTGCAGCCGTGGCAGCAGGCCACCAGATTTTCCCACGTGGACGAGCCGCCGCGGGAGCGGGGAATCACATGGTCAAGGGTCAGCTCGCCTGACGGCAAAACCGTCGCACAATACTGGCATGTGTTGCGGTCGCGCAGCAGGATGTTCTTGCGCGACAGAGCGCGGCTCTGGTGCGGGATGCGGCGGTACTCCAACAGGCGAATTACTGAGGGCACGCGCATGGCAATGCGGGCGGCGTGCAGGAAGTGTCCATTTTCTTCTTCAGTCATCGCCACGCCTTTGAGCACCAAAACCAAAGCCCGGCGCGCTGCGCAAACATTGATAGGCTCATAGGACGCATTCAGCACCAGAACGGGAGCGTGCAGCGTATTTCCGTTGCTGTCACGATGCATCGCCGCCGCGGCAAAGAGCCCGGCGGCATGCCTGCCTGTTGGTCCTGCCTCGGGTTCCATCCTGGCTGACATGCTGTGCTCGTCTCCTAGATCTCTGATCTCTTTATCGTCGCTTCTGCGCTTTTCTATATCCGGCTATTTAGATGCCATCCGGAGATTGCGCGCCATGGCTAACCACCAGCCACGCGAGCCAGCGCAACCGGCTGCTCACCAGAAAATTCTTCCCTACGGCTGTAATCAGGCCGAATCTGAACCTCGTGGGCGGAAACCTTTAGAGTTCTGGCGACGGTCGCAACCCATACCTTGGTCGCTCCGGCGCGGCGTAAGACCCGCGCACACTCCGAAACCGTGGCACCGGTGGTGTAGACGTCATCGACCACCAGCACCTCGCGGCCTTTTACAGCTTCGGGTTGCGCAACCCGGAAGGCACCTCGCAAATTCTCGCGCCGCTGGTGACTGGTCAGGCCGATTTGCGAGATCGTTTCTCTCTTCTTCTCAAGAACTCCGGAGCACAAGTGCAGCCGGGTCGAATCGGCGTCTTTCAACTTGAGGGTGGCTCGCGCAATAAGCTCGACTTGATTGAAGCCGCGCTGACGCCGTTTACTGCCGTGCAAGGGCACGGGAATTACAGCAACAGGATACGACGGGAAACCCGATTCCAGGGTGGTGATCGCCTCCGCCAGCATGCGTCCGAGGACGTTCGCTGCCGGGCGCACGCCGCTAAATTTCAGCAGATGGATCAACTCCCGCAATCCGCCTTCATAACTGCCAAAAGCTGCGGCACGCGCGAACCCGGGTTCGACGCGACGGCATAGACCGCAACGAAAATCACCCGCGTCGTCGGCGAATGCATACGTGGAGAAAAGCCGCTCGCCACAAACCATGCAGACTCCGCCAGAGATCGGTTGGATCGCATCCAGGCATTCCTGGCAAACCGGAAGGCGGGAAATCTTTGTTAGGGGGATGCCGCAGATGCGGCAATCGGAAGGAAATAAAACTGCGAAAAGACCCTCAGCCATTTGCGCCGCCCAACCTCCAACCCGTCCCGTCCGGTCGATGCGGGAAACAACAGAAAGGCTGGCCACTGTAGCGTTGGCTTGGCTAGCCCGAATTCTGTCCTCGCTACTGCTGAAGACGGCCTCCGTAGGCCCGCAGAAAACTTGTGGGCGGGCGGTTCCTCAATTGCCTGCTTGTTTAGCAGTATAACGGCGGCACGGTCCGCTAGGCAACGTTACGGTTGGACCCGGTTGCCGAGATCGACATCTTTTTTACCGTTTCCGGAAGCCGTTCCTTCACTGGCATGAACACGAAACGATAATCGCGGCGAAAACATTCTCCGCAGCGGACCGGTTGCACTAGACAAATCGGCAGAAGATAACGTTCAGAAAACGTTCGGCGACGCGAACGAAATCCTAAATTGCTGCCGCAATCCTCGCAGCGGAATTCAAGGTGTCTATCAAACCAGAGTTGGCTGGAAGAATTTCCTGTCACATTACACCTCCGGCGGAGAACTTCGAAGGCCACAGGGTCAATTACCATCATTCTACTCCCGCGATGCAGGTAAATAAACTCATTGGTTCGTTTCGACGACCGCTGGATAGTAGGATGGGCCGCTCCCACGCTACTTGTAATCAAGGCGCTCCGCGTGCTAACGTGCCGCCGTTTGTGGTTTGAATAAGATACGCTACTCAATTGCTTCCTTTTGACTCCCATCGCGAGGGTTCCAACTTATGAGCGGTCCAGTCGCCGAACCAGGAACTGGTGCCAAAAAGCACGTTCCCTTTGTCCCCGAAGGAATGGAGATGAAGGAATTCACTCTGCGCGCCGTTCTCCTGGGACTGTTGATGACCGTCGTCCTGGGAGCAGCCAACGCGTACCTCGGACTGCGAGCCGGTATCACAATCGCGGCCACGTATCCAGCCGCGGTTATCGCAATGGCGGCTATGCGGGCATGGAAAGGATCGCTGCTCGAGGAAAATATTGCTCGCACCGCGGGGTCGATTGGCGAATCCGTCGCTGCTGGCGCAATCTTCACGCTGCCCGCGTTTTTACTAGCCAAGGCGTGGCCTTCTTTTCGTTTCGCCGATGCTTACTGGAAGTCCACCGCACTGATCATGGTGGGCAGCATTCTGGGAGTTCTGTTCATTTCTTTGGTACGGCGTGGCATGGTCGAAGATCCAGAGCTACCGTTTCCAGAATCGCTGGCCGCATCGGAGATTCACAAAGCGGGACAACGGGGCGCACAAGCGGCGAAATATCTTTTCTGGAACATTGGAATTGGCGGCGTCACTTACATTCTCGGCAAGTTCGGGCTGTTCGCCGCCGACACTGACCTTCACGTCGGCGTGGGCACTCTGGGGCGCAGTCAGGTTCGGCTCGGCTCAACCGGAAGCACGCACGTCCTGCCTACGGGCGGGACCAGCGTCTTCGCGGCACCGAGTGTAAGCCCGGCGTACTTAGGCGTGGGCTACATCATTGGTGTAAAGCTCGCCTCGATTCAGTTCGCCGGTAGTGTGTTGGCCTGGGGCCTCATGGTTCCGTTGATGATTTTTTTTCTTGGGCCGCAATTGAAAGCCTATATTCCGGTCGACACTCCCGACAATTGGGCAAATATGGCAGACGCGGTCTGGAGATATATCGTTCGGCCAATCGCCGTCGGCGGAATGCTAGTGGGCGCAGCATACACATTGTTCAAGATGCGCGCCAGCCTCACGGCAGGAATCGGCAAGGCATTCGCAGACCTGCGCCAGACGGCCGAGCAACAATCCAAGCTGGCGCGCACTGAGCGCTACATGAGTTCGAAAACGGTGTTCGGTTTGATCGCGGTAATGTTTATCTTAATGTGTTTGCTCTACATCAGAATCTCGGGGCTGGTGTGGCCCGCGATTTTGGCAGCAGTGGTGATGATTCTGGTGGGATTTTTCTTTGCCACCGTCTCGGGCAATCTGGTGGGATTCATCGGCTCATCCAATAACCCGATCTCCGGATTGACCCTATCCACGCTTCTGATTGCCGCGCTTCTGATGGTCGCGCTGGGCGTCTCCGGCACTTCGGGCGTTGCTGCCGTTCTCGGCGTGGCAGCGGTAGTTTGCGTTTCATCCGCGGTGGCCGGCGAACTATTGCAGGACTTCAAAGTCGGTTACATTTTAGGCGGAACTCCGCAGAAAATTCAGGCCGCAGAATTAATCGCGGTCGTGGTGGCGAGTCTGGTGATGTATTTTCCTTTGATGCTGCTGCACGAAGGCAGCATCAAAGCCGGAGGAGTGGGATTTGGTGGTGCCGAACTTCCGGCTCCGCAGGCCGGCCTGATGGCGACACTGGCCCTGGGAATTGTTGGCCACGATATGCCCTGGCCGCTGGTGGTGGTAGGAATATTTTTTGGCATTGCGCTGATCATGATGCAAGTAAAGAGTCCCATGCTGGTTGCGGTCGGAATGTACTTGCCGTTCGGAACCACATTCGCGATCTTCGTGGGCGGAGTGTTTCGCTCTATCGGTGATTGGGTTGCCGAGCGACGCGGCTTCAATAGCGCTCAGAAGGCTAGAGTCGAAAATGCCGGGGTGCTGGTCGCTTCCGGACTCATTGCCGGAGAAGCCTTGCTGGGCCTGGTTTGGGCGGGATTGCAGTTTGTTCCTTCCTGGGGCGCGCCAAATCATCCACCGCAGATTTTTAACGATCCGTCTTACCTGGTAGGAGGGATGATCGTGTTAGCTGGCTTGGCAGCGCTGATGATCTTCGTCCCCGTGACGGCCGCCGGAGATCCCAACGAGCCTGCGCCACCGACCGCGATGATGTAGATTGATTAACCACGAAGGATTCGAAGTTGCACGAAGGAATGCAAAACTCCTTGCGTGAGACTTGGTGCCCTTCGTGGTTTAGTGTTTTTATGTCGATCTCCGAAAATCTTGCAGCGATCTCCGAGCGCATCAACCAGGCAGCGCGTCGTGCGGGACGTCGGCCAGAAGAGATTGTTCTAATGGCCGTGAGCAAGACTCAGCCGGCTAAGAGAATCCGCGAAGCCTATTCCGAAGGCCAGCGCCTGTTCGGAGAGAATCGAGTTCAGGAATTTTCCAGCAAAGCCGATACGCTTCAGGATTTGAAAGATGCCGAGTGGCATATGATTGGGCATCTGCAAACCAATAAAGCCGCAAAGACCGTGGAGTTATTCAAGGCCGTCGACTCGCTCGATTCAGTGAAGCTGGCAGAGAAACTAGACGCGGCGGCTCGTGCGCGCGGAACAAAGCTGGACGTGCTCATCGAAATTAATGTCGGTGGCGAAACGGCAAAGAACGGCGTCGCGCCGCATTCCTCTGAGCTCGAAGAGTTACTAAATGCTGCTCCGCGCTTCGAGGCACTCGCCTTCCACGGACTGATGACCGTTCCTCCATACACCGACGATCTTCAGGGGGCGCGCCCCTATTTCCGTAGACTGCGCGAGTTGCGCGATGCCATCGCTGCGCGCAAGTTGCCGTCCGTCGCTATGGACGCGCTTTCCATGGGAATGTCACACGATTTCGAAGTTGCGGTTGAAGAAGGATCGACCTGCGTGCGCGTCGGCACCGCTATTTTTGGAGAACGAGCACAGATCTAACTTTCGAGCAGCCAACCATGAAGTACGTCGATCGGATTTGCGCGTGGCTGATCTTTCTCGCGGGCATCGCTCACATTGTGGCCACAGACATTCTGCACCTTCCGGGCAGCCTGGACACGGCGCTGGTGTGGATTTTCGTTGCCATGTTGAATCTTCTCCGCATCCTGAACGGCTACTCAGTCCGGGGGCTGAAGGTCTTTTGCCTGGGAGCGAACGTCGCCGCCCTGGTGCTCGAAGTTGTGCGCTGGAAGATGTTTGCCGGGCCTGAATCCCTTGTACTGATCGTCCTGTTCGTCCTTGAGATCCTGTTTTCGATATCCACAAGGGCCTGATGCGTATCCTGGATCAATCGGATGGAGTTTCGTTCAGCGTCCGTGTCCATCCCCGTGCGAGGAGAAACGCAATCACCGGCGTACTCGGCGACGCGCTCAAGCTTTCGCTCACTGCGCCTCCGACCGATGGCAAGGCCAACCAGGCCTGCATCGAATTTCTTGCGAAATTTTTGAAGGTGCCCCGCTCTTCCGTTACCATTGCCTCCGGCCAGAGCAATCGAACAAAGGTGATTCGCGTAATTGCGATTTCGGCTGAAGAATTCAGGAAAAGAGTTGGAACTATCCTGACCGCGGAAGTCATGTAGACGGAAACAACCGCGGCCGCCAGCGCCCGCAACATCGAAAAACCGTACCAGGGAGCCACTTTGAGCTTTTCTGAACGCTTGCAGGAAATTCGCACCGGATTCGAACGCCCATTCTGGATCGCCAATCTCAGCGAAATTTTCGAACGACTTTCCTACTACGGCGCATTTGCGTCATTGGCACTGTATCTGCAGGAGAAGCTGAATTTTTCGACTGAGCAAACCGGAACGCTCACGGGAATCTTCGGAGGCATGGTTTGGTTTCTCGCTATTTTTGGCGGGGCTGCCGCCGACCGGCTCGGTTTCCGACGCGCGCTTTCAATTGCATATCTCATCTTGTCGGTCGCATATTTTCTAATCGGCTCCATCGGGGCGTCCTGGCTGGCTCCGCTGCGCGGCGCAGTGCCTCTTAGTTTATTTGTCGGATTCATTCTGATTCTGCCCGCGCTTGGTATTTCGCTCGTCAAACCTTCCGTGGTTGGCACCACTGCACGAGCTTCGAAAGAGAATGTTCGCTCCATCGGATACTCGATTTACTACACGATGGTCAACATCGGAGGCGCGGCCGGCCCTTATTTCGCATCATGGGCTCATCGCCACTTGGGAGTAGAGGGCGTCTATCGCATTGCGGCTTTTAGCGTATTGGCGATGTTCTTTGTTGTCCTCTTTTTCTTCCGCGAACCGCGCAAGGCTGGAGATGCGCCTCCCCCTTCGATCGCCACCGTCGCCCGGAATTTCTGCGTGGTCGTTGGCAACTATCGACTGGTGCTACCGGTGTTGCTGATTGCGTTGCTGCTGCGCATCGGTCTGTCGATCGATCCGCACCTTACAGTGCCGTGGTGGGTTTGGGCTGGAATGCTAATTCTTGTTCTTGCTGGGATCAGCCGGTTCATGTGGTTTCTCGTGATCTTCACTGGTTATTGGATCGTCTTCTGGCAGCAGTACATCAGCTTGCCCGGCTACATCCATGGTTACGTGAATTCGGGTGCGGACGTTGAGATTATTCTGATTACCGACGGCTTGACGGTGATCTGCCTCACGCTGGCGGTAAATTTTCTTACCCGGAAAATTTTCGCGTTTCAGGCGGTGATTCTGGGCACGCTGATCACATCAGTCTCCTGGTTGATTCTCGCCTTTCGCCCGACGATTTGGGGCGCAATCATTTCTCTTTTTGTCCTCGCTCTGGGCGAGATCATTCAGCAACCGCGCTACTACGAATACATCGCGCTGCTTGCGCCTCCGGGACAGCAGGGAACCTACATGGGCTTTGCGTTTTTGCCAATCGGAATCGGCTCGCTGATCGGCGGGTGGTTCGGAGGGAAGCTACTGCATCACTTCGGAGAAGTAACCCACCAACCGGAGCGAATCTGGTGGATGGTAACCGCCGTCGGTGTGGTTACGACAGCGATGCTGTGGATGTATGACAGATATTTCAGAGTGGCTGACGCCCCCTCAAAATAGAAAACGGTGCGTAGAGGTTCCACAATTCGGCGTTCGGCGAGAAAGACCAAGGCAACGCCAAAAGAAGTCGCCTCGCGGATTCGCCGTGCGCTGAAAGAGGGCGGCGCTGCAGAGCATGCCGCGGGCGTGCAATGGTTCTTCAAGGACGAAATTAAATCGCACGGATGGTACACGGCGGATCTGCGCCGCGCCGCCCTCCGTTTTCGGCGGGAAATAAGAAAGGAACACGGGCTCGACTTCCTGATCGAGGTCGCTGATCATCTTTTCTGTGGCGCGGTGCTGGAAGAAAAAGTGGCCGCCGTGTTCTTGTTGGAAAAACTCGACCTCGAGTTTGGCGACCGCGAATTTGAGCGACTTGAATCGTGGCTCGACCGCATCGTCAGTTGGGCGGATCATGATGCGTTAGTCCATTACCTTATCGCTCCTATGATTTCGTCCAAGCCGGAACGTGCAGAAATAGTCTTCCGCTGGGCGAAGTCGCCGAACCGTTGGCTCCGTCGCGCTGCCTGTGTGGCGCTGATTCGTAGTGCTCGAAGCAAAATGTTCCTCCCGGAAATCGCTAAGCTCTCCGATTCGCTTCTCTCCGATGGAGACGACATGGTGCAAAAGGGTTTGGGTTGGCTTTTGCGCGAGGCGGCAAAATTTGATCCCAACCGAACCATTCCGTACTTGATGAAGATTCGCGGCCGTGCGCCGCGTCTGGTTCTGCGTACTGCATGTGAGACGTTGGCTGCGCCGGCGAGGACAGAGATTCTGGCGCGCAGCGGGAAATAATCGCTCCGCCCATCCACAATTCGCTCAAATCCCATCGATTGTTTACAATAGACGTTTGCCCATGGACTTATCTGCGATCCAGTCAGCGCTGCGAGAGCGCAACATCGACGCTTGGCTATTTTACGACCATCATCATCGCGATCCCATTGCCTACCGTGTGCTTGGCCTGCCCGCAGGACTGATGGTGACGCGGCGATGGTTCTACCTGATACCTGCGCAGGGCGAACCGGTAAAGTTAGTGCACAAGATAGAGGCCGGTCACCTCGATTCCCTTGCCGGCAGCAAGCGGCAATACTCTGGCTGGCAGGAATTGTTCGACGCCTTGAAGGCGATGCTTGCATCTTACCGCGACATCGCCATGCAGTATTCGCCGAACAATATTGTTTTCACGATTTCACTGGTCGATGCCGGAACCATCGAGTTACTGCGCGGTTTGGGTAAGAATGTAGTGAGCTCCGCCGATCTGGTCGCACAATTTGAAGCTACGTGGAGCGAAGAGCAAATCAAAACCCACTTCGCCGCGCGCGATGCTATCGATGCGATTACTGCAGCGGCTTTCAAGGAAATTGGGCGGCGGGTGCGGAACGGTGGAACGACGGAGCACGAGATTCAACAGTGGTTTATGGAGGCATTCCGACGCGAGAACTTGCTCACTGACGATCCGCCGATCGTGGCTGTGAACGCGAACGCCGGCAATCCGCACTACGAACCA
>Ga0209006_10006804_pt1 | contig 10326 bp, 12 predicted proteins | sample JacPin_JW_Ref_O2_FD_188567 | JGI IMG/M metagenome (GOLD analysis project Ga0209006, IMG submission 188567) | Forest soil microbial communities from Algoma, Ontario, Canada - Jack Pine, Ontario site 1_JW_Ref_O2 (SPAdes) (version 2) | ecosystem: Environmental > Terrestrial > Soil > Boreal... | reverse complement strand
TCGGCCATAGCTTGCCGTGTCTCGCCTCTACTATTCTCCAAGAGTTTCTGGCTCTTGCGACGGCGCTTTAGCGCTGTTAGGTACTCATGTGAACGCTGGGCAGGTCGCTTGTGGCATTCAAACATACGTCCGTTAAAATGTTCCCTCATAAAAAACTAAGTGGCATTGCCCAAAATGCCTGCCGATCTCACGCCGGTGATGCGGATCTTCCCCGCAAAGTCAAAATCGAGGGCCGAGATGCCACCGTGGATGGCCTGTATCTCCGAATCGTTATTCACGCCAACGAACATATGGGGCAATTGGTGGCCTACGCCCCCTTCAATCGGATTGTTCCGCCGTGGTCCGAGAGCGCCGGAAAGTAGGTTCCCCTGCTATCATGAATGTGGAGGTTTTTGCATGGGTCCCGTGGGTGTGCAGGAGATGGTGGTCATTTTCCTCGTCGCCCTTGTCTTGTTCGGTCCCAAGAAACTGCCCGAGCTTGGCAAGACGATCGGAAAAGCGATCACGGAGTTTCGCCGTGCTCAAAGCGAACTCAAAGCCACTTTCGATACACACATGCGCGAGTTGGAAAAAGAGAGCGACTCGATCAAGGAAGTGACGCGTAGTTTTACGCGCGATATTACCAACCACTACACCGGATACGATAACTCCTATTACGATTCCGGCGCCTTTGGCGCTGGTACACAATCCACCGAAGCAAATCCATCCACCGTAAGCGTACCCGCACTTCAGGGCGCCGAATCCAGCGTGTCTCCCAGTGAGACGTCAGTTAGTGGAACCGTAGCGCGGACCAGCACCAACGGCAGCCCGGAGCATCCCTCCGAGCACCCCGTGAGCCAGCCCGCCGAGCCGGAGTCCATTAACACCTGAGAGACAGCGCAGAAAAGTAGCTCAGCATGGACGACGATAAGCGGGGAGTTCCGCCTCCCGAAGGGGAAGGATCGCCCGAGGTTACGAAGGCTCCCGAGCTTTCTAAGACTGAAGTTGTCGCCACTCCCACTGTGGAGGTGATGACGGAGACCGGTCTCATCCGGAATCCGCCGCCACCTCCGCCTTCTCCGCCCGCCGTAGATCCGGAGGACGAAGAAGAGGATCACATGCTGCGCATGTCCTTCATGGAACACCTGGAGGAGCTGCGCAACCGCATCATCCGAGCGCTTTATGGCTTAGGAATTGCTTTCATACTGTCGCTCGGCTTTGCCAACAAGCTTTGGGATTTCGTCAGCGATCCCGCAGTTGAGGCGCTCAAACATCTGCATGTCAACCCGCCGCGCCTGGCGCAACTCACGCCCATGGAAGGCTTCTCCGTCATCTGGGTGGAACTTCCGCTGTTAGCCTCTGTCTTCCTCGCCTCACCCTGGATCGTTTATCAACTCTGGGCCTTCATCTCTCCCGGCCTTTACAAAAAAGAGCGCCGCATGGCCCTCCCCTTCGTGTTGCTCACCGCCGGACTCTTCATCGGCGGAGGCTGTTTCGCTTACTTCCTGGCCTTCCGCTACGGCCTGGAATTCCTGCTCGGCATCGGCATGAGCAATAACGTCCAGCCGGTGGTTTCCATTACCGAGTATTTCGATCTATTCGTCAACGTCACGCTGGGTGTCGCCCTGGTGTTCGAACTTCCCGTAGTCATATTTCTGCTGACCCTGCTACACCTGCTTTCACCGCGCTTCCTGCTGCGCCACTCCCGTTACGCCGTACTCGCCATCGTCATCGCGGCCGCCATCATCACCCCCACGCCCGATGTTTTCAACTTGATGCTGTTCGCTATCCCGATGTGCGCTCTGTATTTTATCGGCGTCTTCGCGGGTCTGGCTCTGGTGATGCGCCGTGAGGGCCGTACCTTACCGTGGCGTACCGTCGTGTGGATCGTGCTGATTGTACTGCTGGTGGCGGGCGGCATCACGGCCGCGATCCTGCACTTTCATCTGCATTTGATCAGAAAATGGCCTTTCCTCACGAAGTGAGGCCTGCGAACTATTACTACTAGGTTTAGTACGCCGTAGTTTGTGCTTTGAGCATCTTTCGGACCGGCGTGTCATGAATATGACGAAATTGCTGGATTTTCACGGCACGGTCGTCTAGGATTGAAAGAACCCTTAAACCGGTCAAGATGGATATCGTAAAAGCATTGCGAGAGCTTTACAACGAAAAGAAGCGCTTAGACGCGAGCATCGCATCGCTGGAAGCGCGTATAAAGGCCTCCCGCGCCGGTTCCCCCGCGAAACCCGCCAAACGACGCGGCAGAAAAAGCATGAGCGCAGCCGAGCGCCTGGAAGTATCCAAGAGAATGACGTTGTATTGGAATGCCCGCCGCGCTCAGCTCAGCCCGGCGCCAGCGCCGTCACAAGCACCACCTCAAAGTGAAGACCAACAGGCGAATTCCACCTCGGCGTCCTGAGCCAGCCTGCGGCGTTTACTTCTTAAAGAACCACAGCCAAAAATACTGCCCGCCGGCGCCGTGTCTGTACCGGGGCTCAAACCCGCAGCGGAAAGCCATGTCCACCGCCTGCCGCTCTGAAAATGGCACTCCCAGCCATGTATCGTCCGGCTTCGTCTCCAGCTTGCTGTCCCCCTGGACCTGGAACTTGAACAAGGCCCCCGGCCGGAGTAAGCGGTTCACTTCGCGCACATAATTCTCGATGATCTCGCGGCTGGGAATGTGCTGGAACACGATGGAAGAAAATGCGAAGTCAAACTCCAAGGCTGGCAGTACCGCCAAATCCTTGCCATTATTCTGGTATACGAAGGCGTTGGGATGGTCCCGCAGCGCCAGCTTGGCTTGGCGGATCATCTCGCCACTCACATCCACGCCGTGAACTTCGCCAAACAGATCGGCCAGCGCTCGAGTCACACGTCCCGCGCCGCAGCCAATTTCGAGCGCCCGCATCTCCTTCGTCGACTTCCCCTGACATATGTTTACAAGGTCAGTCAGGATTTCATCCGCAACGGTCCTCTGGCCGGAAGCGAAGAATTCCTCGTCGGTCCACTCGGCGGTGGCAGTGTTGACATAGTACCGGGCGTTCTCTTTTGCCCTTTGGTCCCAGTCTTCCCGCATCTTTCGCAATTGTTCTTCTGTGCTGATCTCACCCATAGAAATAGTTTGCAGGCCAGGTCCGCTTGTAGCTCATTGTCCCATATACCTGTTTGCCGATTGGCTTTAGGTAGTACTGGTCCAAAGTCGTTGAAAAAACGTTACTGAACCGTGTCGAAACGAGCCGCCAGCTATTGACCCCAGCCCTGATCTCAGTTTAGAGTCTTAGAGACAAGAGACGACATGGAACAGCGCAAAGCTCAACGATTTGAATTAAAACTCCCCCTGGAGCTTATCCGCAAGGGCTCCACGGCGCTTTCCGAACATGGCGAGACCAGAAATCTCAGCTCCGTCGGAGTGCTCTTTGAGGCCGGCGCCACGTTGCGTATTGGCGAGCCCGTAGAGTACATGATAACGCTTCCGAGCACACCGGACCGCGGCGACGGCAAGGTCCGGCTCCACTGCCTGGGGAAGGTGGTACGTTTCTCGCCGGAAACGGGCGTGGCCGCAACGCTCGAACGCTACGAGTTCGTCCGCTGATCTTCCGCCACGTTCGTCCAGTTCGTTAACTCCCGCAGCAGCCGCAGGGTAGCCTGCTTGCCCATTTCGCCCACTTCTCCTATCGGACCCACGCACGCCGGACACCCCGCTTCGCAACTGCACCGCTCCAGCACTTCCAGCGCGCCAGCCAGCAGTTTCACGCGCAACTGGAACAAAGGCTGGCTCTGCCCAATGCCGCCCGGATAATTGTCGAACAGAAACAGATCGGGCTCGAAACTTGCGGCCGTGGCGGAAATATCCTCTGTAATCGCAACTCCCAGATCCCGGGGATCGCACATCAACAACAGAGCGGCCACCGTTCGCATCACCTGCGCCAGGCCCGTTAGTCCGCTCTGGCGCTCGGCCGGAGTCATATCGGGAAATCGCGCCAGGAAGCTCTCGGGAAGATGTAGCCAAAACGCGGTGGTGTGCAATTCCTGCTCGGGCATCGACAAATTGCCCGCGCCGATGTTCTCCATGCTGTAGAATTTCAGCTTCTTGAACCCCACTACCTGCGTGTTCACCCGCACATCGCCGTGCGCCGCCCGCGCGCCATTTACGTTCGCCGATTCGAACTCCTCCAATTCCTTCACCTGCGTGTAGTCGATGGCATCCGTGAAATAGTCGCTGTCCACGCGCCGAACATAAGCCTTGCGGCCTTCGTAATCCAGCTTCTCCACCTGAAACTGACGAGCCTCATGCAAATAAATCGCCTTCTCGTGCAGCGTGGTCAGCGCGGCCGTGAACGAAACCTCGGCGATTACCTGATGATTGCCCGTGATATCCACCACAATGAAGTTGTCGCTCGAAATAGCGCGCAAACTGACGGCGTCGGCCGGATAGGTGTCCGATGTCCAATGCCAGCAGCCGTTGGAGCGATGCAAGAGGCCAGCCTCCTCGCCCAGAAACTGGCACAACTCGGCCGGATCGTGCGGACCAAACTTTTCCCCATCGCGAATGGGCAGCTCAAACGCCGCGCACTTCAGATGATTGATCAGGATCTCCAGATTGTCCGCGTTGATGTGCGCATGCTCGGGCGAACCTTCGAAGAAGTACTCGGGATGCTCCACCACATACTGATCCAGCGGCGCGCTGGACGCCACCATCACGGCCAGCGATGCGCTCTGCCTCCGCCCCGCGCGCCCGGCCCTCTGCCACGCCGACGCGATGGATCCCGGATAGCCGGCCATCACCACTGCGTCCAGCGATCCAATGTCCACACCCAACTCCAACGCATTGGTGGCCACCACGGCCCGGATCTCGCCATCCCGCAGCTTGCGTTCAATCTCTCGCCGCTCGCGCGGCAGGTAGCCGCCGCGATAACCCCGCACTGCATCACCCGGCAGCGGTCCGCGCTCGATGGCGTCGCGCAAGTACTTCACCAGAATTTCAGTCGCCAGGCGGCTATTCGCGAACACCAGCGTCTGCTGATGCCGCTCGATAAACTCGATCGCGATGCGCCGCGTTTCCTGCAGGTACCCGCGCCGGATGCCAAGTTGCTTGTTCACCACCGGCGGATTGTAGAACACGAAGTACTTCTCGCCGCTGGGCGCTCCGTTGCGATCCACCAGTTCAAATGGCGACTCCGTCAGCGCCTCCGCCAGTTCCTTCGGATTCGCGATGGTGGCCGAGCAACAAATGAACTGCGGCTTCGATCCATAGAAGTCGCAGATGCGGCGCAGACGGCGCAGCAGGTTCGCCAGATGGCTGCCATAGACGCCGCGATAATAATGCAACTCATCGATGACGATGTAGCGCAGGTTCTCAAAACATTTGGCCCACTTGGTGTGATGCGGCAAAATTCCGCTGTGCAGCATGTCGGGATTGGTTAGCACCACGTTGGCTCGCTCCCGAATGGCGCGCCGGGCGTCCTGCGGCGTGTCTCCGTCGTAGGTGAACGCACGAATCTGGGACCCCATCGCATCCACCGCAGCCTGAAATTCGTGGAGTTGGTCCTCGGCCAGCGCCTTGGTGGGAAACAGATACATGGCCCGAGCGCCCGGATCGTCCATCAGGCGCTGCAGCACCGGCAGGTTGTAGCACAGCGTTTTGCCGCTGGCCGTGGGCGTGACCACCACCACGTTCTGACCGGCTACGCACCGCTCAAAGGCGTCCGCCTGATGGACGTAGAGCTTGGGGATGCCCTGCGTAATGAGCGCGTCCCGCAACGCCGGAGCCACGCTGGCCGGGATCTCGGCGTACTCACCCTCCCGCGCCGCCTGATGCCGGATGGCGCGAATCGGCGAGTCGGGAAGCGCCATCCATTGCTCAAAGCGCGCGACCGAAGTCTCAATACCGCCGTTGCGCCGCGCGATTCCAAAGAGGTCGGGAGATTCCGCAAGCCCGAGGGTCCGGTTCATAATTGTTCGCCTTTTCTTTGCCAGCTTACAGGTTCCGGGCGCCCTTGTCCAGGGATGCATCATGATGCTTGGTGCGTTGATGCTATGATGCAGACGTGAGGACCACCGTCACGCTTGACCCGGATGTGGAAAAGTTGATCCGCGACACCATGCGGGAGCGCGGTGTCTCCTTCAAACAGGCGCTCAACGATGCCATCCGCGCCGGCGCGGCCCCGAAGCGAAATGCCGCTCGCCGGTTTACTCAAAAGACATATTCGCTGGGGGCCGAGCAATACTTTCGCTGGGACAAAGCTCTCGCGGTTGCTGACGCCATCGAGGATGAAGAGCTGAGCCGCAAACTCTCGCTCCACAAGTGATCATTTTAGACGTCAATATTCTCATCTACGCCGTCAATCGGGACGCTACTCTGCACTCGCGCGCCAAGTCCTGGCTTGAGGCGGCGCTTTCGGGAACCGAAACCATCGGTATACCCTGGATTGTGATCCTCGCTTTCGTTCGCCTCACAACCCGGCCTGGCCTCTTCCGCAATCCGATGCCGATGGATGCGGCGTTCGATGTACTGGAATCCTGGCTGGAACAGCCGCCGGTAATAATCGTCGACCCCGGACCCCGGCACCGGACCATCTTATGGGGACTCCTTGCGGCAATTGGTACCGGCGGCAACCTCACCTCCGACGCCCATCTCGCAGCGTTGGCGTTGGAAAACCGCGCCGAGCTCTGCTCTTTTGACCAGGATTTCCTCCGATTTCCCGATCTGAAATGGCGCAATCCCCTGGCATGAACGTTCGCCTGGACCGCCAGAACCCTTACCTGCGGATCGACGCCGTGAATGTGTTTGTCAGGGATCAGGATCGGAGTCTGGAGTTCTACTTGAATCACCTCGGATTCGATCTGGCTCTCGATATCCGCCTCCAATCCGGTCATCGCCTGGTGGCGGTTGCCCCTCCCGACGGCACCACGGTGCTTCGGTTGATCGCTCCTGATCCCGATTCGGAAGACTACAAGCTCATTGGCCGGCCTACGCCCATCGTCTTCCTCACCGAAGACGTGGTTGCAAAATTCCGCGAATGGAGCAAACGCGGAGTTCATTTTCGCTATACCCCGCGCTTGAGACGCGTTCAGCATACCTCGCGCGCCGCGGCCTCCGAACATCCGCCCATCTGGGGCGGCGTGTTCACCCGCTTCGAAGACATCGACGGGAATTCGTTTTCGCTGGTTGGATTCGACGATGTCAGCCGTGCGCTCGAAGAGCAACGCCGCGCCATCGCGGAGAAATTGGAATCCGAACGCCGCGCGGCCCAGGAACTGGAAATCGCACGAATGGTCCAAGCCCGGCTCTTCCCGCAAACGCTTCCGCCGTTTGGCGCGCTGGACTACGCGGGAGTGTGCGTTCAGGCTCGCCAGGTGGGCGGCGATTATTACGATTTTCTGAATCTCGGTCAAGATCGCCTGGGGCTGGTGGTCGGCGACATCGCGGGCAAGGGAATCGCCGCGGCTCTGTTGATGGCGAATCTCCAAGCCAATCTGCGCAGCCAGTGCGCCACCGCTTTGGAGCACCCGCAACGATTCCTGGAATCGGTCAACCGGCTTTTCTTCGAGAATACAATCGAGAGCGCTTACGCCACGCTGCTGTTTATTGAATATGACAACCGGGAGCGGCGCCTGCGGTACGCCAACTGCGGCCATCTGCCCGGACTCATCCTGCGCAGCGATAGCACGCTCGACCGGCTGGCTTCCACGTGTACCGTGCTGGGGCTGTTCGACGACTGGAAATGCTCCATCGGCGAAAGCAGCCTCTTCCCCGGCGACACGCTGGTGCTGTACACGGACGGCGTCACCGAAGCTTTCAACGATCATGGCGAGGAGTTCGGGGAGCGGCGCTTGGTTGACAGCTTGCGGCGGCATTGCGATCAACAGCCGGGCGGTTTGATGAACTGCATTCTCGAGGACGTGAAGCAGTTCAGCCCCCACGAGCAGCATGACGATATCACGCTGCTGGTAGCGCGATGCGCGGCACAGTAGCTCTATCTTTCCCGTCGACCACAAGAAGCGGTTGTTATACTCGTCCCAGGTAGTCTGATGCAACGAAGATCTGGAGCCGCCGCACGTCCACGTTCAGCGCGAAAGCCTCGCAGCCGCAACCGGGTTTTCGGCTCGGGAGCTCCGTCAAATAGAGCGACTTGTCGCCGAATACCAAGAAGCTTGGCTAGAGGCCTGGCATGAATTCTTCGTCAGTCGAAATTCGCCCGAAAGCTCGTGAAGTCTCCATCGACGAAGACGAACTAACGGTACTGCTCGCCGACGGCCGCAAAATATCCGTTCCGTTGGCATGGTTCCCTCGGCTTCTCCACGCGACAGAGGATCAACGCCGGAATTTAGAGCTGCTTGGCGACGGCGAAGGTATTCATTGGCCCGAGATTGACGAAGACCTGAGCGTCGCGGGCTTGTTGCGAGCCACGCCCTAGCGCACATTCAGGCGTCTTCATCCTCGAAGCCACGTAGTCATTATGAACCAGAATGGTGCATAATGATGCCATGGGAACCGCCACCAGAATAGTACGGCAGAGCGTTAGCTTGCCGGTGAACGTCGCCACACAGGTACGCCGTCTGGCGAAGGTGCGCAAGCTCAGTGCCAACCGCATGCTGGTAGAGCTTATCGAAAACGGAATGGAAGCCGAGAAGCGCAAGCAGCAGGAATTCTTCGATCTTGCAGAACGCTTCCGCAGCGCAACCGACGCGGACGAAGTAAAACGGCTGGGCGATCAGATGGGCCGCATGGTTTTCGGAGGCTGATGCCGAAGATCGAGAGCTGGGACAAGCTGCCCGCGCTGGTCCGCCAGCATCTCATCGAGCGCATGCGCGATCGCGACATCAGCATCGCCGACCTGCATCAACTTCGTCTCTGGATCGAATCGCGGCCAGAAGTTCCGATAGGCAACTGGTGTAAGGACTTCGGCCCGGTCCCAGCCCGAACCCCAACAGCCGTTACAATTCATTTGTGCAACTCACCTCCGTGGACTGGCTGGTAGTCGCCCTCTACTTCCTGTTCAACCTCGCCATCGGCTTCTATTACAAGTCCCGCGCCGGCACCAACGTTACCGAGTTTTTTCTCTCCGGACGCAACGTGCCGTGGTGGCTGGCGGGCACGTCCATGGTGGCCACCACCTTCGCGGCCGACACTCCGCTGGCCGTCACCGGCATGGTGGCGATGGGCGGGATCGCAGGCAACTGGCTGTGGTGGAACTTTATCGCCAGCGGCATGCTCACCGTCTTCTTTTACGCCCGACTCTGGCGACGCTCCGGCGTCATGACCGACATCGAATTCTCGGAAATCCGCTACTCCGGCAAGCCCGCCGCCTTCCTGCGCGGCTTTCGCGCGCTCTACCTCGGCATCCCCATCAACTGCATCATTCTGGGATGGGTCAACCTGGCGATGGTCAAAATCCTACAACTCGTGCTCGGCGTTTCGAAGCCCGAAGCGCTGGCCATCGTGATCGGAATGATCGCGCTCACGTCGTTCATCTCCACGCTCTCCGGGTTGTGGGGCGTGCTGGTCACCGATCTGTTTCAATTCGTCATCAAGATGGGCATGGTCACTGTGCTCGCGGTTTTCGCCGTGCGCGCCGTCGGAGGCATTGACAGCATGAAGGCCAAGCTCATCCTGGTTGACCACGCGCGCGGCGCGGCACAAGGCTCCGTACTCAACTTCGTCCCCGATCTGCACTCCGCCTGGATGCCGATGATCACATTCCTGGTCTACATCTCGATGAACTGGTGGTCCACCTGGTATCCCGGCGCCGAACCGGGCGGCGGAGGCTACGTCGCGCAGCGCATGTTCAGCGCCAAGGACGAAAAGAATTCGCTACTCGCGACGCTGTGGTTTAACATCGCGCATTACGCCGTGCGTCCGTGGCCGTGGGTGTTGGTCGCGCTGGCGTCGCTGATTCTTTTCCCTGGCTTGGCCGATCCCGAAACCGGCTACATCCGCGTCATGATTGCGTACCTTCCGCCGTCGCTGCGCGGACTGATGATCGCGGCCTTCGCCGCCGCCTATATGTCCACCATCGCCACCCAATTGAATTGGGGCGCCAGCTATCTGGTCAACGATTTCTATCGCCGTTTCTTGAAGAAGAGCGAAAGCGAGCGCCACTACGTCACGGCCTCGCAATGGGCCACCGTATTTCTCACCATCATCTCGGCCGTGGTGACGTTTTACCTGGACTCCATCGCCGGCGCTTGGAAACTCCTGCTGGTAACGGGCGCAGGCACGGGCGGCGTGCTTCTGCTGCGCTGGTATTGGTGGCGAATCAACGCCTGGAGTGAAGTGTCGGCGATGATCTCGGGCTTCGTAGTTTCGCTCACCATGCAAGCCGCCTTCGGCTTGGACAAAGATCA
>Ga0209006_10006802_pt1 | contig 10328 bp, 9 predicted proteins | sample JacPin_JW_Ref_O2_FD_188567 | JGI IMG/M metagenome (GOLD analysis project Ga0209006, IMG submission 188567) | Forest soil microbial communities from Algoma, Ontario, Canada - Jack Pine, Ontario site 1_JW_Ref_O2 (SPAdes) (version 2) | ecosystem: Environmental > Terrestrial > Soil > Boreal... | reverse complement strand
CGCTCGGGCGTTGGGCGTGCGAAACCTTGCTTCACTTTGGTACCACTAACTCTGCGGGGTTCATATCGGTCGGAAGGGTGTCATGACGCACCAAGGCATCGGCGCGAGATAGTGCGGGGCCCGGTGCCAGCAGGCGCAACGCGACCCACGGCGCCGGCGACGGCTTGGCCGTCAGCCCCAGTGCGGAGCGGGAATCACGAGTGTTCTCCACGCCGAAGCGCGCGCCGGAGCTCGTGAGCCACCACAGGGATTCGGACGTGCTCGACCCCGGGTCGTTGCCCGTGACGACGACCCAGTTGGCGTAGTCAGGTCCGAAGAAGACGTGATCGGCTTCGCGGCCCGAGGAGTCGGCCTTGACCAGCGACACGACCTTGTCGATCGAGCCATTGGGCACCGGAATCGTCGGCCCGGAGATTACCTGGATGCGGGCGCGCTCCTCACCGGCGGTCTTCTGCCACCACCAGCACGTCGCGGGGTTCTCCTTCAGGTCGATCGGGTTGAGCGGGGCGTCGGGGTAGGCCGACAGGTCCAGCCCGTTGACGACCGGCATCTTCGCCAGCGACGCGGGGGCCACGACCACCGGCGAGTTGCCTGCCGGGGTGCCGGCGTTCTGCAGGATCTGCGCGACCAGCGAATTGACCGTCTGCACGCCGTCGGCCAGCACCACTGAATACTGTTGCGGCCCACTGATTTGCGGCGTCACAATCACGGTTCCGATCGGCCCGGGTGCATTGGTGAATGCTGCCGGTTGGCCGGCGCCCGGGACCCTGGGCACCGTCAACTCGGGGCCGACGGGCAACGAATCGTATAGCGCACGGCTCATCGGATGCGCCTGGCTGACGTGCTCCGGGGTCAAGCCCAGCGGCAGCAACACCGCGCGGTTGGCCGAGTCGATGCGCGACCGACGCCCCTGCCGGACCACGTAGGTGTCCCTCTCGTACCTGAGCACCACGGCCTCGGACCCGTTCAGCACGTGGCGGCGGTTCGACAGGTCGGGCGTGCCGTCGATGACGGTGACCGTCACCGGCGGCACGGCAACGCCGGCCGTCGGTGTCACCGAGTCGCACACCAGCCACGACGACGTCGCCGGGGTGGTCGGGGAAAACTCCGTCGGTGCGCCGGGGATGCCGACCAGCGGCCCGTGCGGCTGCTCGGCGATCTGGCTCCCCCGCACCTTGTGCGGGTTGTCGGCGCGTCCAGCGATCAGCCGGGCGGATGCCAGGTTCAGCGCGGGATAGATCTTGTCGCCGACCCGGACATACAGTGCACCCGAATCACGGTCGGCGATGATCGGTGTGTCGTTCAGCTGTCCGGAGGGGCTGATGAACGAGTACAGCAAGGCGCCCAGGCAGATCACCAAGGCAGCCGAGATTGACGCCACCACTGCCAGCGTTTGGCGCCGGCCGGGTTCGATTTCCATCCGCACCCGCCAGCGAGTCAACGCCATGGCGGTACGACGGGCCAGGAACTGGTACCCGGTTACCTGGGTCCGGGTGGACAGTCCGAGGCCGTAGCCCGAACCCCGCTGCTGGTCACCGGCCATTTTTGCTCATGCCCCCAGCCAATCGAACGCCCGAATGCTGTCTAGTCCCACGATTCACAGGGATAACGGTAGGGCACCCCAGGCGACCTCGCCAGGTGAATGTTTGGACGCGGCCGCCATTTGCGTGCACGCCGGTGGTGGTTTGCGCCACAGTGCCAGTCACCTGCCATTGATCAGGGGGAAGAAATAGAAGAAATCGTCGCTGCGCATCGTACGGGCCTGAGCAAACCCACCTCACAGAACAAACGACGCCGAGGTGAACACTCGGTTCGCGTCCAGGACATCTCAACAAGCAAGATGTCGGTATGAGCCGATTGGCGCCGTCGTTGGTCGAACTTGCGGCTCGATTCGGGATCGCCACCGACTACGACGATTGGAGTGGTCGCCGAGTTGGCGTCCCGGAAAGCACATTGATAGCAGTGCTGGCGGCGCTCGGCATCCCCGCGGCTGACGAGGCGGAACGCAACGCGGCGCGGATTGTGCACGAACGCGCGCACTGGTCGCGCGCCCTGCCGCCGACCATCCTGAGTCAGGCCGGCACGCAGACAACGTTCTGGGTGCACGTAATCCATGGTCAGCCGGCCCAGGTGTGGCTGGTGCTCGAAGACGGGACCGTTCGCACCGGAATGCGGCAGGTCGACAATTTCACGCCGCCGTTCGACCTGGACGGACGCCGGATCGGCGAAGCGAGCTTCGTGCTGCCCGACGACTTGCCGCTGGGCTATCACCGGGTGCATCTGCGCTCCGGCGAGGACGAGGCCAGCGCCGCGGTGATCGTGACACCGGCCTGGCTTGGCGTGCCCGAGCGCCTCGGCGCTCGTCGCGCCTGGGGATTGGCCACGCAGTTATACAGCGTCCGCTCCCGCCAGTCCTGGGGTGTCGGCGACCTCACCGATCTGGTTGACCTTGCGGTGTGGTCGGCGTCGGTTTACGGCGCCGGTTACGTGCTGGTCAATCCGTTGCACGCGGCAGAACCGACGTCTCCTATGGAGCCGTCGCCATACCTGCCGACGTCGCGCCGCTTCGTCAACCCGCTCTATCTGCGCGTCGAGGCTATTCCGGAATTCGCCGACCTGCGTAAACGCAACCGGGTGCGGCGATTGCGGCGAGATTTGCAACACCGCGTGGCCGCGCTGGACTCCATCGACCGCGACGCCGCCTGGAAGGCCAAGCGGGCGGCGCTGAAACTCATCTATCGGGTTCCGCGAACCGCCGGCCGCGAACTGGCGTACGCGGCATACCGCGACCGCGAGGGCGCTGCGCTCGATGACTTCGCCACCTGGTGCGCACTGGCCGAGGAATACGGCGGCGACTGGCACGAGTGGCCCGAGTCGGTGCAGCACCCCGGCGCCGACGGCGTCGCCGAATTCGTCGCCGGGCATCGAGCGGCGGTGGATTTCCATCGCTGGCTGCAATGGCAGCTCGACGAGCAACTCGCCGCAGCACAGACCCAGGCATTGTCGGCCGGGATGTCGCTGGGGATCGTGCACGACCTCGCCGTCGGCGTGCATCCCAACGGCGCCGATTCCTGGGCGCTGCAGGACGCGTTGGCCCTCGGCGTGTCCGCCGGCGCGCCGCCGGATGAGTTCAACCAGCTAGGCCAGGACTGGTCGCAACCGCCGTGGCGCCCGGACCGCCTCGAAGAGCTGGAATATCAACCATTCCGCGCCTTGATCCGCAGCGTGTTACGGCACGCGGGCGGGGTGCGCATCGACCACATCATCGGCTTGTTCCGGCTGTGGTGGATTCCGAAGGGCCAACCCCCCACCGAGGGCACCTATGTCCGCTATGACCACGAGGCGATGATCGGGATCGTCGCGCTGGAGGCCTATCGCGCCTTGGCGCTGGTGGTTGGCGAGGATCTGGGCACCGTTGAGCCATGGGTGCGCGACTATCTACGGGGACGCGGCGTGCTCGGCACGTCGATTCTGTGGTTCGAACTGGACCGCGACGGTGGCGGCGGTCCGCTGCCGGCCGAGCGCTGGCGCGAATATTGCCTGTCGTCGGTGACCACTCACGACCTACCGCCGACCGCCGGCTATCTGGCCAACGAGCATGTGCGCCTGCGGGATTCGCTGGGTTTGTTGACCCGGCCGGTCGAGCAGGAGCTTGCGGCCGCCGAAGCCGAGCGGGCGGCGTGGCTGGCGGAGTTGCGTCGAGTCGGCCTGCTGTCGAAACACGCCGACGTCGAGGAGACCGTGCTCGCCCTCCACAAGTATTTGGGCCGAACGCCGTCGCGGCTGCTTGGGCTAGCTCTGACCGACGCTGTTGGCGATCAGCGCACGCAGAACCAACCGGGCACCACCGATGAATACCCCAACTGGCGGGTTCCGCTGAGCGGTCCCGATGGCCGCCCGGTCCTGCTCGAAGACGTGTTCACCGATCACCGGGCGATCGTTCTGGCCGAAGCTATGCGAGCCCAGACGGCCGTCCGCCCGGCCGATACCGCCTGTTAGCTTCAATTTGCCATGAAGACCGTCAAATTCGCCGTTGTCGCCCCCGTCGCCGCCGGCGTTACCGCAGACCCGCGGTGGATGGCGGCATTCGCCCGCCACGTCGAAGCATGCGGCTTCGAATCGGTCGTTGCCGTCGAGCACACCGTTCTGGCGACTCGCTACGACAGCGTCTATCCGTACGACCCTTCGGGTCGCGTGGAATTGGCGTCCGACTGCCCAGTCCCCGATCCGCTTGACCTGCTGGCGTTTCTAGCCGCCCACACCGACCGGCTCGGGCTGGCCACCGGAGTTCTGGTGCTGCCCAACCATCATCCAGTTGTGCTGGCCAAACGGGCGGCGAGCGTCGACGCGTTGTCGGGTGGAAGGCTTCGGTTGTGCGTCGGCGTGGGCTGGTTGCGAGAAGAGATTGAGGCGTGCGGCACCGAGTTCGAAAGCCGGGGTCGACGTGCCGACGAGCAGTTGGCAGTGCTGCGGGCGTTGTGGGATCAGCAGCGGGACGGCGTCACCCATCACGGCGAGTTCTTCGAGTTCGCCAATGTCGTCTGCAGTCCGAAACCAGTTGCCGGGCAGAATCTTCCGGTGCACATCGGCGGGCACAGTAAAGCGGCTGCTCGGCGGGCCGGGCGCCTCGGCGACGGTTTTCAGCCGCTGGGTGTGACCGGTCCCCAGCTGGAGGCAATGCTGGGACTGATGCGCGACGAGGCGGCGGCCGCCGGACGCGATCCGGCCGATATCGAAGTGTCGCTAGGTCATTCGGTTACCAAGATCGACCCCGAACGCGCCGAGCGGTTAGTCGCCCAAGGCGCCGATCGACTGGTGCTGGCCATGCCGCCGACCGCCGATCTCGAGCAGGCCAAGGACGAGCTGTCGGCCTGCGCCCAACGGCTTTCCTTGTCGACATGACGCTCAGCGGGCTCGACCGGGCCGCTCTCACCGACCTCGTACACCGTTACGCCGCAGATGTCGACGACCGCCGATTCGATGCTGTCGCAGATCTTTTCACCGAAGACGCGGAGCTGACACTGCCTGACCCGCCGACGACGTTGGAACCGGTTCGCCAGCACCGTGGTCGTGCGGCCATCAGGAATGCGGCGACTACCGTCGCTGCCACAATCCGCACCCAGCACGCCGTTGTCGGCGAGGTCTATGACGCCGGTCCCCGGCCCGGAACTGCCCGGGGGCGCATCGCCTGCGTTGCGCATCATTGGATCCAGCACGGGGATCAGCTCCGCGACGTGACATGGCACCTGCGATACGACGACGAATATCAGTGCGTCGACACGCAGTGGCGGATTCGCAGCCGGGTTTTGACGATCGACGCCATCGACAACCGGCAGGTGCGGCAGGTGCGACGCGGCTCGTCGGGCTGAGAACCGGTCAGCCGCTAGTCCCCCGGCGGGCGACGTCTTCGAGTAAATCAGCTGCCCTGGTGAGGCTTTCGGCCGGTGTGCTCATTTGCGTCGCGACCATGCGGGCCCGCGCGGCGTATTGCGGAGAGAGGATCCGGTGCAGATCGGCGGTCAGCGAATCCAGGGTGCTGTCCGAAAAGCGCCGGCCGAAGCCGACTTCGAGGTGTTCGGTGGCTGCCGCCCACATCGGCTGATCGAGCCCGTTCCAGAGGATCAACGTCGGAGTTCCAGCGCGTAGGCCGGCTGCGGTGGTACCGGCGCCGCCGTGGTGGACGACGGCGGCGCAGGTCGGGAATACGGCCGCATGGTTCACCTCGCGCACGACCTTGACGTTCTCGACATTCGGGACACCACCAAAGTCCTTCGCGCCCAAGCATATCAAGGCTCGAGCGCCGACCCGCGAACACGCTGCGCCGATCACGGCGATCGTGTCAGCCGGTGCCGCCACCGGCGTGCTGCCGAACCCGAAGTACACCGGCGGCGCTCCAGCAGCTATCCACGACAGCACCTCGTCGTCGGTGTCGGTGGGCAACTGGAGAGTCAGCGCGCCGACGAAGGGCCGCCGACCGTCTTCAGACGCCCATTGGGCCGCCAACGCGGGCACGCAAAGCCTCTCGTACGCCTGGATCTCCAGCGGACGCTCGCCGGCTCGGGGTTCGTCCGGCAAGCCGAGCGCGTGGCGCTGGGAACGGTCAGCGTCTGTCGTGGCCCCGCCCTGGGGAGATCCGGGCTGCAAGATCTGAGATGGGAAGAAGTGCAGCGCCGCCAGCGGAATACGACGGTACTCAGCGACATTGGCGGCCGGCACCTGATCGGTCATACCCGCTACCAGCAGGTCGGCGTCATCTGTCATGGACACCAACGTGGTGTTCTTCTCCGCCACGACCTGAGCAACGTATTCCACGGCTCGCGGGATGGTGCTGACTGGGTTCTGCAGCATCCGGGTGAAGTCCTCGTCGCCGAGCAATTCCCGCCAATCCCGTCCATACGGGACCGAAACAAGACCCGCCGACTCGACGTACGCCCGCATCTCCGGCGGCACCGTTGCAGCCATGCATACATCGTGACCGCGGCGGAGCAATTCCGCGCCGACGGCGATCGCGGGCTCGACGTCGCCCCGGCTGCCGTAGGCCGCCACGACCATCTTCATGGGAGGAAACCTAACTTGCCGTGACGCGTCTCAGCCGGTTTCTGGCAGTGGAATGCCTTCGCTGGTGGAGAATTCGGCGTCGCTCTGTGTCGAGAGTCCGAGCGACACCACCGACCGGGCAAACAACGCGTCGGTCAGATACGCGAGCGTGACCGCCCAGCGGTTCACGCCTCGCGGGATGGCGTACAGGTGGTAGGCGCGGGTGACGACCTTGGCCGGGAAGCCAGACAGCGGGATCTTCAGCGGGTTCGCCACCGCCTGGTGTGGACCCAGGTCGACGACCAGTCCCATGTCGTGGTGTTTGTACTCGTGGCTCTTGCCGTGTCCGAGGCTGGCGGCGACGTTTTTGGCCAGCGTCTTGCCCTGGCGAGTCGCGTGCTGCGCGGTGGGTGGGGTGATCTTGCCCGGCTGGGTCACGTCGGGCACCGCGGCGGCGTCACCGGCGGCGAACACGTCCGGATATCCGGGAACCGCGAGGTCGGTTTGCACCTTCAACCGCCCCTTTTCGGTCGGCAGATCGAGCGTCTTGATGAGCGGTGCGGCGGTCACCCCCGTCACCCATGCGACGGTGTGGGCGCTTACCCGTGACTTGTCGCTGAGGATGACGTGATCCGGGTGAACTTCGTTGAGGGTCAAGCCCAATCGGACGTCCACCCCGCGCTTACGCAAGACCCGCTGCGCCCGAGCTCCTAATTTTTCACCGACCTCCGGCATCACCTGCTCGGCGAGGTCGAGCAGCAGGAATTTCACCGACTCCGGGTCGAAATTCATCTGCTTGGCAGCAGCGTGGGCCAGTGCGCGAAGCTGCAAGACGAGTTCGGTCCCGGAATACGAAGCGCCAACCACGACGATGGTGCGTCGAGCCTTCGCCACCTCGGCGTCCTCTTCCAAGCAGGACAATTCCAATTGCTCCAGAACGTGATCACGGAGATATAGCGCCTCGGCGGTCGACTTCAAACCCCTTGCGTACTTGGCTAATCCGGGGATGTCGAACAGACGGGTCACCGAGCCGGGAGTCAATACCAGTCGGTCCCAGGACAGCTCGCGTGTGCGGTGTTCGAGATCGGTGAATTGCAGCCGGTGGTCCTCCAGGTCGACGCGATCCACCCGGCCACGGATTGCGCGCACGCCCTTGAGGGTCCCCGCCAGCGGGATGGCGACAAACCGCGCGTCGACTACACCTCCGGCCACGTCCGGCAACAGCGGCGTGTAGAGCATGTAGTCGACCGGCGAGATGATCGTGATGTCGACATCGGTTTTGCGCAGTCGGCGTGCCAGCCGCCGCGCGCACTCGAAGCCGGTAAATCCGCTGCCCACAATCACGACCGACGTCACCATGTCCATGTTGCCACCCGCCGGCAACCACAAACCGACTTCTGGGGACGGCCAGCTGCAGAGCAGTTTTCTCGCTGGCAAATCCGGGTAACTCAGCAGAACGCGCCCGGCGCGAGTGTGACCGAAGGAGAGACCCGTGGGAGACGACGCGCACGATCCCATCGACCATCACCGGACGACTCAACCCCTCGCCGGCGAGACGACGAAGAACACCGCGAAGACGCCGGGTTTGGTTTTTGTCGCGATGGCCGCGCTGGCATTTGTGATCTGTCTGGCCAGTTTTGCCGCCCGCCAAGTCAGCGTTGGGGTTGGCGCCGCGATCGTCGCCTTGCTTGCCGCCGGGGCTGCGCTGGCCTGGTTGACCATGGAGGGGCGGCGAGTCCGCCAGGTGGAACGGGAATGGAGCAGAACTCACCACGACGTCGGGTAGCGGCGCCGGCTACTCCAATTCGGCCAAGTTGCAAACCGACTGCCGAACGTCCGACTTGATGATGCGTGCCACCAGGCGTCCCAGCGGCCCGTTGAGCAGACCACCGCCGAGATCGGCGGTCAGCTGAAAGGTGGAACCCGGATGATCGTCGGTGACCTTCATGCCAACTTTGATTTGTATCCCGCCGCGTCCACGGCCGGATAACTCGATCGCTTTCGGCTCGTCGTATTGCGTGACGGTCCAGTGGATGACATTGCGGAATCCCTTGACCTTGATGAGCGACGACACGCAGGTGCCCTTTTCGATCTCGTCTGGGACCTCGCCGCGCCAGCCGCCGAATATCGTCATCCAGTCGCCGAACCGGCTGAGGTCTGACGCCAGCTTCCAGGCGGACTCCGGCGAAAGCTTCGACGATGTCGAGATATCCACTCGTGCCATGCCGTCTCGCTCTCCTGTGATATGAATGCCCCCGTCGTGCTGGCTGTGCATACCCTGGGGTGCCCGCTTGATAAACCGCGGCTTCGCAGATCAGATACCTTTCCAGGTCTGATCGAGTTGCTCGGCGACGTCGATGACTTGTGCCGCTTGGGATTCGGGCGCATCGATTTCGTCGTTGACGTATTGCGCAATGAAGCGCCGGATCTCCCCGTCGACGCCGGCGACGACGCGCAGCAACTCCCCACGAATACTTTTCGACGACACGTGGACCGTGATGTCAGATGGGCGCGGCTTTGCGACGTCGACAATCAGCAGCAGCGGCTCAGCCGCGCGCGCTGTCGCGCTCAGCCCGATATCGCCGTCGACCGTAAAGCGCTGCTTGTCGATTCTTAGGTCGACGAGCAGGTCGATGAGCAGGGGAATGTGAATGTCAAAAGTGATGGTGTCGTCGACGTTGCGGGTGACCTGCGGTTGCTTGATGGTCACGTTGGCGCTGACTTTGGCGATCTTGCCCGGACCTTGAGCCATCGGGGGCATGTCGAAGTTGCTGCCCGCGATTGCGGCGAACGCCGCGCCGACGCGCTCTTCGGTCACGGCCACTTCGAAGAATCGCCGCCCAAATGTCTCGTAGCTCACGTACTCAAGGCCCTGCATAAGTAAATACCGTCTCATGTGGCGTTCCGAGACTGCGGCTGATCCCATCGTGTCGGGGCCAGTCGGCACCCAAGGCGTTAGCCGAATGGCGACGCTGGGTAAACCTGTGCGGATGAAGTTGCAACGAAGCTGGACGCGTGTCGTGCGTCTCGGATCATCTATCCGGCCCTAGCGATCGGTCCGAATGAGGCTCCGCAAGAGTACGGTCGGTGGCCCGGGATTTCGTCGCGTCCGCCGCGGCCGTGGTTTCTCTTACCTAAACAACGACCGAGATCGCGTTGATGACGCTGAGGTGTTGGCGCGCATCGAGGCGCTTGTAATTCCACCGGCATGGAAAGACGTCTGGATTTCCCCACACCCCAATGGACATATTCAGGCAGTCGGCACCGACGCGGCGGGGCGTCGGCAGTACCTCTACCACGAGCACTGGCAGACCGAGAGATCCGAGGAGAAGTTCGACCGGGCGGTAAGCCTGGCCAAGCAGCTGCCCGACTGGCGCCTTGCCCTGTTGATCGACTTGCGGCGACGCGGACTGGGACGAGATCGCGTGTTGGCGTTGGCACAGCACCTGATCGACCACGGGTATTTCCGGGCCGGTGGCGAGGAATACGTCGAGGAGAACGGGAGCTACGGGCTGTCCACACTTCTGCGTGATCACGTCCGATTGCGACGCGATAGCGTCGAATTCGATTACCCGGCCAAAAGTGGTGTGCGTCGTACAGTTTCGTTAGACGATCCTCTGGTTATTGGTGCGGTCCGGTCGCTGCTCCGAGCTGATACGACCAGTGCCCGGCTACTCGTTTACCGCGCAACCGACGGTTGGTCCGAAGTCCATGCCGATGACATCAATACCCGGTTCCGAGATCTCGTCGGCGAGGACTTCAGCGTCAAAGACATACGGACGTGGCATGGC